>Ga0302316_10001569_pt1 | contig 17751 bp, 9 predicted proteins | sample III_Palsa_N3_2_FD_200456 | JGI IMG/M metagenome (GOLD analysis project Ga0302316, IMG submission 200456) | Peat permafrost microbial communities from Stordalen Mire near Abisko, Sweden - III_Palsa_N3_2 | ecosystem: Environmental > Terrestrial > Soil > Palsa > Peat permafrost | place: Sweden...
GCTGGATCGCCGATGGGCGCGCCGTAAAAGCTGAGCAGCGTGTGGGGCGAGAGAGGGAGGTCGTAGAGCGCGGCTACTTCCATGAAGAAGTCGTGGGGGTGCTGGCCGTCGACGATGGGATTGCCGTAGGCGGTTTCACCCTGCTGGAAGAGCTCGGGGTAGTTGCGGCCGCCGATGGCGGCGGGTTCGAGCGAGAACATGGTGCGGAGGGTGAGTTCGCCGCCGCGTCCGTTGGCGCCGAAATTTCGCTCGGCCATGGGCATGAACCAGTTGGTGGAGAAGAAGGCGTCGCGATTGCGGGGGGAGTTGGCTTGCTGTTGCGTGTTGGCGATGAAGACATTCGCGTGGAGCATGAGTCGCCAGGCGCCGCGGTCGGTCATGAGCATGGGGACGGGGGTGGTGGCGGGCTCGATGCTGGTGCCGGAGGTGCCGTGCTGCTGGATGGCCTGGATGAGAGTGTGCGCGGACATCACCATTGGTGGGCTTTGAGGCATGACTGGCTGGGCGTGTTCGGGCGTAAAGGTTTGGGCGCGCGCGGAGGCGACGGCGAGGAGAAGAAGGACGGTGGCGGCGCGCTGCGGCATCAGTCTCTATGAGACGCGCGAGAGGTAACGAATGGCGCAGAGTTGCTCATGTGAGCTTTGGGTGGAGGAGCTGGAAGCCGGTCTTGAGCTGATAGGCGTGGGCTAGGGCGACGGCTTTCGCGTCCTGGTAAAGGGGGGCGAGAAAGGTGATGGAGACGGGGGTTCCGGGACCACCGTAGTCGGGCCAGTCGTCGTCTGCGGTGGGGGCAAAGGGTGGGGCGTCGGGGCCGCGGAAACCATTGGGGACGATGACGGCGGGCTGGCCGCAGAGGTTGGTGGCGGTGAGTTGCGTGCCTCCGCTGGGGGTGACGATGACGTCGAAGTTGGCGAAGAGTTGATGCATGGCGGTGAGTGCGAGGGAGCGGGCGCGCTCGGCCTGGATGTAGTCGACTGCAGAGAGGAAGCGCGAGGTGCGGAAGCCGTTGGGCCAGTCGTAGGGCTTCTGGCCGGAGAGAAGCGCGTCACGGCCGGAGGTGGTGAGGTCGTCGAAGGCAGCGGCGGCTTCGGCTCCGAGGATGTTTAGGAGAGCGGAGAAATGGAAGCTGGGCATCGCTACAGGCGTGAGCTGGATGCCCATGCTACGCAGGACGTCGAGTGCGCGCGCGTCGAACTGGTGGTCGTAGGTGCGCTGTGCGAAGTCGGCGCTGCGCTCCTGTTCGTGCTTCTTCAGCTCAGCGGCGGTGAGGGACTTGGTCTCCTCGGGCGACATGGGCTGTTGCGTGGGTGCTTTGAATGCAGGCTCGATGTAACCGACACGAAGGGTGTGGATGCTGGCGGTGAGATCGCCGTGGAAGGGCGCGGGCTGGACGCTTTGATCGTGGCCGTCGGGACCGTAGATTGCGTTGAGGACGAGAGCGCAATCTTCCACCGAGCGCGTGATGGAGCCAATCTTGTCCATCGACCAGACGAGAGCCATGGCTCCGGTGCGCGGGACGAGGCCGAAGCTGGGACGGAGGCCGGTGACGCCGCAGCGTGTGCTGGGCGACTCGATGCTGCCGAGGGTTTCTGTGCCGATGGCGAAGCCGACACAGCCGGCGGAGGCTGCGCTGGCGCTGCCGGCCGAGCTGCCGCTGCTTCCCTGCTTGGGGTTCCACGGGTTGCGGGTGCGGGCGCCGGACTTGTTTGCGCCTTCGGGATAGCCCCAGAGGTCGCCCTGCGCGAGCGCGCCCATGGTGAGCTTGGCGATGAGCACGGCGCCTGCTGCGTCGAGACGCTTGACGACTTCGGCGTCTTCGTCGAAGGTCTGATTCTCGAAGCCTGCCGCACCCCATGTCGTCGGGTAGCCTTTGACGGCGAGGAGGTCTTTGGCTCCCCAGGGAATGCCGTGCAGCGGGCCTCGATCATGGCCTGCGGCGAGTTCGCGGTCGGCGGTGGCGGCTTGGGCGAGCGCGCGGTCTTCGGTGAGGGTGATGACGAAGTGCAGCGTGGGGTCGTAGCGGTTGAGGCGCGTGAGGTAGAGCTTCGTTAGTTCGACGGAGGTGAGCTTGTGGTGGCGAAGCAGCTCGCCGAGCTGACGAATCGTGGCGAAGGCGATCTTCTCTTCCTCGGACGCGGCAATGCCGGCGATCGAGGGTGCGGGGCCGAGCATGACGGGACGCGGAGGTGCGGGTTGCGGGCCAGGGGTTCCGGCCGGGACGGGATTGAAGACGGCGGTGGGGGCCACGCTGTTGGGCAGATGCAGCTCGCGGACGCGGAGCGCGGAGTTGCGATCGCCGAGGACGTCGTCGAGCAGCATCTTGATCTGCTCGGGGGTGAGCTTGATGGCGGCGATGGTTGCGGCGGCTTCGATCATCTCCGGCGTGATGGCGGGCCAGCCGCGGAGGTCGGTTGGTGCGGAGGAATGTGCGGCTGAGGAGTTGGTGGCGAGTGCGAGTAACGCTCCGGGGAAGAGCGTGCTGCCGAGACCGGCGGCGGTGGTGACGGCGAGGAGGCGGCGGCGGGTGGTGTCGATGGGTTGCGTCGGAGGCTGGTTAGAGCTCATTCCGGGAGGATACGTTATCGCGATTGCCTACTGCTTTGGGGACAGGTGGACGTTCGCTTCCTCAACTTCGGGCGCGGATGAGGTGGTTAGTAGGGGCAGCCGGCTGGGACGGCTACTTCGGTTGGTACCGTGTCCGTGAAGGACATGCGGATGCCGTTCTTGGGGCGGAGGATGACCATCGCGCGGGGCTCGATTTTTTGGCCCGGGGGTAACTCGAGATCGTACTTGCGGAGCAGCGTGCTTAGGATCATGAGGATTTGCAGCATGGCATAGTTGCCGCCGATGCAGCCGCGGGGACCGCCGCCGAAGGGGACGTACGTGAAAGGCGGATGCGAGGCTTCGTTGGCCTTGCTAAAGCGCTCGGGATCGAAGGTCTCGGGGTTGGTCCAGTAGCGCGGCGTGTGGTGGGCTCCGTAGACGTAGACGATGACGGTGGAGCCGGCGGGGATGACGGTGTCGCCTACGCGGTCTTCCGCGATGGCTTCGCGATCGATCATCCAGAAGGGCGGGTAGAGGCGGAGGGCTTCGTTGATGACTTGCGTGGTGAAGACGAACCTGGGGACGGCGGTGTAGTTGAGGGGCTCGCCTTGGAGGATCTCGTCGAACTCGTGGCGGACGCGGTCGAGGGTTTCGGGATGGGTGCTGAGGAGGTAGAGCAGCCAGGCGAGTGAGTTGGAGGAGGTCTCGTGGCCGGCGACGAGAAGCTGCATGCTTTCGCTTAGGACTAAGGAGTCGGGCATGCCTTCGCCGTCGGTGTAGCGGGCGTCCATCAGGGTCTGGAGAAGGTCGGCACCGGGGTCTTCGTGGCGGCGCTGCTGGATGTACGCGAGGAGAACCTTGTCGGCGTTGGCGCGCATCTCTTCGTGCTTGCGTAGCTCGCCGGTAGCAGCGAACCAGGGATTCAGATAGGGCTGCAGCGTTTGGCGAACGATGAATTCCTGGACGGTGGAGATGGTGTGGCTGATGAGGTCGATGTCTTCGTCTTTGAGGCGCGCGCCGAAGAGCGATCGCGCGACCATGGCGAAGGTCATCTTCATGAGGTGGGGGTAGATGTCGACAGGGCCGTTGTGGATCTGGCTGTCGAACTGGCGCAGTGAGTCGGTGAGCGAGTCCTGCATGATGGCGGACAGAGCTTCGAGCTGCTTGCGGTCAAAACCTTTTTGGATGAGGCGACGCTGGGTGCGCCAGGCTTCTCCATGGGTGGTGAGGAGGCCCTTGCCGAGGAAGTGGCCCATGCGCTTTACCTGGATGTCGGACTTCTTGTAGTTCTCCGCGTTGGTCTTGAGGACGTGCTGGATGACGGCGGGATCGATGGTGACAATGGCTTCTTTAATGCCGCCGAGGTAGAAGCGGAAGGTGTCGCCGAATTCGTGGGTGTAAGCCTGCAGCACCGGCACGGGATTGGCGGCCGTGGCGCGCGAATCGGTGAAGGAGCGGAAGCGGGAAACGGTGGGAATTGAAGGGGGCAAGTGATGCCTCGCTGTCCTGGTTGGTGCGGAGAGTTTCGGAGGGCAGAAACTCTCTTGAATTGGGCTGAAGCGGCAGGGGTATCAGCGGTGACGGATCAGGCAGCCGGGTTCGATGACGAAAGCGAATCCTGATTGCCCAGTTGCTTCAGAAGTATCAGGTGATGGACGATGGCCCGGCTCATCGTGGGGTGTTGCCGATAGGGTACACCAAACTCCGCGGCGGTCTGCTTCACGATGCGCGTGAGCGGCGCGTAGTGGGTATGGCAGACGAAGGGGCAAAGGTGATGCGCGATGTGGTGGTTGAGGCCGCCGGTGAGCCAACCGACTACCGGGTTATCGGTGGCGTAGTCCGCGGTGGTCGCGAAGATGTGATAAACACCGTTGTCGAACTCACCGCGCTCAGCCGGGAAATAGGTGGTGTCGACGGTGTGGGTGGTCTGGAAGACGAGCGAGACGCTCAGGCCGACGACGAGGTGGACCAGGAGGAAGGCGCCGAGGACCAGGAGCACGGGCATGTGCAACAAGAAGATCGGCAGGACGAGCATGTAGGTGAGGTAGAAAGCCTTGCTGGCGAAGAGGATCACGTACTCACGCAGCGGATGGTGGGCGCGCTTGATGTAATCGTGCTTAGGGAAGAAGAAGGCCTCGAAGTCGCGAACAAAGACGTAGTCCAGCGAGAACATCGCGTAGAAGAGCAGGCCGTAGATGTGCTGGAAACGATGCCACGCGGCGCGGGGCTCGTGAGGGGTGAAGCGAAAGATGCCGCGGCCGGTGAGGGCGTCGTCTTCTCCGTGGAGGTTGATGCAGGAGTGGTGACCGCGGTGGTGAAGAATGCGCCACATGTAGGAGTTGATGCCGCAGAGGTCGAAGGCGTAGTTGAGGGCCTTGTTGACCAGCGGGGTCGAGGAGATGGCGTTGTGGTTGCTGTCGTGTGCGATATTCAACAGCAAAAATGTCTGGGCGAGGCCTCCGAGGAGATACAGGGCGATGAACGCCCAGGACCCGGGGTGCAGGGCATAGATGGCGATCCAACTGCCGAAGAGGACGGCGGCGCCGGTGGCGATCTTCGTCCACATCATGGGATTGGCTTTGGGAGAGACCTTGTTCTCGGCGAAGAACCGATCGAGGCGGCGGCGCAGGACTTTGGGGAAAGAGGCTGCGGCGACAGGCTCGCTGTGGGACTGCTGCAGAGCGGCCTCGGAGGGCACAAGGTCTTCAATATCCGGCGCTTGGGTATCTCTGGAAAGAGTCAGCACCGCTTCGGTAGTTGGCGTCAACGGCTTCTCCGCAAAGGTGTCATGTCGATCCTGTCATGTTGGCCCATAGGGGCGGGAAGCAGCGAATGGGTGACAGGCATGGGCCTGCGCTGCGGCTGCCAGCGGTAGACTTGATGGTAGCCCGTGGAAGGACACTGAATCAAGGGAATTCGGACTAGATATCAACGGCAGGGCGCATCGTTTGGGCGACTCAGGGCTGATTCGGGCGCATTGACGAGCTTCTGCTCTGCTACCATAACTTTAAGGATCAGAACCAGCGAAACGCTCTGTCAGTGGCTATAGGCAGCCTCGACCGGGACCTCGTACGATCTGACCATCCCGCGCATTCGATTGTTCGGGGGAAACTGTAACCTGCTGGATGTTCGAACGTATAGTTAGAGAGCGCCTCCGCCAAGGTTCTGCAATCGGGCCTACACTATGATTCCCACCTCCGGCACACCAAGACAAAACGCGCAAGCAGCACACGAGGTGCGATAAGGCGTGTAGTGTTTCTTGCGAACCGGATTTTCCGTATTCCAACTCGAGGGCATTGCTGATCAATTATGGTATCGATTTTGGACCAACTCGATAAGCTGGGGAATGAGCATCCGCACAAACTCCTGTATTCCTACCTTGACCTGAACGGCAATCAACTCGAGGGCTATACCTACTCCGAGTTTCTCGAACGGACAAAGGCAATCGCTTCGCACCTGCTTCGCGATGGGAAGTTTGTTGCGGAGGATCGCCTGCTGCTTGCGTATCCTCCAGGCCTGGAGATGATTTGCGCCTTCTTTGGGTGCGTACGCGCCGGATTGATTCCTGTACCCGTGTATCCTCCCGGGTCTCGCGGCTTCCAGAGCGCGCTGTACAAGATGGTCCACATCGCCAAGGATTGCCAGGCGGCGGGAATTTTGACCAGCAAGGACTACCACAGTTCGCTGAAGACGAACCTGGCACGGAGCGGGGTTTCCACGTCGGGTGTCGACGTCGATTACATCTCCAGCCTGCCCTGGCTCGTTACCGAAGACTTTCACCATAATGTTGCGAAGGAGCCGTTTCCCGCGCCCTCGAAAGTTCTGTTTCTGCAGTACACGTCTGGATCGACGATGGAGCCCAAGGGCGTCATCGTCAGTCATGAAAACATTTTGGAGACGTACCCACTGGTCATTGACCATATATCGCCGATCGTCGTTTCGTGGCTTCCGCAATATCACGACATGGGATTGATTGGCTGCTATCTCTATCCCGCGCTGCGGGGCGGCACGACGTACGGTTTCGCGTCCATGGATTTCATTCAGCGGCCGGCGCTCTGGTTCGAAGCGATCCACACCTATCGCGCGACGTGCACGGCGGCTCCCAACTTCGCGTATGACTATTGCCTGCGCGCGGGACGGCTTTCCAAGGAGACGATGGAGGGCTTCGACCTGAGTTCTCTGCGCGTGCTGATGTGCGCCGCGGAGCCGGTAAAGCCGGATACGTTTACGCGGTTCCTTGAGACGTTCCAGCCGTACGGCCTGAAGAAGGAAAGCTTCTATGCTGCCTATGGGCTGGCTGAGAATACGCTTGCTGTGTCGCTGGGCGGGCGCTCGATCATCACCGTCAACAAGCATGCGCTGGCGCTGGGCAAGGCTCATACGATTTCAGAAGTGTCGGAGATTGGCGCGTCCACCCAGGTGGTGAGTTGCGGAACGCCGCTGCCGGGTCTGGATGTGAGGATTGTGGATCCAGACCAGCACAACGTGCTGAAGGACGGATTGGTCGGCGAAATATGGCTGGCAGGCAGCGGGAAGTGCCAGGGATATTGGAATAATCCAGAGCTGACGCTGAAGCAGTTTCGCGCGCGGCTAGTGGATGATACGCCGTACCTTGATGGCTTCCTTCGCACCGGCGACATGGGATTCTTCCACGACGGCGAACTGTTTGTTTGCGGCCGGCTGAAGGACATGATCATTCTGCGCGGGCAGAACTACTATCCGCAGGACATTGAGAACGTGGTGGAAAAGGCTTCGGGCTTGATCCGCCATAACTGCGTGGCTGCCTTCCAGATCAACGAAGACACTGAGCCCGCGCTGGCGATTGTGGCCGAGGTAAAGAATCCGAAGGCGCTGCCGGAGGCGCGGAAGATTGCGGCGGCGGTGCGCAGCTTCCTGAACGTCGAGACTGCGCTGATTTCGTTCATCGCGCCGCGTGCGATTCCGCGGACAAGCTCGGGCAAGATCATGCGCCACAAGGCCAAGATGATGTGGCTGGACGGGCAGTTCAACGTGCTCGAAGAGTTCTCGCGCGAGAAGGACGCTGGTGCCTGCGCGCCGGATTCAGAGGTCCAGTCTTCGTTCGACGTGTTGAAGTCGCGCTACAACCTTACGGGCATGGAGTCTTACAACCTTGTCGAAGCAGGGTTGGATTCGCTCGATCTCGTTGTGTTCATGCATGAACTGAAGGAGCTCTTGAAGGACAAGGGCGCTGAGTTGCTCGCGCGGCAGGTGGATATCGGTGTCATTCAGCGGGTGAGTGTTGCCGAGTTGTTCCAGTTGGCCGAGCAGTTGGAGCGTGCTCCCGAAGAAGCGATCGATCTGCTGCGGCATTCGCTCGCGGCGTTCCGTGATGAGCAGCATGCAGCCGAGAAGGAGATGATGAGCAACGACAAGAAGCTCATCTTCACACCGGAAAAGCCTGGGCCGATGCCGGAGCATCCGGTATTCAATCAGGTGCTGCTTACCGGGGGTACGGGGTTCATTGGGCCATTCCTGATCAAGAGCCTCCTGGAGCAGACGCAGGCGAAGATCCATGTGCTGGTACGTTCGTCGGATGAAGCGCAGGGCAGCCAGCGGCTCAAGGCAGCGATGGAGTCGATGGGGCCGTGTCCGGCTGGGCTGATGGAGATGTTCGACGCGCGGGTGGTGCCAGTTTGCGGCGATCTTGGCCAACCGAAGCTCGGCTTGAGCCAGGAGACGTGGGATTTTCTCGCTGCGGAGATGGATTCGATTTACCACAACGGCGCGACAGTCAATTACCTGTTCAACTACGATCGCATGCGCGATGCGAACGTGCTAGGAACCAACGAGATTCTGAAGCTCGCATTCGAAGGAAAGACCAAGAGTCTGAACTATGTGTCGACCACCTTCATCTATGGCTGGGCGGTGAAGAGCGTTCTGTACGAGACCGATTGCAACAAGGATATGGAGTTGCTCGATTTCGGATACAGCCAGTCGAAATGGGTTGCGGAGCGGGTGGTCGAGGATGCTCGCAACAAGGGATTGTGCGTGCGTATCTTCCGTCCCGCGCTGGTAAGCCCGTCGGTTACCGGTGGCGGCAATAACTTCGATATCGCGGTGCGCCTGGTGGCCTTCATGGTGAACCACGGGATCGGCGTCGATGCCCTGAACCAGGTGAGTTTCGTTCCCGCCGACGTGGTCGCGAATAATATCGTGGCAATTTCAACGACGCCGGGCACGGACGGCAAGACCTACAACGTGGTGCGCGACGATTACGCCAACATGGTGGACATCACGAACCTGATCACCAAGTTGACGGGGCGGCAGTTCGAGATTTTCAGCATCACCGACTTCGTTCCAGAGTTGATTCGTCGCTGCCGCAAGGAAGATCTGCTGTTCCCGCTGCTGGACTTCCTGGTCGGCTCGGTGGACAACATCTCGTCGATGGAGTTCAAGCGCTACGACAGTACCGAGTACCAGAAGGCACGCGATGCAGCCACGTGGGGAGTGCCGGAGCCGACGCTCGAAGAGACCGTCAGCGGCATCCTGAAGTTCATGAACCGCAAGGGAATCATTTCGGTTGCGGCGCGTGAAGTGGACACGGCCGTCCCGGCGACCAATGGGGCTGTCACCGCGACGGATGCGCCCGTTCCGGCGACCTCCGCAACGCAGGTTACTGCTTCTTAAAGGTCAGCGTTTCTGTGATGTGCTGACCGGTTTCGAGCACGCCGGTAGTCGTGACGGTGAGTTGTTGCCCATCCGGGGAGACGACCCATTTGTCTTTCTGCGTGACCTGGTCGTCGCGGAGATAAACTGCGGCGACGGTGTGCGGATCGACAAGCTGGAGCTTCACGGTATCGTTGCGGGAGTTCTTGAGGTCGTAGGGCTTTCCGTCAAAGCGGGCATCGTAACTGTAGTCGGCTAAAAAGCGGACGCCGCCACCCCCATCCGGGGTGATCTTCAACGTCAGGCCCTGGTGCAGGCGCGATTTGCTCAGGTCTTCGGCCCATTCGCCAGCAAGCGGATCGTGGGCGACCTTGGCGCCACCGGTACGAACCCAAACAGTGATTTGATCGGGTTGGCCTGCGATGGTCCTGGTGCTGGTAAGTTCCTTGCCGTCGGCGGAGGGCTTCACGAGAACGGTTGCGACCAGCGCGCCGTCTTTCATCTCTTTCACTTCGGACTGACGCTTATCGATCCGGTGGAGCTCAATCTGGTTGAAGCCGAGGTTGCCCGGCGCTGGCGATGAGTGGTTGTTTGCCTTCGCGATGAAATCGAAATGCCGGTCGCCCGACATGACGACGTGGAGTTGATCCCCTACAGGCGTGACGGATAGCTTATTGGGAGGATCGAGCGAAGCCTGCGCAGTGGCCAGCGACCAGGAGCCGATGCGGGGATCCTGCTGGGCGAGAACCGGAACGGCGGCAGCGAGGCTGACGAAGATCAGTGCACGAATTGGGACCATGAGATTGATGGGATCAATGTAGCAGATTCAAAATGGCTCGAAAGCTACTAAGTGTGCCGTGCCGGGAACACTCGCGACGAGAATCTGCATTCCTTTCACTGTTTTTGGCGACGATTTTGTATCATCCATTGTGTGATGCTTCTGCGTCGTTTCTGGGTGGCCGGACTGGTTTTACTTGCGGTCATTGTGCTGCTTCCGTTCTCCTTTCACGCCGAACGTCATTTGGAGACGGCAACCCGCGTCGACGGCAGCCAGGCCGAAGTGGTCCGTCAGGAACTGTCTACACGCTTTCATTCGCCCTTTGTTGACCGAGTTGTTTTGGTGGCTAACGGGCTTCCGGCAGCGAACTCACCGGAAGGCGAGCAGGCGTTGACGACGATTGTGGAGCAGTTGCGAAAGCAGCCCGGAGTGTCCGGGGTGGTCTCATACCTCGAGCTGCGCGATTCAATCTTCCTGGGTAGAGGTGGCGGGACCTTTGTGTTGGTGGGGCTTCAGTCTACGGACGCGCCGGTGGAGTCGCTGGTTCCCATGATGCATCAGCAGGCGCATATGCTGGAAGACCAGCTGCGGGGGCAGTATCCGGGAGTGAAGCTGCAACTCACGGGCGAGCTTCCGCTGAACTTCGACATCCGCAAGGCGAGCGCGGATGATGTGCGGCGCGGCGAGACGTTGGTGATTCCCGCGACCTTGATTCTTTTGCTGATCGCATTTGGGAGCGTCGTCGCGGCGATCATTCCGCTGGCGGTGGGCGAAATTGCCATTGCGACCACCCTGGCGATTACGGGCTTGCTGGGGGAGCGGCTGCACCTGTCGATTCTGGTGCAGAACCTGGCGACGATGCTTGGATTGGGACTGGGAATCGATTACGCGCTGCTGATGGTGAGCCGGTTTCGCGAGGCGCTGTGTGCAGGGAACGACGGGTACGCGGCTTCGGTGATCGCGGCGCGGCAGGCGGGTCGCACGCTGTTGATCTCAGCTTCGACTGTGGCGATTGGATTCGTCGCGCTACTGACTGTTCCCATCAGTGAAATTCGTTCGATTGGGTTGGCCGGCATTCTGGTCGCGGGAATGAGTGTGTTGCTGACCAATACGCTGGTGCCAGCGGTGCTCGGCCTGCTGGGACGGCGCATTGATGCGGGGCACCTCCCATTCACTCCAAAACTGGATGTTGATCGTGCCGCGGCCACGGGCAATCGCTGGAGACGGTGGGGACGGACGATTGTTGCGCATCCCTGGCTTGCGCTGCTGATTGCGGGGACACCGTTGGTGCTGCTGGCGTGGCAGGCCAAACATCTGGACACCAGCATTCCTTCGGGAGACTGGCTGCCTAAGTCGGCGGAGTCAGTACAGGCACTGCACTCGCTGGTGCAGATGGACCGGACGGGCATCGTCTACTCCATGCGCGGGGTGATCGAACTGCCAAATGAATCCGTCACGCAAACCGATGCGGGGTGGGACGCGCTGAATAGCGTGGCGAAGCAGATTGAAAGCGACCCGCGTTGCGATCGCGTGATTTCCATTGCCACGATTGCGGGCGGGACGCAGGCAAATCTGACCGACCTATCGCGTGAGACGAGGCGAACGTTTCTGAGCAGCGATGGGAAGGCTGCGCTGGTGGAGATCCTGCCGAAGAGTTCCCTGACATTGCGGCAACAGGTGGACTGGGTGCGCGAGATACGCAACAAGGGTGCGCCCGCGCTCACCGGTGTCCCTGACGCCACGATGCTGGTGGGTGGCATCCCGGCACTCAACGCGGATTACGAAACCATCATCGACAGTCACGTGATGCCGGTGATGGCGCTGGTGATCGGCGGAACGCTGCTGGCTCTGCTGTGCGGCTTCCGATCGCTGTTCGCTGCGGTGAAAGCGATCATCTTAAACCTAATTTCGGTGGCGGCTTCGTTCGGCGCGCTGGTGTTGGTCTTTCAGGATGGACATGGCAGCGGCCTGCTGGGCGTTCCCGGCGGTACGGGAAGCATCTTTCCGCTGGTGCCGATTGTGGCGTTCGCCATCGTCTTCGGATTGAGCATGGACTACGAAGTGTTTCTGGTGGCACGCGTACTCGAAGCGCGAAGGGCCGGCCTAGGCGAACTGGACGCGATTCCTGAGGGCATGGCCAGAACCGCGGGCCTGATTACGAGCGCGGCCGCGATCATGATCGTGGTCTTCGCGGCCTTCACGTTCGGGAATTTCCTGGTGGTAAAGATGATTGGCTTCACGCTCGCGATCGCCGTGCTGATTGACGCTACGCTGGTGCGCATTGTGATCGGCCCAGCACTGCTGAGGATTGCCGGCGACTGGAATTGGTGGCCGGGCGGCCTCGCGATGAAAGGGAAACCAGATCCCGGGGATAGCTGCGACTCGCTGCCGGCGGAGCAATGATTCGTTCCGTGGCGCAGACGCGGCCGACCGAAGATTAGCTGTGCGGCGGGAGCGAATTATTTTGGCTGAAGGATTGACGAGCCTCCAGCGGAAGGAGCAGAATCTTTTCGCTTCCTCAGTCCGGGCAAGTACGCCGCCCAAAAGGTGAAACCTCCCATGAAATCCAGGCCCATTCACACCCTCTCAGATACGTTTCGGCGTTCCAAGACAAACGTTTGTCTTCTACCGGCCATCCTGCTGGCCTTTGTTTTTTGTGCTGAAGGCGGCTCCGCACAGACGGTTGGGGTCGTCCAGACGAACGCCGATCAATCCGCGCTGCTAACCCCGCAGACGCCCCTCATCTTTACCGATGGCACAGCCAGTGGCACCGCGATCAACATTGACGACACCATCCACTATCAACAGCTTGAGGGTGTCGGTGCGAGCTTCAATGATTCGGACGCTTATCTTGTCTGGAACAAGCTCACGCCGGCGCAGCGGACGCAGTTGATGAGCGATCTGTTCAGCCCAAGTGGCATTCATCTCAGCTATCTGCGCCAGTCGATGGGGGCGAACGATCTCTCGCTGAGCAGCTATACCTATGACGATGTGGCGCCGGGCGAGACGGATCCAGAGATGAAGCAGTTCTCGATTGCGCACGATGAGGCGTACATCATTCCAACGATCAAGGCTGCCTTCGCGGCGAATCCCGCGATCAAGGTCCAGGCGCTGCCTTGGTCGCCTCCCGCGTGGATGAAGACGACCGGCACGCTCGACGGTGGAAGCTTCAATACGGAATACTTTCCAGCGCTCGCACTGTATTTCGCAAAGTTTGTCCAGGCGTACGAGGCGCAAGGGATTCCAATCAATTATGTCTCGGTGCAGAACGAGCCGCTGAACGAGACCGGCGGCTATCCTTCGATGTTCATGAACGTGCACGATGAGGGGCAGTTCATCGCGCAGTATCTCGGGCCGCAACTACGCAACCTGCACCTGCAGAACCGCGGCTGGAACTTTGCGCGGCAGTCGCACGATCCCATGGACGCCACGCCGGGCATCTTTGGTTATGAGCACAACTGGGACGACCCCAAGTATCCGGAGATCCTCGCGGAAGATCCCGCGGTTCAGCAGTATCTTGCGGGCGTTTCGTTCCATTGCTACGCGGGAAATGTAGCGGATGCGCAGAATGCAGTGCACGATCTTGCCTGGGATGTGCCCGTGTATTTCACGGAATGCACGGGAGGAACGTACGCTCCGTACTTCGGGCAGAACCTAGTGAATGATGCAGAAGGCCAGGTGATCAACGTGCTGCGCAACTGGGGCAAGTCGGTGGTGTTCTGGAACCTTGCGCTGGATCAGAACAACGGCCCGACGGTGCAGAACGGATGCACAGACTGCCGCGGCGTGGTGACGATTGACGACTCGACTACCCCCTCCACTGTATCGAAGAACGTGGAGTATTACGTGCTCGGCCACCTGGCGAAGTACGTGCAGGCGGGTGCATACCGGATTGACTCGAACACATTTGGCAGCGGCAATGTGGAGGATGTTGCGTTCAAGAATCCTGACGGGTCGATCGCCGTGCTGGTGTTGAATGACGCGCAGACGCCGAGTCAGTTCTCGCTGAACTGGAAAGGCAAGATGGTGAGTTACTCGATGCCCGCGCAGTCGGTTGCGACGTTCTACTGGCAGGGTTACAGCGGCAACACGTTCGACGTGACGGCCGGACCTGGGTCGCAGACGGTTGCACCCGGAGGCCGCACGTTCTACAACATCGACGTGAACGAGTACGGCAACGATCATGCGCACACTCAGTTGCAAGTGCAGGGGCTGCCCGGCGGAGCGTTCGGCGAGCCAGTGCCGATTCCCTTCACCAATCAGTACGTGCTTCCCGTGGTGACGGAAACGAGTGCGACGAGCGGCTCTTATCCTGTGACCATTCTCGGCCGGCAGGGCAATGCCACGGCATCGTCGACAGTGAACTTCACGATTGGCGGGCAGGAGACTCCGTTCCCGGCGGGTCCTGTTGCGATTCCGGGAGTGATCCAGGCGGAGAACTTCGACAACGGCGGGAACTATGTTGGCTACTTTAATCTCGACGCGAGTGACCAGGGTAGCGCTCCGAGTTATCGGCCGGGAACTACCGTTGGCGTGGAAGGCACGGGCGACGTTGGCGGCGGCTACGACGTTGGCTATACCAAGGAAGGCGAATACCTGCGCTACACGGTGAACGTCAGCTCGCCGGGAATTTACAACCTGCAGGCACGCGTTGCCTCACTTGGGCAAGGCGGGTACTACCATGTGTCGTTCGACGGAGAGAACAAGACTGGCACGCTGTTTGTGCCGGTGACGAATGGGTTCCAGACGTACACCAACCAAGTCTCGCCGGCGTTCCAATTGAGCGCGGGACGTCACGTGATGCAGGTGACGCTCGACGGTAACGGGCCGACGGGCGGCATGGGCAACTTCAACTGGTTTGGTGTGCAGACGCCGACACCGAGCAGTTCGTTCACCGGAAGTCCGCAGTCGATTCCCGGCCAGATCCAAGTGGAGAACTACGATACCGGCGGCAAGGGTGTCGCGTACTGGAATGGAGCGACGGCGAATGGCGGCGGAGCGAACTATCGTCCGGGCGATACCGTCTACATTGAGAACTCTTCAGATACGGGCGGCGGATACGATGTGGGCAACCCACAACCGGGCGACTGGCTCAACTACACCGTGAACATCGCTACGGCGCGCAACTACACGCTGCAGGTGCGCGTGGCGATCGATGTTGGCGGGGGCGTCTTCCACCTCAACGTGGATGGCCAGCGAGTGACACCCTATATCTCGGTGCCCGACACCAACGGATGGCAGACATGGCAGACGCTTGAGATTCCGGACGTACCTTTGCCGGAAGGCGTTCACACGCTGCAACTCGTGATGGACAGCGGCGGGTACTACAATGCTGTCGCGAACTTCAACTGGTTCAGCCTGAACTAAAACTGGACATGCAAAATGGGGCACGGCGGTCGCCGTGCCCCTTCTCTCGTGCGCTGAGTTAGACAGCTATTGACCCGCGGAACGCTTATTGAAATCGGGAAGTGCCGGCGAGCACGAGGCTTCGAGCCACCGACTCACGTAGACACCGGCATGGGCTTCGCCGCAGTAGTGACGAGCGCCTTTGGCTGTCGCCGCTTCGGCATTCCATTTGAGGATTTTCAACTCCTCTTCATTGCACTGGATCAGGAACCAGTGGATCGGGTTCAAGCTCTCAATGCCACAAATTTCACACCGATATTGAGTGACGGCCGCCATGTAGATTCTCCTTGTGATAGTCGGGTGTAGGGTGGCGGAAAACTGTCCAGATTTGCGCAAAATTGTCCGCGGTCCAACTCAATCTAAAGGACTTAAATCGAAGTCTTTATTATTATTGTTTCGCATGATTTGCGCAAAAATGACGCCTAATCCTACCGATTTACCGAAAAGCTGTTATCCCTCGTATATGAAGCAAATGCTGGGTTTACATTACACCGAATCGCCCCATTTGCACCACAATTTACAACCTGCCGCACAAGTGACACTTGATGATTGCTGGCTGCTGTTATGCCGCCACCTGCTGCAACGTTATGCCGCCGCCGGCGTTCAGGCGGTGCAAAGTAATCCCGCCACCCGTTTCGCCCAAATCCCGCCAGCCAGCGACTAGCGGACTTTGAAGTTGCTCAAAACGCGACTTTAAGGAAACTTCGATCCCGCAGCTATTCTCCCGGATTAGGCGGGAGGCGTTTCTCGCGCGAAAGCCTCTCGAGTTCGGCTCCGGCAAGTAAGAATCCACCCACACCATAGACATAGCTCGCAGATGGCTTAAAGGTTCCCGGTTGACCCGATGGGCTGGATCGAACCTAGCCGTCCGTCCGCATAGATGTGGCTCAGTATGCCAGCCCACGAGCGCTGAATCACCGGGAGATATTCATTTCGATCGAGGATGTGCTCGTTCATTCCGTAGGCGATGGCGTAGGTGAAGAAAGCCGATCCGGAGATCTCGGGAAGAGGGTAGGAATCGGGGTCTAGCAGGCCCGAACGCCACAAGCCATCCTGTCCTTGAATGGAAGCCACTTCCGCAGCCATATCGCGAAACTGTTGGACGAACTCTGGACGTCGGGGATCTGTCGCTGGCATGGTTTGCAGCACCTTAACCAGAGCGCCCATGACCCATCCGTTGCCGCGAGACCAGAAGATCGGCTGCCCGTTTCGCTCCTTCCTGGTCAGGTAACGAGCATCACGGAAGTAAAGATGATGACTTGGGTCGTAGAGGCTCTTGGTAGTGATCGCCCATTCGCGCTCCATAAACTGCAGGTACTTCGGATCGTTCGTCGCGAGGCTCATACGGGTAAGGACCGGCGGTGCCATGAAGAGCGCATCGCACCACCACCAGAGGTCTTTCGCGGGATCATCCGGACGCTCTACCAATCTATCGAGAATCGTTTTGGTGTCGGCGATGCGCTGGGGATCCCGATGCGCAGCGGGATCGGCGAGATAAATGTCGAGGTATGCCTGGCCGAGTGCCATGTCGTCCGCGTGAGGGAAACGATCGTCAAGAAGCTTCCATTGCTGACGGGTTGCGTAATCGATCACGGCTTGCCGGTAGCGCGGATCGCCAGTGGTGACCGAAGCCGCGATCAAGCCGTCGTAGAGCGCAGCGAAAGTCCATTGCGAATTGAAGTTGGGCTCCGCGACGCGTAGCTGCCAGTCGGCGACCTTCTTGATTGCGGCGCGGATGGCTGCAGGCTTCAGCGCGGGTGATAGATCAGCTGCGAGCGGCCCCGGGTCATCCGGTGCATCGCCGACGTGGTCCCGCTCCACGGTTGGAGATGCGGCGGCAGGCTGTTGGACTGTCTGTGGATGGGCTGAGGGCGGGGTGATCAGGAAGGCGCCTAGCAAGAGGTGTGCGGCGGCGATGCGCGAGGGCTTCATAGTTTTTTTTGCTTTGAGCCTGAAGGCGGGTTTACCCAAAGCAATGGTTGCCGAATGGGGAAGTTGCGAATGATTTCGGGGTCGGTCGGATCGGGATTGAGTTTGGTCCATAACTGCAAATATTCCTGGTGGTGGCAAGCCAGACCGCTGAAAAGTAAGCCGGGCGAACGGACCGGCAACGAAGCGAAGTGCTCGATGTCTTGCTTGTAAGGCCACGTGTTCTTGTTCTGGAGATAGGGGAAAAGAAACGCGGCTGCTTTGCAGATGCCGCGACCATCGGGCAAGACAAAAGAATACAGGCTCGGGCCATCGCCCTCAAGCGATTGGCAAAGCGTCGCCATGGTGTCGAAGTTGAAGATGGAATAGCTGTAGGGCTTGGTGCGGGCAAGTTCTCGAGGGAAGCTTCCGTCGAGAGCCATCTGAGAGTATTCAAGGTTTGGATTCATGCGGGTATCGGGACGAAC
>Ga0302316_10001571_pt1 | contig 17746 bp, 9 predicted proteins | sample III_Palsa_N3_2_FD_200456 | JGI IMG/M metagenome (GOLD analysis project Ga0302316, IMG submission 200456) | Peat permafrost microbial communities from Stordalen Mire near Abisko, Sweden - III_Palsa_N3_2 | ecosystem: Environmental > Terrestrial > Soil > Palsa > Peat permafrost | place: Sweden...
TGAAATGCACTGTCGCCATTTGAAATCAAGGAATAGTTGTGCGACACTGCGCCCGTTCTCGATTTAGACCCGTCGCTCTACAAAGATCAGGAGACAAGGCATGTCCGCGAATCCCAGTTCCCTTCCTGGCGCCGCCGCCAACGATGCCGATGCGCAGGAAACCCGCGAATGGACCGACGCGCTGTCGGCCGTCATCGCAGCCGAGGGTCGCGAACGCGGCCATTTCCTGATCGAGCAGTTGCTGGATCACGCGCGCCAGCAAGGCATCGACCTGCCGTTCTCGGCCAACACCGCGTACGTCAACACGATCGCGCCCGAGGACGAGGCGCAGTTCCCCGGCAACGTCGACATCGAAGAGCGCCTGCGCGCCTACATGCGCTGGAACGCGATGGCGATGGTCGTCAAGGCGAACCGGCTGCATCCGGCCGACGGCGGCGATCTCGGTGGCCACCTGTCGTCGTTCGCGTCGCTCGCCACCATGCTGGGCTGCGGCTTCAACCACTTCTGGCACGGCGCCGACGGCGAGCACGGCGGCGACCTGCTGTACATCCAGGGCCACTCGTCGCCGGGCATCTACGCGCGGGCATACCTCGAGGGCCGCATCACGGAAGAACAGTTGCTGAACTTCCGCCAGGAAGTCGACGGCAAGGGGCTGTCGAGCTATCCGCATCCGAAGCTGATGCCCAATTTCTGGCAGTTCCCGACAGTCTCGATGGGCTTAGGGCCGCTGATGGCGATCTACCAGGCGCGCTTCCTGAAGTACCTGCACGCCCGTGGCATCGCCGACACCAGCAAGCGCAAGGTGTGGGTGTTCTGCGGCGACGGCGAGATGGACGAGCCCGAATCGCTGGGCGCCATCGGCCTGGCCGCGCGCGAGAAGCTGGACAACCTGATCTTCGTCGTCAACTGCAACCTGCAGCGCCTGGACGGCCCGGTGCGCGGCAACGGCAAGATCGTGCAGGAGCTCGAAGGCGAGTTCCGCGGCGCCGGCTGGAACGTGATCAAGCTGCTGTGGGGCAGCTACTGGGATCCGCTGCTCGCCCGCGACAAGGACGGCGTGCTCAAGAAGATCATGATGGACACCGTCGACGGTGACTACCAGGCCTTCAAGTCCAACGACGGCGCGTTCGTGCGCAAGCACTTCTTCGGCCGCGATCCGGCCACGCTGGAGATGGTCGCCAAGATGAGCGACGACGACATCTGGCGCCTGCAACGCGGCGGCCACGACCCGCAGAAGGTGTACGCCGCCTACGACAAGGCCGTGAAGACCGTCGGCCAGCCCACCGTGCTGCTGATCAAGACCGTCAAGGGCTACGGCATGGGCAAGAGCGGCGAGGCGAAGAACACCGCGCACCAGACCAAGAAGCTGACCGACGAGGACATCAGGACGTTCCGCGACCGCTTCGACATCCCGATCCCGGACGACAAGCTCGCCGACATCCCGTTCTTCAAGCCCGAGGAACACACGCCGGAGATGAAGTACCTGCACGCGCGCCGCAAGGCGCTCGACGGCTACCTGCCGCAGCGTCGCGTCAAGGCCGAGGAGCAGCTCCCGGTGCCCGACCTGTCCGCGTTCCAGGCCGTGCTCGATCCGACGGTCGAAGGCCGCGAGATCTCCACCACGCAGGCCTACGTCCGTTTCCTGACGACGTTGCTGCGCGACAAGGTTCTGGGCCCGCGCGTGGTGCCCATCCTCGTCGACGAGGCGCGCACCTTCGGCATGGAAGGGCTGTTCCGCCAGATCGGCATCTACAACCCCGCAGGGCAGAACTACACCCCGGTCGACAAGGACCAGGTGATGTACTACCGCGAGGCCAAGGACGGCCAGATCCTGCAGGAAGGCATCAACGAGCCGGGCGGCATGTCCAGCTGGATCGCCGCGGCGACGTCGTACTCGACGAACAACCGCGTGATGATCCCGTTCTATGTCTACTACTCGATGTTCGGGTTCCAGCGCATCGGCGACCTGGCCTGGGCGGCGGGCGACATGCAGGCGCGCGGCTTCCTGCTGGGCGGCACCTCGGGGCGCACCACGCTCAACGGCGAAGGCCTGCAGCACGAGGACGGCCACAGCCACGTGCTGGCCGGCACGATCCCGAACTGCGTCAGCTACGACCCCACGTTCGCGCACGAAGTGGCGGTGATCATGCAGCACGGCCTCAAGCGCATGGTGGAGCGCCAGGAGAACGTGTACTTCTACATCACGCTGCTCAACGAGAACTACTCGATGCCGGGCCTGACCGCCGGCACCGAAGAGCAGATCATCAAGGGCATGTACCTGCTGCAGCCGGCCGCGGCCGCTTCGAAGCAGAGCGTGAACCTGCTCGGCTCCGGCACGATCCTGCGCGAGTCCATGGCGGCCAAGGAGCTGCTGGAAGCGGAGTGGGGCGTCGGCGCCAACGTGTGGAGCTGCCCGAGCTTCAACGAGCTGGCGCGCGACGGCCAGGCCGCGGAGCGCTGGAACCTGCTGCATCCCACGGATGCGCCGAAGGCGTCGTTCGTCGAGCAGCAACTGGGCGCGCACGATGGCCCGGTGGTGGCTTCGACCGACTACATCAAGAGCTACGCCGAGCAGATCCGTGCCTTCATCCCGCGTGGCCGCGCCTACAAGGTGCTGGGCACCGACGGCTACGGCCGCAGCGACTTCCGCAGCAAGCTGCGCGAGCACTTCGAGATCAACCGCCACTACATCGTCGTCGCGGCGCTGAAGGCACTGGCCGACGAAGGCAAGCTGCCGCTGTCCAAGGTGGCCGAAGCCATCAAGAAGTACGGCATCGACGCCGACAAGACCAATCCCCTGAACGCCTGACCCACAATAATTCCTCACGGAGACGACACATGGCTTTGGTTGAAGTGAAGGTGCCGGACATCGGCGACTTCAAGGACGTCCAGATCATCGAACTGCTGGTCAAGCCCGGCGACACCGTACGCGCCGAGCAGAGCCTGGTGACGGTCGAGAGCGACAAGGCGTCCATGGAGATCCCGTCCTCGCATGCGGGCGTGGTCAAGGAGCTGAAGGTGGCTCTTGGCGACAAGATCAACGAGGGCACGCTGCTGCTGATGCTGGAGACGGGCACCGCTGCGGCGCCCGCACGTGCACCGGCTGCCGCCGCCACGCCGGCCGTTGCGCCCGCGGCTCCCGCCGCCGCGGTGGCGCAAGGTGCCACGCCGCCCGCGCCCGACAAGGCCGCCGCTGCAGCCGCCGGTTCGCCGGCGCCCGCAGCGGGTGGCCCGGTCGACATCGCGGTGCCCGACATCGGCGACTTCACCGACGTCGGTGTCATCGAGCTGCTGGTCAAGGTGGGCGACACCGTCGCCGCCGAGCAGAGCCTGATCACCGTCGAGAGCGACAAGGCGTCGATGGAGATCCCGTCGTCGCATGCCGGCGTGATCAAGGCGTTGAAGGTCGCCATCGGCGATCGCGTCTCGAAGGGCTCGATCATCGCGTCGATCGAAGCGGCCGGCGGCGTCGCTGCGCCTGCTTCGACCGCCGCGTCAGCGGCGCCCGCGCCGGCCACGGCGTCTGTACCGGCGGCGGCACCCGCGCCGGCAGAGAAGGCCGTGCCGACGGCCGCACTGCCGCCGCACGAACCCACCGCGGCGCCGCTGAACCTGCCGCACGCCTCGCCGACGATCCGTCGCACGGCGCGCGAGCTGGGCGTGCCGCTGGAGGAATTGAAAGGGAGCGGCCCGCACGGCCGCATCACGCAGGCGGACCTCGAAGGCTTCGTCAAGGCGGTGATGGCGGGCGGGACGCAGACCAAGGCGCAGGCCGCGAAGGCCCCCGCCGCCGCTGCATCCGGAGGTTCGCTGCCGGGCCTGCTGCCGTGGCCGGTGGTGGACTTCGCCAAGTTCGGCGCCGTCGAACGCCGCGACCTGTCGCGCATCAAGAAGATCTCCGGCGCGAACCTGCATCGCAACTGGGTCATGATCCCGCACGTCACGAACCACGACGATGCCGACATCACGGAGCTCGAAGCGTTTCGCGTGACGCTGAACAAGGAGTACGAGAAGGCCGGCGTCAAGGTCACCATGCTCGCGTTCCTGATCAAGGCCTGCGTCTCCGCGCTGAAGAAGTTCCCCGACTTCAACGCCTCGCTGGACGGCGACGCGCTGGTGCTGAAGAAGTACTTCCACATCGGCTTCGCGGCCGATACGCCCAACGGGTTGATGGTGCCGGTGATCCGCGATGCCGACCAGAAGGGCATCGTCCAGATCGCCAAGGAGATGAACGAGCTCGCGGCCAAGGCGCGCGATGGCAAGCTGGGCCCGGCCGACATGACCGGCGGCTGCTTCTCGATCAGCTCGCTCGGCGGCATCGGCGGTACCTACTTCACGCCCATCATCAATGCGCCCGAAGTCGCCATCCTGGGCGTCTGCAAGAGCGCGACGAAGCCCGTGTGGGACGGCAAGGCCTTCGTGCCGCGCCTGATCCTGCCGCTGTCGCTGTCGTGGGATCACCGCGTGATCGACGGCGCGTCGGCGGCTCGCTTCAACACCTATCTTGGCCAGGTGCTCGCCGACTTCCGTCGCGTGATGCTGTGACCTCCCAGAACAACAAGGACTGAAAAAGCCATGGCCGTGATCGAAGTAAAGGTCCCCGACATCGGTGACTTCAAGGACGTCGGCGTCATCGAGCTGCTGGTCAAGCCGGGCGACACCGTCGTCGCGGAGCAGAGCCTGCTGACCGTCGAGAGCGACAAGGCGTCGATGGAGATTCCGTCGCCTGGCCCGGGCGTGGTCAAGGAACTGCGCGTGAAGGTGGGCGACGTCGTCAACATGGGTTCGGTGATCATGACGATGGAGGCCGAGGGTGGCGCCGCCGCCGTGCCGGCCCCCGCGCCGGCTGCTGCGCCCACGCCCGCGAGCGCGTCCCCCGCGCCCGTGCAGGCTGCTGCACCTGCGCATGCCGGCCCGGCCCCGGTTGCGTCCACGTACTCCGGCGGCGCCGACCTCGAATGCGACCTGCTCGTGCTCGGCGGCGGCCCCGGCGGGTACTCGGCCGCGTTCCGCGCCGCCGATCTGGGCATGAAGGTGGTGCTGGTCGAGCGCTACACCACGCTCGGCGGCGTCTGCCTGAACGTGGGCTGCATCCCGTCGAAGGCGCTGCTGCACGTGGCGATGGTGATGGACGAGGTCAAGCACTTCGCCGACCTGGGCGTGTCGTACGGCGAACCGCAACTGGACATGGCCAAGCTGCGCACGCACAAGGGCAAGGTGGTGGGCAAGCTCACCGGCGGCCTGGGCGCGATGGCCAAGATGCGCAAGGTCACCGTCGTGCGCGGCTACGGCAACTTCATCGACCCGTTCCACGTCAAGGTGGACGAGACCGCCGGCGAAGGCCAGCAGACCACGGGCAACTCGAAGACGATCAAGTTCAAGCAGGCCGTCATCGCCGCCGGCTCGCAGGCCGTGCACCTGCCGTTCTTCCCGGACGACCCGCGCATCGTCGACTCCACCGGCGCGCTGGAACTGCGCAGCAGCCCCAGGCGGATGCTGATCGTCGGCGGCGGCATCATCGGCCTCGAGATGGGCACCGTGTACTCCACGCTCGGTGCGCGCCTGGACGTCGTCGAGATGCTGGACGGCCTGATGCAGGGCGCCGACCGCGATCTGGTCAAGGTCTGGCAGAAGATGAACGCCAAGCGCTTCGACAACATCATGCTGAAGACGAAGACGGTGGGCGCGCAAGCCACCGCCGACGGCATCCTGGTGAAGTTCGAAGGCGAGGCCGGTGCCAGCGAGCAGATGTACGACCTGGTGCTGCAGGCCGTGGGCCGCACGCCCAACGGCAAGAAGATCGGCGCCGACAAGGCCGGCGTGATCGTCGGCGACCGCGGCTTCATTCCGGTGGACGTGCAGATGCGTACCAACGTGGCGCACATCTTCGCGATCGGCGACATCATCGGCCAGCCGATGCTGGCCCACAAGGCGGTGCACGAGGGCCACGTCGCGGCAGAAGTGGCCTCGGGCGACGTGCATGCGCGCTTCGACGCGCGCGTGATCCCGAGCGTGGCCTACACCGACCCGGAAGTGGCATGGGTCGGCCTCACGGAGGACCAGGCCAAGGCGCAGGGCATCGCCGTGAAGAAAGGCCTGTTCCCGTGGACGGCCTCCGGCCGCGCCATCGCCAACGGCCGCGACGAAGGCCAGACCAAGCTGCTGTTCGACGAGAAGACGCACCAGATCGTGGGCGGCGGCATCGTCGGCATGAACGCGGGCGACATGATCGGCGAGATCGCGCTGGCCATCGAGATGGGCGCCGACGCGGTGGACATCGGCCGCACGATCCACCCGCACCCGACGCTGGGCGAGTCGATCGGCCTGGCCGCCGAGGTGGCGCATGGCAGCTGCACGGACCTGCCACCGCCGCGCAAGTAACGAGATTCAAGCAAACGTTACCGCACGAAATGAAAAAGGCGCCGATCCGGCGCCTTTGCTTTTGGGGAGGCGGTGCCTCAGTTGCTCGGCCTGGGCGGCAGCGTGGCCGGGCCCGCGGCCGTCGCCGGCATCGTTTCGGGCTGGATGGGCTGGGCGCCCGGAATCACGGTGACCGTTTCCTTCAGGTCGCCGCCGGCGGCCACGCTGCCGGAGGTGGTCGTGTCCATGCCGGCCGCCCGCGCCAGACAGGCCTTCTTGTCGTCGCCCGACAGCGGCACGCAGCGCTGACGCTCGTTGGCGGCTCTTCAGCTCATGCTCTCGCGACGCCTGCAGCGCGGCGCCGGCTTCCTTCAGGCAGGTCTTCTGGCTCTCGGCCGTCTTGCCGGCCATGCAGTCGGCCCGATCCTGCTGGTAGCGCGTCTCGGCGGCGGTCGGTGTCGCGGCACTGGCGGAAATGGCACCAACGGAGAACGTCGAGAGCACCGCAGCGACGGTGATGGCGATGCCCAGCAACTCGGGGGTCTTGTTGAAGTTCATGTCGGGGTTCCTCGTTGGATACCCCTGGAAGGCATTCGGTGTGCCCGGCGCCGGCTCATGCTCGGCGCACGCTGCCTTATCGCACCGTGCCCTCGGCCACGATCTTCCACTTCGCCGCGTCGCGCTCCCAATACTGGCGCAGCATCGTCTCGCGCTTCGTGCGCGCGCCGCGCTCCTGGAAGGTGACGACCATGGTCTCCTTCGCATCGGACCACGTCATCACGCTGAGGTTGTCGAACGAGATCGGGTCGCGCAGCGGGGCGGCCGGAGGCAGCAGCTTGCGCTTGCCGTGCACCATCACCACGGTGGGTTGCGGCGGTGGCGCCGGCGGGGCGGCCGGCGTCTCGGGCGCGACGCCGGGCAGGTAGAACGCCTGCAACGCGTCGCGGTCGTCGCTGGCGCGCACGCTCTGCCAGTGGTTGACGGCGTCGAGGATCTCGGCGCTGTGCAACTGGGTCGCGCTGTCGCTGACCCAATGGATCTTCTTCGTGATGATCACCGGCGTGTCGTGCACCGGCACCGTGTTCATCAGCATCACCAGCTCGTCGTTGGCCAGCGTCACGCAGCCATCGCTGTCCTTGGGCGGGCGCGAGTAGGTGTTGAACGGCACGCCGTGCACGTAGATGCCGGAGCCGGTGCGGCCGTGCAGCTTGTCGAACAGGTTCGGGTAGTTCAGCTGCATCGCGCCGGCGCCGAAGGCCTCGCCCAGCGAGCCCTGGCCGACGCGGTCGGAGACGAAGTAGACGCCCAGCGGCGTGCGCTGGTCGCCTTCGACGGACTTGTCGACGCCTTGCTTTCCCACCGACACGTAGTGGTCGCTGACGAGCCGCACGCCCTGCGGGCCGTTCTCGAACAGGTACAGGCGCGAGCGCGAGGTGTCGACGGCGATCGCGTGGTGGATCGCCTTCGGCAGCACGATGAACTCGGCCGGCACCTGGTTGGCCGGCGGGCGCTCCTGCAGCGCGTGCAGGCGTTGCACGGCCTCGTCGCGCAGGTCGCCCAGCTCGGCGCTGACCGCGGGGCTGGTTCCGGCCGGGGTGTCGAAGCGCGTGGAATTGCCCATGCGCGCAGACAACAGGTCGGCGTACACCAGTTGCGCCAACCGGAAGCCGGGCACGTCGTGCGTGAGCGAGGCGGCGGCGTCGATCGCGATGTCGGTCTGCTGTTGTCCGATCGCGCGATAGATGTTGATCAGCCGGCTCTCGGGCGAGCCCGTGAACGCGCCGGCGAACGGCGAGCCGGGCGGCAGCGTGCTGGCGCTGGCGGGAAACGTCGGCCATGCGTGGCCGGTGGGCGGATCGTCGGCGAGCGCGATGGTGGCGCCGACCGCGGCGCGAGCGGCCTGCGGCGTGGCGTGCAGGGACGGGATGCCGTGCAGCTCGGTGCTGGCGAGCAGCCCCGCGCCGGCGACCACGAGAGAAGCCATCGCCACCGCGGTGCGCGGCCATCTCGGCCGCCGCGGGGCCTTCGTTGACGCGAGGGGGGCGTCGTCGTCCATCGTCATCCGCCGACGGACTCCTGCTTGATCAGCCACTTGCCGGAAGGCGAACGCACCAGGCCGAGGGTCTTGTGTCCCGAGGTGGTCAGCGTGTCGGATTCGTAGGTCTGCTTGAAATGCGCCTCGGCCTTGTCGCCGTTGACGCTCACCCGCAGGTCGGAGATCTCGACGGCGATGTGCTTGCGCGGCAGGATGCGCGCCTTGCGGTCGTCTTCCCAGGCCTTGTGCGACTTGCCGCCCGTGGCGTACTCGGGCGTGTAGGCGCCCAGGTAGCCGGGGATGTCGCGACGGCTCCAGGCCGAGGCCCAGGCGTGCACGGCGGCATCGACTTCGGTGATCCCGGTGCCGGAGGCGACGGCCGGCGCGGGCGCGGGAGCCGGTGCCGGAGCGGGCTTGGCGACGGCCACGGGGGCCGGCGCGGCAGCGGGCACCTTCGGCGCCGCAACCGGCGCAGGCGCGGGTCTGGGGGCGACGATGGGCGCGGGCATAGGAGCCGGCGACGCCGCGGCGACCTGGGTCGGACGCGCGGCGGGTGCCGGCATCGGCGTGGCGGCCACCGCGGTCGGCGCCGTGGCGGGCTGGCCCGGGGTGGCGATCAGCTCGCGCAGCAACACCAGCTTGGGCGGCACCGTGGTGTCGGACTTGTCGAGCTGAAGCGCCTTCGAATACGCCTGGCTCGCCAACTGGGCATAGACGTCGCCCAGGTTCTGGTACGCGGTGGCATACGCCGGGTTCGTGCGGATCGCCTTCTCGAGCGCGGCGCGCGCCTTGTCGTAGTCGCCTTGCGAGCCATAGAGCACCGCCAGGTTGTTGTACGGCGAGGGCATCTCCGGATGATCCTCGACCAGCTTCTGGAACACCTGCAGTGCCTCGGCCTTGCGGTCGAGCATCGACAGCGTCACGCCGCGGCGAAAGCGCATCGCCGGATCCTTCGGATTCTTCGCCAGCGAATCGTCGATCAGCTTCAAGGCTTGCGTGCTCTGGCCGCTCTTGATCAGGCGCTGGATCTCGAGCGCCTCGGGCGACGGCGCCGCAGCCTGCACGGGCGCCGACGAGGGCTGCGCCAGCGCGACAGCGGACAGGCCGCCGAGACCGGACGCCAACGTGAGCGCGGCGACGGCGCGGGTGAGCTGGTGCAGCGACGTCATCGGGGAGCGGGGAACGCGCATGGTGGCAGTTATTGGTGTTTTGCTGAAGTTGAGACGGACGCACGAACGACTGCGCGAGAGTCTAACGAATATAGGGGCGGCCTTTGCCCGGAAGCGCATAAAAAAGGGGCGCATTCGCGCCCCTCGATACAGGTGGAAACCCCGCGGGCCATCAGCGCTTGCTTTCCCCGACGATCTTCCATTCGCTGCCCACGCGATCCCAGACCAGCGTCTTGTGCATCGTGTCCTTGAAGTTGGACGACACATAGGCCTGGTCGAAGCTCGTCTCGACGCGTGTGTCGGTCAGCGCGTGCGTCCGGATGTTGCTCAGCGTGACGGTGATCGTGCCCGGCTTGCCGACGAGGCGGTGGCGCTCGGCGGTCCAGTTGGCCTTGCTGCCCTTCAGCGGCTGGAAGTCCGGGCCGTAGAAGCTCATGTACCGGTCGACGTCGTGGCTCATCCACGCGGCGGCCCAATCCTGCAGGCGTTGCACGGCGATGATGGCCGATTGCGTGGGCTCGACCGGTGCCGGCAGGGCGACCGGCGCCACGGCGCGCGGCGTCGGCGCGGAGGCCGCAACGGCCGGGAACGCGACCGGACGCAGGCCGGCCGGCGCGCGGGCGGCGGCCAACTGGTCGGCGCGCACGTCGAGCTGGGTGAAGCTGGCGCCGCCGACCTCGATGGCTACCAGCGGGCAGCGCGAGGACGCGTCGTCGGCGACGCCCCAGTTCTGCGCCTCGGGCGCGAGATCCTGCGCTTGCGGGCGCTTCAGGCCCAGGCTGGCCACGAGCGTGCCCATGCCCGCGTAGGTGCGCACGATCGCGGTGGCGAGGTCTTCCTCGGCCATCACGTAGGAGCGCTTGGCGGTGTAGAGCTCGTTCTCGGAGTTCAGCAGGTCCAGCAGGCTGCGCTGGCCGATGTCGAATTGCTGGCGGTAGGCGTCGCGCGCCTTCTGGATCGAGACGACATTGCGGTCGAGATAGCCCAGTTGCTCGTTGAGCTTGCGCACGTCGTTGAACGCGATCGAGACGGTCTGGCGTGCATCGACACAGGCCTTGTCGCGCAGGTTCTCGGCCTGGTTGAGCAGGCTGGCGTACTGGCGTTCGCGGGCGGAATCGGTGCCTCCGTTGAAGAGGTTCCAGGTGAGGGCGACCTCGGCTGTCGCGTCGTGCCGCTCGTACAGCAAGCCGTCCAGGTTGTGGCCGGTGGCGCCGCGCACATGGGCCTCGACCTTGGGCTGGAACGCGCCCTTGCGGCCTGCGACGGCCGATCGGGCCGAGCGCAGGTTCTCGATGGCGCCGGCCACCGACGGACTCTGCAGCGCGGCGATCTGCATGGCTTCCTGCTCGCTGTCGGGCAACTGGCGCACCATCGAGACGGCGCTGACGTTCTCGGCCGGGGGCACGGAACCGACGATGCGCACATAACGCTCGGTGACATCGTGCAGGTTGGCGCGTTCGGTGACGAGGTTGGACTCGGCCAGAGCGACGCGGGCCACCACCTGTTCCAGGTCGACGCCACGACCCACGCCGGCGTTCACGCGGGACTGCACCTGGTCGAACGAGTACTTGTGCTGGACATAGTTGTCTTCGGCCAGCGCAACGAGCTTGCGGTAGCGCACGACGTCGTAGTAGGCCTTCGCGGCTTCCATGCCGAACTGCTCGGTGGCGTCGAGGAAGTCGAAATAGCGTTCCAGCTTGGCGTGGCTCAGGCGCTCCACTTCGTTGTGGGTGGCCAGGCCGTCCCAAAGCAACTGGGTCAGCTCCAGGCGAGCGCCGCCTTCGTAGAAGCGCGGGTTGCTCGGCGCGCCCTGCGTGACGTCGTAAGTGCGCCTGCCGGCATTGGCGCTGGCATCGAGGTGCGGCTTCCAATTGCCTGAAGCGATGTCAATTTCATCGTTCGAGGCGCGAAATGCATTGAATTTGGCGGCAACTTCCGGATTGCCTTCGATGGCTTTCTGCACGGATTGAGTGACGGGGGAGCTGGTCTGCGCCATCGCGGCGCAGCTTGCCAGCGCCAGCAAGCTGAAGCGGATGAACGTCTTTTTCATGTGGAAGCGTCTGTCCCGTTCGGATATGTATTTGATTGTTTCGATGATACCGAGGCCAACCTCGCCTGGTCGGTTGCAGCCTGGGGCATGCAGGCATTCATATGAGACAAGCATCGATTGTGTCGCGCATTGTGGTGCGCTGACGACGCAGCAGGCCGCGCTTCCTTCAGTATGCGGGCCGCGCGCCGATAGATTCGAGTGGACCTCGAAGCCTTCCGACCCGTACTGGCCAGCGCGCATTTGTCACGATCTGCCGCCGCGATCGACCCGCCGGGCGACGCGTGGAACGTCGCCCGCATTGCGGCCTGGCTGCGCGCGGCGTTGCTGCGCCTGCTGGCCGCGCTCGTGCTGGTGGCTGTGTCCGTCCAGGCCGTCGACACCGATCGGATTGTCAAGTCTGCCCAGAAGTACGGCGCCACAGGGGTTGCCAATGCCAAGGCTTTGCAACAGATGATGGCGGCGCTCGCCGGCGAGGACGACGCGACCAGGATCAAGGCCGTCAACGACTTCTACAACCAGCGCCTGGCCTACATGGAGGACATCGACAACTGGGGCGTGGAGGACTACTGGGCCAGTCCGCTCGAGGGCCTGGGCAAGGGCGCCGGCGACTGCGAGGACTACGCGATCGGGAAATACTTCACGCTCACGACCATGGGCATGCCGCACTCGAAGCTGCGCATGGTCTACGTGCGCGCCAGCATCGCTGGCGCACCCAACGGCTACGTCGCGCACATGGTGCTGGCCTACTACCCGACGCCCGACGCCGAGCCGCTGGTGCTCGACAACCTGCGACCCGGCATCCTCCCCGCGAGCGAGCGACCCGACCTGAGCCCTGTGTTCAGCTTCAATGCAGAGGGTTTGTGGCAGGGTGTTGGTAGCATTCGCGCCAAAGGCGACCCGATGACGCGATTGTCGAAATGGCGCGGGGCGGTGATGCGTGCGCGCCAGGATGGTTTCCAATGAAGGCCCGCTGCATCGCGGGCGGCACGACCCGATCCCCAGAGATCGGCCAAGAGGAGAGCGCATGTCGCTGATTCGCCAGGTGTGGTTGCTGTTGTCGGTGACGCTGGTGCTGGCCTTTGCCGGTGCCATCGGGGTGTCCGTGCACGCCGCGCGCCACTATCTGCAGACGCAGTTGAACCTGAAGAACAACGACACGGCGCAGTCGCTGGCGTTGACGCTGTCGCAGCAGAAGGGCGACCCGGTGGCGCTGGAACTCGCGATCTCCAGCCAGTTCGACACCGGCTACTACGAGCGCATCCGGCTGATCGCACCCGGCGGCACGACGATCGTCGAGAAGCTGGGCGACACCCATCCGCACAATGCACCGGGCTGGTTCGTCGGCCTGCTGGGCATCGCGACCGCGGATGGCGTGGCGCAGGTGAGCGATGGCTGGCGCCAGATCGGTCGCCTCGAGGTGCGCAGCCAGTCGGCGTTCGCCGACGACGAGCTGTGGCAGAGCACGGTCAACACGGTAGGCGTGCTGCTGGTGCTGTTGGCGGGCGCGGGCATCTTCTCCTACCTGGGCGTCAACCGCATCCGCGTGCCATTGCTGCGCACCGTCGAGCAGGCGCGCGCGATCACCGAACGCCGCTTCGTCACCGTCGACGAGCCCGACATGCCGGAGCTGCGCAACGTCACCCGCGCGATGAACTCGATGGTCGGCCGCGTCAAGGCGATGTTCGACGAGCAGGCCGGACAGGTGGAACTGCTGCGTCGCCAGGCGCATTGCGATCCGCTCACGGGGCTGTCCAATCGCGCCCACTTCCTGAGCCGCATGAAGGTGATGCTCGATAGCGAGGACGGCGCCGCCAGCGGTGCGCTCGTGATGGTGCGTCTCGTGGAACTGCAGTCCCTCAACCGCACGCTGGGCCGTTCCGCCACCGATCGCCTGTTGCAGGACGCGGCGTCCGCGATGGTGGAGTCTTCGCGCCGCCTGAGCGCAGCCGAGGTCGGACGCCTGAACGGCAGCGACTTCGCGCTGGCGCTGCCGGACGTGGATTCGCTGCGCGAGTCCGCCGTCGACGTGGCTGCGCGCCTGCGCAGCCTCCTGCGCGTGCACGATGGCGGCGCCCACGTGGTGGTCGGCGCGGTGCGCTGGACGCACGGCGCGCCCATGTCGACGTTGCTGGCGGCCGCCGACCAGGCGCTGGCGCGCGCCGAGAGCCGCGGGCCGTACACGGTGGAGCTCGATGACAGCAGCGACAGCGGCGCGCTGGGCGAGGACGCGTGGCGCCAGCGCATCCAGACGGCGCTCGCCGAACGCAGCGCCCAACTGGTCGACTTCCCGCTGGTGGGCCGCAACGGCGAGCTGGTGCACCACGAGTCGCCGTTGCGCCTGCGCCTGGGCGCCGAGGGCGCGCTGGTGTCGGCCGCGCAGTGGCTGCCGATGGCACGCCGCGCGCAGCTGACGGCGGACATCGATCTGCTCGCGATCGAACTCGCGCTGCTGGCCATCGCCGGCGATTCGCTGCCGCGTTCCATCAACGTGAGCCCGTCGTCGCTGGCCGATTCGGTGTTCTCCACGCGCGTGCACGCGCTCGTGATGGCGCACCCGATGGCGTCGCCGCGGCTGTCGCTCGAACTCGCCGAGGCCGGCGCCGTCAAGCAGCTGCACCTGGTGCGCGAGCTCGCCGAGCAGTTGCACGGCTCGGGCACCAAGATCGGCCTGGAGCATGCGGGCGAACGTCTCGGCGAAACTCGCGGCCTGCTCGAGGCCGGCCTCGATTTCGTCAAGCTGGACGCGAGCCTGTCGCAAGGCCTGTCCAGCGACGACGCGCGGGCCCAGCACGTGGCCGGTACGGTGCGCATGCTGCACGGCATCGGGTTGCGGGTCTACGCCGAAGGCGTCACCGATGTGGACGACGCGGCCGCGCTGTGGGCCTGCGGGGTCGATGGCCTGACCGGGCCGGTGGTGCAGGCGGGCCGCACGGCCTGATTCGCCGGCGCGCGTCACGCGCCCGCCCCGCGCGCGCCGGGCCTGCCGTCAGCCCAGGTGCAGCTGGCCGCTGGTCAGCAACTGGTGAATGATCTGGGAATCGTTCTGCGTGCTGGCGGAGGTCAGGTCCACGCCCTTCAGCACGATCGTCTCGTTCTCCAGCGCGGCGCTGTAGCCGCCGGCGAATCCGCCCGTCGTGCTCACGTGGATGATCGTGTCCGAGCCCGACAGGTCGAAGTGCAGGAAACTCGCGATGTTGCCGGGATCCGTGCCGTTGTGGTTGGCGCCGGGCAGCAGGTCGCGCAGGTCCAGCACGTCTGTGTTGCCTGCCACCGAGCTGAAGTCGGTGATCGTGTCCACGTAGGGAGTGCCCGCCGTGCCGTGGTCGGCGAATTCCCAGCGGAAGACGTCGTTGCCCGCGCCGCCGGTCAGCGTGTTGTTGCCGGCGCCGCCTTCGATCAGGTCGTTGCCGGCGCCCCCCGAGATGACGTCGTTGCCGGCGCCGCCGATCAGGCGGTCGTTGCCGGCGCCGCCGGTGATCGTGTCGTTGCCGCTCCCGGCCGTGATGAACGTCGCGCCGCTCGTGGTGGCCGTCAGCGTCTGGTTGCCGGTGGTGCCGCTGATCAGCGTGCTGCCGTTGACCACGCTCAGGTAGGTCGACGTGTCTTCGGTCTGGCCGTTGGCGTTGGTGTTGATCGCGTCGAACTCGAGCGTCGCGGAACCCGTGCCGACGTTGGTGAGCTGCAGCGAGCCGAGGTTCCAGCCGGTCACGTCGATCACCTGCGAGTTGCTGGTGCTGGTGAGCGTGTGCGTGCCGTCGGTCAGCGTCATGCCGCTCTCGACGCCGATCACGTGCAGCGCGGTGGCGGTCGTGTCCGTGACGGTGAGTTTGACCGGGTCGCCGACGTTGGCGACGGCCTGGCCTTCGAAGCCGTTCTCGACGAGGTAGACGGCCTTGGCCTGGTCGGCGGTCAGCGCGTGGTTGTAGATGGCCGCGTCGTCGAGCGCGCCCTTGTAGTAGACATCGCCGGAGGTGCCGTCCACCGGGGCGGCCACCGTGCCCGACCACGCGTTGGTGTAGCCGAAGCCGGCCAACTCGTTGAACGGGATGCCGGTGGTGGCCGGCGACTGCGCCGCCAGCGTCGCACTGTTGCTCAGCGTGCCGTCGATGTAGACCGAGACGAGGCTGGAGCCGCTCGCGTTGACGGTGCGCGTGATCGTCAGATCGTGCCAGTTGCCGTCGTTGACCGCCGCCGTCGAATAGACGCCGTTCGGGTCGTTGCCAAGGCCCAGACCGATCTGGCCCTTGTTGTTGATCGTGCCCCACTGGATGTCGTTGGCGTCGCCCTGGTGCTCGGAGCCGATGATGGACGGGCTGGACCAGCCGATGGTGGAGCCGACCTGCGTCGTTTCGAACCACACCGACAGCGTGCTGGTGCCGGTCAGGGCTGCCGTATCGGCCAGCGGCACCGAGACGATGCCGCCCTTGCCGTCGAAGTTCAACGCGGTGCCGGCGGTGCCGTTGTGGCCGGCGATCCAGGTCGGCGCGGTGCCGCCATTGGCGGGGACGAGGTCGGTGAGCGTGCCGGTGACGTTGTTGTAGGCATCCTTCGTCGTGGTGCCGGAGCCCTCGTTGAACAGCCAGCGTCCGACCGCGGCGGCGCTGACGGTCGGATCGTCGGTGCCGGCGGCCACCGTGATCGTGACATTGGTGGTGGACGTGCCGCCGTGTCCGTCGGAGATCGTGTAGTTGAAGTTGGCGGTGCCGGTGTAGTTGGTGGCCGGATTGAACTCGATGACGCCGGCGCTGTTCATGCTCACGGTGCCTTCGGTGACGCCGCCGGCGACGATGGTCGCGGGATGCGTCGCGTCGAACGCCATGCCGTTGATCTGCGTGACGGTCAACGGATCGCCGTTGGCGTCGGTGTCGTTCGTGGTCAGCGCATGGTTGGCGCTGCCGGCCACGCCGTTGAAGACGAGCAGGGTGTTCTCGGTCGCGGCGTAGGTGTCCGGGTTCGCGACGGGCGCGACTTCGGCGGCCACGTTGAGCGTGACCGTGGCCGTGGACGTGTGGCCCGACGTGTCGGTGATCAGGTACGTGAAGGTGTCGACGCCGGTGAAACCGGTGGTGGGCGTGTACGTGAAGTTGCCGCTGGAGGAGAAGTCGGCGGCCGGCGTGATGGTGCCGTGCGCCGGGGTCGTCTTCACCGACCAGGTATTGGTCTCGCCCGCGACGGGAATGTCGTTGGTCTTGACGCTGAGCGTGCTCGACGGTCCGTTGGCCGTCACCGTGAACGCGTCGTTGACGGCCGTTGGATTGATTGGCGCGACGGTCAGCGTGACGATGGCCGTGGACGTTGCGCCCGAGTGGTCGGTGACGACGTAGCTGAAGGTGTCGGTGCCGGAGAAACCCTGGTTGGGGGTGTAGGTGTAGCTGCCGTCGGGGTTGACGACGACGGTGCCGTTGGTCGGGTGGGTCGTGCCGGCCGAGAACGTGTTGGGATCGCCGGCGACGATGCTGGCGTCGCCGGCAACCGTTCCGGTGATGTTGCTGTTCTCGTTGCCGGTGCCGGTGTCGGTCTTGGCCGTGATGGCCAGGGGCGTGACCGTCAGCGTGACGGTGGCCGTCGACGTCGCACCGGAATGGTCGGTGACCGTGTAGGTGAAGGTGTCCTGCCCGGAATATCCCGTCGTGGGCGTGTAGACATAGCTGCCGTCAGCGTTGATGGTGACGCTGCCATGCGTGGTTGCCGTGGTGCCAGCGGTGAACGTGATGGCGTCACCCGTGACGCCGGTCACGTCCTGGCTGAGCGAGCCAGGGATGGTGCTGTTCTCGTTGCCGTGGTTCGTGTCCGACGCAGCCGTGATGGGCAGCGGGTTGACGGTCAGCGTGACAGTGGCCGTGGACGTCTGACCGTTGGTATCGGTGACGGTATACGAGAACGTGTCGGAGCCAGCGAAGCCCGAGTTGGGCGTGTACGTGTAGGTGCCGTTGGCGTTCACGACAGCGGTGCCGTGGGCGGCCTGGGTGTGCAGCGTGAAGCCGGTGACGGACTCGCCGGTCGGGACCGTGACGTCCGAAGTCAGGCTGCCCTGGGTGGCGCCGCTGTTCTCGGTGACCGTCAGCGACGCCGGGTTGGCGGTGTCAGCCAGCGCGGTGACCGTCACCGTGACGGTCGCCGTGGACGTTTGAC
>Ga0302316_10001572_pt1 | contig 17740 bp, 22 predicted proteins | sample III_Palsa_N3_2_FD_200456 | JGI IMG/M metagenome (GOLD analysis project Ga0302316, IMG submission 200456) | Peat permafrost microbial communities from Stordalen Mire near Abisko, Sweden - III_Palsa_N3_2 | ecosystem: Environmental > Terrestrial > Soil > Palsa > Peat permafrost | place: Sweden...
CGGAGGGCCATTTCGACGTCGCGCTTGCGGTAGAGGCGCTGGCCGGTACCGCCTTTATTGGGCTTGAGCTGGGGGAACTCGGTTTCCCAGAAGCGCAGAACGTAAGCGGGCACATCGCAGAGCTTGGCGACGTCGCCGATCCGGAAGTAGAGCTTGTCCGGGATTTCGGGGGTCACGATTTTTCGGATTGGCTGGTGAGAACCCATACGTTTTGAGACTAGCAAGCCACTTGCTGCACGGAGGCTGCTGGGATTGAAGTATAGGACTGGAAGTGGGTGAAAAAGAAGTGTTTTCGGCGGTACTCCCCAACGGTTGGCCAGTTTTGACAGAAGGCTTCAAATTTGTCGGCGAGAGATGAAAGTAGATTTGGTCTTCGAAGCTAGAATTTATGGAACCGCATGCCACTTTACACAGACGCTCTAGAGCTGATCCGAGCACAACTTGAAAGCATAGCCCGCGGAGAAAAGCCTCCGGCGATCGTTGTTGGCACTCTGACTGACGGGCAGCTCCATTCCATCAATCAATCGCGTCGCGAACGAAAAAACCATCTTGGTCAGTCCGATCCATTTCCTCCGATTAAAGCTGAGATTGTTATGGTTGGCCGACATCTTTACAACAGCCGCGTCGTCAAAGACGGTTAACCATAGAGGATGTGTTGATGCAGATCGCTAATGCGCTGGACGAGCGTTCTAGGCACGTCCAAACGCAGAGAGCGACGCTGATTCAGGATCGCGTCGGCAGAACGAACAGCTATGGTGAATTTGTCAGAGATGAAGCGGTGTTGGAGTGCTCGGCCAAGTATCCAAGGCCGGAATTACTTTCGGTGATTCCGAAAGGAGAAATTGCTCCAAACGAACGAAAGGCCATGCCTCGCAGCACAGCCTCATCGTCCTAAATTTGAGCGACTCGCCCGGGTAACGAAAAGTTTCCGGCGCCCCAGCCGCTCACTTACTAGTGTATCGGACGTGTCAAGCTTTTCGCTACCCCACCAATGGTTGGCGGCGTTCGACTTTGCCATTGGCGGCGCGTTCGTACTGTTTAGGCCAGGAACCGGGTTGGTGGAGCCTTTCGGCGGCGCGGAGGGGCCAGTAGGGGTCGCGGAGGAGCTCGCGGGCGAGCAGCACCACGTCGGCCTGGCCGGTGCGGATGATCTGGTCGGCCTGGGCAGGTTCAGTGATCATGCCGACGGCGCCGGTCGCAATGCCAACCTCGCGGCGGATGCGCTCGGCGAAGGCGACCTGGTAGCCGGAGCCGATAGGAATCTGCTGGCGATGGTCGAGGCCACCGGAGGAGCAGTCGATGAGGTCGATGGACTCGGCTTTGAGGAGCTTGGAGAATTCGATAGATTCGTCGACAGTGAGACCACCCTCGACCCAGTCGGTGGCGGAGATACGAATCCAGACGGGAAGATCGGCGGGAAAACTGCTGCGGACTGCACGAACGATTTCCAGCGGGAACCTTGCGCGATTGGTAAGGCTGCCGCCGTACTCGTCGGTGCGCTTGTTGGAGAGCGGTGAGAGGAATTCGTGGGTAAGGTAGCCGTGGGCGGCGTGGATTTCTACGAGCAGGAAGCCGGCTGCCGCGGCGCGTTTGGCGGCGGCGGCGAAGTCGGCGAGGATTTTGTCCATGCCGGCGCGGTCGAGTTCGTGAGGGAGCGGGAACTCCGCCGAGTAACGCTCGGCTGAGGGGGCGACCACGTTGTCCCAGCCGCCTTCGCTGGCGGGGATGGCGACGGGCTTTTCCCAGCCGCGGGGCATGCTGGCTTTGCGTCCGGCGTGGGCGAGCTGCGTACCCGGGACGGCGCCGTGCTCGCGGAGAAATTTGGTGATGCGGGTGAGAGCAGGGATGTGGTCGTCGGACCAGATGCCCAGGTCGCCGGGTGAGATGCGGCCTTCCGGGCTGACGGCGTTGGCTTCGGTGATGACCGTGCCTGCGCCGCCGATGGCGCGTGCACCGAGGTGGACGAGGTGCCAGTCGGAGGCCAAGCCGTCGATCGCGCTGTACTGGCACATGGGCGAGCACGCGATCCGATTCGGGAAGGTGACCGAGCGCTGGGTGAACGGCGAGAAGAGGTGGCTGGGGGCTGGGATCGCGACGGACATGGCGGTTAGATGAGGGTAGAGAGTTTCGGCTGCAGAAACAAGAAGCAGATCCTTCGCCTGTGGCTCAGGATGACAATTCTCTTGGGCAAACTTGCGATAGATGGGTTGCGAGGCGCGGGCGAATCGAGCGGGGCAGGGGCGCGTCCAATAGAATGGAGTAGAGAGAGTTTTTGACGATGTCTGCTACTGTTTTACCGCCGGAACCGGCACCGCCCAGTGTGATCAACAGTTGTCCCAGCTGCAGCCACTGGCTGCCGGATGGGACGCTGGCGTGTCCGGATTGCCAGACGCTCACGTACGGGGTGCATCTGGCAGGAATTGCCGCCCAGGCGCAGCAGCTTGAGCAGGAGCAGAAGTGGGCTGAGGCGCGGGACCGTTGGCAGTCAGCGTTGCAGTGGCTTCCGGAAGACACGCGGCAGGCTTCGAGCATTCAGCAGCATATTGCGCAGCTTGATGCGCGGATGAAGGCTGAGGACGACCAGAAGGCACGGTGGAAGAAGCGGCTCGGGCCGCTGGCGCCGGTTGCACTGTTTCTGATCAAGGCCAAGAGTTGGCTATTTCTGGTGTTCAAGTTCAAATTCCTGCTCAGCGGGCTGTTGTACTTCGGGCTTTACTGGGCGCTGTATGGGTGGTGGTTCGCAGTTGGGTTTACGCTGAGCATCTTCCTGCACGAGATGGGGCATTACACGGCGGTGAAGATGCGCGGGCTGAAGGCCGACCTGCCGATGTTCCTGCCGGGCTTTGGAGCGTATGTGCGGTGGTATAGCGCGGGCGTTTCGCGGGATGATCTGGCCTCGATTGCTCTCGCCGGGCCGCTGTTTGGGCTGGTTACGGCGCTGGCTTGTTATGGGCTCTATCGGGAGACGCATAAGCCGCTGCTGCTGGTGCTGGCGAACATTGGCGCGTGGCTGAATCTGCTGAACCTGTTTCCGCTGAGGTTCCTTGGCATCGCGCCAGATGGTTCGCAGGCGGCCTACGCCTTGTCGCGGATGCAACGCGGCCTTATCGCCGCCACATGCCTCTTGTTTTTCGGACTGAGCGCACAGGGCGCGACGGGCGGCGATCTGGTCGGGCCCAATACGCTATGGACGTTCCTGATTGTGGGTCTCGGAATGGCCTGGCGATGCTTTTCCAACGATGTGCCCGAAAAGCCCGGGACAAAGAGCTTTGTGTACTTCCAGGCGCTGGTCTTAGCGCTTGGGTTCCTGCTTTATTTGACGCCGATTCCTTCCGGCCGTTGAGAGGTTTCCGCGCCTCTTGAGGGTTCGAAGTCTTCTTCCGCCGGGACGTCGTTCGCGCTCCAATCTGCTTCTACTTGCGAGAGATCACGGAGGACGTAGCGTTTGCCGCGGACTTCGTACTCGCCGCTGATGACCCGACGGATGGCTTCTGTATAGGCGAAGTGCTGTTCGGGCAGGAGGATTTCGGCCAGCGAGGACTCTGTGTCGTTGTCATGGATCTCGACCACGCGCTGCAGCACGATGATGCCGTCCTCAGCCTTCTCGTCTGCGAAGTAGACGGTGCAGCCGGTGAACTGTGCGCCGTAATCGAGTGCTTGCTGAGTGGCTCCGCGGCCAGGGAAGGCGGGCATCAGCGAGGCGTGGAGATTGAGCACGCGGCCTTGCCACTGGTGTATGAAGCCCGCTGAAAGGACACGCCGGTACCCTGCGAGACAGATGAGGTCGATGCGGAACTTGCGCAGCAGAGCGGTGATGGCTTCTTCGTGATCGCGCTGCTCGCGGCCACGGCCCTCAAGCGTCACAACCGGGATGCCAAAGGCTTTGGCCGACTCGACGCCGGGTGCACCGGGGATGTTCGAAACGACGACGCCGATTTCGCATCCGGGCAAATGGCCCTGCGCGATAGCGCGGGCGATGGCCATGCAATTCGAGCCGCGTCCGCTAATGAGGATGCCAAGCCGGATGGGTCTGGGCTTTTCTTCGATCTCCGGCGTTTGCTCCGTCGTCAGCAATAGACCACCTTCCGCTGAGGCCCGCGAGTGATGCGCCCGATGACGATGGAGCGCTCGTTCATACGGCTCAGCGTGAGGCGCGCCTTCTTGAGCAATGGAGCCGGAACAACGGCGACCAGCCCGATGCCCATGTTGAAAGCGCGCAGCATCTCCTCTGTTTCGATGCTGCCGAGGGCCTGCAAGTGAGAAAAAAGTGGCGGCGGCTCCCAGCTTGTGAGCTCGACCTGTGCGACGAGGCCCTTAGGCAGGATGCGGGGCAGATTCTCGGTAAGTCCTCCGCCCGTTATGTGTGCAAACGCGCTTGCAACCTCAGCCTGCAGCAGCTTGCGGATGGGCGAGAGGTAGCTGCGGTGCGAGCGCATGAGCGCAGCGCCGACCTTGTCGCCCAGCTCGTTGACATACTGGTCCGGGCGGTAGCCGGCGGTGTCGAAAAGCAGCTTGCGGGCCAGTGTGTAGCCATTGGTGTGCAGGCCGTTGGAGGGCAGCGCAAGCAGAACGTCGCCTTCGGCGATGGACTCCCCTGAGACGAGGCGTGGGCGGCTGACGACGCCGACCATGAAGCCCGCGAGGTCATACTCCTTGCCGCGGTAGAGGGTGGGCATCTCGGCGGTTTCGCCGCCGAGCAGCGCGCAGCCGTTGGCCTTGCAGGCCTCGACGATGCCGCTGATGACCTGCTGCACTACGTCCGCATCCAGCTCGCCAGCCGCAAAGTAATCGAGAAAGAAAAGCGGCGTCGCACCCTGCACGGCGACGTCGTTGACGCAGTGGTTGACCAGGTCAGAGCCGATGGAGCCGTGGAGGCCTAGTTGGGCGGCGAGCTGGAGCTTCGAGCCGACGCCGTCGGTGCTGGCGACAAGCACAGGATCAGGGAAGCGCTCGGCGTCGAGCGAAAAGAGGCCGGCAAAACCACCAATCTCGGACAGCACGTTTTTATTGAAGCTGCGGCGGGCCGTGAGCTTGATCCGCTCGTTGGCCATGGCCGCGCGATCGCGGTCTACGCCGGCTTCGGCGTAGGTGGCGCGCGGTCGTGTTGCCTTTTTGGCCGGTGGTGTCCCCACGCTATCGTCCGCGCCCATCAGCTTTACCTCGGAAATGGCAGTTTATCAGTAGGACAGGAAGTAGAAAGTACGGAATAGGCGTTAAGGTGTGGAAGTCCGGGAAATGATGGACGCTTTTCGGCTTCTATACTTGGCATATGGCACTTGATTTAACGCGCTCGAAAGCCCTGCAACGGCGCGCTGAAAAATTTCTTCCGGGTGGTGTGGATTCGCCGGTGCGCGCGTTCCGCGCCGTGGGTGGCGATCCTCCTTTTGTGGCAAGCGCCGAGGGCGCATACCTGTCTGATGCAGATGGCAACCGCTACGTGGATTTATTTGGTTCCTGGGGGCCAATGCTGCTGGGGCACGCGTTTCCTCCGGCGGTTGCGGCGATCCGCGAGGCTGCCGGGCGCAGTGCTTCGTTTGGCGCAAGCACGGCAGATGAGGCAAATCTCGCAGAGCTGGTGCAACGATGCTTTCCGTCGATTGAGAAGCTGCGGTTTGTGAGCTCGGGCACAGAGGCTTGCATGTCGGCGATACGGCTGGCGCGCGGATTTACGGGGCGGCCGTTTGTGATCAAGTTCGAGGGCTGCTATCACGGCCATGCGGATGCTTTGCTGGTGAAGGCAGGCAGCGGCGTGGCGACGTTCGGGATTCCCGGCTCGGCCGGTGTGCCCAATGAGACTGCAATGCACACGCTGGCGCTGCCGTATAACGATCTGGCCGCGGTGGAAGCGGTGTTTGCGTCGCATCCTGAGCTGATTGCGTGCGTGATTCTTGAGCCTGTAGTGGGCAATGCAGGGACGATTGCACCCGTGCCCGGATACCTGAAGGGGTTGCGCGAACTTACTCGGAAGAATGGCGCACTATTAATTTTCGATGAAGTGATGACCGGTTTCCGATTGGCTGCCGGCGGCGCGCAGGAGTTGTTTGGCTTTGCAACCGGGGACGATGCCCCGGATCTGACGACGCTGGGCAAGATCGTTGGCGGAGGGTTGCCGGTCGGTGTGTTTGGGGGACGCGCGGAGATCATGGATTACCTCGCACCGCTGGGGCCGGTGTACCAGGCGGGGACGCTGAGCGGAAATCCGCTGGCGATGGCCGCGGGGATTGCGACGATCGGGTATCTGCTGGAGCATCGGGAATCGATCTACGCGAAGCTTGAGGAGACGACCGCTGCCATTGCCAATGGCGTTGCGCGGATTGCGGCGGCGCATGGGATCGGGTTTACGGTCAACCGCTTAGGCAGCATGTTTACGTGGTTCTTTACGCCAAATGCTGTGACGGACTTTGCCGGCGCGAGCGGCGCGGATACAGCGGCGTTTGCAAGGTTTCATCGTGCCATGCTGGAGCACGGTGTGTGGCTGCCGCCCAGCCAGTTTGAGGCCGCGTTTGTGTCAACAGCGCATGGACAGGCGGAGATCGATAAAGTGCTTGCTGCGGCAAGCGTGGCGCTTCAGGAGGTCGCGAAGTAGGTTCTGATTTCTGTGGCGTGCGAGTCGGCTAGAGGCGTATGGTTGGGACGCCCTAAGACTGGAGACTCGCATGTTGAAGTCTTTGTTCCTGTTTTGCTCGCTGTTGCTGCTGGGGCCTGCTCATCAACAACCCGCTGCGCCCCCCGCTGCCTCTCCTGATGCGTCTCCGGCGGTTCCCGCCGCTGATGCCGCGAAGGTCAACCCCGTGAAGCCCAGCGCCTTGCAGGTGGCGCATGCGAAGAAGATGTATGGCTATGACTGCGCGATGTGCCATGGGGCCAACGGCGACGGTAAAGGCGATATCGCGATGACACCGCCGCTGAAGGACTGGACCGATCCCGCGGCGTTGAAAGATATGACCGACGGGCAGCTTTTCTACATCATCAAGAACGGCCGTGGGCAGATGACCGGCGAAGGCGGACGCGTGAAGGACGACGAACTCTGGACCATGGTGGTGATGGTGCGTGGGTTTGCGAAGAAGTAGCGCGCGAATCAGGCTGCGGCGGTTTTGTGGTCTTCGGGCTCCATCCAGAGTTTTCCAACGATCGTGAGCACCAGCAGCATCGCTGTGCAGAGCGCAAACACGCCGCGCACGCTGATGTGCTCGGTGAGGACGCCGGAAAGAATCAGACCAAGGATCTGTGCCGAGAAAACCGCAGACATCACGGTCGAGCCGACGCGGCCCATCATCGGTGGCGGGGTTTCCTGAGCGATGAGAGTTTGCGCAGGCACGATGATGGCGGCGGCGGAGAAGCCGATGATGAAGAGGCCGGGAATCGTAGTGTAGAGGTGCGGAAAGAGTGCCAGCATCAGCGTGCCGATGCCAATGCCGCCAAGGCCGTAATAGACCAGCGTGGCTAGCTTTTTGCTCTTGGAGAGCTTGATGATGAGGTTCATGCCCAGCACCATGCCGAGCGGAATCATGGGGCTGGTGAGGCCGAACGTGCCTTTCGTTCCATGCAGGTTATCGCGGACATACACGGCGATGAGCGGGCCGAAGCAGCCGATGACGAACATGCCGGCCGCCAGCGACATGATGACAAAGAAAACCGCGGCGTGATGCACGATGAAGCTGATGCCCTGCTTCATGTCGCTGCCGATGCGGCGAAGGCCAGTGAGCTCCTCTTCGATGGCAGAGGGTTCTTTGGCGCCTGGAGCCGCGACGGGACCTTTGGGCAGCGAGATGGCGAGCGTGGCGATGAGGGTTCCAGAAGCGATGAAGCTGAGCGAGTCGATGCTGTAGCAGAAACGCGGGCCAAGGACAGTGACGAGGCCGGTGGCGATCGGTCCGCCGACGATGCGCATGCCCATCATCACCTGTTGCATGAGCGCCTGCGACGACCCGAGGCCGTGATGCGGGACTGCCGAACGCAGGGCGACGCCTTGCGCCGGGCTGAAGAAGCTGGAGACGATGCTGATGGCCGCGAGCACGATGTAGAAGCCCCAGACGCTATGGACAGCCAGCAGACCGAGGCAGAGAACGGCGCGGATGAAGTCGCTGGAAACGAGCGTCGGCTTCACCGGCCAGCGGTCAACGAAAACACCGCTCAGGACGCCGAGAACCGCGATCGGCAGCATGTAGGCAATCTGAACGCCGGTAATCTGCTGCGCGGTGGCGTGCAGATTGAATGTCATGACAATGATGACCGCGAAGAGAGCAAGGAAGTCGCCGAAAACGGAGACGATCTGCGCGTACCAGAGACGGCGCATAACGGGGATGCGCAGGACTTCTCCCATGCTGAGAGGCGCAGGGGCGGCAACAGGGATGCCTTCAGCGGCATTGGCGTTGAGGGCTTCATCGAGTTGATTCAGGGCTTCTTCGCTCATAGCAATTTACGGGTACACATAGTTTATGAGATTCTTACACATCGAGGTGCGTATGCGGACGAATATCGAGATCGATGACAAATTGATGAAGCAGGCGATGAAGGCTTGCGGAGCGGCAACAAAGAAGGCTGCCGTAGAAGCCGGCCTCGCCCTGTTAGTGAAGAGCCACGGGCAGCAAGGGATTCGTAAATGGTTTGGCAAGATCGAAATAGACCCCGATTACGATCACAAGGCCATGCGCGTCAGCGATAAATGGAATGGTTCTCCTTTGACATGGGAGGAAGAGGCGAAATTGCCGCGCCCCGAAGACAGCAAAGCCACACGGGGAGCCCGGAAGAAGGCTGCTTGATCATCGTTGAGACGACTGTCTGGATCGATTTATTTCGCGGAATCAAGAACGAGCATACCGCCTGGATGGCCCGAAACCTCGGCGACCCGCGCCTTGCCCTCACTGATTTGACGCTCTGCGAAGTATTGCAGGGCATGCGTGATGATGCACTGCATGCAGGCATTCGCAAGGATCTACTGAAATTTGGAGTTTATGCTGCCGGAGGAACGGCCCATGTTTTGGCTGCCTCCGATAATTATCGGTTCTTACGAAAGCGAGGGATCACAGTGCGTACGACGATCGATTGTTTGATCGCAACGTATTGCATCCGCGAAGGGCACTCGCTTCTTCACCACGACCGCGACTTTGATCCGTTTGAACGGCACCTGGGGCTGAAGGTGATCCACCCGTAAGAGGAGCAACCAGCCTCAGTCGACGAGCTCCACAAGAAGCACCTGCTCATCGTTATCGATCTCACGCAGCTTGACCTCGATGATTTCGCGGCGAGAGGTAGGCACAGTGCGACCGATGAATTTGGCTTCGATGGGAAGCTCTCGGTGGCCGCGGTCGATGAGCACCAGCAGCTGGACGCTCTTGGGGCGGCCGTAGTCAAACAGGGCGTCAAGCGCAGCGCGAATCGTCCGGCCGGTGTAGAGCACGTCATCCATCAGGATGATGTCGCGGCCGGTAACGTCAAAGCCGAGTACACCTTTTTCGACAATTGGGCGAGGGCCTGCGGTCGAAAGGTCATCGCGATAGAAGCTGATGTCGAGCACGCCTGTGTCTACGGGCGTCTTTTCGATCTTTTCAATAATTTTGCCGAGACGTTCGGCCAATGGCACACCGCGACGTTTGATGCCGACCAGGCCAATATTGGCGGCGCCGTCGTTACGCTCGACGATTTCGTGGGCCAGCCGGACGAGCGTGCGCTCGATCTCGGAGGCGGACATCAGGCGGCCCTTTTCGCGCAGGCGCGGGGAACGCGTTGGGGTGGTTTTCTCGGTCGATTCAGTAGTGGATTGGTCGCTCATGCTGCTGTCGATGATAGCAGCGGTGGGACGATGCCGGGAGCTCTAACGAACGCGTGCCCGGGATCGCATAAAGCCCGAAAACGCGCCGCCGGCCGTTGAGAGGATGAGCAGAATGGCCGTGAGCAGTCCGAGGCCGGCAAGGAAAAAGCCGGCGCGAAACTCAGGAACGGAAAGCTGATTGAAAAATGCTGCCGCTGCCTGCCCGGATTGAGCGATGGCCTGGGTTTTCGCCTGGTTGAGGACGGTGTCCATGTTGGCCTGGAACTCGTTGCCTTTGTGCAGGCCGAAGCGGAGCACCAGCATCTGCGCGGCGGTGGCGATGGTGATGCCAAAGCATGTGAGGATGCCGCAGACCAGGCCGACCCGTGCGCCAACCCCTGTGGTGATGCGGGTTTCGCGATGCCGCGCACAATAGATGGCCAGCACGATGGCCGGCGCCATCCAGGCTAGAAGCTCAAGCGGTGGCAGGAGGATCGACGCTACAGAGAGCGCGGCAGCGACTGCCGCGGCGATCCGGATAGCCGACTTCCAGACGACCAGCAGATCCGGTGGCTGATTTGCCGAGGCTTCGTCGCGGATGCCCGTGCCGCTGGCATAGCCAGAGGGATTCTGAGCCGAAACGGCGGCGTCGGATCGTTGGGATGCGGCCTGTTCCTGTAGCTCTTCAGAAAGCGTGACCTGCGCTGCGCCGCAGTTCCAGCAGAAGATAAGTGTGCCTTCATCTTCAACATGCAGAACGGAGTGGCAGCGGTGGCAGAGGCGTTGGATCACCTTACGAAGCTACCCGAGCCTGAGGCTGACGGCAACCCGGCAGCTACTCCGTGTCTTTTTCGTCATGTGAATGCAGTCCGGACGGGAGGTTGAGCATGACCAGGCCGATGCGCGTGCCGCCGTGCTTCTCCTCAATGCCGACGATGTGCTGGCGCTGCTCAGAACCGGCGCGGAGCTCGATGCCATCGTCTGAAGCATGGCTATGGTGGTGTGAATCTTTCTCGTCGCAGGTAAGGCCCTGCGAGGTGCGGGTGGGCGTGCCGACAGGGCTGTTGTTCTTGCACTCGATGACGTCACCGTAGCGGGAGAGGTCTTTGCGATAGAAGGCCAGTACCTTGTCGGTAGAGTCGTCTGTCTGGAAACCGGCGGCCTTTACGCCGAGGTGGAAGTCGCCGAAGTTCATGTTCACGTCGGCGGAATCGTGGTCATCATCGCCATCCTTGGCGGGGACGGCGCCGGGATAGACGCTCAATCCAATGCTGGAAGCATCGGCATTGTCATTGGTCTTCACCTGCATGGAGCCGAAAGGCGTTGAGATGGCGACGTTATCGTTCTTGCCATCCTTGTGGTCCACAATGCGGCAGCCGGCCAGCAGAAGCGCAGACAGCGAAGCGGCTATGGCGAGCGAATGGAGCGGTTGCAAAGATTTCATCAGAAGACCTCAGCGAGATTCACGCCGCCATACGTTGCAGGCGGACGCGGACGCAAAACGACTCGGAAACAGAATACGCGTGCCGCAGTCCAGCGGTTCCAAAATTTCATAGATTTGGGCTTTTGAGCGGCGGTACTGCAACGATAATGTACGACAATTCGCATCGCCGACCGGAAAGGACTCGCGGCGCTGGGGCTGGGACATAGCTTTACGGCTTGAACTGCTGGGCTGGCTGTCGGTAAAGCGTGGTATCTTTACCTAAGGCGCGGAGGTAAAGATGGCAGCTTTCAGCACAATCAGCAGCAAAGGGCAGATTACCGTTCCCTTGGAAGTTCGTCAGCGCCTCGGCCTGAAAGCAGGCGATCGGGTCGAGTTTGCGGTGGAGAATGGGCAGACGGTTTTGCGTCCTGAAACCACCGCGGAGAACCCCTTTCTGAAATATGTTGGGGCTCTGGGCGGTTTTTCTACGCGAGAAGAGATCAATGCCTGGGTGAGCGAGATGCGGGATGATGAGGATCGCATTGAGGATCTCAAGGAGATTCGGGAGTCCCTCAATCGTGAGGCGTCAAACGGACGATGAGGACGGCGCTCGATAGCAATATTCTCTCTGCTCTATGGTCGAACGAACCGCACGCCGAACGTATTGCGCGGCGATTAGGGGTTGCGAAACAGCAAGGCGCCGTGTTGGTTTCCCCAGTCGCCTATGTCGAGCTGTTTGCTTATCCCAGAGCGACCGAAGAGTTCATTCAACGCTTCCTCTCGGACAACGGCGTCGTGGTGGATTTTCATCTTGCTGCCCCCACGTGGGCAGAAGCCGGTCGCCGGTTTGCGAGCTATGCCCATCGACGACGAAAGGCGGGCGGTGGAGAGGCAAGGCGGCTCGCTGCGGATTTTGTGGTTGGTGCGCATGCTCTGCTGCAGGCCGAACGATTGATGACGCTCGATGTGGGGCGATTCAGAAGAGATTTTCCGGAACTGATCCTGTTTCCGGTCGAGACCGGTTTGGTCGAAGGAAGCCTGTCTGGTTCATGAGGTTCGCCTCTGCATTGACGCAGCCCCCTGCAGGTCCTACGCTTAAAGCATGATTATTACCCCCGTACAACTCGTCGACGAGCCGCTGAAGCTGGATGAAACGCTGGCTCCGGGCGCTATCGATTATGCGCCGGATGTTCGGCAGGTTGGGCCGCTGACGCTCAAAGGGCAGGCGGAGTTGATCGTGGAGCATCGCGGCCCCAAGGAGTTTGTGGACGACATCCGGTTGCGGGCGCACTTTGATGGACGATTTGAAGTGCTGTGCGCGCGGTGTATCGACCCGGTGGAGATGCCGCTTTCGGGCGACTTTGATCTAATTTTTCGCCCCGGAGGCGTCGATAACGAGCCTGGAGAGCACGCAATTACGGAAGATGAGACCGAAATCGGGTATTATGAAAAGAGCGGCCTGCTGCTGGAGGACGCCGTGCGGGAACAGGTGCTTTTAGCCCTGCCTGGACGGACGCTCTGCCAGGAGGACTGCAAGGGGCTTTGCCCGCAATGCGGGGCCAATCGCAATACCGCTCCCTGTAGTTGTGAGGAGCAGCCGGTCGACAGGCGCTGGAATGCGCTGGCCGGCCTTGCCGTTACCAAGTCCTAGTAAACAACGGTTTGCGATAGCCGATGTAGTACGAAAAAAGATTATGGCCGCGTTAACACAGCTTTGTTGCGCGCAGGCCAAAATGTTCGAGAGGAATCACCATGCCTAATCCGAAACGGCGCCACAGTAAGCAACGCACTGCGAAGCGCCGCAGCCACGATTTTCTGACCCCGACCGGCGTTTCCAAGTGCCCCAACTGCGGCGAGCAGAAGCTGCCTCATCGCGCTTGCAAGCACTGCGGCGAGTACAAGGGCCGCGCCACCGTCGCTGTCAAAACAGCCGAGTAACTCACCGGTTCTCCCAACTCTAAGAAAGCTGTCACTCCGCGAGCTTCATGCCGATCGACATCGTTCTCGATGCCATGGGATCCGATAAGGGTCCCGAGCCCGAAATTCGCGGGGCCATTCTGGCTACTCGCCTGTTGGACGTTCGCGTCCACCTGGTGGGGCCGGAGGATTTGCTGCGTCCGAAACTGCGCGAGTGCCTGCGTGGCTATTCGAAGCAGAACCGGCCGCCGGTCTTCCTGGTGCAAGCCAGCGAGTGGATCAACATGGACGACAAGGCGGCGCTGGCGGTGCGCGCCAAGCGCGATTCGTCGATGCGTGTTGGCCTGAAGATGGTGCGCGAAGGCCGCGCTGCGGGCTTTGTGACAGCCGGCAATACAGGTGCGGCGATGGCTACGGCGAAGATGGTGCTGGGCTCGTTGGCGGGCATCGACCGTCCGGCGCTGGCTACCGGCTTCCCAACCACTACCGGCCAGCCGTGCGTGATGCTCGACGTTGGCGCGAACGTCGACTCAGATCCTGAAAACCTCGTTCAATTCGCGCTGATGGGCCACGTCTTCTCCAGGAACGTGCTGCATGTCCCAACGCCGCGCGTAGGCTTGCTCTCCATCGGCGAAGAAGACGGCAAGGGAAACTCGCTGACCCGCGATACGCTTCCGCTGCTGCGTGAGGTGCGGGGCATCAACTTTATCGGCAACGTCGAAGGCCGCGACATCTTCAACGGTCACTGCGACGTTGTCGTGTGCGACGGCTTCGTCGGCAACGTCGCGCTCAAGACCTGCGAAGGCACGGCAAAGCTGCTATCTGTGTCGCTGCGCGAAAGCCTCAAGTCCACTGTCACGTCACAGGTGGGCGCTCTGCTCTCCCGCAAGGCCTTCTCTGCCTTCAAGAAGCGGCTCGACTACTCCGAGTACGGCGGCGCGCAGCTTCTCGGGGTGCGGGGCGCCTGCATCGTCGGCCACGGCTCCTCAAACGAGCGCGCGATCATGAACTGCATTCGCGTTGCCGTAGAGTTTGCGCAGGCCGAAGTGAATACAGGAATCGAAGCGGCTTTAGCGGCGCGGTAAAAGGCTTAGCGTAAGATTCGGCTAGACCCCGGCGCGTGAAGTTGGCGTATCAGTTACCACTATCTGCATCGCTTCAATGGGGGGAGGGAACGTAATGTCCACCAAGTATCTTGATCCGCCGCCTGCAGCGGTGCGGGATAAAGCTTCATTTGAACTGTTGCGTGTATGGGTTGCCGAGCAGGGCCAGCATGTAAGCTTGCGGTCGGGCGCGTGGGAAGACCCGTTTGCATGGGGTATCGTGCTCGCGGACCTGGCGCGGCATATCGTCAACGCCGAAGCGTTGCATCGCAAAGATTTGGATCGCGACGCATTTCTCGAGCGTGTGCTTGAGGGCTTTCATGCGGAGATTGAAAGCCCCACCGATGAGGCTGAAGGCGAGATCACGCAGTAGCTACATCACGCGTGCGACGCGCTCCAGCTGCGCCTGGATGTGCTCAACGGTGACACCTGGAACCTCGATATTGGACGCGACATCGCGGGCTTCGTGCGAGGAGCATCCATAGCCGCGTCCGGTAAGGAAGTTAGCGACGATCTCGGCAGCTTGAAATGAATCAACGCCTGATTGCAACAGTTCCGTGCGGAGAGTGAGGAGATCGTGTCCGCTGAATTTTTCTATGCCGTGCGTGATGTCCTGCGGATCGTTCAATGTGTTCCTGGGTTCCATGTGAGCGGTCCTTTCGTCGCGTAGGCGCGTTCGGCAGCGCATTCCTCAGTTAGAACATATTGGCTTGCAGCAAGTTGCGCCGCAAAACGGATTCTTTTGTCTCCTCTTTGTCACTGCGGAATGGTTGCCTCGCACCAGATACCTCTTTGGTTCACCGCATCCCACATGGGGGGTGCGGTGTGCCGTTTTCGCGGCAAAACATGTCTTATGGCGAGCCGCGATACGATAGAAACATGTCGACTGTTACAGAAATAACGCCGCGCGTTCTGGATGGAATTGCCATTGCCGCGGAGATCAAAGCGGAGCTTGCAGCGAAGGTTGCCGAAGCGAAAGAGCGTGGCTATACACCTGGGCTTGCCGTGGTGCTGGTGGGGGAAAATCCCGCGTCGCAGCTGTATGTGAAGAGCAAGGTGAAAACCTGCGCGGAGCTTGGGATTTACTCCGAGATGCACACGCCGCTGGCGAGTGTGACGACCGAAGAGTTGCTGGCGCTGATCGAATCGCTGAATGAGCGTGATGAGATCGACGGCATCCTGATCCAACTGCCGCTGCCCGCGCACGTGGATACCGAGCGGCTGCTCGAAGCTGTGGTGCCGGAGAAGGACGTCGATGGATTTCACCCCATCAATGCCGGACGTTTGCTGAGTGGTGCGCCAGAAGAAAAAGTGCTCGCACCATGCACGCCTGCGGGAATTATGGAGATGCTTCGCCGCAGCGAAATCCCTGTCTCTGGTCAGCGCGCTGTGGTCGTCGGGCGGTCGAATATCGTCGGTAAGCCGATTGCGGCGATGCTCATTAACGCGTCGGCGACGGTTACGGTCTGCCACTCGCGCACGCGGGATCTTGCGAAGATTACGCGAGAGGCTGACATTCTCGTTGCCGCGATCGGCCGCGCAGGGTTTGTGACGGCGGAGATGGTTCGCCCCGGAGCAACGCTGGTGGATGTGGGTATCAATCGCGTTACGGATCGCGAAGAGTTTGAGCGCTTCTTTGCTGGTGATGCGAAGCGTGAAGAAGGCTTTGCGAAGCGCGGATCGACGGTGGTTGGCGATATTGACCCCGCGGCGTTCCGCATCGCGAACGCCTACACGCCGGTTCCGGGCGGAGTGGGTGCGCTGACGATTGCCATGCTGATGTCGAACACCGTGAAGGCAGCCGCGATGCGGCGTCTCGGGAACTGACGCGGATGCTGCGCGTAGGTCTCACCGGCGATCTCGGCAGTGGTAAATCCACGGTCGCGCGGATGTTTGCGGCGCGCGGTGCGGTGGTGCTTTCGTCTGACGAGATGGCGCGCGCGATGATGCAGCCGGGTGAGCCTGTTTATGCTGCCATTGTCGAGAGCTTCGGCAAAGGAGTTATCGCAGCGGATGGCTCGCTGAACCGGCACGAGCTGGCTCGGCTGGCTTTTAGCGAGGGTCGCGCGGAGGAGCTGAACGCCATTGTGCATCCTGCGGTGCTCGAAGAGCAGGCGCGGCAGATCGAAAAGATCGCACGCGCAAAACCGGATGCGATTGTCGTCGTGGAATCGGCGTTGATCTTCACCACAAAGCACGGTATGGACGGAGAGCCGTGGAGCAAACGCTTCGACCGCATCCTGCTGGCGACCGCACCTGAGGCGCAGAAAGTGACCCGGTTTGTCGAACGCGTGGCGGCTGGGCGCGAGCTGGATACGAAGGAGCGCGCGAGCCTTGAAGCGGACGCACGACGGCGGCTGGCCATGCAGACGGCGAATGAAGCGCATGCAGGAGAATGTCTTGTGATCCGCAATGACGATGGACTTGAGGCGCTGGAGCGGCAGGTAGATGCGGTGTGGATTCAATTGCAGCAGCCTCATGGCGTCCAAACCCGCTAAAATCTCAATAGCATGCTGTCGATTGAAAGCATCAAAGGTTCTTGTCGATGAAACTGCGTCCTGTTCTGCTGGTTTTACTTATCCTTTCGGGCTTCTATTACCTGACCACGCGCCTGATGCCGGTTGGCGCGCTTGCCGGGCTGTTGCATCACGGGCTATCCAGCAATGGTTCGACGACTGCGACAACCAACGGCCCGCTAGGCGATTTCTCGATCACCGAAGCCTCTGCCGCGCCCGCGTTCGACGCCGAAGAGCAGCAGAACATTGCCGTGTATAAGCGTGCATTGCCTTCGGTGGTGAACATCACCAGCACGCAGGTGGCCTGCTGCGATTTCTTCCTGCGTCCGGTGCCTGAGCAGGGCCAGGGTTCAGGGTTCATTCTCGACAAGCAGGGACACATCCTCACCAACAACCACGTCATCGACAACGCGCAGATGATCGAAGTGACGCTCTGGAACAAGCGCAAATACAAGGCCACGGTGGTCGGCATCGATCCCAACCATGACGTTGCGCTGCTGCAGATTCATGATGTTCCGGACCTGGATCCTGCGGTGCTGGCGGACTCTGCCGGGCTGGTTGTCGGACAGCGCGTGTACGCCATCGGCAACCCATTCGGCTTCAGCGGAACGATGACCCGCGGCATCATTTCGGCGCTTCGTTCGGTTGCGATGCCTTCCGGCAATAAGATTGAGAACGCCATTCAGACCGACGCGTCGGTCAATCCCGGCAACTCCGGTGGACCGCTGCTGAACTCACGCGGGGAAGTGATCGGCATTACGACATTGATTGCGTCGAACCCGAACGGCGGCGCTGAGCAGTCTGCCGGCATCGGTTTTGCGATTCCGATCAGCACGGCGAAGGCGTTCCTTGGCGACATCGAAAAGTATGGCCACGCGCGCAGGCCGTCGCTCGACATTGTGACCTTCCCCATCGGCCCGGATATCGCCGAGCAGATTGGTCTGCCCGCTGACTACGGCATCCTGATCGAGCGCGTCCTGCCCGACGGCGCAGCGGCTCGCGCTGGGCTGTGTGGCGGCAATCAGCAGGC
>Ga0302316_10001580_pt1 | contig 17703 bp, 21 predicted proteins | sample III_Palsa_N3_2_FD_200456 | JGI IMG/M metagenome (GOLD analysis project Ga0302316, IMG submission 200456) | Peat permafrost microbial communities from Stordalen Mire near Abisko, Sweden - III_Palsa_N3_2 | ecosystem: Environmental > Terrestrial > Soil > Palsa > Peat permafrost | place: Sweden...
ACATCGCCACCCCACTCGCGTCCCGCTTCAACCTCCGCGCAGGAGGCAGCTTCTTCTCATACAGCGGCAGCTTCAACAGCGACGGCATCACCATCAACGGCGATCTCAAATTCCGTTCCGGCACTGGCAGCCTCGACTGGTTCCCCTTCAACAGCAGCTTCCGCATCAGCCCCGGCATTACGTTTTACAACGGCAACAATCTCAATGCGACCGTCCTCGTTCCCGGCGGCCAGACGTTCTCCCTCGGCGACACCAATTACACGTCCTCCAACGCCGATCCCGTAAACGGCACAGCGGCAGTCAATTTCGGCCGGCGCACCGCTCCCAGCCTCACCATCGGTTTTGGCAACATGATCCCGCGCAGCGGCCGCCACATCAGTTTCCCTTTCGAAATTGGCTTCCAGTACATCGGCCCACCCACTCTTACCTTCAATCTGTCGGGAATCGCCTGCACCAACTCCAACGATCCCGCCACTTGCAGCCCAATCCAGACCAACGCCCAAACCCAGGCCAACATCCAACAGCAGGAAAGCAAGATTGACTCCGATATCGAGCTCCTGCGTTTCTATCCGATCATCTCGCAGGGTGTCAGCGTAAGATTCTGAGCTACACGTCCTGCCTCACTGTAAAATCGTGCCGTTCACCTTATGGCTCCTTTGTCGCGAGCACGGTCTTCCACGGCTAGTCCCCGCCTCATCGCTCTGGCGATAGCGGCCACTCTCCTTTTGCCCGCAACTTCTGCCCTGCGCGCCCAGAAGCCCGAGTCAAAACCCGACGTCCTGAGCTCGCCATTCGGCATCACCGAAGTCGGCATTCTCGACGGCACCTCTTACCGCATCGACATCCCCAACGACTGGAACCACTCCCTCGTCGTCTACTACCACGGGTATTCCATGCAGGGCGTCACGTTCCATATTGCCGAGCGCCTCAATGGTCGCCAGATGCCCCTTTTCCAGCGCCACTACGCCATCGCCCAGAGCGCTTACTCGCAGCCCGGCTGGGCGCTCCCACAGGCCTATCCCCAAACCGAGCAACTCCGCCGCTACTTCATCAAAGCCTATGGGGCTCCGCGCGAGACCTACGTCGCCGGCGACTCCATGGGCGGCGCTCTCACCATGGTCACCCTCGAACTCAACCCCAAGCCATATCTCGGTGGTCTCGATCTCTGCGGCGCCGTCGGCCCAAGTTCGGAGTCCTTCGAGCACCGCTTCGCCATACGCGCGGCCTTCGACTATTACTTTCCAAATCTATTGCCACCGTTGGTCCATGCGCCGCTTGATTTCGAAGTCACACCGGCCATCCGTGACAAGGTCGCCGTCGCTCTCAAGGGTAATCCAGCCGCAGCCGCAGCCCTGCGCAACCTTATGGCTCTCCACACTGACGACGGCGTAGCCGACCAAATCGTCTATTTCACCTTCGTTGTTACCGACATGCAGCATCGGGCCGGCGGCAACCCCTTCGACAACCGCAATTACCTCTACACCGGCACCAGTCCAACCTCATCCACTGGCGATGACGCCCTCAACGACGGTGTACGCCGCTACACCGCCGATCCCCGCGCCCGCGATTACCTCTTTCGCCACTACACCCCGAACGGCCATCTCACCAAACCCATGCTCGCGCTCCACACCATCTACGACCCTCGCGTCCCCGCAACCTCGCTCGCCCTCTACGATCACCTCGTCCAAAGTGCCGGTTTCGGAGAAAACCTCGTACAGAAATACGTCCACCGCGAAGGCCACTGCTCCATCTCTCCCGATGAAGTGGGGCGGGCCTTCGACGAGCTGGTCGAATGGACCCATCACGGCCCGCGACCCACGCCCGGTCTGCTCCACTAGGGGAGATCGTCCTTGTTTTCGCCTTTAAAATTGTCATCCTGAGCTGCGCGAAGAACCTGCCTCCTCCCGTTCTTCGCCCACATCACCATTAACCTGACTCAGGAACTAATAACACCCTGGATTCGCCACACTCTTCCGCAAAATCAACTGTCTATCGTCCCACCGTATAATGTCCTATGGTTACTGCGCGGCCGGACGCCCCTGATTCTGGCTCACCGGCAGTCGTCTCACAGCAAACGAGCGCGTCTCCCACAAGCGAAACCGGTATGGAGCTCGAAGCAGCGCTTCCGTCCGCTTCGTTTACTCCTGCACGGCCAGATTTGGACGAGCCTTCCGGCGCCTTCGCCCCACCCAAAATCCCCACCCCACAGCCCGATCTTCCGCCAAACTCCCTCGAAAACTCTTCCGCCATCGAACAACGCTTCGAGGGCATGCTCGCCATCGTCAACGCCAACCGCCCGCAGGACGACCTCAATCTCATCCGCTGGGCCTGGATTTTCTGCGTCCAGCACCATACCGGCCAGAAACGAGCCTCCGGTGAGCCCTACATCATCCATCCGCTCGAAGTCGCGCAAGTCCTCGCCGAGTGGAAAATGGACTCCACAGCCATCGCCGCCGGTCTGCTCCACGACGCCGTAGAGGACACCGACGTCACCCCCAACGACATTGCCAAACGCTTCGGCGAGCAGGTCGCGCACATCGTCGAAGGCGTCACCAAGCTCGACAAAATCAAATTCGCCAACCGTGAAGATCATCAGGCCGAAAACATTCGCAAGATGCTCCTCGCCATGGTCACTGACGTCCGCGTCGTCATCATCAAGCTAGCCGATCGCCTGCACAACATGCGCACGCTCGAGCACCTCAAACCCGAAAAACAGCAGCGCATCGCCCGCGAAACCCTCGAAGTCTACGCCCCGCTAGCCCACCGTCTCGGCATGGGCAAACTCCGCGGAGAGCTCGAAGACCTCGCCTTCCGCTACACCGACCCCTTCCAATACACCCAGCTCACTACCGAAGTCGACTCCCTTCGCGGCGAAGGCGAAGCCTTCCTCACCCGCATCGTCAGCACCCTCGAAACCAAGCTGAAAGAAGCCAACATCAGCGCCCGCGTCGAGTCCCGCATCAAGCGCCTCTTCTCCATCCAGCAAAAACTCCAAGCCCACTCCATCCCCGTCGATCAGGTCTACGATCTCTTCGCCATCCGCGTCATCACCAAAACCGAGCAGGACTGCTACGCCGTCCTCGGCCTTCTTCACAGCGCCTGGCGTCCCGTTCCCGGCCGCTTCAAAGATTTCATCGCCATGCCTCGCCCCAACATGTATCAGTCGCTACACACCACGCTGATCGGTGAGGGCACACACCAGTTTGAAGTCCAGATCCGCACCGAAGACATGCACGAGGTCGCCGAAGAAGGCATCGCCGCGCACTGGAAATACAAGGCCAGCGACAACGTCTCCGCCGCCGACGAACAACGCCTCGCCTGGGTCCGCCAGCTCATGGAGTGGCAGCGCGAGATGTCTGACCCCAACGAGTTCATGTCCACCCTCAAAGTGGACCTGTACCCCGCCGAGGTCTACACCTTCACCCCCAAAGGCAAGGTCATCGTCCTGCCCAAGGACGGCACGCCTGTCGACTTCGCCTACGCCATCCACACTGACGTAGGCCACGCCACCACCGCCGCCAAGGTCAACGGCCGCATCGTTCCCCTGCGCCACAAGCTCCGCAACGGCGACATCGTCGAAATCACTACCCAGACCGGCCACAATCCATCCCGCGACTGGCTCAGCTTCGCGAAAAGCTCCCGCGCTCGCAACAAGATCAAGCATTGGCTCAACGAAAACCAGCGCACCCGCGCCATCGAGATCGGCACCAAGCTCCTCGACCGCGAAGCGCGCAAGTATAAAATCTCGCTCCACAAATACACCACTGCGGACTTCGACTGCATCGCCAACGACTACGGTCTCGGCAATGAGCAGGATCTCTTAGCCGGCATCGGCTTCGGCAAATACTCCACGCGTCAGGTGCTCAATAAGCTCGAACCCGGCGCGACCATGGCGGCCGAAAACCCCGCCGCTGACCCCGCCATCCCGGGCAACACGTTCGCCCACATGTCCGACGCTGTAAAACGCGTCTTCTTCGGCAAGGGTTCTGACTCGCTGCAGGTCGAAGGCCAGGATGATCTTCTCGTGTACCGCGCACGATGTTGCAACCCGATTCGCGGTGAAGAAATCATCGGCTATGTAACCCGTGGCAAAGGCGTAGCCGTCCACGCCCGCAGTTGTCCCAATGTCCAGAACCTTCTCTACGAGGCTGACCGCCGCATCGAAGTCGAATGGGGCGACCCCGCCCGCACCGCCGCGCAGCCTAACGCTCCAAAACCGACCACGTATCCGGTCAAACTCACCATCGTCTGCGACGATCGCTCGGGCCTCCTCAAAGAATTCACCGCCATCATCTCCGAAGACGGCACCAACATCCGGTCGCTCGACACCAAACCTGCCGTAGACGGCGTCGTCAACGTAGACTTCGTCATCGAAACCGTAGATCTCCGCCACTTGACCCGCCTCTCCCAAAACCTCCGCAAAGTCCCCGGCGTTCGTGACGTCCAACGCATCCAAAAGATTTAGCCATCACCGATGGGCCAAAGACTTTGTCTTGGGTTCTGTCGCATGTAGGCGATAATAGAAGAGCCGTGCCGCCAACCTTTCCTTCATCTGTAATGCCTACGGTTACCTGCGTTGTCGTCAACTGGAACGGCTGGCAAGACACCATCGCCTGCTTGGCCTCATTGGCCACGCAGGACTACCCCTCGCTACGCGTCCTGCTGGTAGATAACGGATCGACCAACGACTCGGTCGTTCGTATTCGCGAGAGCTTTCCGGATCTTGCCATCCTCGAAACCCGCCAGAACCTCGGCTTCTCCTCAGGCTCCAACGCCGGCATGCGTCAGGCTCTCGCCGAAGGCGCCGACTACGTCTGGCTGCTCAACAACGACACCGTCGCTCCACCCGACACCTGCTCGAAGCTCGTTGCCAAAGCTCTGCAGGAGCCCGGTGCCCGCTTGATCGGCAGCGTGCTGTATTACATGCATAACCCCACTCAAATCCAGGCTTGGGGAGGCGGCAACATCATCGTGTGGATGGGCCACACAACCCACTTCTATAGACCTTCCAAAATCGGACCCAACGGCTACCTGACCTTCGCCAGCGTTCTCATCCCGCGCGAGGTCCTCCTCAAAGTCGGCGTCCTTTTCGAAGGCTCCTTCATGTACTGGGACGACTCCGACTTCGCTCTTCGCGTCACCAAAGCCGGTTATACATTAGCCGTCGCCGAGGACACAGCGATCCTTCACAAAGAAGGCGGAAGCGCAGAACGCCGCAGCCCAATCATCGACCGTTACGCTACAATCTCCGGCCTTCACTTCCTCAAGCGGCACGCCCGCATACCCCTGTTCAGTATGGCGATCTTCCTTACTCTCAAACTCGCCAAGCGGGCACTCCGCGGAGAGATCAAAAATGCAAAAGCTGTCTTTCTAGCCATTGGCGACTACTGGCGGAAGCGCAAGAACATCTATAGCGATCAGATTTAGCACACCCCTGGAGCAAATTTCCTGTGGGTATATAGGGAGGCTTGGGTATCAACGCCGTTTTCTCTCAAGGAAAACGGCTCTGCACAATGTTTCGACGCCATAGCAACAGGGAATTTGCCCTAAATCGCTCCCACCCCAAACAGTGTCCCTCGCCCAAGCAGGCCCAACGGATCAAATCTCCGTTTCACCGCACGCATCGCCTCAATCTCCGCCTCACGAAACTGCAACCCCAGTAACGAAGCCTTCCGCTTCCCCAACCCATGCTCGGCCGACACTGTCCCACCCAGCCGGACCGCTTCCGTCGCAAACTCCCTTAGCAATCTTGTAGCAATCGCCGCCTGAGCCTCACTCGCCGGCAGCATATTCACATGCAGATGCGCATCTCCCAGATGCCCAAAGATCACATAGGCTCCCGGTAATTCCGCTTCCAACCGCTTGCGATAAAACACCAGCATCTCTTGATCGCGATCCAGCGGCACCGCATAATCGGTACCCATATTCATAAACCCTCGCCGCCGCATCGTCTCCACCACTAACTCCGGCATCGAATGCCGAAACTTTCGAAACCGCTCGCGATCCTTAGCCTCCACTCCAAACCACGAAGCCTCAAGTAACGCCCGCGCCTCTACCAACCGCGCTTCCCAACCCTCGACATCGTCTCCTTCGGCCTCAATCAACAACGCCGCCTGCGCATCTTTCGGAATCTCCGGATACCGCTGCCCCAGCATCTCCAGCGAGTTCCTATCGGCATACTCCAGCATCCTCAACTCACCCACTCCACGCCATCGCCGCACGGCTTCCAGCGCATCGTCATCGTTCGCAAAGAAAACCACTCCCGCGAGAATCTCTTCCGGAATCGGCAACAGCGTCACCTCTGCTTCGAGCGTCACACCCAGCGTTCCCTCCGACCCACAAAACAGATCCACCCAATCCATCCCCGGTTTCAGCCGATATCCCGCCGTATTCTTCGTTGTCTTCGGCGCCGGAATCTCCGCAACCTCAAAATCAATCGCCTCACCCCGCCGATACCACCGCACACTTCCATCCAGCAGCGCCACCTTCAACGCCTGTACATACCTTCGCGTGCTCCCAAACTTAAAACTTCGCGAGCCACTCGCATTCGTGGCAATCGTCCCACCCATCGACGCGCTGATCTCCGTCGGGTCCGGCGCATAAAACTGTTTCGTCTTCGCCGCCGCATCCCGCAGTTCCATGAGTGACACCGCCGGTCCCACCCGCGCCATGCCTTGCTCAATCTCCAGCTTCCGAAACCGCTCCAGCGACACCACCCACCCGCCCTCCGGCACTCGCGACCCAGTCAACCCACTCCCCGCACCCGCAATCGTAACCGGCGTCTCCGTCCTCACCGCCTCCGCAAGCACGGCAATAACCTCCGCCTCGTCCGCCGGCACAATCACGCGCTCGGCCCACCCCGCAAACCCCGAAGCATCCGTCAGGTACTTCGCATCCACCACCGCGTTACCCCAGCAATCCCGCAGCCTTCGCCGTCGACGTCAAAATTTCCAGCGATTTATCGATCATGTCTCGCGTATGTTCGCTGGTCATGATGCACCGAATCCTCGCCTTACCCTCAGCCACCGTAGGAAATGCAATCCCCGTAGCCATCAGCCCCTTGTCGAACAACGCTCGACTGAAATCCATCGTCGCCCGCCCATCGCCAATGATGATCGGTGTAATCGGTGTTTCACTCTTCGGCGTCGTCTTGCCGCCAATATCAAACCCCGCCAATCGCAACTGCTCCTGAAAATACTTCGTATTCGCCCACAGCCGTTCAATCCTCTCTGGCTCACTCTCCAGCAAATCAAAAGCGGCAATGGCAGTTGCGGCAACCGAAGGCGGATGTGACGTAGAAAAAAGGAATGGGCGCGCCCGATGATAGAGATAGTCAATCAAATCGCGCGATCCGCAAACATACCCACCCAGCGCACCGATCGCCTTCGACAGCGTTCCCACCTGCACATCCACGCGATCTGTGCACCCAAAGTGATCGACCGATCCACGCCCATTGCGTCCGAGCACGCCTGAAGCATGCGCATCATCCACCAACATGATCGCGCCATACTTCTCACACAACGCCGCCAACTCACCCACAGGCCCAATATCGCCATCCATAGAGAACACACCGTCGGTAATCACCAGCTTCCGCCCCGGCTCATTCTCAACTTCCTTCAGCAGCTCTTCCGCATGAGCTACATCCTTATGCCGAAACACCTTGATCTTCGCTCGCGACAACCGCGCGCCATCAATGATCGACGCATGATTCAGTTCATCGCTAAGAATAAAATCTTCTTTGCCTAAGATCGAAGACACCGTCCCCGCATTTGCCGCAAACCCTGACTGAAACACCACGCAAGCCTCAACACCCTTGAACGCGGCGATCTTCTCCTCAAGCTCCATGTGGATACGCATCGTCCCGGCAATCGTTCTCACCGCACCCGACCCAACCCCAAACTTCTCCGTAGCCGCAATCGCTGCCTCGCGCAGCTTCGGATGATTGCACAACCCGAGATAGTTATTCGAAGCGAGATTGATCACCTCGCGCCCGTCATAGTGGCAAATCGCCGCCTGCTCATCGTCGAGCACACGCAGCCTGAAGTAAGTCCCTCGCGCCTTCAAGTCGTCGAGCTGCGCCGTAAGGTGGGCCAACTGTGGCCGCTGCAATTTGGTTGCTTCACTCTTCACATTTGTCATTACATTCGTTGAACTCATTATGTTTACGATATTAAACCTTTCCCGCAGGCAGCGGCTTCTCCTTGTGCGGGCATCACACAACTCGTATCAGGATCGGCTAACGATTTTCGGCCCCAGCCAGCAGCCAGCGAACCACCGGCTAAGAGTCCTGCAAGATGCCGCGGAAAGTCCTTGCGGCAAGGAGATCGAATGACACACCTCACAACTCAATCAACCAAGCTCCGTCTCGCCGCCGGTGCGGCCTTGCTTGCTATCGCATTTCTCACCGGCTGCGAAAACAAACAGGACAAGGCCATCGACCAGGCCAAAGCCCAGGCAGCAGCCACCAACACCGCACAGCAAGTCCAGTACGTCGATAAGAACGGCGATACTGTCACCACCACCGTTCAGCCTCCCGTTGCCGGCCAACCACAGCAGATCGCCACAACCACTACCCCACCACCTCCGGGCCCTCCCCCACACAGCACCACTCCAATCATCACTCCGGTTGACGCCAGCGGCCAACCCATCGCGCCTCAGCCCACCTCACCGCAACCCGATGGTTCAATGGCCGCCGCACCTGCTCCCGGAGCACCCACTGCTCCTGCACAGCCTCCGCCGCCGGTCAGCCTCACCGTCCCCGCTGGCACTGAGCTGGCCATCCGCATCAATCAGCACATCAGCGTCAAACACGCCCATGTCGGTGACCGTTTCACCGGCGAAGTCGTCGAACCGGTTGTCGTCAACGGCTCTGAAGTCATTCCCCACAACACCCACGTCGCTGGCCGCATCGACGAAGCCCATCGCCGTGGTCACTTCGCCGGTCGCTCCGTGCTTGAGCTACGCCTCACTTCCATGACGCTCAATGGCAATGAGTACGCTCTCGACACTCACGATAACGTCAGCACCAAGAAGGGCAAAGGCAAGCGTACCGGAGCCTTCATCGGCGGTATGACCGGAGCCGGCATGATCATCGGCGGTATCGCAACGGGTGGTGTTGGCCTGGCCATCGGTGGCGCAGCCGGCGCCGGCGCGGGCACCTTGCTGGCCGGAACCACGGGCAATCGCGACATCGAAATCCCCGCCGAGTCGATCATGCACTTCAGACTCGCCGATGATCTCGTCGTCCAGAACCCCTAATTCAACGCAGCAACATCTATCGCGGCTCGGGCTTGCACAGCCGGGCCGCATTTCTTTTGCTAGCAAAGCGGCGGACAGCCCACCCATGCAAGGAATTCATGTTCGCAGTCGTCGCAAACAGCCTCGGTTTCCTGCACATAAACCTGGGTTTCAACTGCTTCCAAAACCTCTTTCCCATCGACACAGGTCCGCTCAAAGGTACAGTGGCAACGCGCACAGACAACGGTCTCTGTCATGGAAAACCTCCTGCAAGCGAAGAACAATTCAGAAATTTTTCTCCGAGCACAAATCTTATCCCAACTATCCCGCAAAGCAGCCTTCGCCATCAAAATTGTCATCCTGAGCTACACGAAAGATCTGCTTCCTTCCGTTCTTCGCCCGTGCCACCACTAAAGTTCGGGTGCCCCATCTCCGGATTTTCGAACGTGGGTAGAGCAGAACCCGCGCACCAACTCCAGCGCTTCCGCCTTCACACCCTCATCATCGCCAAACCCCGCCAGCCAACGCATCGCGCTCTCCCGTCGAAACCACGTCATCTGCCGTTTCGCATAGTTGCGATGCCCCTGCTGAGCCGCCGCAACAGCCTGAGCCATCGTCATCTCACCTCGCAACACGCTCATTGCTTGCGCATATCCCAGCGAAGTCAACGGCCGGCAGTCGTCGCCAAAACTCGTGCGCAGCATCTCCGTCTCCTCCACCAAGCCACGCTCAAACATCGCCGCAGCCCGCTGATTGATGCGCACATACAGCGCCTCGCGTTCCGGCCCCAACCCAAACTGCATCGCACGATACCCAACCAGCGGATCGCGCCCTGCACTCCACTGCTCCGTCTGCGGCTGTCGTGCCGCCAGCGTCACCTCGATACTCCGAATCAGCTTCGGCGTATCATTCGCATGAATCAACTCAGCCGCTCGCGCATCAAGCCGTTTCAGCATTCGGTGTAGATAGCCGGCATTACGTTTCGCCGCACTCTCTCGCAACCGTTCACGCAACGCCTCATCACGCGGCGGCGAGGGTGCCAGTCCCTCCAGCAATGCCCGCAGGTACAAGCCGGTTCCACCCGCGACAATAGGCAACTTGCCGCGATCGCGTATATCGGCAATCGCCGCCCGCGCATGTCTCGCATAATCGCCCGCAGTGCAGGCTTCATCCGGCCAATAAAGATCGAGACAATGATGCGGAACGCGAGCCCGCTCTTCAGCGCTCGGCTTCGCCGTCCCAATCTCCATCAGCCGGTACACAGCAACCGAATCGCAGCTGATAATCTCTCCGCCCAGAGCCTCAGCCAGATGCAACGCCAGCGCCGTTTTGCCACTGGCCGTCGGCCCCGCAATCACAATGAGAGGAGTCATGGCCTCCACCAGCCATGCACAAACACCCGTCCAAACCCGGCACGAACCATACTCGCAAGCAGTACCAGAATCGCCAGCAGAATCAACCCACGCACCACACTGCGAGACTCCAGCCTCTCGCGCTCTTGCAGATAATCTGCCCGCTCCGCCTCTGCCCGCTCCAGCGTCCGGGTTGGCGCTGGAATCTGCGGCGGCTCGGCTCGCTCAGGAGACGGCTGCATCGCCTACCGCCCAATATCCTTGTTCACCATGAAGTGGATCCGCAGTTCCAGGTTGGGTCCATGAAACTGCGAAGGCAGCGGCGGAAATTGCCCTTCCGACACAATCGCATTCCAGCATGATTTGTCGATTGCCACATCATGCGTCGACCCATCCAGGTGCATGCCGTTGATCTGCAAATTGCCATCCGGAAGAATGATGAACCGGATATACGTCTCGCCCTGCTTGGAGATGGGCGGCTCTGCTTCCTCCGGAATCAGCGGCAACCAGTTTCTCTTGATATCCGCAAGAATCCGTTTCAGGTATGGATCGAAGTTCACACCCTGCGTATCGGAAAGAATGTCGACGCCTCCCCCGAGCGGATTGGATGGACTCGCCTCAAAACCCTGGCCGTTGCCGCTGCGTCCCTTGGCCACCTTGCCCACGAGGTCATTGAGGTTCTGGCCGGGAGTTCCCTGATTTGTATTGAAATTCGGTTTCGTCGGCGCGGATGGTAACGGAGCCTCGGGAATAGGCGTAGAAGCCACACGCGGTTGCGGCGGAGGCGGTGCAGAAGGCTGTGGAGGAGCTGGCGTGGGGGTTGTCGGCGCCGCGGCTGCCGGCTGAGGAGCTGGCGCGGGCGCTTCGCGCGTCATCGACTGGATACGTTTGATCGTCTGGTTGTCCAGCTTCGGCGTTGGCTTCGGGGCAAGCTTGGGCGCCTCCCGCAAAACCGGCATATTCAGCTGCGTCAGTTCGCGCTGTTTGAGCACATCGGCCGGGTTGATCAGCTGTGGCGCATGCCACAAAACCCGCGGACCGTAGAAAATAAACCACGCAATGGCCAGCCAGACGAAGACCGAAATATAGATCGACTCGCGAAAGCGGCCGCGCGCCCGTTCGTCCTCAATGGTGTCAAGCAGCCGCACGAGCTCATGTTCATCCAGCTCGCCATAGCGATTGGTGCGGATGCGAGCCAGAGGCCGCAGCGGGCGATCCGGTGGGCCATGAGGCACAAACGATAATGGCGCATGAGGATCAACCGGCTCCGCCGTGGTTTGCGGCGAGTCGAGGTCCGGTATCTGCTGTTCCGGCTTCGGTTGTCCGGGTTCGGTCGGTGTTGTCGGCATCTCTGGGTCTAGAACTCTGTGACGGATTAGCTGGAACAAAGTTTCGGTTACAGCCAATCGCCAGACCTATATTGATGCTGGCTGAGGCTATTTTCTCATCTTCGGGTGTCAATTTCCCGTCCCGGGACTGCTTTCAGGGCTGCAAGTCAATGACTTTCGATAAACTTGCCACCATGCCTTCCCCCGCTGCCAGTACCCTTGCCGGACGCAAAGCCCTGATTCTAACCGTCAGCGACCGTTGCTTCGCCGGAACGCAAACTGATCTCTCCGGCCCAGCCATCCAGCGCCTGCTCGCCGAAGCAGCCGCCGAGATTCTCGCAGTCCATATTGTGCCCGACGAGCGCGATCAAATCGCCACCGCCCTGCGCAAAGCCGCAAACACAGCCGCGCTGATCATCACCACCGGTGGAACCGGCCTTGCAGCCCGCGATGTCACACCCGAAGCCACGCTGGACGTCTGCGACCGTCTGGTTCCCGGCTTGTCCGAACTCATCCGCCAGGACGGAGCGCGCCACACCCCTTTCGCCGCTCTCGGACGCGGCGTCTGCGGCGTCGTTGGAAGCACCTTGATCGTTAACCTTCCGGGAAGTCCCAAAGGTGCCGAAAGCTCGCTCCGCGCAGTCCTGCCGCTGCTTCCGCATGCGCTCGACCTGCTGGCCGGAGCAACCGGCCATGAAGAGTAACGCTCCTACTGGGAAGCCTCAGCCGATGGGAGGCGGTAGAATGAAACTTCGTGATCATTGGTCCCATAGCGCTGCTGCATAAGGTCTCGACGACGCTCCTCGCCGTGCTCAAACCCTTTGGAATCTGGGGGGTTGGCGGCTTGGCCCTGATCGACTCGGCACTGATCCCGATTCCGGTCTCGATGGACGGCGTCGTCATTGGCTACGTCGCCCAGAACCATGCCCGGTTCTTCCTGTATTGCCTGATCGCCGCGGCAGCCTCATCCCTTGGATCTCTGGTTCCCTTTTACATCGGACGCGCTGGTGGCGAACTGTTCCTGCTCAAGCGCATCAACCGCGAGCGCTACGAGCGCATTCGCGACCGCTTCGAGCGCCAGGAGTTCTTCGCCATCATGATCCCGGCGATGCTTCCTCCGCCAACGCCGCTGAAACTCTTCGAGTTCGCCGCAGGCGTATTCGAGATGAAGCCAGTGGCGTTCCTGCTGGCAATCTTTACCGGCAAATTCATTCAGTTCCTGATCTGCTCGCTACTGACGATCTGGTTCGGGCTGGCGCTGCTGCATACACTGCGACACATGCTCCATCGGCATCTGGGATCCATGATCGGGATTGCGGTTGCCGCCCTGATGGTGCTTGTTTTCTATATGGTGCGGAAGATCTTCGACCGGCGAAAAGGGGTTGTTCTTCCGGTAGAAGAAGCCTAAAGAAATGCAACTCAGACCAAAAAGGAGCGAGAAATGAAGTTTCTGCTGGGATTTCTGTGCGCGATTGTGCTGATCGCAGGCGGCGGATGGCTCTACCTGAAGTATGGTCACCTGCCTGTCGCGACAAACGATCAGGCGTTCCCTCTGGAAGAAGCAATCGTCAAAGTACCCCTGCATTCACGCATCGCCAGGGAGATGCAGCAGCCTCCATTTCCCGCCAGCGAAGACGCCTTCGAGCAGGGCGCATCGATCTACAAGGAAGAATGCGCCGATTGCCATGGACTTCCCGGACAGCCGGTGGGCTATGCCAAGTGGATGTATCCGAAGGCGCCGCAGCTTTGGCAGAAGCACACGAAGAACAGCGTTGTTGGTGTAAGCGACGATGATCCCGGCGAGACGTTCTGGAAGGTGAAGAACGGCATCCGCCTTAGCGGAATGCCTTCCTTTCAGCACATACTGTCGGATGCTGAGATCTGGGATGTATCGCTGCTACTGAAGAACGCGGATCAACCGCTGCCTGATCCAGTGAAGGCAGAGTTGAAGTAAGACGGCCAGCTCTGGGTGTAAAGTGGGGGGCAGAATTTCCAGAGGAATTTGGCAATGGCTATGGCTATAGACCGTCGGGATTTACTGAAGGGTGCAGGCGCAGCGGCCATGCTGCCCATGATGATGAGCGATGCAGCAAAAGCGGAGGGACAAGTGACCGAAGACACCGTATACGAACTGCGGATCTATCATCTGAACGAAGGCAAGCTGCCGCTGATCCTGGAGCGCTTCAAAACCAGGGAGCGGTCGATCTTTGCACGTTGCGGCATGCATGAGGTTGCCTTCTGGGTGCCAATAGAAGGCGATCTCTCGCACGACACACTGGTGTACATCATGCGCCACAAAAGTCTGGAAGCAGCACATGCAAGCTGGAAGATGTTCTCGGCCGATCCGGAGTGGATCAAGGTGAAAGCCGAGACCGAGAAGGATGGAGCATTTGTCGCCAAGCACGACATCACGTTCCTGAAGCTGACGGATTTTTCGCCAAAGATTTAGACACGGCAGGCTTGACACACCCGATATACTTAAAGACAGTCCCAAAGCGCCCGGCCCACCGCCGGGCCTTGGCATTTAAAGCAAGCTCCTTGATAACCCAAGTCCGCCCTTAACCTCAATGCGATGAATACTTTACGCAAAAAAATGCGGGGGGGGGACCCCCGATCTCACGCACTTGGAGATCGGGGTGTTCGCCTCGGTAAGACAGGTCTATGCACTCGCCGCACCGGCTAGAAGATATGTTTAATTGCTTTGCCGGTGCCTTTGGCGATTTTGCCAGTGCCCTTCGCGGCTCCAACGCCAAGATCCTTGCCGCCTTTGGCTGCACCTTTGCCAACACTCTCTGCGCCCGCAACAGGGTGAAGCGTAGCAACATCGGCGACGCCTTTGCCGGTGCCTTTGGCCACGTTTCCTGCAGCTCCACCTGCACCTTTGCCAATGTCTCCAGCACCGCTGCCAACATCGTGCCCAGCACTGGGAGCCGTAGGCTCCGGCACGGGTTGAGTCGCGACCGGCGTGGGTGTTTCCGGGGCCGGCGGCGTGGTGGACTGGGTCTGGGCGCAGGCAAGACCAGTAATGAAGAGCGCGGCGGCGAAGAGTCGGATAGTGTGACGCATGAGCCTGTCCTCCCTTTTATTTAGATGCGTGGCGCGTCCCGGGAGATTGCGCGTACGCGCGGGCGACACAGGGCGCTTGCATGTTTACGCATTTAATAAATGAGTTTTGCGGATGCGCTGAGGAATAAAGATTGTCCTCTGGCGTTGTGTGAAGCAACCATAGAGACATCTCTATCAAAATTTATTTTCTTTTAGCTTGTCATCATGCCAAATCGTAATTAGTCTTTGGAACAAGTTTTCGAAGTGAAGTAGAGGCAAATCGAATGGAACCGTTCCTTGCTGAGATTCGGGCATTCAGTTTTGGTTTTGCGCCCCAAGGGTGGGCATTAGCGAATGGGGCAATCCTGCCCATAACCCAGAACCAGGCTCTCTTTGCACTGGTTGGAAACGTTTTTGGTGGAACTCCCCCTACATCGTTTGGCCTGCCGGATCTTCAGGGGCGCGTCGCTGTGGACTTCGGAGCCAATTACACGATGGGGCAAAAGGCAGGCGTGGAGACGGTCGAGCTCGGCTCTGCAATGATTCCTCCCCACACCCATACAGTCCCTGCAACTTCATCGGCTGCCAATGTGGAGAGCAGCAGTGGCGCTATCCTGGCGCCCACGACCACCGGGCATCCACTGTATGGCGCCGTTGCGAACGTGGTCTCCCTGAGCCCTGCTCTTATAAGCAGCACAGGTGGAGGCGGAGCGCACAATAATGTTCAACCTTTCCTGGCATTGAATTACTGCATCGCCATGACTGGTGTCTGGCCGCCACGCAGCTAGAAAGGAGCTCCTTATGTCAGAAGCTTATCTTGGTGAAATCAGATTATTTGCCGGCAACTATGCCCCGCAGGACTGGGCTATCTGTGATGGTTCAACACTTCAGGTTAATAATTATCAAGCTCTATATGCGTTGATCGGAAACACTTATGGGGGCACGGCGCCGAACACATTTGCCATCCCGGATATGCGGGGGAAACTGCTTGTCGGCACGGGCTCTGGCACAGGACTTACGCCGCGCGCCCTCGCAGCGACGGGGGGAGCCTCGCAAGTCCAGTTGGCCTTGACGGAGCTTCCGTCTCATACGCATACGATGGTGGCCAGCACGTCACCGGCAACCGCCACTATCCCCAGTTCCTCACTAGGTTTGGCCGCGGTGATCGGCCAGGATGTCCTGTACACCGGAGCCTCCGTACCCGTGACTGCGGATGGGCCGATCCCTCTGTCTGACGTAGGCGGCAGTACAGCGCATACCAATCAGATGCCCTCTATGGGCATCACCTACATCATTTGTCTTATGGGCTTGTATCCACAACAGGCATAGAAAGAGCATATCCATGGCAGATCCATTTACCGGCGAGATTCGAGCCTTTGCTTTCAACTACGCACCGGAAAACTGGTCATTTTGCGACGGAAGTACCATTGTCGCAGCGCAGAATGCCGCTTTATACAGCGTGCTCGGAAACGTCTACGGAGGCACCGCAGGCCAGACTTTCCAGCTCCCCCTACTGGCTAATCTGGCTCCGATGGGCACCGGCCCTGGGCTTGCGAATCTGGGACAGACCATGGGTTACGACCAATGGCCCCTTACTTCAGCACAAATGCCCAACCACAATCACAATCTTGTGCCTGCTTACTCAAACAACTTCCCCAGCACTGTCGGTGTCACCGCTGTTCCGTCGGTCGGCGCCACTTTCGACATTATCGAAAGTGGTCCAAGCCAGCAGGAGATCAATATCTTTGCTCAGAACGTAATTGCAAACACAACGCTCTCTCCATCAAGTCTGGCCACGGTGGGGGGTGGGCAGCCACATGAGAATCGCCAGCCGTTTCTGGCACTGAACTTCTGCCTCTGCCTTTATGGGGAGTACCCCATTAAGCCCTCCTGATTTCGCTCATGGAACGCACTGGAGAGCAAGATGGCCTTTTTGCAGATCAATGATTTTGCCGCGCATGTGAATGAAAGCTTCATGGTGGATTTGGGTGGCGGCCCCCAGATGGAGTGGACTCTGCTCAACGTCAGCCCTTTGCCGGTGCGGACGTACCGCGACATGGTGCGTTCTCCGTTTCGGCTTACCTTCAAGAGCTCCCATCTCACTCTCATACCGCAGAAGAGCTATCCCATGAAGAATGCGGGGCTGGGTACGGTGACGATCTTTGTGACGCCCGTAGCCAGGGCGGTCGATGGCATGATCTATGAGGCTATCTTTACCTAGGTGAAGCAGCCTTGCCGAAAGTGTCTCCATGAGTGTGCGTCTGCGGCCTGCCACTGAGGCGGATGAAGCGTTTCTTGCCAACCTTTACTGCGATGTTCATGCTGCGGAGTTTGCTCCGCTTCAGTTGCCTGCTGCTGCTCTGGCACAGTTGTTCCAGATGCAGTGGCGCGCGCAGCAGATGAGTTACCGTGCCCAGTTCCCGCATGCGGAAGACAGCATCCTTATGCTTCCCGAAGCGCCCATAGGACGCATGCTCGTGGCTCGCGAGGCAGGCTCAATCCGCATCGTAGATATCGCCTTGCTTGCAGCCTTTCGTGGACAGGGCTTTGGTGGCCTGTGTCTTTCGAAAATCTGCGCTGAGGCGCGAGCAGCCGGTCTTTCCGTTGATCTCTCCGTCCGTGCCGGTAATCCTGCTGCGAATCTTTATCGCCGTCTTGGGTTTGTCGAGACCGGCAGCAATGGCATAGATATCGCGATGCAGCTGTCCGTGCCACACAGGTGAGCCAGGGGGGGGGGCGGG
>Ga0302316_10001584_pt1 | contig 17670 bp, 16 predicted proteins | sample III_Palsa_N3_2_FD_200456 | JGI IMG/M metagenome (GOLD analysis project Ga0302316, IMG submission 200456) | Peat permafrost microbial communities from Stordalen Mire near Abisko, Sweden - III_Palsa_N3_2 | ecosystem: Environmental > Terrestrial > Soil > Palsa > Peat permafrost | place: Sweden...
AATCACGCGCTGCCGGAACAGCGGGTGAAACGGATAGGCGACCTCCACCTCCCGCCCCAGACTCCGGGCATCATGACGTCGCATCGGACGTGGGCGCCGAGCACTGGGCCATCCTGGCCAGTCTTATCGAGTGCTGCAAACTCTCCGGCGCCAACCCCGACGCCTATCTGACCGACGTCCTCACACGCCTGGTCGACGGTCATCTGCAGAGCCGCCTGGCCGAGCTCACACCCTGGGCTTGGAAGGCCGCAAACCCTTAGCCGACAACGTCAATGGCAAGAGCGAGGGTGGAAGAGCACCGCTTACTGCCTAGCCCTTGCGGAGCGTGATGATCGCTGTCTCACGATAGTGCGGGCTGGGAACGATCTGGAGCTTCTGTGCAGGCCGAGCTGACCGAGCTTGTGCTTTGGCTTTAACCGTCGGGCCTAGTCCGCGAAATCGCATGAGGTGACTTCTTCGGGGCCAAGCGCAACCTGATTTCGGGCCCCTAAAAGAAGCTGGGTAATTTTTCTTGCCACTGCGTGGAAGCTGTATATGAGGTTTTCGCGTTCCAGGTTTATAGACTGGTCGAGATGCGCTTTGTCGTGATGTTTTGCGCTCTTTTTGATCCGACCGCTATTCCACCCCATTTCGCCTCTGCGCCCCTTGGAAGGTTGTGAACCGTTGAAAGATATGGCGCATTTGGTGACCGGTGGGGCCGGTTTCATAGCTATCACCTTGATTGATCGCCTTTTGGCTTCTGGCGCTCGGGTGGTGTCCATAGACAACCTCTCGCGCGGACGCCGCGAATTTCTGGATAAGTTCAAGACATCCGATCGTTTCGGCTTTTACCAGCTTGACCTGTCGGACGCAGCCGCTCTCGGTGATGTTCTGAGAGGGGACCAGGCGCGCGGTCCGATTGGGCATATCTGGCACCTCGCCGCCAACTCCGACATTCCAGCCGGTATAGCCGACCCCGGAATCGATCTTAAGGATACGTTCATGACCACCTTCCAGGTGTGTCAAGTCGCGCGGGCGTTCGGCATCCCCAATGTCCACTTCGCATCCAGTTCGGCCATCTACGGCGATCTCGGCGATGTGGCGATTCATGAGGATGTGGGCCCGCTTCAGCCCATCTCCAACTACGGTGCGATGAAGCTGGCGTCTGAGGCCCAGCTTCGGGCTGCGGCGGAAGCCTTCCTTTCGCGTGTGGATATTTTTCGATTTCCCAATGTGATCGGGGTACCCGCCACCCATGGCGTGATCGTCGATTTCGTCCGCAAGCTTCGCGCCACGCCGGAGCAGTTAGATGTGCTGGGAAATGGCACGCAGCGAAAGCCTTATCTACACGTGGAGGACTTGGTCGACGCGATGCTGTTCATCAGCCGGACTGCGACCGAGCGCTATAACGTATTCAATATTGGCCCGCGCGATCAGGGGGTCACGGTCAAGGCTATCGCGGAGGCGGTTCGCGACGCCGTTTCGCCGACAGCTGAGATCGTCTATGGCGAAGAGGGGCGAGGCTGGGTCGGCGACGTGCCTCGCTTCAGCTATGATACAGGACGTTTAAGCGCTCTGGGTTGGAGTCCAATGCTAGACTCCCATGCTGCGGTCATTAAGGCGGTGGCCCAGGTCGCCGATCAGGAATCAGGTTCGGGATCACCCGCGTGACTCAGGCCGTCATCCTGGCCGGTGGCAAGGGAACGCGCTTAGCTGAGCGCTTGAACGGACGCCCTAAACCTCTGATCGATGTGTGTGGCGTCCCTTTGCTGCAGCGCCAGATTGAGCAGCTCTCCGCCCAGGGCGTGGGTGATTTCGTCATTCTGGTCAATCATGCCGCCGATCAGATCGAGACCTTCCTGGCGCAGCATAACAATTTTGGCTGTACGATTAAGGTGATCGACGATGGCGAGCCGCGGGGTACGGCCGGCGCGGTGTTGGACTGCCTCGACCTGCTCGATGAGTCGTTTTTCGTCGTCTATGGCGACACCCTGTTCGACATTGACGTGGATCGGATGTGGCGGGCCTACCAGAGCGCCGGCGCTGACGGGCTCCTATTTCTGCATCCAAATGATCACCCGCAGGATTCCGATCTCGTTGAGGTGGATGCTCAGGGATGGATTGTCGCCTTTCATCCCTATCCCCACCCGCCGGGTAAGCCCCTCGCCAACCTTGTCAACGCCGCCTTTTATATCCTAAGGCGCGACGCGCTCACGCCCTGGCGGTCGCTGCCCGGCCTGGTCGATTTCGGCAAGGATCTGTTCGCGAAAATGCTGGCCGCGGGCCTTCGGCTGAACGGCTATCGCAGCTTTGAGTACATTAAAGATCTGGGCACGCCCAAACGCCTGGATAAGGTTGAGCGACATCTGCGCGACGGGGTTGTTACCAGGGCGCGATTTGACCGGGCCCAGGCCTGCGTCTTCCTGGATCGCGACGGAACTCTGAACGAGCTTAAAGGCTATGTGCGCCGCCCCGAAGACCTAACCCTGATCGCAGGCGCGGGCGAGGCTGTGCGCCGCCTTAACGACCTGGAATATCGCGTGGCGCTCGTCACCAATCAGCCCGTGATCGCGCGCGGGGATGTGGATGCCGCCGGCCTCGCCGCGATTCACGCCAAGCTGGAATCGGGGCTGGGCGAGGCCAGCGCCTATCTGGATGGCCTATATGTCTGTCCTCATCACCCTGACGGCGGCTTTCCCGGCGAGCGACCGGAGTTGAAGATCGTGTGTGACTGCCGCAAGCCGGCGCCTGGTCTCCTCAAAGCCGCCGCCGCTGATCTGAACGCTGACCTCTCCTCCAGCTGGATGGTGGGCGACAGCACCAGCGATGTCGCCGCAGGGCAAACAATTGGGGTGCGCACCATCTTGTTGGCGACTGGCGAGGGCGGTAGGGACGCCAAACGCCTCGTCACTCCCGATTTCGTCGCAAACAATATCACGGCGGCAGTGGAGCTCATCGCAAGCTATCCACGTCTCGTCGACCGCTGCGCGCCATGGCTAGGCGCGATAGGCGGCGGCGCCCTTGTGCTCATCGGGGGCCGGGCGAAATCAGGAAAATCAACACTCGCCGGCGTCGTGATCGCTGAGTTGAAACGGCGGGGCCTAGCCGCGACAGCCATATCCCTGGACCGCTGGATCAAGCCGCTCGAAGCACGCGGGAATGGCGTGTTGGGGCGGTTTGATCTGGACGAGGCGCGTGCTTTTTTCAGCCCATGGCTGGGCGGCGCCGAACTGGACGGCGCAGCGCCCTTCTATGATCGCCATAAGCGTCGGTCGATCCCGCGCGCAGTGCGGCTTATTCTTCCCGCCGATGGCGTGCTTGTCATTGAGGGCGTACCGGCCCTGTTAGCTTCATTCTCCACTCAGCGCTCCACGCACCGCATTTTTATGGAGTCGGCCGAAACCGCGCGCGCCGCACGTGTGGTTGCTGACTTTGAGGACCGCGGCGCGGATCCAGATGACGCTATAAGTCTCCACCTCAGCCGCCTCCAGGACGAGGGCCGCCTTGTGACGCAAAGCGCGGCGGGGGCGGATCAAATCCTCACATTCGACGACCTGATAGGCACGGTTTCTTTATGATCATCAGCCGCACCCCATTGAGAATGAGCTTTGTCGGAGGTGGAAGTGATCTTCCAGTCTTCTACAGAAAATATGGCGGTGCGGTGATCAGCACGACAATAGATAAATACATATATGTTAACATAAATAAGAAATTCGATAAGGGCGTTCGGTTAGCATACTCAAAAACGGAGGAGGTTGACCGTGTTGAGGACATTGAACACCCGCTCTTTAAGGCGACATTCAATTTAATGAAGGTCGAAGGGGGGGTGGAAATTACAACCATCGCCGATATTCCCTCGAGGGGTACAGGATTGGGCTCATCCAGTTCATTCACGGTGGGTTTGATCAATGCGGTTTCAGCCTACCTCGGTCGCCATGCGTCGGCCGAAGATCTGGCGGTCAAAAGCTGCCAGATTGAAATCGATATCTGTGGTGCCCCCATCGGCAAGCAGGACCAGTATGCCGCAGCATGCGGTGGCTTCAATACATTCGAGTTCCACTCAGATGATCGTGTGTCCGTCACGCCGATTATTATGCCGCGCGCCCTCCTTCAGTCTTTGGAGTCGCAAATTGTTCTCTTCTACACGGGCATGGTGCGTAGCGCCTCGCATATATTGATGGAACAGTCGGATCAGGTCGGCTCTGACGCCGCCAAGCAGGACGCCCTGCGGCGCATGGTCGATCTAACTTATCAGATGAGGGACATGCTTCAGGCAGGCGAGATACAGTCTTTCGGCGAGATACTGGATGAAAACTGGCACCTGAAAAAAAGCCTGGCGTCCGGTGTTTCAACCTCGGATATCGACGCTTGGTATTCCCTTGGCAAGGCGGCCGGCGCCGATGGCGGCAAGATACTGGGTGCGGGCGCGGGCGGCTTTTTGATGTTCTGTGCCCCGCCGGAACGACATCCTGCGATTGAAGCGGCCTTGCACTTCCTGCGCCGCGTCCCGTTTCGATTCGAACCCCAAGGCAGCAAAATCGTATTCTATGGGCCGACCACGGCGGCGGACTGAGGTGCGTAGGGCGACCGCCCTGCATCCTCGGTCACGCCACCCGTATGCGCCTAGGGAAGAATTGATCTAGGATAAGCCAAATGAGCTATTTTCCCGCCGACAAGTATGATGACGCCGGCGCCTACGCGCAGGCCTATTTCTCACGGCTGTCCTCAGTAGCTTCGACTTTAGATTTTGGCGCCCTGTCGGCGGCAGGCCAGCTTCTGGGGGAGCGCGCCAGGAAGGGCGCCACCATTTATTCCTGCGGCAATGGCGGTTCTGCGGCGATTGCAAATCATCTTGTGTGCGATTGCTTGAAAGGTGTTCGCGCCAACACGGACTTGAAACCGCGCGTGCAGAGCCTCTCTACCAATATCGAGCTAATAACAGCCATCGTGAACGATATTGGTGTCGAGGAGGTTTTTGAATATCAGCTGTCATCATTGGGATTGGCGGGGGACGTGCTGATCGCCATCAGCTCCTCCGGGACATCACCAAATGTCGTCAGGGTCATTAAGACGGCCAAAGAGATGGGCTTGGCTACGATCGCCATGACCGGCTTTACCGGTGGCCCCTCCGCCAAGTTGGCGGATATCAGCCTGCATGTCTCAGCAAAAAATTATGGACTTATTGAAGATACGCATCAGTCGATGATGCATATTTTGGCGCAGTTCATGCGCCAAAGCCAGCTGACCAGCCCCGAACTGCTCGGTAGCTTGAAATTTTGAGTGTGGATCCTAGTCAAGGTGCGACGGAATCCAACGCATGATAATCTCTTGGAGCCCTGTCTCGAAGTCTCTCGCCCTATCGGGTTGTCCTGAATGTCCGCCCCCAAAGTGGCCCTTAGGCGTCCCCTGTGACGGTCCATTCTTTGCCAAGCGATGCGATGCAAGCGGGTTCTTCGCCGGCGGCGCGTGAGCGCGGAGCACTGGACCCATCTTGGCTAGCACTCTAGCACTCATCGAGCGCTGCAAATTTTCTTGGGCCAACCCCGACGACTGTCTGAAGGACGGGCTGGCGCGCCTTGGCGGCGGTCATCCGCAGAGCCGACTTGCCGAATGTAGCCATCCGGCGCAGGCCGCAGTCTGGCCGGCTCACTTGAGCAGGTGTGGGTTCTCGCGGTGCATCTCGAGCAGGTTCTTGAGTTCATCGACGCCTTCGTCGGTGAACGCCAAGATGCTGTCATCGCCGAGGCCATAGACCCTGATGACTCCGTCCTTGGGCTCCAGGCCTGCGGATTCCGATGATGCCGCCAGTCTATTCCGAGATCATGCCGCCAGGCATTCCGGGCTGATCCCGCCACTGGGGTGGGCGCTTTTTCGACTGTTTGATTTGGCTGATTTGGTCGCCCTGGGTCAAGCCTTGGTGACGACTTTGGTCTTACGCATGGACTCTCCGGCAAGGTCGATGCGGTGGGCGTTGTGGACCAGGCGGTCGAGGATGGCGTCGGCGTAGGTGGCGTGGCCGATGAGGGCGTGCCAGTCGGCGACGGGGACCTGGCTGGTGACGAGGGTCGAGCGGCGATCGTATCGATCTTCGAGGATCTCCAGCAGATCGTGACGGGCCTGCGGGCCAAGCGGCTCAAGTCCCCAGTCGTCCAGGATCAGCAGCTCGGCGGCGGCGATGCTCTTGAGGCGCCGTGTGAAGCTGCCGTCGCCATGGGCGATGGCCAGCTCATCGAACAGCTTGGGAACCCGGACGTAGAGTACCGACCGGTTGTCGCGGCAGGCCTTGTGGCCGATCGCGCAGCCCAGCCAGCTTTTGCCGATGCCGGTCGGCCCGGTGATCACCAGGTTCTCGTGGGCCTCGATCCAGTCGCCGTTGACCAGCTCCTGCATGAGGCGCCGATCGAGGCCGCGAGAGGCGCGATAGTCGATGTCTTCTGGGGTCGCCTGGTGGCGAAGCTTGGCGTAGCGCAGCCGCGCGCCCAGGCGCTTGTCGTGGCGATGGACCGTCTCGTGGTCCAGCAACAGAGCCAGCCAGTCGGCATGGCCGAGGCCGGCGACCTCGGCTTCTTCGGCGAACTTATCGAAGGCCTTGGCCATGCCATGAAGGCCAAGAGCGTTGAGCTGATCGAGGGTCGGATGGGTGAGCATGTCTGTATCTCCTTCAGTGGTAGTAGCCAGAGCCGCGGATGTTGGGGTGGCTGGTGAACAGGTCGTCGATGGCCCTGTCAGCATCGCCGCCGGCGCGCCTGACCGGCTGGCCATCGAGGCGGTTGTCGAGGATCGACTTGACCGAGCCGTAGTTGAGCGTGCCGATCTGAAGGGCGCGCAGGCAGGCCGCCTCGAGACGGTCGGCGCCGACTGGCTTGACCAGGCGCACGATGCCCAGACAGGTGCGGAAGCCTTGCTCGGGGTGGGGCCGTTGCTCCAGGATCATCTGGCAGAGCATCTCGGTCGACGGGCCGATGGCGCGGGCCTCGCGCACGATCCGCTCGATGGTCCAGTCGGCGTAGCGGCGATGGCTGGAGGGCATGTGCTCGGCCAGGGTGGTGTGCTTGCCGTCGCCGGAGCCGCGCATGTGGGCGGCGATGCGCTCGCCCTTAAGGAAGACCTCAATGGTCCGCAGCGTGGCGCGAACCTCGACGCCGGCGCGGGCATGGCGGTACGGGACCGAGTAAAAGTGACCATCGAAGTCGATGTGGTAGTCGAGCCCGACCTTGCGCACCCGCCACCCGGCCAGGGCATAGGGCTCGGCCGGCAGCGGCTTGAGCAAAGGCGCATCGATCTTTTCGAACAGCTGGCGGCGGGTCCGGCCGACGTGACGCATCACCCTCTGGTCGTTCAGCGCCAGCAGCAGTTCGGCGATCGCCGCGTTGACGTCGGCCAGGCTGCGGAACCGGCGATGACGCAGCCTCCCGAGGAGCCAGCGCTCTACGATCCGCACCGCCGCTTCGACCTTGGCCTTATCCCTCGGCCGCCTGGGCCTGGCCGGCAGCACGGCGGTGTCATAGTGCGCCGCCATCTCGGCGTAGGTCCGGTTGACCTGGGGATCATAGAAGCAGGCCTTGATCACCGCGACCTTTGGGTTGTCCGGCACAAGCAGTCTGGCGGCGCCGCCGAAGTAGGCGAAGGCCTGGAGGTGGGCGTCGATCCAGTCGGGCAGCGTCTCGGTCCATGAGGCGTGCGCGAACGACAGGCTCGATCCGCCCATCACGGCCACGAACAGGTGCGCCCGGCGCACCTTGCCGAGCCTCTGGTCGATGATCACCGGCACCGTGTCGCCGGCGTAATCGACGAACAGCTTGTCGCCGCCCAGGTGGGTCTGGCGCATCGTCACCGGCAGACGGGCTTCCCATCCCCGATAGAGATCGCAGAAGCGGCTGTAGCGATAACCGTCCGGGTTGGCCTCGATGTACTCGTCCCAAAGAATCTGCAGGGTGACGTGCTTGCGCTTCAGCTCGCGCTGCATCTGCGCCCAGTCCGGCTCCGGCCGTCGGCGATGGCCCTGCTTGGTTCCCGCCTCCCCGTAAAGGCGGCTCTCAAGATCGGCGTCGCTCAGGTCGAGCGGCAGCGGCCAAGGCAGGCCCGCGCGCTCCACCCGCTGGACCATCTCGCGCAGCGTGGACCGCGCGACGTCCATCCGCCGCGCCGCCTCGGACACGGACAGCCCCGCGTCCAGCGTCAGTCTCAACATCTCGCGCACCCGGCGCATCGCAATCCTCTCCGTCGGCATCGGCCCCTCCAAAAGGAGAAACCCTAGCGTCGAAGAAGCGCCCGGCGCCGCCCCTTGCCTGGCGGCATCAAATCGGAACCCCTGGCGGGATCATTCCGGAATGACTGGCGGGATCAAATCGGAACGGGTGGCGGCATCAAATCGGAATGGCCGGCGGGATCAGCTCGGAATCCGCAGTCATCTACAGGCAGATTGGTCACTAGCTTCCAGTCGATTGGCGGGCGGTCTGCCGGCGGGTCGACCTCAAGGGCGCGGATGTAGGTTAGTGGCTGAGGGCTGTATCGCTTCTGCTTGCCAATGGGCGGCAAGGTCTCGATTGAGGCAAACTTTACTTGGACGCATGTCGTCTGACCTTGTCCGACCGTAACGATATGGCGCCCCGCCCAGGGCGCGGTCGAGAGCTGGGCGAAGACCCGATGCGCCTTATCCTGCGGCTCTGCGCCGGACGGCGCGCCGGCCAACCGATCAGTCTGCACCCGCACCACAAATCGAGTGCCCAGATCCTGCGTCAGACAAAAGAGCTCGTAGATGTCGCTCTCGCGGTCGGCCACATGCACGCAGCGTTCCGGAGCGCCGACGAGCGCCATCGACTGGCGCAGATTCTCCAGCCAGCGATAGCTTTCCTTTGTCTCTATCGGAACGCGTGTGGGGTTCACGTGCCGCTTGAGGGTCCAGGTCCCCTTGAACTTCGTGCGTGTCCAGAGCTTCGCCGCCGTCAGCCCGAGCGGTGTACCGCTGAGGGTCACGGCCAGACTCGCATGCAGCAGCACCCCGCACAAAGTCACCGTGTTGGGCTGACCTGCCTTATAACGCCCGGCGTTGATGGTCTTCGTGAACCCGATCTTGCCCGGCTGTGCGCGGCTGTAAATGAACTCGGTAGTGTCCTGCAGGATGAGAATCGGCCTTCGCTCGCCGCGCAGCGCGTGGCGGTTGCGGCGAAGTGGCCGGCCAGCACCCCATGCTCGGTGATGCGTGGATTGTCGAAGAAGCGATAGGCTGCCTTGGTCGCCGCCCAGTCGCCGCAAGCGGCCGGCAGTGGTTGGCCAGGCGCCGCCGACATCTGATCAATCAGGCGGCGCAATCGACGCGCCAGCCGTCTGTCTGGCAGCCCTTCCGAAACGACCTCATCGTCATGCCAGCCTGTATCGCCGGCGACCGTGTTCCCGCTCATCTGTGACGCTCCGCGAATCGGCGTCACAGACAGAATCACAGAAGATTCAATGGGGGCAAATCTCGTCCAGCGAGATGTGGGTAACTGAAAGCGTCACCGGAGGGATACGAAAGCACCGCTTACGTTTACCTGCATCTGTCTTAGCTAATGTCGCTCAGATCGTGTGCGGCCCCTCTGGTCTGGCGGCGAGGTTGGCCCATCTTCGCGTGACGGTGGCGGCGGATGATTGAAACGTTTTCGAATAGGCGCGGACGGTCTGGCGGTCCGGCAAGCGCGTCCCGGCGCCGGGGGATCGGGCTTACCCTCGCTCTAACTATTCAACGTCGATCCTGTCGCGAACGAACTGAAGGACGAGCAATCCGACAAACGTGAAGCCAGCCGCCCACGCTATGGCATATGCGGCGTTGTAGTGAGTTGGGACAAACTCGCCGAAAAAGCCAGCTCTCACCATTTCTACGCAATTGATAAGTGGGATTAATTCAACAGCTTTTTGATATTGATAGGGAAGCCAGTCTATCATGAAGAATGTACCGGTCATCGGAACCATCACGTAGGTAAGTAGATTCGCGACTTTTTCGAATGATTCGTATATACCGGCTACTCCCCCTAATATTAACGTCATTCCGAAGCATATCCACGATAAAATAAACCACCCACCCAGTACTAACGATAATGAAGGAGGGAGCGAAATGACGCCAAATAGCAAAAATACCGATACAGTGACAAAAAATGCAAGGCTAACCCCAATGATTTCCAGTAATGTTCGGGCTATAAAAAAATGTAATAGTGTAATTTTTCGATGATATAATAGATTTATATTTGTAGGTATGCAGTTTATTCCGTGACCGACCGTGTGCCTAATAAGCGTTAGCGGCATGTACCCTGTAACAACAAATATCAGTAAGCGAATGCCGTGATCATATGGTGGTCGAATAATTGACCACATAACCAAGACGCCGGAAGTGAATAATAGTGGTTCTCCGATAATCCAAAGGAATCCAAGATTATTTCGGCCATAGCGCGTCGCCAATTCGCGAAGGACTAGTGCCCAAATGATTCTGAGATTGCGCTCAAAATATTCTGTGAGCGTATGCCTGACTATGTTCACCATGTAGTCCTCGTATCTACGCCCGGTGACTAACCTAGGTCGCGGTCCCTACTGTACGCGGTCGAGCGGCGCATTTTCAGTTAGGGTCGCGACTTCCCGCAAGTACCGAGCATAGTCGCTCTTTCCAAGACTGGCGCCCAGGGCTGCGAGTTGTTCGCGCGTGATATATCCCATGCGGAACGCCACTTCTTCCGGACAGGCAATCCGAAAACCCTGGCGCTTTTCCAGGGTGCCGACAAAGGCGGCAGCTTCCAACAGGCTATCAGGCGTGCCGGTATCAAGCCAAGCGTAGCCACGACCCATCAGTTCGACGGAAAGCTGGCCCCGTTCCAGGTAGACTTTGTTGACGTCTGTGATCTCAAGTTCGCCCCTGAGTGACGGTTTCAGGTTTGCGGCGATATCGATCACCTGGCGGTCATAGAAATACAGGCCCGTCACCGCCCAGTGGGACTGAGGCTTTTGGGGCTTTTCCTCGATCGAGATGGCGCGGTTATCGTCATCGAACGCTACCACGCCATAACGCTCCGGATCGGCGACGCGGTAGGCGAACACGCTGGCGCCTGTTGCCCTCGTCGAGGCATTGGCGAGCAGGGTCTGCAGGCCGTCGCCATGGAAGATGTTGTCGCCGAGGATGAGGGCGGATGGACTATCGCCGACGAAATCAGCTCCGATTATAAAGGCTTGAGCTAGGCCATCCGGGCTCGGTTGTTCCGCGTAGCTGATCGAGATACCGAACTTGGAGCCGTCACCAAGCAGCCTCTGAAAGCTTGGCAAGTCGTGCGGAGTGGAGATGATCAAAATGTCCTTGATGCCCGCGAGCATCAGGGTGGTGAGAGGGTAGTAGATCATGGGCTTGTCGTAGACAGGCAGCAGCTGCTTGGACGTCACCAGCGTCATCGGGTAGAGGCGCGTTCCACTACCGCCGGCGAGAATGATGCCCTTCAAGTCGATCTCCCTGCAGCGGGCGAAACATCCGCTAAACGATCCAAACAATCCACGAGCGATGTCTGCAGGCCGGGAAGCCGTACACCAAATGTCCCCTTCAGGCGGTCGGTCGCCAGGCGAGAGTTGGCCGGCCGCTTGGCTGGAGTGGGGTAGTCCGCCGTCGTGATCGGATCGACGGGGATGTTTCGCCCTCCGTTTCGCGCGGCGCCCTCGACGATGGCGCGCGCGAAGCCGCACCACGACACCGCATCGGGGCCAGCCAAATGGGTGACTCCGCGGTAGTCCGCGCGCCAGCCAGTTTGGTTCAACCGGCCAGCAATCTTCAAGATCGCCTCCGCGATATCGGGCGCATACGTTGGACAGCCGACCTGATCGTCGACCACACGCAGGCGATCACGTTCGCCGGCCAGCCGGAGCATGGTGCGCACGAAGTTGGCGCCGAAGGGCGCATAAACCCATGCGGTCCTCAAGATGATGTGCTCGGGGTGCGCTGCGGCGACCGCGTGCTCCCCGGCCAGCTTGGAGGCCCCATAAACGCCGGTCGGGGAGGGGGGGTCCCCCTCGACATAGGGGACAATCTTCGCGCCGTCGAACACATAGTCGGTCGACAGCTGAATGATCGGCGCACCAGCCCTGGCCGCCGCCGTGGCCACCGCGCCTGCGCCATCCCGGTTGATAGCGAACGCCAGCTCAGGCTCACTTTCGGCCTTGTCGACGGCGGTATAGGCGGCGGGATTCACGACCAGGTCTGGACCGAAAGCCTCGATCGCCCTGGCCACCGTATCCGGTCGGGCAAGGTCCATCCCGGGTCGAGCGCCCCAGCCCAGGACAATAGTCGCGTCTTCCGCCGCCGCTTCGCGCAGCGATCGCGCGATCTGACCTTCCGCGCCGGTTACGAAAATCCGCATGCGTCAGGCCGGAATCAGGCCCAGGCGCGCGCCCGAGTAGACCTTGTTGCGTAGCGGCTCCCACCAGTCGCGCCGATCCAGATACCAGGCTATCGTCTTCTCAATGCCCGTCTCGAAAGTCTCCTGCGCGCGCCATCCCAACTCTGTCTCCAGCTTGGTGGCGTCGATAGCGTAGCGATGGTCATGACCTGGCCGGTCGGCGACATAGGTGATCAGGCGATGATGCGGGCCGCCGGCAGGATTGAGGCGATCCATGAGTTCGCAGATGCGATGAACGACATCGATGTTCTTGCGCTCGTTGCGTCCGCCGATGTTGTAGGTCTCGCCTGGGCGTCCGCGCTCGAAAATCAGCGCCAAGGCGCGAGCATGATCTTCGACGTAGAGCCAGTCGCGAATGTTCGAGCCATCGCCATAAACGGGCAGGGGAGCGCCGTCCAGCGCCGCCAGGATCATCAGCGGAATCAGCTTTTCCGGGAAATGATAAGGGCCGTAGTTGTTGGAGCAATTGGAGACGATGACCGGCAGGCCATAGGTGCGATGCCAGGCCTTGGCCAGGTGATCGGACGCCGCCTTGGTCGCCGAATAGGGCGAACTGGGGTCGTATGGAGTATTTTCGACAAACAGCCCGTCGATGCCCAGGGAGCCGTAAACCTCGTCTGTCGAGACGTGGACGAACCGGAACCGGTCGGCCGCCGCCTTGCCTGCCCCGGCCAGATAGGCCCGCGAGGCTTCGAGGAGGGTGAAGGTTCCGATCACATTGGTGTCGACAAATACCCGTGAGCCGGTGATCGACCGGTCGACATGGCTTTCCGCCGCTAAGTGGATCACGCCATCGGGTTGGTAGGTCTCGAACAGTCGAGCGATCGAGGCCGCATCGCAAATGTCGACCTGTTCTAGGCGATACAACGGGCTAGTGCTGATCGACGCCAGCGACGACACATTGGCCGCATAGGTCAGCTTGTCGATCACTACGACCTCATGGCCGAGGTCGCCGACCAGATGGCGGCATACCGCCGACCCGATAAAGCCCGCGCCGCCTGTAACGAATAGTTTCATCGCGTCGGATCCAATCAGGCTGGATTTGTAGCGGAAACGTAGTCGAACGGCGCGGCGATTTCGGCCAATCTTGGATTGCGCCGGTCCTTATCCGACAAAACAAAATCGGCGTCTCGCAGCCTCCAATCGATTCCAAGGTCTGGATCGTCCCAGGCGATGCCGGTCTCGCTGGCCGGGGCATAATAATTCGTCACCTTGTAAATGATCTCGCAGTTCGGCTCCAAGGTGACGTAGCCGTGAGCGAATCCGGGGGGGACCCAGATCTGCCTCCAATTAGCGGCGGAGATTTCCGCTGAGACGTGTTGGCCGTAGGTTGGCGAGCCCGCCCGGATATCCACGGCTACGTCTAGGATCGCGCCGCGCACACAACGCACCAGCTTGCCTTGGGCATTCGGCGGCTTCTGGAAATGGAGCCCGCGCAACACGCCTCGACTGGCGGAATAGACGTGGTTGTCCTGCACGAAAGACCCGCCGATCCCGTGCCGCGCGAGCAATTCGTCTTGAAATATTTCCGAGAAAAATCCTCGCTCGTCACCATGCTTGGTTGGACGGACGAGCTTAACGTCAGCGATGGCGAGAGGTTGGACGTCCATGCAGAACCATCTGAAATCGCCTTGGAAGGCACCGGATCGCCCAGTTCAAAGCCCGATCCAAACACACACGTCAACCGAAATGCACGCGTCTCCGTTGAGAGATACATTAGTCGAACGTCAGCGATTCACCATTTGCGATATCAGCCGGTTTGCCGGGCCCTAGGATTGTGTGGGCCATCATTGACTTTCGATCGTCACACCATGGTCCTATCGGCAAATCAAATACCCTCGATGTGCGCAGGAATGGCGATTTGGGCGCGGAGGTAGTCTGCCGGCACGCCTATATCGATGAAGAGGCCGTCTGTGACGTAGGCGCGAAGACGCAGCGCTTCAGCATGGGGCTGCAGCAGGTCGGATTCGAGTGAAAATCGCCCGGTCAGCCCAAATCGGGAAAATATCGCCGGGTTCAAAAGATAGACGCCGGCGTTGATCAGGCCTGGACCGGCTTCGCCCTTTTCGGCGAGACGTCGAACGAGGCCGGCGGTGCAAAGAACCGCGCCATATCGTGCCGTGTCTTCGACACTCCGAAGCACCATCCCAGCCGCGGGGGTGGAAGCGGCCCAAGCTACAAGATCGGCGAAGTCAATCCCGAGGTAGGTGTCGCCGTTGACCACCAGGACGAGGCTGTCGGTCCACCCTTTAGCGGCGAAAGCGACAGCGCCGCCAGTGCCCAAGGGCTCGGATTCAATCGCATAGCTGATCGTTGCCCCGCCCCAAGACGCCCCGAAATGGCTGCTGATGACCTCTGCTCGGTGGCCGACCGATAGGATGATATCCGTCACGCCGCCCCGGACCAATCGCTCGATCAGATATTCCAGAAACGGCCGCCCAGCGATCGGCGCCATGGGCTTTGGCAAATCTGGAACTATTGAGCGCAGCCGCGTCCCGGCGCCGCCGGCAAGGATGATCGCTTTCATTGGTCGCCGTCGGAGGAACTGCTGTTCGGCAGGCACACGGCTAAAGTCTCCAGGCTTCGGCGCCATTGCTGGTGAAATGGCAGTTGCTCACAGAACCGGGAAATTGGCCGAGTTTCACGATTACATCCATGCGTCGTTCGGGCGGAACGAAGAAGGCCAGAAATCCGCCGCCGCCGGCCCCCGAAATCTTGCCGGCCGACGCGCCGGCGGTTATGGCGGCATCGAACAACTCCTCGATCACCGGATTCGAAACGGATATCGCCGTGCGCTTTTTGCTTTCCCAGCTATCTTGCATGGACTGGATTATGCCTGCGAAGTCGCCCTTCAGCACGCATTCCTTCATGCGGATGGCGTCCTGTTTGACCTCGTGCATCGCCTCCAATCCCTTGCCATCCCCACCGGTGACGTTTTGGCTTTGGTCGGCGATAATTTTGGCGGATTCTCGAGAAATTCCAGTATAAAATAATAATAGAGAGGCTTCCAGTTCGCATAAAACCCAATTCTTGATCCGAAGAGGGTTTATTATGGCGCGATCATCTTCATAGAACTCCATAAAATTGAAACCGCCGAAGGTCGCGGCGTACTGATCCTGCCGCCCACCCTGTAATTTGCAATCCAACCGTTCGATCTTAAAGGCAAGTTGGGCGATCGAATAGTCGTCCAGAGGTAGGTTTAATAACTCCACGAAGGCGCGGATCATAACGACCACTATGGTCGAGGACGAACCTAGTCCGGAACCTACCGGCGCATCGCAATAGGTGGTCAGTTCCACCGGCAACGGTCGGCCGCCATTATAGGTCTGGACGATTTCGTTATAGACTGCGCGATGCAGAAAAAGCCCATCGTCGAGAGCGAGCCGGTCGATGAGGGGAAGGGTTTCGGTCGCGCTCCGATCGGTGGCGGTGAACACCAGTTCCGGCCGATCCAGCGGTCGAAGTGCGGCATATGCAAATCGGTCGATCGTCGCATTCAGGACGCACCCTCCGAAGCGATCGCAATAGGGCGAAACATCCGTGCCGCCGCCGGCCAATCCAAGGCGCAACGGTGCGCGGGCGCGAATCAGCATTCCAACCTTTCGAGGTGAAATCGGCGCGGGCGTATGGCACTGCACCAGCTGCGCCCTCCAACAGGGCCGATACAATATTTTTATCTGGCGCCATCCTTCTGTTCAAGGTTCGCGCTTACGGCCTGCGACCCTGTTTGACCGACGGCGGTCCGGCGCCTAGGTTCGATCTCTTGAAGGCGGTGAGATTCTCGTATGGCGGGTAGGGTTTGCATAGACGGGTTCAACCTTAGCCTGGAGAAGGGGTCGGGGATCGCGACCTATGCCCGGACCCTGCACGACGGCCTGGCTGGGTTGGGATTGGAGACTCAGCTTCTGATGGGGCCAGCCCGAGACCCTGGTAGTAATGGGTTGCTCAATGAGATCGCGCTCAGCGACGGTGTTCCGGTCAAATCAACCCGCAAATCCGTCTCTCGGTTCTTGAGCAATCGCACCTCTCGACCGGTCCGCGAGGCTGTGGTGGTGGGGCGCAGCGGCGAGGTGATCGCGCCTCGCACCGAGATTTTGGATCGGGCGGATGTGATCTGGTCCTGTCAGGACATCTTTCACACGGCCAACTGGGATTATGGCGCGCACAGCCGTTTCACTGAACTGCGTCTTGGGTCCGCGACCGAGGCCGCCAGGACCGACGTAACCCATTGGACCTCCGTCCTACCCATTCGCGAAATTCGCACCGCCAATCTCTACACAATCCACGACCTCGTGCCGCTCCGGCTACCGCACGCGACCCTGGACGACAAGGGCCGCTATTTCGGCATGTGCGCCGAGATTTGCCGCAAAGCTGACCATGTGGTGACGGTGTCGGAACAGTCGAAGGCTGATATCATCCGGCTATTCGGCATCGATGAAACGCGGATCACCAACACTTATCAGGCGATCGACGTCGCGGGAGCCCTGGAGGCGGCCAGTGATGACGAGGTCGCCGCGGAAATCGAAAGCGCGCTGGGCCTGTCCTGGCGAGGCTACTTCCTCTATTTCGGCGCGGTCGAGCCAAAGAAGAATATTGGCCGGCTGGTCGAAGCCTACCTCACCTCGGGGGTCAAGACGCCGCTCATTCTCGTTGGCGGCCGTGCTTGGCTCGAAGAATCGGAGACGGGGCTTATCGATTCTATCGTGGCCGGCGAGCGGATTCGGCGGTTTGACTATCTGCCGCGCCAGCTCCTGACGAGCCTCGTTCGCGGCGCCCGCGCGACTCTTTTCCCCTCGATCTATGAAGGATTCGGCCTGCCGGTTGTGGAGTCGATGGCTCTTGGAACACCGGTGCTGACCTCCAATTCCGGCGCTCTGGCTGAAGTCGCGGGCGATGCGGCCTTGCTGGTCGACCCGCTTGATGTAAGAGGCATAAAACGAGGTATTCAGATGCTCGACGCTGACGAAGCGATGCGTGGAGCGCTTACCGCGCGGGGGCTCGGGCAGGCGGAGAAATTTAGTGCTCAAGCGTACCGGGGCCGGCTTGCCGAGCTCTATCGGCGGTTCACCTAGGATGGCCAAGCGCGTTCTTTTCGACGCAACACGCCTAGCTATGCGCGGTCGCAGCAATTCGCCGACAGGCATCGACCGGGTCGTGTTGGCCTACGCCCGCTGGCTGATTTCTCGCCCCGACCTGGATGTGGTTCCCGTAGCGACCTGGGGAGGCAAGCTGATGCCGTTGCGGCCTGGCTGCCTGCCTGGCCTGGTGGCTCGGGCGCAGGCCATGTCTA
>Ga0302316_10001593_pt1 | contig 17632 bp, 15 predicted proteins | sample III_Palsa_N3_2_FD_200456 | JGI IMG/M metagenome (GOLD analysis project Ga0302316, IMG submission 200456) | Peat permafrost microbial communities from Stordalen Mire near Abisko, Sweden - III_Palsa_N3_2 | ecosystem: Environmental > Terrestrial > Soil > Palsa > Peat permafrost | place: Sweden...
TCTGCATGGGCAACATGCGGGCAGCGGCGAGCATCAATGCGTAACGCCGCGCGCAATCAATCGTCTTTCGCGCGATTGGCGTTCGCCTCATCGATCAGACGCGACATTTCCACGGCGCGTTCGATGGTCTTGTCGTAGTGGAAATGCAACGTCGGCACCGTGTGGATATGCAGGCGCTTGAACAACTGATTGTGCAGATGTCCCGCCGCATGAATCAGGCCTTGCAACGTCTGTTGCGGGTCGCCGGTCAGCGTCGTGAAATAGACCTTCGCGTGCGCATAGTCCGGCGTCAGTTCGACGCTTTGAATCGTGACCATGCCGATGCGCGGGTCTTTGATCTCGCGCAGCAGCTCGGACAGGTCGCGCTGGATCTGATCGGCGATCTGCACGTTGCGATTGGGAGAAGTACGTTTCTTAGGCATGGTGAATCCGTGATCCGCTCTGGCGGATAGCAATGAGGTTCGCGTCGCGGCGGTGAGGCCGCGAGCCCCCGCGAGTGCAAACGAGCACCAACGCGGCGGGCTTAAAAACAAAGGGCGGAGCGAGGCGCAAAGCGCCCGCCCCGCCCCTTCAGCGTTGCGCCTGAATTACAGCGAACGCGCGACTTCGGTGACTTCGAAAACTTCGAACTGGTCGCCTTCGACGATGTCGTTGAAGTTCTTGATCGACATACCGCACTCGAAGCCCTGACGCACTTCCTTGACGTCGTCCTTGAAGCGCTTGAGCGAATCGAGCTCGCCCGTATGAATCACGACGTTGTTGCGCAGCACGCGCACCGACGACGAGCGCTTGACGAAGCCGTCCGTGACCATACAACCGGCCACCGCACCGATCTTCGGTACCTTGAAGACCTGACGCACTTCGACCATACCGGTCACGACTTCGCGCTTCTCCGGTGCCAGCATGCCCGACATCGCAGCCTTCACTTCATCCACAGCATCATAGATGATGTTGTAGTAGCGAATATCGATGCCGTTGGATTCCGCCAGCTTGCGAGCCTGAGCGTCCGCACGGGTGTTGAAGCCGATGATGACCGCCTTCGAAGCCGTAGCCAGGTTGACGTCGGACTCGCTGATGCCGCCCACGGCGCCGTGCACGATCTGCACACGCACTTCGTCGGTCGACAGCTTGAGCAACGACTGCACCAAGGCTTCCTGCGAACCTTGCACGTCGGCCTTGACGATCAGCGGCAGGTACTGCACTTCGCCTTCGCCCATCTGTTCCAGCATGTTCTCGAGCTTCGCGGCCTGCTGCTTGGCCAGCTTGACGTCGCGGAACTTGCCTTGACGGAACAGTGCAACTTCACGTGCCTTGCGGTCGTCCGGCATGACGATGACTTCTTCGCCAGCCTGCGGCACTTCCGACAGACCTTGAATCTCAACCGGGATCGACGGACCGGCCGACTTGGTCGGCTTGCCGGTTTCGTCGAGCATGGCGCGCACGCGGCCATAAGCGCTACCTGCCAGCACCACGTCGCCGCGGTTCAGCGTACCCGACTGGACCAGGATCGTTGCAACCGGACCCTTACCCTTATCGAGCTTCGCTTCAATGACCAGACCCTTGGCCGGTGCGTCGATCGGTGCCTTCAGTTCCAGCACTTCGGCTTGCAGCAGCACGTTTTCCAGCAGATCGTCGATGCCTGCGCCGGTCTTGGCCGACACTGCCACGAACGGCGATTCGCCACCGTACTCTTCCGGCACGACGCCTTCAGCGACGAGTTCCTGCTTGACGCGGTCCAGATTCGCATCCGGCTTGTCGATCTTGTTGATCGCGACGACGAGCGGCACGCCGCCTGCCTTCGCGTGGGCGATCGCTTCCTTCGTCTGCGGCATCACGCCGTCGTCGGCTGCGACCACCAGAATCACGATATCCGTTGCCTTCGCACCGCGAGCACGCATGGCCGTGAAGGCCTCGTGACCCGGCGTGTCGAGGAACGTGATCACGCCGCGCGGCGTTTCCACGTGGTACGCGCCGATATGCTGCGTAATCCCGCCCGCTTCACCCGCTGCGACCTTGGCTCGGCGGATGTAGTCGAGCAGCGACGTCTTGCCGTGGTCGACGTGACCCATGACCGTGACGACCGGCGGACGCGGCAGCGATTCTGCGTCGGAGCTGACTTCGCCTTCGACCAGCATCGCTTCCGGATCGTCCAGCTTTGCCGCAACCGCGTGGTGGCCCAGTTCTTCGACGATGATCATCGCCGTTTCCTGGTCCAGCATCTGGTTGATCGTAACCATCTGGCCGAGCTTCATCATCGACTTGATGACTTCGGACGCCTTCACGGCCATCTTGTGCGCCAGATCGGCAACCGTAATCGTTTCCGGTACATGCACTTCACGCACGATCGGTTCGGTCGGCGCCTGGAACGTGGTGTTCTGATCCTGATGCTTGCCGCGACCCTTCGGGCCGCCGCGCCAGCCGCGATCGACACCGCCGCTCGTATCGCCACGCGTCTTGATGCCGCGGCGCTTCGCTGCGTCGTCCTGCCAGCCGCCCTTGCCTGCGCCCGGCTTCTTCTTGTCGCCAGCCGACGGTGAGGGGGTTGCAGACGGCGTTGCCGCCACCGGCTTCTTGGCAGCCGGACGCGCCGGCGCTTCACCCGGCGGACGGGCCGGCTTGTGCAGCGTGCCCTTGGCTTCCACAGCCTTAGGCGCTTCAGCGGGCTTGGCCGCCGCAGCCGGTGCAGCAGTAGGCTCAGGCGCCTTGGGTTGGGCTGCCTTGCGCGGCGTGCTCATCATCTCGCGAATCGCACGCGCTTCAGCTTCTGCCTTTGCCCGGCGCTTGCTGATTTCTTCCTGCTCGGCGCGCGTCTTTTCCGCGGCCAGACGCGCTGCATCCTCCGCCTTTTTCGCGGCTTCGCGTTGCGCCGCGCGTTCCGCTGCGGCGCGTTCGTCGTCCTGTTCGGTCGCCGCAGCCGGAGCTGCTGCTTCAGGCTGCGCGGCTTGCACAACCTGCTCGACCTTTTTCTGCGTGGTAGTTTCCGCTGAGGCGGCAGCGCGCTTCTTGGCCGCTTCCTCTTCCGCGCGACGGCGCTCGGCTTCGGCAGCCTGCTCACGCGCCTGACGCTCGGCTTCTTCGCGTTCGAGCTGTTCCTGACGCGCCTTCAGTTCCTGAGCCTGCTTTTCAAGCAACTCGGCTTCGTGACGCGCTTCTTCCTCGCGACGCTGAAGTTCGAGGTCATCCGTGTCGACGTCTGCCTCAGCCACATGATTCGATGCATCGCCGCCTTCGCCACCCGCTTCATCGCGGCGGACGAACGTGCGCTTCTTGCGCACCTCGACCTGAATGGTACGAGCCTTACCCGTCGAATCAGACTGCTTGATTTCCGACGTATGCCGTTTCGTCAGCGTGATCTTGCGCTTGTCCGCATCAGTCGAGCCGTGAGACTTGCGCAAGTGGTCGAGCAGACGCGCCTTGTCCGTTTCGGACAGGGTGTCGTCTTCGCTCGCTTTAGTGACGCCTGCTGCCTGCAGCTGCTCAAGCAGCACGCCTGCAGGCATTTTCAGTTCCGCGGCAAATTGGGCTACGTTGTTACTCGCCATTCATTCCTCTTAATGCAAGGACCGATTCCTTGCGGTTAGCATCGTGTCATGCGGCCTGGGGCCGCTTCAATTTAGTGCGCCATGGTCATTTCTCACTGGAACCAATGTTCACGTGCTTTCATGATCAACGCCTTAGCGGCATCCTCTTCCATCGCGGTCAACTCGACCAATTCATCTACAGCCAGCTCGGCCAGATCGTCACGCGTGTGAATCTGGTGTTCGGCCAGCTTGGCGAGCAGGTCGGCGTCGATGCCGTCCAGACTCTTCAGGTCGAGTGCAACATTTTCGACCTTTTCTTCATTTGCGATTGCCATCGTCAGCAACGCATCGCGTGAGCGATTGCGCAACTCGTGGACAGTGTCTTCGTCGAACGCTTCGATCTCGAGCATCTCGTTGAGCGGCACATAGGCGATCTCTTCGAGGCTCGTAAAGCCTTCGTCGATCAGGATGTCAGCCACTTCCTCGTCGACATCGAGACGCGCCATGAACAGGTCACGCAGAACACCGCGCTCCTGATTCTGCTTTTGCGCAGATTCGTCCGGCGTCATGATATTGATCTGCCAGCCGGTGAGTTCGCTGGCAAGACGCACGTTCTGGCCGCTACGGCCGATTGCGACCGCCAGTTCGTTCTCGTCGACGACGACGTCCATCGAATGCTTTTCTTCATCGACGACGATCGACTGCACGGCTGCCGGCGCGAGGGCGCCGATCACGAACTGGGCGGGATCCTCCGACCATAGCACGATGTCGACGTTTTCGCCACCGAGCTCGTTGCGCACAGCCTGCACGCGCGAACCGCGAATACCGACGCAGGTGCCGATCGGATCGATACGCTTGTCGTAAGCGATCACGCCGATCTTGGCGCGCACGCCAGGGTCACGCGCAGCGGCCTTGATTTCGAGCAGGCCCTGCTCGATTTCCGGCACTTCCATCTCGAACAGCTTCATCAGGAACTCGGGCGCCGTACGCGAGAGTTCGATCTGCGGACCGCGAGCGGTGCGATCGACCTTGGCGATGTAAGCGCGCACGCGGTCGCCCACGCGCAGGTTTTCCTTCGGAATCAGCTGGTCGCGGCGCAGCAGCGCTTCGACACGGCCTGATTCGACGATGAAATTACCCTTGTCGAGGCGCTTGACCGTACCGGTCATGATGTTCTCGCCGCGTTCCAGGAAGTCGTTCAGGATCTGTTCGCGTTCGGCGTCACGCACCTTCTGCAGGATCACCTGCTTGGCTGCCTGTGCGCCGATACGGCCGAATTCGATCGACGGCACCGGCTCTTCGATGAACTCGTCGAGCTGTGCGTCGGCCTTCTGCTCACGTGCTTCGAACAGCAGGATCTCCTGATCCGGCTCTTGCAGACCGGCTTCGTCCGGCACCACGCGCCAGCGGCGATAGGTTTCGTGCTCGCCGCTTTCACGGTCGATATGGACGCGGATGTCCGCGTCCTCTTCGAAGAGTTTTTTGGAGGCCGAAGCGAGAGCCGCTTCAAGCGCGGCAAATACCACGTCTTTGTCGACGTTCTTCTCGCGTGCCAGCGCATCCACCAGCATCAACACTTCGCGACTCATTGTTTGCGGCTCCTAAAGTCAAACTTTGGAACGAGGCGTGCTTTATCGATGTCCGCGAGCGTGAAATCGAGCATCGCGGCGCCTTCCTTCCCTTCAAATTCCAGACCGATCGTCTCGCCTTGCGGAGCATGCAGGATGCCCCGGTACGATTTCCGTCCGTCCAATGGCTTTTTCAATGTAATTGCCACTTCGCTGCCTGCGAAGCGTTCGAAATCCGCCAGTTTCTTCAGCGGGCGGTCGAGACCCGGCGACGATACTTCAAGCCGCTCATAATCGATATTTTCGACCGTCAGAACGTGCTGGAGCTGACGCGTGACCTTTTCGCAATCTTCGATTGCGATGCCGGCCGGCTGGTCAATGAAAATGCACAGCATGCCGCGCCCGGTGCGCTCCAGATCGACGAGCTCGTAGCCGAGACCCACGACCGTGGTTTCAATCAGTTCCGTCAATTGCACAGTGCCCTCTAAGATGTTCGCGCGGCAAGCCTGCCGGTTTTACCTGCAAACAACTTGCGGGCCGCGCGCCAAGCTGGCGCACGTTCGTGCTACCCGAGATGCCGAACCACAAACTAAAGCGGCAAAAAAAAATGGGCGAAACGCCCATCATCTTATTGCCGGTGGTCGCACCTGAGCCGCACATGAAAAGCCGCACGCCCAGCGACTCTGCGATTGTAGCCATTTTTCAGGACAAACGCAAACCGGCGGAAGGCCTGAAACACCCATTTCCGCTTGATTTCACTGCGATCTTTGGCCCAGATGGGGGCAAAAGCGCATTGTGCAAGGTATTCAGCGCGCATGCGGGGTTCGATTGCCTGTGGATCTCGCCCCGAATTTTGCATTCTGATTTTGCGGCCTGAGTTTGCGTCCTGCCCCGCGCACTTTTTTCGCACGGCGCAGGCGCGCTTGACAGGTCTGCCGAAACCCTCACGCAGGCCGTGTCCAGCCCGCTGTCCTAGCGACCGCGCGAGCGTCCGCGCGGGCCGCCACCGCGATTCGCACCGGCATTCGGATTGCCCCCGCCCGAGCGGTTCGCATTGCCGCCACGGTTGCCCGCGCCTGCGCCCGGTCCGCGACCGCCACCATTGCCAGGGCTGCCTGGGTTGCCACCTGCAGCGCCGGCGCGCTTGCCGCCGCTCGCCGGGCGATTATTGCCGTTGCCCGAAGGTGCAGCACGGTTGCCGTCGACTTCGCGGCCGCCGCGCGGCACATTCGCACCGCCACCGCTGCTCATCGGGCCGGTGAAACCGCCGCCGCTCGCGCCACGTCCCGCACCGCGACCATAACCACCGCCAAAGCCCGACCCGGTGCCGCCAGCGAAACCACCGCCGGATGCGCCGCGCCGCTGACCACCGCCACCACCGCCACGCGGTGGCTGCTGATCGAAACGGCCATGCGACATGAGCACCGGCTCGCGATTAATGAAGCCCATCGAAGTCTGCATCGGATCCGGCTGCTTGCGCTCAGGAGCGGCGCTGCGGCCACCCTTTTCTTCGCTGGTGGCCTTCAGGCCAACCGATGCCATCAGGCTGCGTACCTGATTGTCTTCGAGTTCTTCCCAGCGGCCGCGCTTCAGACCCTTCGGCAATGAGATCGGACCGTGACGAGTACGGATCAGGCGGCTCACCATCAGGCCGGCTGCTTCGAACATGCGGCGCACTTCGCGATTGCGGCCTTCGGCCAGTGCGACGTGATACCAGTGATTGGTGCCTTCGCCGCCACCGTCGCGGATACGCAGGAAGTTCGCCGGACCGTCTTCGAGTTCCACGCCATGCAACAGCTTCTGACGCATCCCTTCAGCCAGCTCGCCGACCACGCGCACCGCGTACTCGCGCTCAACGCTGTAACGCGGATGCATGAAGCGGTTCGCCAGATCGCCCGAGGTGGTCAGCATCAGCAGACCTTCGGTGTTGAAGTCGAGGCGCCCGACCGCGAGCCATTTAGCGGTTTTCATCGGCGGCAGCTTGTCGAACACCGACGGACGCCCTTCCGGATCGGCGTGACTGACGATTTCGCCGGTCGGCTTGTGGTACAGCAGCACGCGCGGCGGCTTGTTTTGCAGCTTGCGCTTGACCGGCTTGCCATTGATGCGGACCTGATCGGTCGGCATGATGCGCTGGCCGATGTGGGCCGGCTCGCCGTTGACCGAGACGCGGCCGGCGATGATCAGCTCTTCCATATCCCGGCGCGAACCCATGCCCGCTTCGGCTAGCACCTTGTGCAGCTTCGGTGCGTCGTCGTCCGGGGACAGTACCCGCTTCGGCGCGGCCGGCTTGCCACGGCGCAGCATCGGGGCGCGCACGCCGCCGGTGGTGCTGTTATCCGCGTCGAACGCCGGCGAGCTCACGTATGAAAACAGATCGTCCGGGTTCACTTCCGGTGCAGCCGCAACGGCGACCGGCGCTTCGCTGCGGCGATTCTGACGCGGTCGGCCGCCTTCACGCGGGCCGCCCTCGCGGGGGCCACTCTCGCGATTCGCCGCGCCTTCGCGCTTGCCGCCCGCATTGCGGCGCGGACCCTGGCCCTTGGAGCCCGGCTCCTTGCGGGGCATGCGAACCTGCGCGACCACTTCGCCGTCCGGCGGCGCTTCCGTCACGACCGGCTCGACCGCACCTTCCGCAGTCTTGTTCTTCGCCCCAGCGCGACGCCGGGCGATCAGGCTACGCGGCCCGCGGCGCAGTCCGCGGCGCGGACGTTCTTCGCCCTCGGCGCCTTCGGCTTGCGCCGGGCGATCGGATTCGCCTCCCGGTGCTTGCGAAGTACGCGTTTCGCCGGCGCGCGTGGCATGCACGGCGTGCTCGGATTCGGACGAATCGGTATCGTGGGTATCTGTCAAAACAACCTCAAAATGTCAGGTCGCGCGCGCCCGTTGCGGGCGCGGCAAAAAGTTCGGTTACGTCAGGCGCTGCGCGACTCGTTTTCGTCGTCGGTCAGTACGCCCGCGTCCTGTGCGGCGTCGTGGCGATCTTCTGGATCGCCCTGCGCCACACGTGTCGGGTTCGACTCGACGGCGTGCTCCGTACCGCGGAGTTCGCCCGAGTCGTGCGCGGGTGTTGCGGGATCGGCCTGGGAGACCGGGTCCTGATCTTGTGCAACCGGAGCGGCGCTTGCGGCGGCGTCGGCTTGCGGTTCAGCATGTTCTTCGGCGGCAGTGTCGTGGTGCGGCTCTGCAAGGTCAGCTATTTCCGTTCCTGCCGCCACCGGCGTCGCGCCAACGTCCTGAGCCGGGGCATCTTCATGCTCGGCAAAAGTGGGCTCGACACTGTCATGGGCACTGTTCAATGCAGCGGCCACGGGTTGTTCGACGGCTACCGGTGCTTCAACTCCGGAGCCGGTGTCGTGGGGCGCCGCTGATTCAGCTGATTCACCAGCGGCGTCGACTGCCGGCTCTTCGGGTACCGGCTCATGAGCGTGCTGCCCACCAACCGCCACGTCGTCGACCTGCCCTTCGGCGAGCACCTGTTCACCCAATGCCGCGTCCTGAGCCGCCGCTTCCGAGTCTCCCTGCGCGACAGCGTCAGGAAACTCGATAGCATGCTGACCGAGCAGATCGACGTTCAGTTGCGCCGACGGATCGTCCAGCGGCGGCAGTTCGTCGAGTGCCAGCAAACCGAGGTCGTCGAGAAACCCCCGGGTGGTCGCGTACAGCGCAGGCCTGCCAGGCACGTCGCGATGGCCGATCACTTCGATCCAGCCCCTATCCTCGAGTTGCTTCACCACCTGCGTGTTCACCGTCACGCCGCGAATCTCTTCGATATCGCCGCGTGTGACCGGTTGCCGATACGCAATAATCGCGAGCGTCTCAAGAACGGCGCGCGAGTATTTCGGCGGCTTCTCGGGATGCAGTCGATCCAGATACGAACGCATCGCGGGCTTGCTTTGAAACCGCCAGCCCGACGCAAGCCCAACCAGCTCTACGCCGCGCCCCGACCAGTCGTGCTTCAGGTCTTCGAGCAACGTGCGAACCGTATCTGCCGACACGCCGTCGGCAAAGAGCTTGCGCAGCTCAGCGAGCTTTAAAGGCTCCTGCGCGCAGATCAAGGCAGTCTCGAGGACGATCTTCGCCTCTTGGGTATTCATGCAGCTAGGTCAGACCCTGTGGTCAAAGAACCGGATCAAACAGACGATTTGGAACTGAAGACGCGCTCGCCCGATTCTGATCGGTCATATTGATGGGAGCACGCACCGGGGGGAGGCGAAACAGGCAATCGAGCCAAACCCAGCCGGACGGAGCAGCGATATTCCTGCAAGGAATCGCGTGACTGAGCGCCATATTACGCAAAAACATTCAATGCGTAAAGACGAAATCCCAGCGACTCCCGCATTTCATGTGTATTTTCCATACACGCTTTTTCATTCCCGGTTTTCATCCCTGCTTTTCATCGCTTCGGACGCTTTAAGGGCTGAGCGCTTCAAAACGTTGGCAAAAGACGGCCCCTGAGCCCAATACCGATCCGCCGTGGCCGCAGCTTCCGCGCGTTCAGCTCGCAGCGTGCTGCGCGAGGAACTGCTGAAGCCGGGCAACACCGGCGTCGAGCCGGGCCGCGTCGCAGGCGTAGCACCAGCGCACGAATCCTTCGCCTTCCGGACCAAACGCACTGCCGGGCGCGAGGCCCAGGCCCACCTCGCGCACCAGCGCCTTGCACAAGGCAAGGCTCTGCGCCGCGCCGGGCAGCGAGAAGAACAGATACATCGCCCCGAGCGGCGCCTTCACGTCGACGCCCGGCAGCGCGGAGAGCACCTGGACCAGGTGATCGCGGGAAGTCTTCAGGTCGGCCACCAGTTGCCGCGTGAGCTGCTCGCCCTGCTGAACGGCGGCCATCCCCGCCAGTTGCACGAAGGCCGGCGCGCACGACGTGTTGTATTCGACCAGCTTGCTCAGATCGTCCATCAAGGCCGCCGGCGCGACGATCCAGCCAAGCCGCCAGCCGGTCATCAGCCACGCCTTCGAGAACGAATTGACGCAGATCACGCGCTCGTCGCGTCCAGCCAGGTCGAGAAAAGACGGCGCGCTGCGGGCCATGTCATCGGCATAGTAAAGCCGCTCGTAGACCTCGTCGGCAACGATCCAGATGCCATGCCGACGGCAATGCTCGAGCACGACACGCTGCTGGTCCGCGCTCATCACCCAGCCAGTCGGATTGTTCGGCGAATTGATCAGCAACAACTTCGTTTCGGGCGTGAGGGCAGCGAGCAGGCGCTCGAGGTCGAGCGTCCAGCCTTTTGCGCCATAACCGAGCGCAACAGTCTCGACGTGGGCACCCAGAATCTTCGGAATCTCGACCAGATTCGGCCAGAGCGGCGTGACCGCCACCACCCGGTCGCCAGCGCCTACCACCAGTTGCGCAGCCAGCATCAAGGCGTTGACCCCGGCACTCGTGACCGCGATGTGGTTGACCGAGGTCTCGCCGTGCAGGTTGCTCACATAGCCGGCAAGCGTCTCGCGCAGCGGGGCAATACCGAGATTGTGGGTGTAGAAGGTGGCGCCCTGGGCAAGGGCATCGCTCGCCGCGGTCCGGATGAATTCCGGGGTCACACGGTCGGACTCGCCGAACCAGAACGGCAGCACGTTTTCCACACCAAAACCGGCGTTGGCCACTTCACGAATCTGGGAGGGGCGCAGCGCGCGGACGGCATCACGCGCGTTCGACAGGAAAGAGGTAGACAGATCGGATTCGCTCATCAAGGCATCCAGGCAGGTCGGTTCAGATCGTGAGGCGTGGGTCGCGCAGGCCGACAGTTTAGCCTGCCGCGCCCGCATGTTCCGGTCGGGACGCAGGTTTGCCGGGAAGCCGGGACACCGGGACGCTGAACCCCCGGCCGCCGGAACGTCAGACCGCCGGACCGCTAGCCCGCCCCGTTCTAGCGCAGATCCTCCGCCCGTGCCGGCAATTGCCGGATCAGGCCCCACACCGCCTCCGCCGCCGGCGACAGCGACCGGTCGCGCCGTCGCACCAGTTCGACCGTACGCTCGGCGCGCGGCACCAGCGGCCGCGCCACCAGCGAAGTATCCGCAGGCAGTGGCAAAGCCAGCCACGGCAGCACGCTGACGCCGACGCCCGCCTCCACCAGCCCGAACACGGTAGCCGAATGCCCCAGTTCCTGCACCACCGTGGCGCTGACGCCATGCTCGCTCATGACCGCGTCGATGATCGGCCGGCTGCCCGACGCGTAATCGAGCATCACGAGCTGCTGCCCTTCGAGATCCGACCACGCCACTCGCGTCTTCGCCGCCAGCGGATGATCGGCGCGCGAGACGAGACAGAACGAGTCGGTCATCAGCGGCTCGCTCAACAGATCGTCCGCGGAAAACGGCCCAATGACGACGCCAAAATCGACCTCGCCCGATTTGACCTTGCGTACCACATCGCTTTGCACGTCGTCGCGCAGCCCCAATGTGATGAACGGAAACTGCTTTCCGCACCCCGCCACCACCTGCGGCATCAACCGGCACGCGACCGTCGGGCTCGCCGCCACCACCACCCGCCCGCGCCGCTGCTCGCCGATCTCGCGAATCTCGCGCAGCGTGTCGTCGAGGTCGGTCAACAGGCGCGATACGCTCGACACCAGATTGCCGCCCACATCGGTCAACTGGACCTCGCGGGTAGTCCGATCGATCAGCTTGAGGCCGATTTCCGTCTCCAGCTCACGCACGCAGCGGCTCACCGCCGACTGGGTCAGCCCGATCTCGTCGCCTGCCCGGCTGAAGCTCTGCAAGCGCGCGACCTCAATGAAAACCCTTAGCTGGCGCAGCGTGACATTCATCCTGCTTCCTCATCAATGACCACATTTGATGAGCATTGTATTGTTTCTTTTGGTGCTTCACACCTATTCGATCATTTCGCTGCGATGCAGCAATAAGGCGCAAACGCACGTTGCGCGGGCCTGATTGCACAAGATTGGTGATTGTCCCGATTTGCGGGACGGCTTTTTTGGATTCTTATACGCCCCTGACTAACGCCCGCGCTGGCCCGATGTTACGGGGCTTCGAGGTAGTTTTTAACAAGATGGCACGCTTCGTGCATTTGGATGCGCACTGGGTCGGCGCCATGGACCTGGTTGCACAACCAGAACCGTGGCTAGCCCGACCCCGCCTGGCACTCGCGATTGAGTGCATGGAGAGTGCGCGGCGCGGGGCAGCGCACCGGAGTTAGCTTCGCTGAGGTGAGACATGATGCTGTTCGACGATTTGAGAGACAACGAGTGGGCGCTGGTCGAGGCGTTGTTCTGTGCGGAGCCAGCACGGAGCGAACGACGCGGTCGGCCACGCGTGGAAGCACGCGCGGTTGTCAATGCGGTTCTGTGGGTACTCTCGACAGGAGAAGGCTGGTCCAAGCTTCCCGGCCGTTACCCCTCGCCGCCGACCTGCCGCCGCCGTTTCGACGAGTGGCAAGCCGATGGTACGCTCGCCGAAATAGTCAAGCGACTCGGCACGAGCGGCCGCGAAATTTCGCTGCGTGGCCGGATCGGCGCGACGGCTGCCAAGCCGCCCGCACCGCCGAGCCGCGACCGCCTGCGCGGCGCCTTCTGGACCAATCCGGAATCGTGGCGCGCGCCGGTCAAGATGGCCTGAGACACCGTTGTTCTGCCGCCGGGCGCTCTTGGGCGCCCGGCGTGTATCTGCCAGGCGGAATCCGGCTTGGGCTGTGTCGGCGACGGCGCAACCTCGAGAGTCGGCCTACGTGCGCGGTACGCTGCCCATCAGCGCCGTGCAGGAATCCCGACCGCCAGGCTACGGACACGCAATGAAACATCCATTTACGATTACTTACAGCGTGCTTTCGCTCCTGGGCATACCGTATGAGTATGCACAAAAGCCCAAGCCATCGGGTTTGAATGGAGCCCAGCATGAAACCAATGTCACTGCTTCTGTGCGGCATTGTTGTTTCATTGATTGCCGCACCTACCTTCGCGCAACAAAGGTCCCAAGGCTGGAACTGGCGGCCTGACCGTACCGCCTCGGTCGACACGTGGCAGCAGGGCCAGCGCCCTCGTGAATTCACTCCGCCCGCGCCGCGCGGCGATCTGCGCGGCGACATCGCGAGTAACGTACGCACGCGGCCGGAGCCGCCGCGCGAAAATGAGCAACGCCATCGCTAAAACGGCGCGCCACAGGACTCCGGATGAACCCCTGAATCGATTGCGAAACAGACAGGCCGGACGCGGGTAAACCTTGCGGAAAATCGCAGGAATTCGCGAGCGTTCGTGGGAACCAGCGGGACGGGAGCCAGTCTCATCTATGCCATCAGCACAGCGTGGCAGTAGTAATTCCGGTAAGCCCGTATCCTTGCGATACGGGCTTTTTTTTGCAGAATGGCGAAAGTGCGCAGCAATGCCAAAGCACCGGCGGCGACGCGCCGGCGCCTGTCCTCGAACGGCGCAGTCGGCCTACGGGCGGACTTCCAGATCCGCCGTACGTCTCTCTGCGGCGACGTAATCGTTCATCCTGCGCGCGGTCCAGTTCAGTGAGCGCTCATCGCGCTCGAGGCGGGCAAATTCAGCCCGGCCCCGATCGGTCAGCACAGCAATGTCGACCGGCGCATGAAAACCCGGAGCGGGTGCGACCGTGCGTTGCCGAACCGTCTCCATCAGGCCGAGCGCGCGAAGATATTCGAATACACCCGGGCGCCGGGCCCACGGGACCTGGCGGTATTGCGCCCGCCGCAGCGCTTCAAGAACTGCTTCGTTGGAATACGTGGTCATCTCACTTCTTTCTTAAAGTGCAGCCCATGACACATCTTTGCGCAGCACATCACCGCGCCACCAGTGACGCGCGTAGCACCCACCCATGGCAGGGAGCGCATCGCAAGGGCGATGCCACCGTCTCCCGCCAGGCGCCACCTGTTATTTCATGTTTTGGGGTCCCCGATCGAACCACGTGTTAGCGTCCTTTTCATGTGCCTATGATGCGACCTAGGTGGCGCGATAGCGGCAGGCGTGAATGTCCCCAAAAACCATACGTTACCCCATTTAAATTGATTCTATTCACTTTATTGGCGCTTTTTTTTGCAGCAATTCTGCTAACGCGGCGAGCGCGCGTCCCGCTCGCATTGGCCGTTATGGCCCTCTTCTGGCTGTTTGCAGCGGGCTGGCTAGCAGCGCCGCTGCTCGACTGGGCGCAACGCAATCCCCAACCCCCGACGCCACCAAAGTACGGCACACACACGGTGATTGTCATGCTGGGCAGCGGCACATACTATGACGACGATCATAAACTGGTCCCGAAGCGCGACGCATTGGCGCGGATCGCGGCGAGCGCCGAGATCTATTCGGCATGCAAACGAACCGGCGCACTCTGCGAAGTCATCATCAGCGGCGGCAATCCGCAGCAACACGAGGCATCGGAAGCCGATACCTACCTGCCCTACCTGCTGCAAAAGCAGGTACCGCGTGCAGACGTCGTCCTGGAAAACCGCAGTCTCACGACCTACGAGAACGCCCGTGACGTCGCCGCTGTCCTGCAGACGCTGCACTACGATTCGCTGATCCTGGTCACGTCCGCATTTCAGATGCCGCGCGCCCTGCTCGACTTCCATCGCTTCGGACTCACACCTGAACCCGTCATATCCAACACGCGCCACGTACGCGTCGGGCTGCTGCCGCGCTATGAGAATTTCGTCAATGCGGAGATTGCACTGCATGAACTGGTCGGCATTGCGCAGTTTCATGTGTACCGGTGGCTTGGATGGTTCTGAGCGCGACGCTCGTCGTGCGCGCAGCGGTCGCCACGGATCTGTACTTCACGCATTTAGTTAGTTATACATATTTATTTTCGAAGAGCCCCGGGAACTGCCTCGATAGGCGCCGCTAGCGTACACCGTTGAGACCGCGCAGCTTCTTCCGATACCGTCAGGCTTAGGCTTCGCGACGCGGCAATAACGCCCGTAGCCTATCGTCGTTCATCTCGGAAATACGCCGCAAACGTAAGTAAATGTAACTATCTGTCAAAACTGTTACAAAGCTTCGGTTGGAGCGGATATTGCTCGCTAGAATGCATTGTCCTTCCTGATCGGACAGGCAGTACCTAGCCACAACCACTCTACGGAGGTAACGATGAAGAAAGTGTCCCTGGCGATCCTGGTTTCTCTCTCGGCCCTGACGGGCGCAGCGTATGCACAGACCGACAACGGCGTCACGATGAGCACCGATCCGGCCAAGGCCGCCGACGTCGAACAACGTGCCCAAGATTTGCAATCCCAGCAACAAGCTGCGGAAAGCCAGCATTCTTCCATGCCGGCCATGCATCACAAGATGGAACACAAGAAGGCGCCGCATCATATGAAAGCGGCAAAGCCCGACGCGGCCAGCCAATAATTGCAGCTGACACGCACCCGACCGATTGGCTGCCCTGCGCAGTCGCTCCGCGAAAGGTCAAAAAGCCGAAGCTGGTTATGCCAGCTTCGGCTTTTTGTTGTCTGACGCGCGCAGACGGTATGCTAAAGTCGCGCACCGAAGAATCACCCCCAACCCGTGCGCACCCTGGTGCGGAGGACAGAATGAGCAACATCCAGCTTGACATCGAATGGACCGAAGCGGCTTCCCGCAAAATCGAAAAACTGATGCCGCGTGGCGGTCAGGAAGCGTATCTTGCGCTGCCGCCGGTTGAATGTTTGCCGATGGAGGGCGACGTGCTGTTCCTCGGCCCCGATGGCAAACAGCAACCGTTTATTGTCGCGGAACGCCAGTATCACCATGATGGCGACGCGGACTGGACCATCATCCTGATTCTCGACGTGCCGCAGTCGACGCACTAAGCGTCGCAGACAAACGGCGGGCGCGCCGCGCGCAATCGTTCTTCGTCGCCCGGTTTCGCCACCGGGATTGCCGCAACGCGATTTCGCCGCGCTGAGCCCGGTTTAGCGAAAGAGCAGGCCGCCTGCCGCCTCGCCCCCCAGGCAGCCTGGCTGCACCGCGTTGCAACTGCAAACGTCTGCACAAAGGCCTGAAATCCGGCGTCGATGAGAGACCCGACCTCGACTTTGGCGGGCGGCCTCCCCACCCCCGTGCTACCGTTATTCCCATGCGTAGACAGCTTTGCGCGTGTGTGATAACCCGTACATTCACGCCAGGTTCGAACTGCTAGACTGTTTTTCGACCTATTAGTCGGAGGCCAGCGTGGCTGGAATCGAGCTCCGTCTCTTCGGGCAGCGTCTTCGCCCTGCCAACGCCACGACCCAGTTCCGGCGCGGCGCAGGACTTCGTTGTGCCGCATCGCACGTCTGAGACCACGCCACCATGCCCACCGTCGAAGAACTGACGCTGACCGGACTTCTGCCCCATCTGGTGCGCGACGAGACCGGCTGGACCGCCACATGGCGGGCACTTACGCTGCACAGCGTGTTTCAGCCCGTACTCTCGATCACCCATCAACGCATTGTTGGCTATGAAGCGCTGTTGCGGGCCTTCGACCCGGTCGGGCTGCCCGTCACACCCGATGTGCTGTTTTCGGGCACACGCTCGGCGAGCGAGGCACGCGAACTGGACCGGATCTGCCGTTGCCTGCACGTGGCCAACTTCATGGAGCAGAACGTCCCGGTGGGCTGGCTGTTCCTCAACACGCGGCCTCAGGTGTTCGAAACCGGCTGGCCGCAACGTGCCTTTATCGACGAACTGTCTGCGCACTTCGGACTGCCTCAGGAACGCATCGTCATCGAGGTGCTAGAGCAGCCGGCCGACGATGAATCGGCGGTGGCCAGCATGCTGACCGCCTCTCAACCGCGCGATTTCCTGATTGCCATCGACGACTTCGGCACCGGCTTTTCGAACTTCGACCGGGTGTGGCGCTTCCGCCCCGACATCGTCAAGCTCGACCGTTCGCTGGTGGCCCGCGCAGGCAAACGCCAGGGCGAGGAATCGCTGATCGGCCACCTGATCGCCATGCTGCATCAATCGGGCACGCTGGTGCTGGCCGAAGGCGTCGAGACCGACGATGAGCTAATGATCCTGATGCAGGCCGACGTGGACTTCGTCCAGGGATTCTGGCTAGGCCAGCCGATGGGCTCCGTGCAGGCCGCTTGCGAGCGCGTGCCCGCGCTGATCGACTCGATGTGGCGCAAGTTCGCCGACTACGAACGCAAGTACGCGCGTCATCAGCGTCTTGGCTTCGAAGGATTCGCAGAGGCGGTTCTGGCTGCGGCGGGCAGCTTTGCCGCGAACGGCGATCTGGCGCAGGCTGCCCAGTTCGTCTTTTCGATTCCGGAGGCGCGCCGGGTGTTCGTCACGGACGCACAAGGCGAGCAAACCTCTCCGTCCATCTCTGCGCCTTCGGTGCCACCGCCGCCCGAACGGCTCGCGCCGCTATTGGCGACGACGCGCAGCAACTGGTCTCGCCGGGCCTACTTCAAGCACGCGCTGGCCGCGCCTGGCCGGGTTGCCATGATGGGTCCGCACTACTCGCTGATCGACGGAGAAGATTGTTACACCGCAGCCGTCACACTCGAGCGCAATGGCGAGACAACGATCCTATGCGTCGATTTCATCCCCGCAGCCCGCACCGCGCCCAGCACGCGCAAGCGTTGAGCTTCAA
>Ga0302316_10001608_pt1 | contig 17536 bp, 13 predicted proteins | sample III_Palsa_N3_2_FD_200456 | JGI IMG/M metagenome (GOLD analysis project Ga0302316, IMG submission 200456) | Peat permafrost microbial communities from Stordalen Mire near Abisko, Sweden - III_Palsa_N3_2 | ecosystem: Environmental > Terrestrial > Soil > Palsa > Peat permafrost | place: Sweden...
GCGCGGCTGGTCGCGCTCGGACGTCGAGCACTGGTTAGGCAGTGGCAATTTAAATCGCGAATAGGTTGGGGCCAGGAGCCGCCGTAGTGCCAAAGGGCCCCACGAGAAATTGGGACCACTCGTGGGACCACCGGCACCTTTGGCAGTGCTCGTAGGTCATTGGTCGGAACGCCGAGATTCGAACTCGGGACCCCTTGCACCCCATGCAAGTGCGCTACCAGACTGCGCCACGTTCCGAACCTTGGATTATACCCAAGAGACCTGCCTAATGCTCAAGGTCCTTGAAGGCCTTCTGCAGGGCGTCGAGCTGGGTGTGCATCGCGTCCTGCCCGGGGGCTCCCTCGTTGCGCACGGTCAAGGCATAGCGGACCGCTGACCCCGATGTTGCACCGGCAGGGCCCACGGCGGTGGACACCTTCATGCCGCCGTTGTCGTCGGCTGCGACGCCGTTGTAGGGAAACTCATTCGCCTGGACCTTCTTCCAGTTGTTCTGGAAACTGTCAGGAAGCGAGGGATCCGGCTGGGTGAAGCGGTGGGCGTCCACGAATTCTTTCTTCTGCGCGTTCTCACCGACCAGAATGCTGCCGACATCCCAGACCACCGCGCCGCCATCCCGGTAGTAGCTGAAGTTCAATGCGAGCATGGTCGTTGGCGTCAACGGCAACACGTCGGGGGTGACGTTCAGTTCCATGCGCTTGGAGGCGAAGCTCAGTTTCTTGTAGTCGCTGTCGATACTGAGGTTCAGGGCGCCGAACACCTTGGGCTGGTCGGCTTTCAGCTGCAGGTATTCGCGCCAGCGCGCCAGGGTCGCCTCGAAGGTGACGTAGATGTAGTCGGTGAGCAGTTTCTGCTGGGCCAGCACGACATCCTTCACATTACCGCGCGCCGGCAGGAACATCGCCACGTAACCTTCCGGGGTCGGCAGGTTCATCGTGACCAGGTAGAGGTCGTCGTAGGGGATGGCATAGATCTTTACCTGCCAGGTACGTCCCCAGGCATCGGTACCGGTGGACTCCTGGACCGCCTTGCCGAGTGAGGTGACCTTGATGGTGGCGCCACCGACCGTGCGTTTCAGGGAATAGCCACCGCGCAGCATCAGATCCAGGTACAGCTTCGAATCCCCGTACAGGATCGCAAGCTTCAAATCATCCGGCGCGCGCAGCCGGTACAGAAAACCCCCGGAGTGCACGAAGCCATTGTTTTCCAATTGCGCGGTCTGAATCTGGGGCCCGGCGACGGCCCAGTTGCGATCCTGCTGCTCGCGGATCATGCGCGGAAAGGGCGAGCGCAACACCTGCGACAGCAGGTTCGCGGAGGTGGTGCTGTTCGGAAACAAGCGCGCCTTGTTGTGGTCGAGCAGCTGTTGCGTGCTGTGCTCGATGATCGACTGCACGACCTTGTGCAGGTTCGTAAAGAAATCAGCAAGGCTCGACGGCAGCGGAATTCTGTCATGGCTCTCGATGACTTCGGAGACATCCATGATGGGCAGCCGGAAATTAGCGCGGCTGTCGATCGCTCCCTCCGACCCGGATGCGCCGGACAGGAGCGAAATGGGCGCCGCATAGTTGAGGTTCTCGGACTCGGACTTGCGCAGCACGATGCCGATGACATTGCCCTTGCCATCCACCAGCGGGCCGCCGCTGTTGCCGGGGGATGCGGCGGCCGTGAATCGCAACCATTTCCAGCGGCCATTGGTTTCCTCCGGCGTTTCCGAGGTAAAGACGCCATCGCGAATGACGACTCCCTGCCCCAGAGCGTTCCCCACGGCGAAGACGGCCTCATTGAGGGGCGGCGCCGCGGCGCTTTGCAGAAATTTCTGCGGCGACGGGGGATGCTTCAGCGAAAACTCAACGAAGTCCTGGGCATCCGAATACTTAAGGACCTTGTCGATTTCGTAGACGCCGCCCGCCGCATCGCGCAGCGCCGGGGGTCCGAACTGGCTGTCCTGACCGATGGCGATCACGTGCGCCGCGGTGACGTATTCATTGGGGCCGATGGCGAAGGCGGTACCGATCGAGCGGTATTTATCGACTCGCTGCTGGTAGGGAATGAGATCCATCGGCAACGCGCGCTCGTAGGTGACGGCACCCTCCGGCGGCTTCATCTGCACCACCTCGAAGGTCGCCGCAAAGACCTGCTGTTGGACTGCGGCGTCGAGGTTATCCGCGAATGAGACCGTGCCGACCAGACCGAGCACGCCAAGAACGATCACACCGAGAACGCGGCGAACGATCATCAGATCCCCTCCTTAGGAATGCCTGCACCCGCAGGCGCGCGGCAAATCAGCGGCGTAGCAGCTTCAGTACTTCTTCGAGTTCCAACCGCAGCTGACGCACGATCTGCTGGCTCTGGCTCACGTCGGTGCGCGCCTCTTCGCCGGTCAGTTTCTGACGTGCCCCACCGATGGTGAAGCCCTGCTCATACAGCAGGCTGCGGATCTGGCGGATGACGATGACATCCTGGCGCTGGTAGTAGCGGCGATTGCCACGGCGCTTGACGGGTTTGAGCTGCGGGAACTCCTGTTCCCAATACCGCAGCACGTGCGGCTTCACGCCGCACAGGTCACTGACTTCACCGATGGTGAAGTAACGCTTGCCGGGAATCGGCGGAAGCGTGTCGTTATTCTTTGGCTCCAACATACGCTTCGACCCGCGCCTTTAATTTCTGCCCAGGACGGAAGGTTACGACACGGCGGGCCGTAATCGGAATCTCTTCACCGGTTTTCGGATTGCGCCCCGGGCGTTGGTTCTTATCCCGCAGGTCAAAATTGCCGAAGCCGGACAATTTCACCTGCTCGCCATTGGAGAGCGCGGCCCGCACTTCTTCAAAGAACAGGTCCACCAGCTCGCGCGCTTCGCGCTTGTTGAGGCCCAGCTGATTGAAGAGCGCCTCTGCCATCTCAGCCTTCGTGAGAGCCGTCATAGGCTTATTCTCGTATTCTCGCATCCAGGTTCTCACGCAGATCAGCCACCACGGCCGCCACTGCGCGGTCTACTTCGTCGTCAGTTAGCGTGCGAGAAATCTCTTGGAAAATCAAGCCCAAGGCAATGCTTTTTCGCCCTTCTTCTATGCCTGCGCCCCGATATACGTCAAATAGACGCACATTTCGCAGAGAGCTTGACCCCGACAAGAGTACACGCTCGCGCAGGGCACTGAAAGAGACTTTCTCGGGCACCACCACCGCAAGGTCCCGCCGCACCTGCGGGAAGCGCGAAATCTCCTGTCCCTGCGGCAGATTCACCCGCAACGCAACAACATCCAGTTCAAACAGCACGGGTGCCTGCGTGAATCCCAGCTCGCGCACCAGGCGCGGATGCAGCTCCCCGATCCAGCCTGCCGCCTGACCCGCGCGCAGCACGCGGGCGCTGCGACCCGGATGCAGGCACGACAATGATGCTGCCTCGAAGCTGAACTCACCGGCCGCACCGGTGCCGACCAGCAGTGCCTGCAGATCGGCCTTGCTGTCGAAGAAATCGTGGGGTTCGCGCGATTCGCTGCTGCCCCACTGTTCGGGCAGGCGCCGGCCGAGGGCGATGCCGGCGATGGAATCCACTTCACTCACCGTGCCGTCCGTCACCACGAAGCGGGCACCATGACTGAACAGACGCACGCGCTCCTGCTGGCGACGCTGGTTTTCCAGCGCGGTGCGCACCAGGCCGGGCCAGAGCGACACGCGCATCACCGAGAGGTCCGAGGCGATGGCGTTGGCCAGCGCCAGTGTTTCGGTGTGCGGGAACAACTGTGCCTGCAGCGCCGGATCCACGAAGGCAAAGGTGATGATCTCGTGGTAACCGCGCGCGATGAGGCTCTCCAGCAGCGCGCGCTCCGCAGATACGGCTTCCGGCAACGACAGAAAAATCTGCTGGCGTTTCGCCGCACGCTCGGGGATCGCGTCGAACCCCATGATGCGCGCCACCTCCTCGATGAGGTCCTCTTCGATCGTGATATCGAATCGATGCGGCGGTGGGGTCACACTCCAGCCCTCGCCCGCTGCCGCCACTCGCATCTGCAGGTTCTGGAAGATTGAGCTCACCTGGCCGTCGGGCACCGCGATGCCCAGCAGCCGTGTCAGGCGCTCCCGCCGCAGCGCGACCGGTGTGCGCACCGGCACTCCCGCAGGCGCTTGCGTGATCACCAGCGGACCCGGGCTGCCGCCTGCAATATCGAGCAGCAGTGCCGTGGCGCGCTCCACGGCACGCGCCTGTCCGGAAGGATCCACCCCGCGCTCGAATCGCTGGCTGGCATCAGTGTGCAGTCCCAAGCGTCGCGCGCGCCCACGGATGCTGTCCGGCGCAAACCAGGCCCCTTCCAGGAACACATCCCGGGTCGTCGCGCTGACCGCCGTGCGTTCACCGCCCATGATGCCGGCGGCGCCCACGGCGCCCGTCCCATCGGCGATCACCAGCATGTCGGCATCGAGGCTGACCTCGCGGCCATCGAGCAGCTGCAGCGACTCACCGGGTCGCGCCAGGCGCGCAACGATACCGCCTGTGAGCGTCGCCAGATCATAGGCGTGCAGCGGCTGCCCCAGCTCCAGCAGCACGTAGTTGGTGACATCGACCGCCGGACTGATGGCGCGCACCCCCGCCCGCCGCAGCCGCTCCCGCAGCCACACCGGTGTCGGCCGCGTGTTGTCGATGCCGCGGATCACGCGGCCGACGAATTTCGGACAGGCCGCTGCCGCTTCCAGGCGCACCGGCTGCCGGTCGGCCAGCACCTGCTTCACCGGCGCATCCATAGGCCCACGCACTGGAGCGTCGCTCAATGCCGCGACTTCACGCGCGATGCCGATGATGGACATGGCATCACCGCGATTGGCCGTCACGTTCAGTTCCAGCGTGGAGTCATCGAGCTGCAGGTACTCGCGCAGCGAGACGCCCAGCGGCGCATCGTCAGGCAGTTCGATGATGCCGGGGTTGGTGTCGCCCAGACCCAGTTCCTTGGACGAGCACAGCATGCCGCGCGATTCCACGCCGCGCAGCTTCGCCGCGCCGATCCTGAGGCCACCCGGCAGTTCGGCACCGACTTTGGCCAGTGCGGTGCGCAGTCCGGCGCGCGCATTGCTCGCACCACACACGATCTGCAGTGCCGGACCGGTTCCGGTGCTCACCTGGCACACGCGCAGCTTGTCGGCCTGCGGGTGCTGGCTGGCGTCCACGATCTGTGCGACGACGACATTCGTGAACGCCGGCGCCGCCGGCTCCAGGTTCTCCAGCTCAAAACCCGCCATCGTCAGGCGCGAGCCGAGTTCAGCGGCGGGCCACGGCACCGCCACCCATTCTTGCAGCCAGGAGATCGGAACTTTCATCGCTGTGCCATCACAACGCCGGGAACTGCTCGAGGAAGCGCAGGTCGTTCTCGAAGAACAGCCGCATGTCATCCACGCCATAGCGCAGCATCGCCAGACGGTCGATGCCGGCGCCAAAGGCGTAGCCGCTGTAGCGCTCCGGATCCACGCCACTCGCCTTGAGCACGTTCGGATGGACCATGCCGCAGCCGAGGATCTCGAGCCAGCCGGTGTGCTTGCAGATGCGGCAGCCGCCGCCATCACAAAAGACGCAGGACATGTCCACTTCTGCCGAGGGCTCCGTGAACGGAAAATACGAGGGCCGCAGGCGCATGGCGAGGTCGCGCTCGAAGAACGCTTCGACGAAGCCGTGCAGGATGGCCTTGAGGTTCGCGAAGCTGATGTTCTCATCCACCACCAGTGCCTCGAGCTGGTGGAACATCGGCGCGTGGGTCACGTCGGCATCGCTGCGGTACACACGACCCGGCGCGATGACCGCCAGCGGCGCACCCCGGCTCAGCAGCGCGCGGATCTGCACCGGTGAGGTGTGGGTACGCAGCAGCCGGCCGTCCGCAAAATAGAATGTGTCATGCATCGCCCGCGCCGGATGATCGGCGGGGATGTTCAGGGCCTCGAAGTTATGGAAGTCGTCCTCGATTTCCGGACCCGCCGCCACATCGAATCCGGCGCTGCGGAAGATGCTCTCGATGCGCAGCCGCGCACGCGTTACCGGATGCAACGAGCCGCGCTGCTCGCCGCGGCCAGGCAAAGTGACATCGATACGGCCCGAGGCCAGGCGCGCCTCATCCTCGAGGTGTTCGAGCTGCGCGCGCCGGGCCTCGATGGCCTCCTGCACCCGTGCTTTCGCTTCGTTGATGCGCGCCCCGGCGGCGGGGCGTTCACTGGCAGGCAGTGATCCCAGGGCCTTCAGCTGTTCGGTGAGACCGCCCTTCTTGCCGAGCCATTTGACCCGGCAATCCTCAAGGGCCGCAAGGGCGCCGCACGAAGCCACTTCGCGCAGCGCCTGATCCACGACGGAAGCTAGATCGCTCACGTCCGGTCCGCCGGTGTCAGCACCACACTAATCCCCTGGTCGAGGGGATCAGGCCGCAGTCGCGGATTCGAGTGCCGTCTTGGCCTGCTGTGCGATCGCGCCAAAAGCGTCCGTATCGTGCACGGCGAGATCCGCCAGCATCTTGCGGTCGATTTCGACACCGGCCCGGTTCAGGCCATCGATCATGCGGCTGTAGTTGAGCCCGTAAATGCGGGCCGCGGCATTGATGCGCGCGATCCACAGTGCGCGGAACTCGCGCTTCTTGGTGCGCCGGTCGCGATAGGCGTACTGACCGGCCTTGATGACCGCCTGTTTGGCGGCGCGATAGATCTTGCGACGGGCGTTGTAGTAGCCCTTCGCCTTACCCAGAACTTTATTGTGGCGGGCTCGCGCCGTCACACCACGCTTGACTCGTGCCATGGAATATCTCCGTAAGCGAAAGGACTAGTGATTCGGAAGCAGCGCCGGCAAACGGCCGACATCGCTCTCGTGCACCAGACTGCTGCCACCTGAACGCAGGTGACGCTTGCGCTTGCGGTCCTTATGACCGAGGTTATGGCGGCGGCCGGCGGAATACGCCTTGTAGCCCTTCGCAGTCTTGCGAATACGCTTGGCCGCAGCCCGGTTGGTTTTCAACTTGGGCATGTTCTCGACTCCTATTTGTATAGCCCCGTTCGCAAGGCGCCTTGCGGCGCCCACTGGCGGGCGAACGACACATGCATCGGACCCTTACGGGCCTGACGCCTGTGGCGTTACTTCTTTTTCGGTGCAAATACCATGATCATCTGCTTGCCCTCCATCATCGGGTTCTGCTCGATCACGCTCAGCTGAGCGAGATCTGCGGAAACCCGCGCGAGGAGCCGGCGTCCGATATCCTGGTGCACCATTTCACGACCGCGGAACCGTAAGGTTACCTTGGCCTTATCACCTTCCGTCAGGAAGCGGGTGAGGTTACGCAGTTTGACCTGGTAATCGCCCTCTTCCGTCCCAGGCCGGAACTTTACTTCCTTGACCTGAATCTGCTTCTGCTTGCGCTTCGCCGCATGGGTCTTCTTGTTCTGTTCGAACAGGAATTTCCCGTAGTCCATGATGCGCACGACCGGCGGTTCCGCCGTCGGGGAAACCTCGACGAGGTCCAATTCCGCTGCCGTGGCCATCGCCAGGGCCTCAAATCGGGTCATGACACCCGCCTGGGAACCGTCCGCTGCGATCACCCGCAAACTGGGCGATGTGATCTCGTCGTTGCGCCGGACGCGCTTGGATGCAATAGCGATGCGTCAATCCTCCAATGTTTTGCGTCCGTGGCTGCTGAGTTCGACCTGCAGGCGTTCCAGGAACGTCTCCACAGACATCGCACCCAGATCCTTGCCGCCACGTGTACGCACTGCAAGCTGGTTTGCGGCGACTTCTTTGTCGCCGACAACAATCAAGTATGGGACACGCTGAAGCGTGTGCTCGCGGATCTTAAGGCCGATCTTCTCGTTTCGCAAGTCGGGGATGGCCCGAACTCCATGTTTTCTAAGAGTTTCCGTAACCTGCGTGACATAACTCGCCTGGCGCTCGGTGATATTCAGGACCACAACCTGCTCCGGAGACAGCCAGGTCGGGAGCTTTCCGGCATGGTGTTCCAGCAGGATACCGATGAACCGCTCCATCGAACCGACGATCGCCCGGTGCAGCATGGCCGGCACGTGGCGGGCCGAATCCGCCCCGACATACTCGGCCCCGAGCCGCGAGGGCATCATGCAGTCGATCTGGATGGTGCCCAGCTGCCAGGTGCGGCCGATGGCATCCTTGAGGTGGTATTCGACCTTCGGTGCGTAAAAGGCGCCCTCGCCCGGCAGTTCCTGCCACTCGACCCCGGCGGCGCTGAGCGCCTGGCGCAACATGCCCTCGGTGCGATCCCAGAACTCATCGGAGCCGATGCGCTTGTCGGGCCGCAGGGCGATCTTGATCTGCAGGTCCTTGAAGCCGAAGTCCTCGTAGACCGCCAGCGCCTGGCGGTGAAAGGCGGTGACTTCACCCTCGATCTGCTCCTCGGTGCAGAAGATATGGCCGTCATCCTGGGTGAAGCCGCGCACCCGCAGGATGCCGTGCAGGCCGCCCGAGGGCTCGTTGCGGTGACAGGCCCCGAACTCGCCGTAGCGCAGCGGCAGATCGCGGTAGCTGTGCAGGCCGTGATTGTAGATCTGCACGTGACCCGGGCAGTTCATCGGCTTCAGCGCGTAGGTGCGCTTCTCCGATTCGGTGAAGAACATGTTGTCCTGGTAGTTGTCCCAGTGGCCGGACTTCTTCCACAGCGACACGTCCAGCACCTGCGGACCGCGCACTTCCTGGTAGCCGGACTTGCGGTAGATGCCGCGCATGTACTGCTCGATCACCTGCCAGATCGCCCAGCCCTTGGGATGCCAGAACACCAGTCCCGGCCCCTCCTCCTGGATGTGGAACAGGTCGAGTTCGCGGCCGATGCGGCGGTGATCGCGCTTCTCGGCCTCCTCGATGCGCTTGAGATACTCATCCAGCTGCTTGCGGTCGGCCCACGCCGTGCCGTAGATACGCTGGAGCATCTCGTTGCGCGAGTCGCCGCGCCATTAGGCGCCGGCCACTTTGGTGAGTTTGAAGGCGGAGAGCTTGCCCGTGGAGGGCACGTGCGGTCCGCGACACAGGTCGACCCAGTCGCCCTGGCCGTAGAGGGAGATCGCCTCCCCTGCCGGGATACTGGCGATGATCTCCGCCTTGTAGAACTCGCCGATGCTCTTGAAATACTCGACCGCGGCGTCCCGGTCCATGACCCGGCGCGTCACCTTTTCATCCGCCTGCGACAGCTGCGTCATGCGCGCTTCGATGGCGGCGAGATCATCGGTGGTGAAGGGCCGCTTGTATGCGAAGTCGTAGAAGAAGCCGTCTTCGATGACCGGGCCGATGGTGACCTGCGCTTCCGGGAACAGCTGCTTCACGGCCTGGGCCAGCAGGTGGGCGGTGGAGTGGCGGATGACGTCGAGGCCGGCCGGATCCTTGGGCGTGATGATCGACAGCTTCGCATCACGGTCGATTGTGTAGGAAGTGTCCACCAGAGCGTCGTCCACGCGGCCCGCCAGGGCGGCTTTGCGCAACCCCGGTCCGATACTCGCCGCCACCTCGTCCACCGTCACCGGATGATCGAACTGGCGCTGACTGCCATCCGGCAATGTCACGACAGGCATGAAAGATCCACTGCTCTTGCAAGAAAAAAGGCGCCCGATCTCGCGGGCGCCTGTAGGGTCAATTCTGGTAGGCGCGAGTGGGATCGAACCACCGACCACCACCATGTCAAGGTGATGCTCTACCACTGAGCTACGCGCCTGCAACCCCGGGTGCAACCGGGGACCGGCACGATACCGAAGCCTGCTGGGGGAGGCAAGCGAACTGCCGCACATCCAACTACTTACGAAATCTCCGGCCCCCGCAGGCGGCTCGCCAGAAGCTCCCCGCGCCGCTCCAAAATGGGATAGGCGGCAGCGGCCACCAGATACCCGTTGATGCTTTTCAGATCCCGCAGTACCCCCAGGTGCATGGTGCTGGTCTCCACCGACTCGGTCTCCCCGGCCCGGAAGCGCGCAAAATGCGCATCGGTCGCCGCCTGCTCCAGGGTCCGGAAGATCTCCTGCTCCCCGGCCAGCTGGCGGGCGGCGCGTTCATCGCCCGTCATGAAGAGCGAGGCGGCCATGCGCACGTTGGCCACCAGCCGATCGAGCATGGTCAGGAGCTCTGCCTGCCCGGGCTTGGAGAAGGTCACCCCCCGCTTCACCATCCGGTTCGCAATCCCCAAGAGACTGCGACCGATCAGGTCACCCGCGTACTCCATGTTGGTTGTGAAGGTCAGGAGCTGGCGCAGTCGGATATGGTCCGCTTCCCCGAGCGCCTCGGTATCGAGGGAGGTCACGTAGGTCTTGATGGCGGTGTTGAGCTTGTCGAGGACATCGTCCATACGACGCGACTCGCTGATCTGGCGCCGGTCAGCCTTTTCCAGCGACTCGCGCAACCGGATGAGCATGTTCTCCACCACGTCCGCAAGGCGCAGGGCCTCCCGTGAGGCGCCCCCGAGGGCGATGGCAGGATTGTCCCGCGCGGCCGGATCCAGGTAGAGCGGCCGGCACGGATCCGCCGGATCGGTGCGCGCCGGGAGCCAGCGGCACAGCAGCGCCGCATAGGGTTTGAGCAACGGGAAGAACACCAGCGCCAGCAACAGGTTGAAGGCGGTGTGGAAATCGGCCACAGCGCGCGCGTTGCCGGTCTCGAGGCTCACCAGCCACGGCCCGATGTAGGGCAGCAGGATCAGCACGACCACCACCCCAACCAGCCGGTTGAGCAGGTTGCCGAGCGGCACGCGCCGCGCGGCCGGATCCGCGCCGGTACTGCCTTCGAGCACGGGATTGATGGCCGTGCCCAGGTTGGCGCCCAGCACCAGCGCGAACGCGGCAGCGGGCGGCACCGTCCCTTGCGCCGCGAATGACACGATGACCAGCACGATGGCGACACTGGAATGGGTGGCCCAGGTCAACCCGGCCGCCAGCACCACATCCAGCAGCGGCTGCGTGGAGATTGCCCCGAGCAGCAGCCGCAGATTGGGCGCGTCCTCGTAGGGCGCCAGCAGGGTGATGAACTGGTACAGCGCCATCAGCATCAGCCCGAGTCCGATCAGCACCCGCCCGAAATCCCGCGGCGCAGCCGAGGCGCGCCGGAACATGATCACGCCCATCAGGATCAGGACGGGCGCGAGATCCGCGACGTTGAAGGACAGCGCCTGGACGATCAGGGTGGTGCCGACATTCGCGCCCAGCATCACGGCCAGGCCCGGCACGAGATCGACCAGACCGCCCGCGGCGAATCCCGTCACCATCAGCCCGGTGGCCGTGCTGCTTTGCAGGATGGCGGTCACGCCGACGCCGGCCAGGAAGGCCCGGAACGGCTTGCTCAATGTGCGTCCCAGGAAATTGCGCAGCCTCGCGCCGAAGGCGCGCTGCACGCCGGTCTGGACCATGTGGACGCCCCAGAGCAGCAACCCCACAGAGCCTGCGAGGTTGAGGAACGTCAGCGGCAGGTTCAACCCGCCAGTCCCAGTTCGAGCTGCTTGAGCTTCTCGATCTCATCGCGCAACGCGGCGGCCTCCTCGAACTCCAGCTCCCGCGCCTTCGCGAACATCTTGGTCTCCAACGCCTTGATCCGCCGCACCAGGGCCGCCGGTTCAAGACTGATGGGCGCAGCGCCGGAAGCGGCAGTACCCGGCCGTTCCTTGCCGCGCCGCTTGCCACTCGGTTGCGGCGCCGCCGAACGGGCGCCCTCCATGATGTCGGCCACGCCTTTGGTGATGCCGACCGGGGTAATGCCGTGCTCGACGTTGTATTCGAGTTGCTTGTTGCGCCGCCGCTCGGTTTCATCCATCGCGCGCTGCATCGACCCGGTCACCCGGTCCGCGTACAGGATCGCCCGCCCATGCAGATTGCGGGCCGCGCGACCGATGGTCTGGATCAGCGAATTGTCCGAGCGCAGGAAGCCTTCCTTGTCGGCATCGAGGATGGCCACGAGGGCCACCTCGGGCATATCCAGGCCCTCGCGCAGCAGGTTGATGCCCACCAGCACGTCGAAACGGCCAAGTCTCAGATCACGGATGATCTCGGTGCGTTCGACGGTCTCCACGTCCGCATGCAGGTAGCGCACGCGGATCTCATGATCATGCAGGTAGTCGGTCAGATCCTCCGCCATGCGCTTGGTGAGCACGGTGATCAGCACCCGCTCGTTGCGCGCGGTGCACAGGTTGATCTCGGAAAGTACATCGTCCACCTGGGTGCGCACCGGACGCACCTCGACCTGCGGATCGACCAGCCCGGTGGGCCGGACGACCTGCTCCACCACTTGCGCGGAGTGTGTCTTCTCGTAACTGGCGGGAGTCGCCGAGACGAAGATCATCTGCGGCGCGAGCCGCTCCCACTCCTCGAACTTCAGCGGCCGGTTATCCAGCGCCGAGGGCAGCCGGAACCCATATTCCACCAGCGTTTCCTTGCGTGACCGGTCGCCTTTGTACATGGCGCCGAGCTGCGGGATGGTCTGGTGGCTTTCATCGACGATCAGCAGCGACTCGTTCGGCAGATAGTCGAAGAGGCAAGGTGGCGCCTCCCCGGGCTGCCGACCGGAGAGATAGCGCGAATAGTTCTCGATGCCGGCGCAGTAGCCGACCTCCTGCATCATCTCCATGTCGAACATGGTGCGCTGCTCCAGCCGCTGCGCCTCCAGCAGCTTGCTGGCATCGCGCAGTTGCGCCAGTCGCAGGCGCAGGTCTTCGCGGATCTGGTCCACGGCGCCGATGAGCCGGTCCCGCGGCGTCACGTAATGAGTTCCCGGATAGACCGTGAACCGCGGCACCTTGCGGATCACCTGTCCGGTCAGCGGATCGAAGGTGGCGATGGAGTCGATGGTGTCGTCGAAAAGTTCAACGCGCACGGCTTCCCGGCTGGACTCCGCCGGAAAGATATCCACCACATCACCGCGGACGCGGTAGGTACCCTGGGTCAGGTCCAGCTCGTTACGCGTGTACTGCATGTCCGCCAACCGTCGCAGCAGGCGTCGCTGATCCATGCGATCGCCGCGCGAGATGTGCAGCACCATCGAGAGGTACGCCTCGGGGTCGCCGAGGCCGTAGATGGCGGACACCGTTGCGACAATAATGCAATCCGAGCGCTCCAGAAGCGCCTTGGTGGCCGACAGGCGCATCTGCTCGATGTGCTCGTTGACCGAGGAATCCTTCTCTATATAGGTGTCGCTCGAGGGGACGTACGCCTCGGGCTGGTAGTAATCGTAATAAGAAACAAAGTATTCGACTGCATTGTTTGGAAAGTATTCACGAAATTCCCCGTACAGCTGGGCCGCGAGCGTCTTGTTGTGAGCCAGCACCAGGGTCGGACGCTGGACGCGATCGATGACGGACGCAATGCTGAAAGTATTGTGTACGAACGCGCCCCCGCTCCCGGCGAGAAAAGTCTCCGGGCCCGGCACGGACAGATCGTAGACGTACGGATGTGGGTACTGGACGGGACGCACATTCCGTATCCGCATCCACTGCACTTGAGCCAAGCCCCGCAGCGTCCGCCATTCGCTCCACCAGTGAACGCTCGTGACGGTCAGTTGCCTGCTACGACTCGCCAAGGTGTCGAGCAACCGACCCAAGAGCGCGCGGCTTGGCCGCCTACGCCCCCGTTCCAGCGAGCGAATCATGCCTCTGCAACCACCCGCCAATTCGGCGAGCTGCTCTCGTGTAAGGCCCAGCCCCTGTCGCAAAGCCTGCAATGATCCCATCGGCAGTGGGATTACATCGACATTGGTATTTTCATTGCGTCCCAGGAAGCCTTCGAGTTTCGATCGCTTTTCCGGATGGTCAAATCCGATGTCCTGCGCATAGCTACGAAGATTGCCCTGGCCGGAGATAGCCACGGTTACATAGGAGTCGCCCAGGTGCTCGCTGTTGGTGGCCCGCCTGAACACATTACGCAGCCGCGCGTGGATACCGAAGCGCTTCAGCGCGTAGCCAAGATCCGAGGCCAGATCTGGGCTGTTGGTTGTTGCTGTGACCTCTCCGTTCGATCCGACGGTGCCGTCGCCGTCGAAATAGGCGCGCAGCAGGATTCCGAGCGAGCGCTTCGAAAGCCGGGGCCAGAAATCCGGCAGTCGCTTCCACCCGGCCGTGTTGCCACAGGTCTTCTCCAACAGCACCGTCAAAGCTTTGGAAGAAACCTGATAGTCCGACGACTGTCGGACAAAGAAAGGGATGCCGAGCTCGTCGAGAGCATCCTCGATCCGCGTCCGGATGACAGGGTGGCGATTCGCCAATATGAAGAATTGCGACTGGGAATTGCCCTCCGCAATGTAGTACCCGAGCAGAGCCAACACTGCATCCGAGAGCGGCAGGCGAACCGGCAAGCCACAAGCCGCCTTCTTCCCGGTTACCCGGACGCGGGCTGTTGCGACCCGTCCACCAAGATCGTCGGTATCCTCTACGAACGCGAGGATCGGTTCTTCGGCCTGCACAAACAGTCCCGCACCCTGCAGATACGGCAGAACATCCAGCTCTCTTAGATCCTCAGTGCAAGTCAGGGACAGCGGCGCGGGTAGACGATCGGAAGTCCGTGCGTCGGCGGTACGGATGAGGGTCGGCACGCCATCCCGAAGCACCCACAGATTGTGATCCCCGGTCAGAGTTATGCTGCGCCCGCATCGGGTCGTGAGGCGAAACATCTCGGCTGGCGCCTCATGACGCAGAAAAGCCCGTACCGGAAAAGTACCGGTTGCGCCGCGGACGGGATCGAATGCGACTGTCGAGTAAGTGGCATTCACGCAGGCATAGCGCTCCGTGCCGCCCCGTGGTGAGTCCAGATCATGGGTGCGCGTCAAGTCGTCAATGAACGGCCCCGCCTTAACGATTTTCGCAGTGGACACTCCAAGTCTATGTTCCACCAGATAAATCGGATCGTCATAGCCGATGCTCTTGCCGGAGCCTGTCACGCCGAGAAGTGTCTGGTGCGCAAGACCAGTCGTAAGCCCCTCGCACAGTTTCTCGATCGCCTGCGGCTGGTCGCCGGCCGGGGAGTAATCAGATTGGAGTTTGAACGGCAAGCGTTCCATCAGAAATTCCCTGAATGCGTCGCGATTAAGAGGAGGGGCATTGGTGACCACGCACGCAATCCCGTAATATACGTATGCCCGCTTTCCTCCGCGACGCCTTCAGGAATAAATGTACCTACCAGTTTCACGACGCGTTCAGCGCGTCAAGCCCTCACCGACGCTGGCAGTCACGGCACGCGCCGCCCGTCTCAAGGCCGAAGGTCACGACGTCATCGGCCTCGGTGCCGGTGAGCCGGACTTCGACACACCCGCGCACATTGCGCAGGCGGGGATCGAGGCCATCAATGGGGGCTTCACGCGCTATACCAATGTCGATGGCACCAATGAGCTCAAGGACGCCATCATCGCCAAGTTCAAGCGCGACAATGGCATCGAATACGAGCGCCCGCAGGTGCTGGTGTCCAGCGGCGCCAAGCAGACCCTGTACAACCTGTGCATGGCCGTGCTCGATCCGGGCGATGAGGCCGTCATCCCGGCCCCGTACTGGGTGTCGTACCCGGACATGGTCCTGCTGTCGGACGGCCTGCCGGTGATGCCCTTCGCGGGCCCCGCCCAAGGCTACAAGATCACTCCGCGGCAGCTGGCCACCTCGATCACGCCGAAGACCCGCCTGGTGCTGCTGAACAGCCCCTGCAACCCGACCGGCGCCGCCTACACACGCGCCGAGCTGCGTGCGCTGGGTGAGGTGCTGCTCGACTACCCGCGCATCGTAATCGGCACCGATGACATGTACGAGAAGATTTTCTGGGATCCGGAGCCCTTCTCGAGCCTCCTGACGGCGGTGCCGGAACTGTACAACCGCACGGTCACCATCAATGGCGTATCCAAGGGCTACGCCATGACGGGCTGGCGCATCGGCTACTGCGGCGGACCGCGCGAAATCATCACCGCAATGTCCACCATCCAGGGTCAGTCAACCTCCAACGCGTCGAGCATTTCGCAAAAAGCCGCCACGGCTGCGCTTAATGGCGATCAGGCCTGCGTGGCGAAGATGAATGATGCCTTCAAGGCCCGCCACGACTTCATCGTGCAGGGGCTGAACGCCCTGCCGGACGTGTCATGCGTGCCCGGCGCCGGTACCTTCTATGCGTTTGCCGATGTCAGCAAGGCCATGGCCCGACTGGGATGCCGCGACGACAACGAATTTGCCGAGCTGCTGCTCGCGCAGGGTGGCGTCGCGGTGGTCCCGGGCAGCGGCTTCGGTGCCCCGGGCCACATGCGCCTGTCCTTCGCCTGCAGCATGAAGACGCTGGAGCAGGCCCTGGACCGTATGCGCCGCGTGATCACCGGTGGCGTGCCTGCAGGTCAGTCACCGCTGGCCGCCACAGGCTGAAGAACCGGCCTCGGCTAAGCCCATGTGCGCGGGTTGCTTGACGGCGGTGCGCTGTGTCAGCAAAATCCGCCGCCTCGATTTCACCTCGTGTTCCTCGGTAGCTCAGCGGTAGAGCGTCGGACTGTTAATCCGTTGGTCGTTGGTTCGATTCCAACCCGGGGAGCCAGTGAAATCAGCAAGTTACCCTCCTCCTGCTCCCCGCAATTAGAGTCGGAAACAATCGTTGGTGCCTGTATGGTGCCTGTACGGCGTGAGCTGCCTGTAGACGGCAATAGCTTGGCTTGGAAGCCCACCTGACAGGCGTTCCTGCCCCCTTGAGGTTCGCCCTACCACCCCCATGCTGCAAGGGTTCGGCCCATAGGATCGTCAGCAGGGAGGTCACCTTGACCAAGCTTTTGACGATCCGTACTCCTTGCGCGTGAATCCGCATGCGAGAGGTGGGTAAACGCGGATCGGATAGGATAGCAAGGCAAGTAACGGACAACTCTTGCCGAACAGGCCGAAGGGCCTGCGTGAGTGAGAAACCGTCGCGGCGTACGCATTCAATGCGCCGCGTTCCCCCGTCACTCGTGGGCCGGGGAGAGTATTCGTTGGATTGCGGTGAGCCCGCCCCACGTTTGGCCGGGCGCGACTTCCCGCTTAAGTGGCCTTGCCTGCGTTGCGCGCCTCCCATGTTGCTACGAGGAACGATGTCATTGCCCCCGCGAGATCCACCGCGAGTTGCGCGTGGCGGGCGGCCGGCTTGGTTCGTCGCGGACCCGCCCCGTGTGCGTCGCTCAGTCGATTTCGCAGGGCACCCAGCCCTTCCACAACTGCCATGCACCCGCCAAGGATCTGCTTGAACACCTTTTCAGTGTGCTGGCTGGGGGCGATCTGCAGGGCTTCCGCGGTTAGCCCATATAACTTTGGCAACTCCGCCCCATCGTCATACGACGCCGAGAGATCGTCGAGTATGTGTTTGCATACGGTCTCCAACAGCGTGCGAGCCGAAGTAATTGCGAGGCCGACCGGCGCAAGACCGCAGGCACGCTCGGAGCGTTCTTGCGTGAGAGACACATCTACTCCTCGATGCTCTCGAGCTGGCGTAAGCAGTTGGGCGCCGCAGACTGAGTGGCGCTCTCGCCGAAGCGGCGGGGGCCGAAGCCTGACCCCTCGGCCCGCCAGGTGCAGCAACTCACGCGAGACAATGTTCGCCTGCGGCGCAAGCTCG
>Ga0302316_10001609_pt1 | contig 17519 bp, 14 predicted proteins | sample III_Palsa_N3_2_FD_200456 | JGI IMG/M metagenome (GOLD analysis project Ga0302316, IMG submission 200456) | Peat permafrost microbial communities from Stordalen Mire near Abisko, Sweden - III_Palsa_N3_2 | ecosystem: Environmental > Terrestrial > Soil > Palsa > Peat permafrost | place: Sweden...
GTTGGACGCGCCTTGGTGCGCGTGATGGATTTGCCTCGTGAGCATAATGAATTCCCGCGTGGAAGAGGTGACGGACCGGATCGTTGAGCGGAGCCAGGAGACGCGTCGGCGCTATCTTGAGGCGATCGCGGCGGCGGCTAGCGTGACGCCGAATCGGCAGAAGCTGGGATGCGCGAACCAGGTGCATGGGTTTGCCGCTTGCGGGGCGGAAGACAAGGCGATGTTGCGCGAGGGGAGCGCGGGCAATCTTGGGATTGTGACGGCTTATAACGATATGCTGTCGGCGCACCAGCCGTACGAGCGGTTTCCGGAGTTGATACGGACGACGGCGCGCGAGGCGGGTGGGGTGGCGCAGGTGGCGGGTGGCGTGCCGGCGATGTGCGATGGGATTACGCAAGGATTTACGGGAATGGAGCTGTCGCTGTTTTCGCGCGACGTGATTGCGATGTCGGCGGCGGTGGCGCTGTCGCACCAGACGTTTGATGCGGTGGTGATGCTGGGGATCTGCGACAAGATTGTGCCGGGGCTGGTGATTGCGGCGCTGTCGTTTGGGCATCTGCCGGTGGTGTTTCTGCCTAGCGGGCCGATGACGAGTGGCTTCTCGAATGATGAGCGGAAGTATATGCGGCGGGATTTTGAGAAGGGGCTTGTGACCGTCGAGGAGCTGATTGAGGCGGAATCGAAGTCGTATCACGGGCCGGGGACTTGCACGTTTTATGGGACGGCGAATACGAACCAGATGATGATGGAGATGATGGGGCTGCATCTGCCGGGGGCGTCGTTTGTGAATGCGAATACGCCGCTGCGGGATGCGTTGACGCGGGCGGGGGTTAGGCGCGCGATGGCGATGTCGGCGCTGGGCAAAGAATATATGCCGGTGGGGCAGTTGCTGGATGAGCGGGTGTTTGTTAATGGGATTGTTGGGCTGCTGGCTACCGGCGGGTCGACGAACCATACGATTCATTTGGTGGCGATGGCGGCGGCGGCGGGGATTCGGTTGGAGTGGAGTGACTTTGAGGATCTCGCGAACGTGGTGCCGCTGCTGGTGCGGGTGTATCCCAATGGAAAAGCGGATGTGAACCAGTTTCATGCGTCGGGGGGGATGGGATTTTTGATTGGCGAGCTGCTCGACGCGGGGCTTGCGCATGAGAATGTGCAGACCGTGGCAGGACCGGGGCTACAGCGATATACCGAGGTCGCGTTCCTGAAGGGCGCCAAAGAGGCTGGGTGGCGGATCGGGGATGGGGTCAGTAAGGACGAACAGATTTTGCGGCCGGTGAGTGCGCCGTTCGATGTGCGCGGTGGGCTTTGCGTGTTGGACGGGAACTTGGGTAAGGCAATTGTGAAGACGTCGACGATTGCGCCGGATCTGCATGTGATTGAGGGCGAGGTGAAGATCTTCCATAGCCAGGAGTGCGTGCAGAAGGCGTTCAAGGCTGGGGAGTTGAATCGCGATGTGATTGTGGTGGTGCGGTTCCAGGGGCCTCGGGCAAATGGCATGCCGGAGTTGCATAAGCTGCTGCCGCCGCTACAGGCGGTGCAGAGCGCTGGGTTCAAGGTGGCGCTGGTGACGGATGGACGGTTGTCGGGTGCGTCGGGTGAGGTGCTGGCCGCGATTCATTTGACGCCGGAGGCCGCGGAGGGTGGGCCGATTGCGAAGCTGCGGGATGGCGATCGGGTAAAGATTGACTCGAATACGGGAGAGCTGACGGCGCTGGTGGACGCAGAGGAGTGGGAGGCGCGCGAGGCGGTGACGGCGGATCTTTCGGCGATGCAGTATGGAGTGGGGCGCGAGTTGTTCAGCGTGTTTCGGCGGACGGTGAGTCGCGCGGATCAGGGTGGGACGATCTTCGCGGAGTTGCTGCGGACGTAGGTCCTGTGCGGACGGCGGGCGTTGAGCTTCTCGCCTTCGCTACTTGGGGGTGAGGGCTTTTTCTATTAGCTTGCGGGCTAGTTCTATTTCTTCGCCGCTTACGGAGTGGGGCTTGTCGGGGTAGCGGCGGAGGGTTACTTGCGCGCCCATCGAGGTGAAGATTTTGGCGGACTCTTCTACGCGGGGCCAGGGGACCCATTGGTCGGGGTCGCTGCTGGCGAAGAGGGCGGGGGTGCCGGCGAGCGTGCCGGCGTGGGCGGGGTCGGAGCCGGAGAGCGTGGAGTCGGGAGGGCCGATGAGGCCGCCCGTCCACGCGATGAGGCCGGCGTAGCGGGCGGTATGGGTGGCGATGAATTCGGTCGCGAGGCAGGCGCCTTGCGAGAAGCCGGCGAGGACGATGCGGTCGAGAGGGATGCTTGCGGCGAGGACGAGGTCGAGGATGGATTGGACGCGCGCTAAGGCGGAGTCGAGGAAGGGCTGATTGGTTTCGCGTTCGGCGAGGAAGGAGTTGGGATACCAGGCAGAGTTGGCGGCCTGCGGGGCGAGGAAGGCGATGGGGGAGTTGGTGGGGGCTAGCGCGCGGGAGAGGGTGAGGATGTCGCGGGCGGCGCCGCCGCGGCCGTGGAGAAGGATGACGGCGGCGGTTGCCTTATCGAGTGGTGCGCCGGCGCGGTAGAGTTCACCGTTGGCGTGTGGGCCGCTGAGGTCTTCTTTCCCACCCGTCCGCAAAGGCGCGTACGGATGGGGCACCCGGCCGGCTTCGCCTGTCCCACTCGGCGGCAAAGGTGCGGACGGAGGGGGCGCGGGGTCGGCTGCAGTGGTTTTGTGGAGGGTGAGGGGGGCTAGGCGCTGCTCGAGTTCGGGGCGGCGGGATTCGAACCAGGGGGGAAGGCAAAGGCGTTCGCCTAGGGATTCGAGGGGCTCGTCGATGGCAAAGCCTGGGTTGTCGGTGGCTAGTTCGAAGAGGACGCCGCCGGGTTCGCGGAAGTAGATGGAGTGGAAGTATTCGCGATCGAGGACTTCGGTGGCGGGAAGGTGCTGGGTGATGGTGGTGCGCCAGTCGAGGTGGGCTTCGTCATTGGCGGCGCGGAAGGCGATGTGGTGGACGGAGCCGGCGCCGGAGCGGCCGAAGTTGGCTTGCGGGTCGACGAGGATGTCGATGTGATTGCCGAGGGCGGAGGGGTCGGCGGGACTGGCGAAGCGGAGGCGGTTGCCTTCGGCGGCAATTTGATGGAAGCCCATGAAGGCGAGGGTGGCAGAGGTCTCGGTGGCGTCGAGCTGAAGCATGGTAACGCCGTGGAAGCCGCGGATGGCGTGGGCAGAGGGAACATCGGAGAAGCGGGGTGGATGGGCGGCGGAGGCTTCGGCGTGGGCGACGAGCTCGATCTTCATGCCGTCGGGGTCGGCGAGGGTGAGGACTTCTTCATCGAAGCGGCGGGGGCTGCGGGTGAAGGGGATGTGGAGGTCGACGAGGCGCTGTTCCCAGAAGGCGAGGGAGTCCGAGGGGATGCTGAAGGCGGTGTGGGTGACTTCGCCGGCGCCAGCGGAGCCGCGAGTGGCGTGGGGCCAGGGGAAGAAAGTGAGGATGGTGCCGGGGGAGCCGGCGTCGTCGCCGAAGTAGAAGTGGTAGGTGCCGGGGTCGTCGAAATTGACGGTGCGCTTGACGAAACGGAGGCCGAGGCCCTGGGTGTAGAAGTCGAGGTTGGCCTGCGGGTCGGAGGCGATGGCGGTGACGTGGTGGAGACCGACGATGGGATGTGCAGGCATGGGGAAACCTCGTTCGCGATACCTCCATTGTCTACTAGTGGGCACGGGATAGGGGATAGAGGATAGGGAAGAAGGCAGAGAGACAGATGCAGGTGATGCTCGCCTACGGTAGTGGCTGATACACTCGGCAATCATGGCCCCTGCTATCGCGGCTCACGCGCTCACACGAACCTTTGAGGGATTTACAGCTGTTGATCATATTGACCTGGCAGTGGAGCCGGGGCAGTTTTTCGGATTTCTTGGACCGAATGGCGCGGGAAAATCGACGACCATCAAGATGCTGACGGGGTTGTTGGCGCCGACGTCGGGATCAATCCAGATATTGGGGCAGGATTTGTTTTATAACCCCGTGGAAGTGAAGCGGCTGATAGGCGTAGTGCCGGAGGGCATGGCGCTGTTTGGCAAGCTGACGGCGCGGGAGTACCTGCTGTTTGTGGGGCGGATGTATGGGCTGGACAAAGCGACGGCGGCGGCGCGGTCGGAGGAGCTGCTGGAGTTTATGGGGCTGGCGGACCAGGGAAAGAAATTGATCGCGGACTACTCGCATGGGATGGGAAAGAAGCTGGCGCTGGCGGCGGCGGTGATCCATGGGCCGAAGGTGCTGTTTCTGGATGAGCCGTTTGAGGGTGTGGATGCGATCGCGGCGAATACGTTGAAGACGATGTTGCAGAGCATGATTGCGCGGGGGGCGACGATCTTTTTGACGTCGCATGTGCTGGAGATTGTGGAGCGGCTGTGCTCGCACATCGCGATTATTAATCGCGGACACATTGTGGCGAATGGGTCGCTGGATGAGTTGAGGGCTGGCGTGCAGGCGCGGCTTTCGCCGGGGGTTGAGGGTGATGCTCACGCAAGGCTTACCTTGGAGCAGATTTTTCTGAATGTGGTGGGGAATGAGGCGGGGGCGGCGCAACCAGAGCAGGAGCTGACATGGCTGAGCTAGAGCGGGGCGGGTGGTCGGCGGGGAAGACGCGGGCGCAGTTTGGGGCGATTGCGTGGCTGCGGTGGCGGATTTTTGTGAACAGCTTTCGACGCAAGGGCGGCAAGGGCGAGATGGTGGGCGTGGTACTGCTGTCGGTGCTGTTTTTGGGGCTGGTGTTCGGGGTGGTGGTGGGTGCGGGCTTTGGCGCGTACGCCATCGTGGCGAAGGGACATTTGACGTGGCTTGCTGGATTGCTGTGGGGGATTTTTTTGCTTTGCCAGCTGCTGAATATTCAGCTGGGGCAGCCGACGACTACGTTTGATCCGACGCAGCTGATTCGGTTTCCGCTGAAGGTGGAGACGTATGTGGGGATCCGGCTGTTCTTTGGGCTGCTGACGCCGGCGAATGTAGCGGGGACGCTGACGTCGTTGGCGGTAGCGGTGGGGATTGGGTTGGCGGCGCCGGAGCTGTGGGTGTATGCGCTGATTGCGATGGCCGTGTTTGCGGCGACGAACGTGCTGTTCTCGCGGATGATTTTTGCGTGGGTGGATCGTTGGCTGTCGACGCGGCGGGCGCGCGAGGTGTTTACGGCGGTGATTTTTATAGGGTCGCTGGGGATTCAGTGGGCGAATTTCAAGTTCAATCCGGCGTATAACCACAACCACAAGACGCACGCGTATGACGTGTCGCAGCAGAGGTTTGGTTTTGTGGGGCCGCTGATTGCGCGGGCGGAGCCTTGGCTGCGGCCGCTGCCGCCAGAGTTGGCGAGTGCGTCGTTGGCCGAGGGGACGGAGGGAGCCGTTGCGGGGTTTGCGGGGTATACGGTGGCGGCGGCGATGTGGGGAGGGCTGTTTTTGCTGGTGTTTGCGCTGCGGATGCGGACAGAGTTTCGGGGAGAGAACCTGTCGGATGCGGCGAGTGCGGTCGCGCAGAAGACGACAAGAGCAAAAGCGAATAAAGGGGTCTCTCCGCTACGCGCTGCGCGCTTCGGTCGAGATGACGAACGGGTGGGGATGGGGGCAAGTACGGCGGTGGCGCCGGCGAACGCGGCGGCGATCGGGACAAATGTGGCTACTGGTGAGTTTGCGGTTGCAGGCAGGGCGCGGGTGTGGGCGGTGGTTGAGGCTGTGGTGAGCAAGGAGATTCTGTATGTGCGGCGGAATACGGGGATCTTGTATGGGCTGGTGATGCCGATTTTTCTGGTACTGATTTTTGCGGGGAAGTTTGCGACGCGATCGAGTGCGGGATCGATGTGGGTGTTTCCGGCGGCGGTGGCGTATACGCTGCTGGCTATCTGTCCGCTGAGTTATAACTCTCTGGGGATGGAGACGACGGGGGCGCAGCTTTACTTTATGGCGCCGGTGAGGATGCGGGATATTCTGCTGGGGAAAAATTTGTTGGGGTCGCTGATGGCGCTGGTGGAGATCGTACTGGTGTTCGTGATCATCAGCTACATGGCCGGGGTGCCTTCGCTGCAGACGGCGGTGGCCGCGGTGCTTTGGGCGGTGGGGACGCTGGCGGTGAATATGGTGTTCGGCAACCAGCGGTCGATTACTTCGCCGAAAAAGATGGATTTGCAGAAGATGGCGCGGCGGCAGTCGTCGCAGGTGAGTGCCCTGATTGCGCTGGCGTTGATGATGGTGTCGGGGGGCGTGGCAGCAGGGATTTTCTTCTTGTGCTTCTGGCTGCATGCGCTGTGGGCGCTGGTGCCGATCTTTGCGGTGTTCGCGGCGGTGGGCGTGGGGTTCTACTTGCAGAGCTTGAAGACGATTGATCGGTTCGCGCTGGAGCACCGCGAGGAGTTGTTGCTGGAGTTGTGTAAGGCGTAGGGCCGTACTCAGTTGTCAGTTCTCAGTTGTTGGTTGTTCGTTGTTCGTTCTCGGTGGTGCCGATTAGGCTTAGCATGCGGCCGGTGTGGCCTTGTTCGGCGCGGTGGGAGAAGTATTTGCGGCGGCCGTCGGGGAGACGGGTGCAGGCTGTGCAGTGGCCGATGGTGGTGATGGCGGAAGGTTTGAGGCCGGCGTCCAGGAGTTGGCGGCGGTTGGCTTCCCAGAGGTCCATGTGGAGCTGGGGGGAGCGGTTGGAGAAGAGCTCGGGGGCGTAGGTGAATTGGCTTTCGAACTCGTCGCGGACTTCCGCGCCGATGGCGAAACAGCAGGCGCCGATGGAGGGGCCGATGGCGGCGATGAGGTCCTGAGGGCGGGAACCGAAGTCGCGGCGGAGGGTGTCGATGCCGTGCTCGACGATGCGGGCGAGGGTGCCGCGCCAGCCGGCGTGGAAGGCGGCGACGGCGTGGGTGCGGGTGTCGGCGACTAGGACCGGGACGCAGTCGGCGGTGAGGATGGCGAGGAGGAGATTGGGGTCGCGAGTGTAGAGCGCGTCGCCACTGAGGATGGCTTTGCCTTCAGGGGTGGTGAGAGGGAGATCGGCGGCGTTGACTCTTTGGAGGATGCCGGTGTGGCATTGGCGGATGGTGATGAGGTCGGGTGCGGGTTTGCGGGATTTGGTGAGGGCGGCGACGAGGCGGTGGCGGCCAGCGAGGATGGTGGTGGGGTCGTCGTCTGGGGTGTAGCCGAGGTTTTGTTCGGGAGGGCCGCCGGCGGCGTAGGCGGTGGAGAGACCTCCTTGGCGGGTGCTGAAACCGGCGATGAGCCAGGGGTACTTGCTCCAGGCGGGGACGGTGACGATGCCGGGGGTGGGGCGGCGGCGGGTGCCGGTCCCCGACCTAGCTGCCGGCGGGTGGCTTGGTAGCCGGGCTGATTTTGCTTGCGGACGGCTCATAGGATGATTCTACAAAGGCGGGAGGTCCTGTTGTCGGCGAGGGGAAGTCGTGCGGTCCGGGGAGGGGACGACTGCTGGGGCACGAAGGGAATCGTCGAAGCCCACATCTCAAAATCGAGATATGGGGCGCCCGATTTAGGGGCAGGCGCGGGGAGCCGGAATAACTGGGTCTCCAGGGAGGTCGCGTTTTCCGGGGTTAAAAGTTTTGGGCCCGCTTTCAGGCGGGCCCTTGAGAGGCTTTGGGGAGGGAAATAACTGAGGAATTGACCGGAGGGGTCGCCCAAAAAAAGGGCAAAGAGGAGGAACTTACTTCAGGTAGGACAGATTGAATAGCCTCTCAGTTACATACACAGACGCTCGAGAGGAGGGATTGGTTGCACGGATTTGTGAAACTGGAGGATTCGATGAATTTGGGAGATTGCGGGGGAAATCGGATGCCCGCTGAAACCTTCCCCGATCCGGAGCGTCCAATCGCGCAGCATGTGAAGGTTGGAAGTCCTCGGAGCCCCCGCCGTCAGGGGGTGAGAGTGCGCTCACTGTTGGCCAAGGGGCGCTGTTGGAGACTTGGGCCTGCGAACTTTCAACTGGAAAATCACAGCCAACCTATTGCTTTTGAGAGAGATCGGCGTGTATCATACCGCGACTGCAGCATGAATAATACAACTCAAATCGCCTCGCACCTACTTCGCTCCCGCATTGGAAAACTATGTGTGGCCGTCATCGGAACATCTGCAAACGAGATGATCGAGAAGGCCACGGAAGTACTGAAAGAATCCACCTTTCTGGAGTTCCGGCTGGACTACCTGGCGAAGCCTGCGACGGCCCTGCCCGCGCTGAAGCAATTTCTGGCGGAAAATGGCGCGGCGACGGCGATTGCGACTTGCCGGCTGAAGGACAATGGCGGGCGGTTCGACGGGTCGAAGGCTGCGGAGCTGGAGATTTTGCTGAAGGCGGCGGCGGCTGGATTCCATTTGGTGGACATCGAGTTGGAGTCGATTGAGAAGCTGCCCAAGAATACGATGAGCCAGCTGCGCGAGGCGGGGGCGGCGGTGATTATCAGCTACCACGACTTCCACGCAACCAAGGAGCTGGATGCGGTGTATGCGCGGATCAAGCCGTATGCGCCGGACTTCGCGAAGATTGTGCCAACCGCACGTTCGCTGTCGGACAACCTGACCTTGATGAAGTTTTTGGATCGGGTTGAGGACGAGAGCAATTCGAGTGTGGTGGGGATCTGCATGGGCGAGGCGGGAATTATTTCGCGCGTGCTGGGGCTAAGAGCGGGGTCGGCGTTTACGTTCGCTGCCGCGACGCAGGGCGAAGAGACGGCTCCGGGACAGATTGCGGCGCGCACGCTACTCGAGACCTATCGCGTGGATCAGGTGGATGCGGCGACCAAGATTTATGGTGTTGCGGGCAATCCGATCAAGAGCTCGCTATCGCCGTTGATGATGAATACGGCGTTTCGCCGCGAGACGGTGAATGCGGTTTATTTGGGACTGCAGACGTCGAAGGCGGAAGATCTTTTCAAGCTGGCGCGCGAGGTACCGATCCAGGGGATGAGCATTACGATGCCGCTGAAGCAGGACGTAATGCCACTGCTGGAGCGGACGGATGCGCTGAGCGCGAAGATTGGCGCGGTGAACACGATTCTGCGTGCGCAGGATGGGAAATTTTACGGGTTCAACACGGACGTTGCGGGGATCGTGGCACCGCTCGAGCGGCGGCTTTCGCTGAAGGGCGCAAAGGTGCTGGTGTTGGGCGCGGGTGGAGCGGCGCGGGCAGCGGTGTTTGGTTGTTGTGCCAAGGGCGCTGAGGTGTTCATTCTGAATCGCACACCGGAGACGGCGCAGAAGCTGGCCCGGCAGTCGGGTGCGAAGTCGATCAAGCGCGACCTGGTGGCGAAGACGCATTTCGATGTGATCATCAACGCTACGCCGGTGGGGATGGCTGGAATTGCGAAGGCGGGCGCGAAGAATGTGCCGGTGTCGCAGCTAGAAGCGAGCGAGATTAATGCGCGGTACGTGTTTGATTTGGTCTATAACCCGATTGAGACGCCGCTGTTGAGAATGGCTCGGCAAAAGGGTATTGCCGTGATCACGGGCGTGGAGATGTTTGTGCAGCAGGGGGCGCGGCAGTTCGAGATATGGACGGGCAAGCCGGCGCCGGAAGAAGAGATGCTGCGGGTGGTGGTGCACTCGCTGCGGCAGGGTGCGGAGGGCGTGGCGGAGACGCCTGCTGCGAGTGTGCCGGCGGCGAAGAGTGAGCCGGTGGTTGCGTCGAAGGCGGCAGTTGCGGCTGTGGCGAAGCCCGCGGTTGCGGCTCCTGTGAAGGCGAAGGCTACGGCGGTTGTGGTGAAGGCTAAGCCCGTGGTGAAGAGTGTGGTGAAGGCTCCGGTACGGAAAGCGGCGCCAGTGCGGAAGGCGGCGCCTGTGAAGCCGGTGCGGCGGAAGGCTCCTGTGAAGGCTGCGGGCAAGGCTAAGGCGAAGTCGCGGTAAGGCTCGGTCGTTGAGGCGCAGGCGCTTTGGATCGTGCGCGGCTCGAGTGAAGCATACTGAGGGCTAAAGCCCAAACAAATTTAGGGCGGGATGAGACCCGAGGCTGAAGCCTCGGGGTACCTGTTTGTGTCAGGCTCGCGCGTTCTACCGCTTGAAGTTTAGGTGGAGAAGCAGATTCCTTCCCCTTCGGCTCCGCTCAGGGTGCGGAATGACAGCCAGAAAAGCAAGTGCAACGGCAAAAGAACACAACGGCAACGGCAAAAGAAATCAAGAGCAACGGGAGATCTACTGCGAGTCGAATTCGCGGGCTATCCATTGCTTTAGGGCGGACATGCTTACTTCGCGGCCGAGGAAGGCCTGGACTAGATCGCGGGCGGGTTTGGAGCCGCCGGGTTCGAGGACTTCGCGGCGATAGCGGAGGGCGGTGGGGCCTTCGATGAGATTGCTGGGGTCGAATTGCGCGAAGAACTCTAGCGCCATCACCTTGTCGTAGAGGTAGGTGTAGTAGTTCGAGGTGTAGCCGACGAGGTGGGTGAAGGCGGAGTACATGCGGTTGCCGTCGACGAACTCGTAACGGGAGAAGCGGTCGTAGCCGGTGCGGAGTAGAGCATCGAGGTCTAGATCCGCGGCGGCTTTGTCGTGCGTTTCCATGGAGTACGTGGCGTACATGACTTGCGTGAGGGTAGCGAGGGCGCGACCGTGGGCGCTGGCCAGGACCATGCGGCCGAAGACGTCGTAGGGGATGGGCTCGCCGGTTTTGTAGTGGCGGGCGAAGGTGCGGACCAGCTCGGGGTCTTCGAAGAATTCTTCGAGCATCTGCGAGGGGACTTCGACGAAATCGCCTTCGGTGGAGATGCCGGATTGGCCTGCCCAGCGCTGGCGGCCCCCGAGGACTTCGTGCATGAGATGGCCGAACTCGTGGAAGCAGGTGACGACGTCGGAGTACTGCAGGAGGCCGGGGTCGTCGGCGGAGGGTTGCGGGAAGTTGCAGACGAGCGAGGCTTCGGGGAGTTGGTGGTTGAGGACGCCGCTGACGAGCGAGCACTCGCTGAACCACTTGCTCTTGCCTTCGCGCGGATGCATGTCGAGGTAGATACGGCCGATGGGTTGAGCGTGCGTGGACGACGTCGCGTCGTTGTCGAGGACGTTGAAGGCTTTGACGCCGGGGGCCCAGACGATGGCGTCTTCGGCACGTGCGAAGGTTACGCCGAAGAGTTTGCCGGCGGTCGAGAGGATGCCTGCTTCTACTTGCTCGTAGGGGAAGTAAGGGCGGACGGATTGCGAGTCGAAGTCGTAGCGGGCGCGGCGGTACTGCTCTTCCCAGAAGCGCGCGTCCGAGAGGGTTAGCGGGAGGGCGTTGGGATCGCGCTCCTGTACGAACACTTCGAGCTCGGCGAATTCGCACTTGGCGGTTTCGAGGGCGGCGGCTTCGACTTCGTTGAGGAAGGTGCGCATGTTGGCGGCGGAGCCCATCATCTGGTCGACGGTGGCGAGGTCGGCCCAGCTGCGGAAGCCGAGAAGCGTGGCCATCTCTTCGCGCGCAGAGAGGAGGTCGAGGAGAACCTGCTTGTTCGCGGGATAGGCGCGGTCGTTGTAGGCGAGGTACATGCGGCGGCGGAGTTGGGGGCTGATGGCGTAGGACATAATGGGCGCCATCTCCGGAGGGTCGGTGGTGAGGATGACGGGGGCGTCGGCTACGAGATAGGGGCCGTCGCTGGTGGCTTTGGCCGGGTGGACGCCGTGGCGGGCGAGGTAGTCGTCGGGGAGGCCGAGGAGGTCGTCGGGATTGTCGACCGGGATCTTGCGGACGTCGTCCTGGACGGCGCGGCTGAAGGTCATGCTGAGCTGCGTCATGGTGTCGGCGAGGGCGCGGATGCGATCGCGGGTGGGCTCGTCTTTGTCGACGCCGGAGAGGCGGTAGCTGAGGAGGGCGCGGTCGATGTAGTACTGCGTGGCGGCGTCGGCTGAAGATGGGTCGAGGGCTGCGAGGGCTTGGTAGACGTCGCGGTTGAGGCTGAGGGCTACGGACTCGGCGCCGATGACCTGGGAGAGTTGTTGGGCTGCGTCGCGGACGTCGGCGAGGGGATGAACCATGAACATGACACCGCTCTGGGAGCCGGCCATGCGGAGATGCCAGCAGGCGCGGTCGTAGGGGACGAGGGTGTTGTCGAGAGTGCGGGGGCCGGTGACGGCAAGGAGCTCGGCGATGCAGGCGCGCGCGGCTGCGAGGTGATGCTCGACCCAGGTGTTGGCGGCATTCGCGTCGGCGAGATCGGTCCAGATGTGGAGTGGATCGGGGACGGGGTTAGAGGCGGACTCGGACGATTTGGAATTTTGTTCAACGGCCTGCATGGATGAATCTCCCCTGAGGTGGTGCGTGATGCGCTTGTAACCAGTGTAGGGGAACAGGGTGTGCGTTTGTGAGGGCTGGGCAGGGAGCCAAAAGCGGGTACGTCTTTTGATGGAGTTACGAAATATTTTGACAATCGTATCTTCCGGAGGATAGATTGATGACGGGTACTCTTACCCATTGAGGTAATTCCTATGAAGCGTACTATAGTGGCCATCCTCGCGATCTCACCCTTGATGATGCATGGACAGGTGAAGTCGTCTGCTCAGCCCGGATCTACGCCCACTCTTGAATCGAGCAACGTGCAGCCTGCTGCCTTTGCTGGGATCAAGTCTGCAGACCATAGCGCAACCCCAACCGTCGTACGAGTTTCGTCCGGCGTCACGGCACCGGTGCTCGTGCACTCGGTGACTGTCGATCGCGGACATATCCTGGGAGCCGATGCCTCGGAAGATCGCGTTGTTCGTGTAGCGATGACGATCGACGCGACTGGTAAGCCGACGGACTTGAAGGTGATTCAGTCGACCGACAAGTTCACGGACCAGGCGATTCTCGCAGCAGCAAGCCAGTACCGCTTCAAGCCGGCGACTTTGAATGGAAGCGCTGTGCCGATCGAGATGACGGTTAACTTCAATATCCAGTAAGAGTACGAGAAATGGCGGGCCAGATTTTGAGGGGCGGAGGCGGTTGCCTTCGCCCCTCAGTGTTTTCGGCGGTATTCGGAGGTTTTGAGCGCATGGGCACGGGAGTCTCTTACAATGAAGCTGCTATGCGCTATCTGATCGCGATTCTCGCACTCGCCGGCATCTTCGATTCCGTGCTCGCCTTAAGAATCCACAACCAGAACCCAGCCGATGCGCCGCCGTGTGCCGTGAGCGAGAAGTTCGATTGCGGTGCGGTGAATCATGGACGCTACGCGGTGTTTCCGCCAATTGGGTTCGATGAGGCGGAGCACTCGGGGAAGATACATGTTCCGGTAGCGGTGATTGGGATTTTTGGGTATGCGCTGATCGCGGTGCTGGCGTTGAGCAAGCAGTACTGGCTGACGCTCCAGGCAGCGGAGATTGGATTCGCGTGTGCAGCGTTTCTGTCGTTTCTCGAGGCGTACGTGATCGAGAAGTGGTGCATTTATTGTCTGTACTCGATGTGTATCATCTCGGCGATTTTGGTGTTGACGGTTGCGAAACTGTTAACCGATTACTTGCGTGGACGAAGATCGGGTGCGATGGTAGCCCCGTAATGCAACTACAATCTCCTCATGTGGCCAGCATTGCTGCAACTGATTGAACTCGCTCCGCATGTGACGCGACTGGTGCCGATGGCAGACCGGTATCTGCAGTCGAAGGCGGATAACGGGAAGTCGCAGCGGCGCGCGCTGGATGAGATGGGCGAGCGACTGCGCGGAGACATGGCGCTGACGGCCGAGCGGACGCACGGAGATTTGACGCGGGTTACGGCAGCGCAAGCGGGCATCGTTCAACAATTGACCAAGCAGAACGCGACGCTGGAGAGCATTGCGGCAGACCTGCAGGCGGCGCGGCTGACGAGCGGTGCGCTCGATGAGCGCATGGTGCAGATGGAGACACGGATACAGCGGCTTTGGATGGCGGTCGTTGCGGGGCTGATTGTTTCTGCGGGAGTGATTGCGGTGCTCGCGGTGCTGCTTCTTCGGCGGTAATGTACACGGTTCCTGAATCACGATGCCTGACTTGAAACGATCGAACCGATTCCCTTCCCTTGGCGGGCTTCTGCGTCTGCGACGAGAGACGATCGCCGCGAATCCTCGACGGTATGTGAAGATGCTGGTCGTCTGCCTGGGAGTAGTGATGCTTGTGGATGCGGTGGCGGGCTGGCCGTTCCTGGTGGCTCGATTACAGGCTGTGGCCGTGCTGGACAAAGTTGGAGGACAGCCGGTGCCCGCGCCAGTGCGATGGCTAGCGGTCGAGCCGGTAAAGACGACGGAGTTGATGTTGACGCTGCCCAGCGGGGTTGAGCGGGCGCGGATGTATACGCCGGTGAACCATCAGGATGCGCCGGGGATGGTGGTGGTGCATGGGGTGCATTACCTGGGGATGGATGAGCCGCGGCTGGAGGCGTTTGCTGCGGCGATGGCGGGGTGCGGTTTGCGGGTGCTGACGCCGGAGCTGTCGGATATCAAGGACTACCATATCGGGGCGAGCTCGATTGCGAGCATTGGCGACACCGCAGCTTGGATGGCGCACGAGAGTGGTGATAAGCCGGTGGGGGTGATGGGGCTGAGCTTTTCGGGGAGTTTGTCGCTGCTGGCGGCCGCTGAGCCGCAGTACAAGCGGGCCATCAAGTTTGTAGTGGCGGTGGGGTCGGAGGGCGAGATGTCGAGGGTGGCCAACTATTACCTGACGGGGAAAGCGCTGCGGCCGAGCGGGGATGCAGAGGTTCTTGCGCCACATGAGTACGGCGCGCTGGTGCTGGAGTACGAGAGCCTGGAGGATTTTGTGCCAGCGCCGGATCGGGATGCGGTGAGGCTGGTGTTGCGAAATCATTTGTACGAAGATCTTGCGGCGGAGCGTGCGGCGCTGGCCAATCTGACGCCGGGACAGTTGGCGGAGGCGAAGCAGTTGATGGACACGACGTCTGCGACTACGCGAAAGATGATTGAGGAGAGCGACGAGCGGCATCTGGCCGAGATGGCGAGCGTGAGTCCGGATGGACAACTGGCGCAACTGGGGAGGCCGGTGTTCCTGCTGCATGGGGAGGGCGACAACATTATTCCTTCGACTGAGACGCAGTGGCTGGAGAAGGATGTGCCGAAGGAAATGATGCAGGCATCGTTGATCTCGCCGGTGATCTCGCATTTGGATGTGGATGCGAAGGGGCCGGGGTTCGTGGACCAGTGGCGGCTGGTACATTTTTTCGCGAAGATTCTGCATGCTGCGAAGGCCCGGTGAGCGAAGGGGCGTGCAGCCACTAAAATAGAAAGAGACATGACTGACTTGGTTGGGCTTAGGGATATTGAGGGGGCGAAGGCCCGGATTGCGGCTGCTGCCGTTCGTACGCCGCTGGTGCGGCTTAGTCGCGCGAGGATGCGCCTAACGGGGTTTCGCGAGCTGGCGGATAGGATGCCGGAGATTTATTTGAAGGACGAGTCGGCGCAACCGATTGGGAGCTTCAAGTTAAGGGGCGCGTACAACAAGATTGCGCAGCTCTCGGCGGAGGAGTTGGGGCGCGGGGTGATTACGTATTCGTCTGGCAACCATGCACAGGGCGTGGCATATGCGGCGCGGGCGATGGGAGCGAAGGCGGTGATTGTGATGCCGTCGAATGCTCCGGAGGTTAAGCGCGCGGCGACGATGGCGCTGGGCGGAGAGATTGTGCTGGTGGGGACGGCGAGCAGCGAGCGGCGCGAAAAGGCGGAAGAGTTGGCTGCGCTGCATGGATATACGATTGTGCCGCCTTATGACGATGCGGCGATTGTTGCGGGGCAGGCTACATGCGGGGTTGAGATTCTGGAGCAGCTGCCGGGCGTGGAGCTGGTGATGTCGCCGGTGTCGGGGGGTGGATTGCTGTCGGGTGTGGCGACGGGGATAAAGCTGACGGCTGGGGCTATGGGAATACCTGCGCCGCAGGTTTGGGGGTGCGAGCCGGAGCTTGCCGGCGATGCGGCGGAGTCGTTCCGGACGAAGACGCTGGTGGAGTGGCCGGCTGAGAACACGACGCGCACGATCTGCGATGGGTTGCGGACACAGTCGCTGGGTGTGCTGAACTTCGAGCATATTCTTCGCTTCGTGGATGGGATTGTCATGGTGAGCGAGGAAGAGATTTGCGCGGCGGCGAAGGTGATTTTAGCGGCGACGAAAATTGTGGCTGAGCCTTCGGGCGCGGTGACACTGGCGGCTGCGTTGTTTCATGCGGAGGCGTTGCCGAAGGTGCGGAAGGTGGTGGCGATCGTGTCGGGTGGGAATTTGGAGCCGGCGTTGCGGGCGGAGTTGGAAGGCTAGAGGCGTGCGAGCCTGGCAGGGTAAAATCAGGGCATGCCTTCTTTGCTTAAAGTATTGATTTTGGCCATTGTGCAGGGCCTTGCGGAATTGTTGCCGGTATCGAGCTCGGCGCATGTGGTGGTTGCGGAAAAGCTGATGGGGCTTGATCCTTCGTCGCCGCAGATGACGCTGGTGCTGGTGATGCTGCATACCGGGACGATGTTCGCGGTGATCTTCTACTTCTGGTCGCAGTGGAAGCAGGCGTATTTCACGACGTCTCACGCGACGAATCGGTTTTTGGTGCGCGCGGCGTGGGCGACGGTGCTGACGGGCGTGGTGGGCTATCCGCTGATTGCGATCATTGAGCGAACGGCGTTCAAGGGACATTCGAAGGGCGAGATTGAGATGCTGTTCTCGCGGCTGGACCTGATTGCGCCGGCACTGTTCGCGGCGGGTGTGCTGATTTTGATTGCGGGGTTGAGAGAGCGCGGCGAGGCGAAGAGCGCGACGGCGCGGCCGGACTATGAGCGCTCGATTGTGCTGAGCGGCGATAACGTGACGTTTGCGCAGGCAGGGTGGATGGGCGCGATCCAGGGATTTTGCCTTCCCTTCCGCGGGTTCTCGCGGTCGGGCGCTACGATCTCAACAGGGTTGCTGGCGGGTGCGAATCGGCAGCGGGCAGAACGGTTTAGTTTTGCGCTGGCGGTCATCATTACGCCGCTGGCGATTGCGCGCGAGGCTGAAAGACTTTTGAAGGCAAAGCATGTTGCGGATCTTGCAGGGCAACCGCTTGATCTGCATGCGAGTGTTGTCGCTGCGCTGCTGGGCATGGTGTTTTCGTTCTTTGCGGGACTGGCGGCGCTGCGCTGGCTTAGCTCGTGGTTGGAGCATGGGCGGTGGTATCTGTTTGGGATTTATTGTTTGGTGGCGTCAGGGGTGGTGTTTTATCTGTACCACCTGGGGTATTAGACCGCAGGTATTAGACAGCGGGGCTTTCCAGGCGGGCCGGTGTGGCTTCAGGTTTGGTGTATTGCCATGCCCACGCGATGAGGGCTAGCTGCAGTGGCAGTCGGAGCCACGAAATCCAGAGTGGGACGTTGGGGTAGCGCTCCGGGTGTTGGACCATCCAGAGGTTGGCGGGAAAGACTGCGATGAGGAGAAGGATGATTCCCCAGGCGGCGGTGCGGCGCGTGGGTGGGACGAGAAGGCCGAGGCCGCCGGCGATTTCTGCGGCACCGCTGACTAGAACGAGTTCGCGATGGGCGGGACAGTAGTCCGGCATGATGCGCACGTAGGCGCGGGTCACGACGAAGTGACCCACGCCCGCTGCTATATACAATCCTGCCATTAGTACGCGTCCGAGCCGCATGGT
>Ga0302316_10001611_pt1 | contig 17486 bp, 13 predicted proteins | sample III_Palsa_N3_2_FD_200456 | JGI IMG/M metagenome (GOLD analysis project Ga0302316, IMG submission 200456) | Peat permafrost microbial communities from Stordalen Mire near Abisko, Sweden - III_Palsa_N3_2 | ecosystem: Environmental > Terrestrial > Soil > Palsa > Peat permafrost | place: Sweden...
TTCCGGCGAATCCTTGCCCGGGTGGTAGTACGGCACGTCCTTGAGCTGCTCGTCGGTGATCGGAATCTGGAAGCGGTCGCGGAAGTGGCGCACCGCCTCTTCGTCCAGCTTCTTCTGCTGATGGGTCGGATTCTGCGACTCGCCGGCCGCGCCCATACCGTAACCCTTGACCGTCTTGGCCAGGATCACCGTCGGCATGCCCTTGGTGTTGGACGCCGCGTGGTACGCCGCGTACACCTTGTGCGGATCGTGGCCACCGCGGTTCAAACGCCAGATGTCGTCGTCGCTGAGGCTGGCGACCATCTCGCGCGTTTCGGGATACTTGTTGAAGAAATGCTCGCGCGTATACGCGCCACCGAATGCCTTGCACGCCTGGTATTCGCCGTCGACGGTTTCCATCATCAGCTTGCGCAGCACGCCCTTGTGATCGCGCGCGAGAAGCGGATCCCAGTAGCTGCCCCAGACCAGCTTGATCGCATTCCAGCCGGCGCCGCGGAACACGCCTTCCAGCTCCTGGATGATTTTGCCGTTGCCGCGCACCGGGCCATCGAGGCGCTGCAGATTGCAGTTGATGACGAAGATCAGATTGTCCAGACCCTCGCGGCCGGCCAACGAAATCGCGCCGAGCGACTCCGGCTCGTCGGTCTCGCCGTCACCGAGGAAGCACCAGATCTTGCGGTCACTCGGAGGCACCAGTCCCCGATGCTCGAGGTACTTGAAGAACTGCGCCTGATAGATCGCCTGGATCGGTCCCAGACCCATCGACACCGTCGGCACCTGCCAGTAATCCGGCATCAGCCACGGATGCGGATACGACGACAGCGCGCGGCCTTTGCCGGCGACTTCCATGCGGAAAAGATCGAGCTGATCTTCGGCCAGGCGGCCTTCGAGGAAGGAGCGCGCGTAGATGCCCGGGCTGGAGTGACCCTGATGGAACACCAGATCGCCCGGATGGTCGGCCGACGGCGCGCGCCAGAAGTGATTGAAGCCGACGTCATAAAGCGTGGCGCTGGAGGCGAAGCTAGCGATATGGCCGCCCAATTCGCCCGGCTTGCGGTTGGCGCGTACCACCATCGCCATGGCGTTCCAGCGAATCAGCGTGCGGATGCGCCATTCCATCGCGGCATCGCCGCTCATCTTCGCCTCGTGACCCGGCGCGATGGTGTTGACGTATTCGGTGGTCGGATCGAACGGCAGATAGCCGCCCGAACGGCGCGTGTTGTCGACCATGCGCTCCAGCAGGAAGTGCGCGCGCTCGGTGCCGTCATGTTGAATCACAGCGTCGAGCGAATCCATCCACTCGCGGGTTTCGGTGGGGTCGATATCCTGGTTGAGGATGTCGTCGAGCTGATCCATGGGGGGATTCTCCGCGGCGCTATTGCGGCGCCAGACCTGATGGGGATGTCCGCCGTGGGGATCGGCGGTACCAATCTCCAATTCTAGCCGTTGGTGGGCTGGGCCGCCAATTTGAAATCCATGCGCTTACGCATGGTGATCCTTGCGAAATAGCCAGGCAACGGCTTATCGCAGCAGCGACACTTACCGCTCGAGGATCGCGACACTTTGCCCGAGGGATCCCGGCTCGCCCCAGGGCGCATCCGTACTGTTTACAAATCGGACGCTCTGATAGCCGATCTTTTGGGCCCATACGAAGATCTGAGACCGCTCGATGTACTGATTTAGATGCGGCAAGGTCGCCGTGCGCTGAACCTTGACCGTCGCCTCAAACTGCGGCCAATGGCTATCTTCGGCAAACTCGAGAAAAGAAAAGACGACCGTGCCGCCGGATCGCACGACACGATGCAGCTCTTCCAGATAAATATAGCTTTCATGATGCAGCAGGTGGGTAAAGACGCTGAACGCGGTAGCCATGTCCGACGATGCGTCTGGCAGTGGAACACTAAGCGATCGGTTCAAGATAAACCGATAGTTTTCCGGTGACTTTTTCTTGGCGTATCTGAGCAACGCCTTGACCACGTCGATGCCGCAGTACTCGATGGTCATGAGCTGACCCAGTGCCGATGCAAGTCGACCGCTACCGCAGCCCAGATCGACAAGGGACTGACCGTTGCGCAGCCCCGCGTATGCAACGATGCCTGCCTCGATCCTGCCAATATGCTCGTAAGTCCCGCCACCAACGGCGCGACTCATCGCCTCATGCATCGGGTATTTCCACATGAGGCGCCTGACCAGACGCTCGTAATCTTCGATGAAGTGAAACTTCGCCATTCGAATGCCTGGGTTGAAAAGGAGTACGGACAGTGCGTGTGATAGGCACTTGAAGCTGGCTAAGCTACGCGAATTCGAACCGTGAACGCCACCTCAAGGCCGCACGCTACTCGGGTTGACGATTGCTCGCCCGGATCTGCGCCTCGACGCACGCCACTGCGCTCATGTTGACGATGCGGCGCACGGTCGACTGCGGCATCAGGATGTGCGCCGGCTTGGCCACCCCCATCAGGATCGGACCGATCACCACGCCGTCGCTGAGCATGCGCGTCATGTTGTAGGCGATATTGGCCGCGTCGAGGTTCGGGAACACGAACACGTTGGCCTTGCCTTCCAGCCGCGAGTTCGGAAACAGCTTGTCGCGCAGCTCGGGCGTCAGCGCGACATCCGCCTGCATCTCGCCCTCCACCTCCAGGCGCGGGGCCTTGGCGCGAATCAGTTCAAGCGCCTTGCGCATCTTGGTGGCACCGCAGCTGTCGCGGCTGCCGAAGTTGCCGGCGGAGAGCAGCGCGATCTTCGGCGTGATGCCGAACAACTTCAGGCGGATCGCCGCCTGAAGCGTGGCCTCGGCGATCTGCTCGGGCGTCGGGTCGTCCTGCACGTGGGTGTCGAGATAGAAGAACGCGCCCTTCTCAGTCGATACCGCCGCCATGGCCGACGGCCCGCTGACGCCTTCGTCCAGTCCGATGATTTCCTGGATATAGGTCAGCTTGCTCTGGTACTGGCCGATGAGGCCGCAGATCATGCCGTCCGCCTCGCCGCGCTCGACCATCAGCGCCGCAATGATCGTCGGACGCGTGCGCACCAGCGCCTTGGCCATCGACGGCGTCACGCCACGGCGTTCCATCAGGCGGTGATAATGCTGCCAGTAATCGTCGAAACGCGGGTCGCTGTGGATGTTGCACAGCTCGATGTCGACACCAACTTTCAGACGCAGGCCGGCGCGCTTGATGCGCTTTTCGATCACGTCGGGGCGGCCGATCAGAATGGGTTTGGCTACGCCTTCATCGACGACTACCTGCACCGCACGCAGCACGGTTTCCTCTTCACCCTCGGCGTATACCAGCCGCTGCGGCGCGGCCTTGGCGCGCTCGAACACCGGCTTCATCAGCAGGCCGGTGCGGAACACAAAACTGGTGAGATGATCATTGTAGGCGACGAAGTCGGTCATCGGCCGCGTGGCGACACCCGAATCCATTGCAGCCTGCGCGACTGCGGGAGGCAGCTGCAGCAGCAGGCGCGGATCGAACGGTTGCGGAATCAGGTATTCCGGCCCGAAGCTCGGCGGCTTGCCGCCGTAGGCGCGGGCGCTGACGTCGGAGGATTCCCGCCGCGCCAACGCCGCAATGGCCTTGACGCAGGCGATCTTCATCGCCTCGTTGATCACCGTGGCACCCACGTCCAGCGCGCCGCGGAACAGGTACGGGAAACACAGCGCGTTGTTGACCTGGTTAGGATAATCCGAGCGGCCGGTCGCCATGATGCAGTCCGGCCGCACGGCCTTGGCTTCTTCCGGGGTGATTTCCGGGTTCGGGTTGGCCAGGGCGAAGATGATCGGCTGCGAAGCCATCGTCGCCAGCATTTCAGGCTTCAGAATGCCGCCGGCCGAAAGACCCAGAAACACGTCCGCACCGTCCACGATTTCAGCCAGCGTGCGGAACTTGGTGTCGCGCGCATAGCGTTGCTTGTCCGGGTCCAGATCGGTGCGCTCGCTGTGCAGCACGCCGTCGCGATCGAACGCGAGAATGTTCTCCGGCTTCGCGCCCAGCGCTACCAGCATGTCGACGCAGGAGATACCCGCCGCGCCCATGCCGGTCGTCGCAATGCGGATATCTTCAATACGCTTGCCGACCACCACCAGCGCATTGGTCAGCGCCGCGCCGACGATGATCGAGGTACCGTGCTGATCGTCGTGGAATACCGGAATCTTCATCCGCTCGCGCAGCTTGCGCTCGACGATGAAGCACTCCGGCGCCTTGATGTCTTCCAGGTTGATGCCGCCGAAGGTCGGCTCCAGCGAGGCGATGATGTCGACTAGCTTGTCCGGGTCAGACTCGTCGATCTCGATATCGAACACGTCGATACCGGCGAATTTCTGGAACAGCACGCCCTTGCCCTCCATCACCGGCTTGGCCGCCAGCGGCCCGATATTGCCCAAGCCGAGCACGGCCGTGCCGTTGGTGATAACCGCGACCAGATTGGCGCGCGCCGTGTACTCGGCGGCCGTGCTGGGATCCCCGACGATCGCATCGCAGGCCGCAGCCACACCCGGCGAGTACGCCAACGACAAATCACGCTGGGTCAGCAGCGGGGTAGTCGGGGTGACCTTGATCTTGCCGGGGCGCGGCAGGCGGTGATACTCGAGGGCGGCAAGACGCAGTTCTTCGGGGAGAGACATCGGCGGCGTTTATTTGAGTTGGGGAGGGGCGGCACCCGCCGCGGCGGATGGCTTTTCATGGTATCACCGCGGCGCCTGGTGCCACCGCTGCCGCAGTCACACGCTCAGTGACAGTTCGTCGCCCTGCACCCGATTCATGTGGATGCCGTTGACGAACACCGAGAACGCCAGCTTGCCGGCCAGCCCATGCACGTGCTGCATCCATGGCGGCAGCCAGTGCGGGGGCAGAATCGCACCGGATTCGAAGTAAGGCTGCAGCGCCACCACGTCGTGCAGCGCCAGCTTGCCGGCGAACAGGCAGCGCAGCAAATCCATGCGCCGCTCCTTCAACGCCCAGCGGAAAAACGTGTGCACCGTGAGCAGGCCGGCAAGATAGACATTGTCCTTGGCGAAGGCCGAACCGCCGGTCAACGGCACGCCGCGGAACACGCGCTGGGCCGAATGGAAACTGTCGGCCGGGGTCTGTCCGCAACCGCTGAAGTAGCGGTAGACCTCGACAAAGTCCGCCCCGTTGAGCGCCATGTCGATGGCGAGAATGCGCAGGCTGATGCGCTTGAGTCGGGTAATGTCGATGGCGCCCGACATCAGCTCGGCGAACACGGCAAGACCTTCCTGCGTGGCAGTGACCCGCGGCGAGGTGCGCGCCAGCGAGGTCAGCAGCGGCTGGCGGCGGCCATTCAACGCGGTCAGCGAGTGCACGAAAGCCTCGTGCGCCAGCAGCTGGTGGTGGTCGTATTCGGTGAAGTGCGTTTCGCCGCGGAGTCGGATGCGCGTGGCGCCGGCGGCGGCTTTTGCAGTCAGTTCGGGATCGACTTCCACGCGGATCGTGCCGGCGCCGAAGAAATCGTCCAGCGTCCTGCTCAGCTCGTCGCGCAGCGCTTCGGAACTGATGTCGGTATGCACTCCGTCAGACAGCAGGTCGGCGCCTAGCTCATCGGATAGCTCGACGAAATAGCGCGCTGCATCCAGATTGCTGCGCTTGCTACCGGGTAGCGTATCGTTTGGACGTCCATATAAAATGATCGACGGCGCGGTGACTCCTGAAGTGCCAACCGCTTCCAGCATCTCGGCAGCGATGCGCCACGACTCGGCTGTGCGGCGCAGATAATCGCCCAGCGGATCGATATCATCCGGATCACTGCCGCCGGCATCGGTTTCGATCGCTGCAAGCTCCGCGCGCGCCGCGGAGAGATCAAGACGCTTATAGGTCACCTCAGGTAGCGCAAACTGGCCCTTGCCGTAGGCGGCAATCATGCGATTTTCCAGCGACGCCGACCAGGCCACCGTCGGCAGAATAGTGATACCGCGCGCCGCCGCCAGCAGGCGCTTGTCCAGATCGGCGTAGCGCTGCAGGGCGGGCGGAAAATTTATCGTGGCGCTATTCATCGACGAGTCTGCGACAGACTTGCCAGCTGCACGTGTGAGCTGGCAACAATGAGCGCAACGGCAGATGCCCGCCAGCAAAAAAACTGCCTGCAGTCAGGTGAACTGGACGCACACGACCGGCGCATGGAGCTTTCCGCAATAAGGGTATGCCGATAATAGTCTGCGCGGCTTTGCTGGCGGTAATCGCACGCGCATTTCATTCGCTCCATTGCCAAAACGTCGACCCTTGGATAGTCAACGACGCATGCGGTATGCCAGCTATGCTCGCGGCGCCTCAGTCGCCTGGGCCAGACTCAGCACGGTCTGCGCGATCGACTGCGTCGTGGCCAGGGTGTTGATCGCGCCGGTACGCAGCGCACCGAGGATGCCGGTGACCTTGGTCGGTTCGCTGGCGATCGCAATCACGTTGGGAATGCGCCGCAGGTCTTCCAGGGTCAGGCCGATCACGCGCCCGGCCAGCGGCGTATTCGCCAGGCGACCATGAATATCGATGAAGTCGTATCCCATGATATCGCCGACCGCGCCGAGCTCGCGCACGGCCTTGATTTCGTCGGTAGTGAACCAGCCCATGCGGACCATGTTGCTGTCCTCGAGGATGTCGCCCACGCCGACCAGGGCGATATCCGCGCGCTGGGCCTTGCTAAGCGATTGGCGCACGGTGTCGTTTTCGAGCAGGTCGCTGCGGGAGCGCTCGTCGCTGACCATGGCCGGCGCATAAAGCGTCACGCTGACGCCGCCGAAACGCAGGGCCAGATGGCGGCAGATGTGGTCCGCATTCATGGCCTCGCCGCCGCGATACGAGCCGCCGATGGCGCATACGAACGAACAGTTGCGCTGCTGCGCCGAGACCGCGTGCTTGGAGACCGCGCTCACGTTGCGGCCCATGCCCACCGCGACGATGCTGCTGTCGCTCAGGGTGTGATCTAGGTAGCCCGCAACCAATCCGGCCAGCAGGTCGCGCTGGCTGTCCAGATCCTTGTGATCGACCGAGATGATCGCCCGCTGGATACCGAAGCGCTCAATCAGCTCGTTTTCCAGCGCCTGGGTCTGCTCCGGCGGATGCCGCAAACGCACGCGTATCTCGACTACGCCCTCCTTGACCGCTCGTTTGAGCAGGCGCCCCACCATCACCCGCGACATCGAAAACTTTGCCGCCAGATCCTCCTGCGTCATGCCGTCGACGTAGTAAAGCTTGGCCAGCTGGGTCAGTTGTTCAGGGGACATGGATCTGCCGTTCCGTTCGCTGAGGTGGCGACGATCGCGCCAGGACGCGAGGCACCAAAGGTTCGCACATTTGATCAGTATAAGATCATTTGTTCATCACGTGCACTCTGTCATTAGTCGTTTCTGGAGTCGGCGCCCGGTCGCAGCAGCGGTTGGTTGATTGTTGAAAAGCCAGGCATCGACAAAAATGTTGCTTTGCACCAATTACTTAGCCAAAGAATTAATAACCGGAAAAGCGGAATTCCGTCGTTGACACTCAAAATGGACTGCGCCTACTATCGAAGCTCTGAGTATCAAATGATACTCGTATGATCAATAGAACAGCAGTGCATGCGCCTTATCGGCTGCTATTCCCGTCCCATGCAGGTGGGGCAACGTCCAAGAACAAGCCCTTCAAGCACACCGATCCAGGAGAAAGCCATCATGTCCAGCGTGATTGATCGTCCGCAAAGCGCCACCGGCCCCACCGATCCGGCTGCTGCCATCCCCAAGACCATGAAGGCCGTGGTCTGCTACGCGCCCAACGATTACCGCCTGGAAGAAGTACCGGTACCGGTACCTGGCCCGCATGAGATCCTCACCAAGGTCGAGCTGTGCGGCATCTGCATGGGCGACGTCAAGACCTATCGCGGCGCGCCCTCGTTCTGGGGCGATGCGGAGCAGCCGCGCTATGTGAAGCCGCCGATGATTCCCGGCCACGAATTCGTCTGCCGTGTCGTTGGCCTCGGGCCAGGCGCCGAAAGCCGTGGCGTTGCGGTGGGTGATCGCGTGATTTCCGAACAGATCGTTCCCTGCTGGGGTTGCCGCTTCTGCACCCACGGCCAGTACTGGATGTGCCAGAAGCACGACCTGTATGGCTTCCAGAACAATGTGCAGGGCGCGATGGCCGAGTACATGATCTTTACCAAGGAAGGCATCGTGCACAAAGTGCCGGACAGCATTCCGCCGGAAGAAGCGATCCTGATCGAGCCATTGGCCTGCTCGCTGCACGCCGCCGACCGCGCCAATGTCGGCCTGGACGATATCGTGGTGGTAGCCGGTGCCGGCACGCTGGGCCTGGGCATCATTGGCGCCGTGCGCCTGCGCAACCCGAAAAAACTGATCGTGCTGGACCTGAAGCCGGAGCGCGCCGCGCTCGCGCTGCGCATGGGCGCCGATGAAGTGTGGAATCCGGCGCAGGAAAACGTGCTGGAAAAGATCAAGACGATCACCGACGGCTACGGCTGCGACATTTATATCGAAGCCACCGGGCATCACAAGGCGGTCAACCAGGGCCTGGCGATGCTGCGCAAGCTCGGTCGTTTCGTCGAATTCAGCGTGTTCAACGACGAAGCCACGGTGGACTGGTCGATCATCGGCGACCGTAAGGAGCTGGACGTGCTCGGCTCGCATCTGGGTCCTTACATGTACCCGCGCGCGATCGATTTCATCGGCTCGCGCAAGATCGACGTACGCGGCATCGTCACCCACACCTATCCGCTGGCCCAGTTTGCCGAAGCGCTGGCCGTGATGGAACGCGGCGACAAGTCGCTCAAAGTGGTGCTCGATCCCAATGCATGAATCGGCCTCGCGGCCGGGCGCATGCCGGGTACGTCCCCATGTCTCGACGCCGTGCAGCATACAAAACGCATCAGCAGGAAAAGCAGCATGAATCGAGTTATCAATGATCCAGATAACGTAGTGGAAGACATGCTCCGCGGCATCGTCGCGGCGCATCCGGAACTGAGCCTGGATGCCGACAACGCTCGCGTCATCGGCAACGCCGCTCCCATCGCAGCCGGCAAGGTCGGCGTGGTCACCGGCGGCGGTTCAGGACACGAGCCGGCGTTCCTCGGTTTCACCGGCCCAGGCCTGCTGGACAGCGTGGCGATCGGCGAGATATTTTCCTCGCCGACGGCCAAGAGTTTTCTCGGCGCGTTCAAGCGCGCTAACGGTGGCGCGGGTGTGGCCTGCCTCTACGGCAACTACGCCGGCGACAACATGAACGTCAAGATGGCGGTAAAGATGGCCGCGGCCCAGGGCATCGAGGTCAAGACCGTGGTGGCCAACGATGACGTGGCCTCGGCGCCGGCGAGCGAGCGCGAAAAACGCCGCGGAGTCGCCGGTGAGATCCTCATGTGGAAAGCCGGCGGCGCGCGCGCCGCGCTTGGCGGTGATATCGACGCCGTGATTGCCAGCGCGCGCAAGGCCATCGACAACACGCGCTCGGTCGGCATCGGCCTGTCGGCGTGCACCATCCCGGCCAACGGCAAGGCCAATTTCCATATCGCCGACGGCGAGATGGAGCTGGGTATCGGCCATCACGGCGAACACGGCGTCAGCGTCACCAAGACCGTGCCGGCAAAAGAGATGGCCAGGATGATGCTCGACATCATCCTGCCCGATTTCCCGGTCGGCAGCGGCGATGAAGTCGCCGTGCTGATCTCGGGTCTGGGCGCCACGCCGGTGATGGAGCAGTACATCCTTTACGCCGAGGTTGCCGACCAGCTGGCCGCTGCCGGGGTGAAGATCGGCTTCCGCTTCGTCGGCAACCTGTTCACCTCGCTGGAGATGATGGGCGTGACGCTGACCGTTACGCGCCTCGACGACGAGCTGCGCGAACTGCTGGCGCATCCGTGCAGCAGCATAGGCTTGAACGTGGGAGCCGGCGCATGAGCGAGCAGAGCCTGCCGATGGCCGAATCGGCCTACGTGGTGCGCGACTTGATCGCGGTGATCCGCGAGAACCGCGATTACCTCTCCGAGATCGACGCTGCTATCGGCGACGGCGACCATGGCATCAATATGAGCAAAGGCTTTTCGCAATGTGCGGAACGGCTCGACAAGGCTGGCGACACTGATCTGCCGAGCGCGTTCAACGCGCTGGCGGAGTCTCTGATGGACGGCATCGGCGGCTCGATGGGCCCGCTCTACGGCAGCTTTTTCATGAGCTTTGGCGAAACGTTCAAAGGTCACGATTCCCTCGACGCCGCGCTGTTCGGCCAAGCACTGCGGCAGGGACTGGAGTCCATCGGAGAGCTTGGCGAAGCGAAGGTGGGCGACAAGACTCTGGTGGATACCCTGCAGCCGGCGACCGACGCTTTCGAGGCTGCGCTCGCCCATGGCGCGGATTTCCTGACCGCCCTGCAGCTGATGAGCACCGCCGCCGAAAAAGGCAAGGATTCGACCAAGGACATGCAGGCGCGCATCGGCCGCGCCGCGCGCCTCGGTGAGCGCTCGATCGGTGTTCTTGATGCGGGCGCCACCTCGTGTTTTCTGATCCTGCGCAGCATGGAGCATTCCATCGGCGCAAAGCTCGCGGCCGCTTGACCGTGACGACGTCGACGAAGAAAAAGCTTAGCCCCGCCGCACGCCGCAGTATCACGACGGTCGTCGTGTTGATCGTAGCGATCGCGATGGGCTTCGGCACAAAGATCGTCAAGATCGGCGAAGACAGCACCGGCCAGTCTGGCGCGTTTTCGCCCGAGCAGTTCGGTCAGACCGAGTTCCCTAAGATCCAGGCGGCGGTTGAAAAACGCGCCGTCGACGCGGCGACCCTGGCCGCTGCGGTGGCCAAGGATCAGGCCGCCGCTGTCAAAGCCTATGGCGTGCCCGGGAACACCGGTCCGGAACTATCGGTCAAGTTCACGGGTACCGTAGGTGAGGGACAATCCGGCGTTTATCACGTTGCGGTGGACGGCGTTCCCGCGTCCGTCACGGTACGCGTGCAGACCGGCCCGGCGATCAACGGCACCGACCTGCGCGACGCCACCGGCACCATCACCTTTGGTCAATTCGTCAACCAGATCGAATATCAGAACGCCGGCTCGGCACTGAACAACGCGTTGAAGAAAGCCGTATTGTCCAAGGTCGACACCAGCAAGCTCACCGGCAAGAAGATCACCGTCGTCGGCGTGTTCGAACTGATCAATCCCAACAACTGGCTGGTCACGCCGGTGACGCTGAGCGCGCAATGACGGCGAGCTCGGATAGCGCCTGCCGCACCAGCGACGTCGTGCTGGCCGCGCGCGACATCGTGAAATCGTATGGCAATACGCACGCACTGAAAGGCGTCAATTTCGAGATCCATCGCGGCAAGGTCACCACGCTGTTCGGTGAGAACGGCGCGGGCAAATCGACGCTGATGAAAATTCTCTCCGGCGTGGAAACACCGACGTCGGGCAGCATCGTTCTCGACGGCGAGCCGGTGATTTTCAACTCGACCGTCGACGCGCGTGATCGCGGTATCTCGATCATCCACCAGGAACTCAGCCTCGCGCCGAATCTCAACGTTCGCGACAACATTTTCATGGGCCGCGAACTGCGTACCGCGTACGGTGTCGACTTCGCCGAAGAGGCCCGTCAGACCGCCGCGCTCATGACCAGCCTCGAGGAAGAGATCGCGCCGACCACGCTGATCCAGGCGCTGCGCCTGGGCCAGCAGCAGCTCGTGGAGATTGCGCGCGCGCTGTCGGTCAACTCCCGCATTCTGATCATGGACGAGCCCACGTCGGCGCTCAGTGCGGCCGAGGTCGAGCTGCTGTTCAAGGTGATCCGCGACCTGACCAGCCGCGGCGTGTCCATCGTCTACATCTCCCATCACCTCGAAGAAGCACTGGAAATCACCGACTACGCCGTGGTGTTGCGCGATGGAAACATCACCGCCGCCGCCGAGGCGAAAGACATCGATCTGGAATGGGTCGTGCGCAACATGGTCGGCGAGAACTTCAACCTCGGCTCGCCGCCGGAGGGCTATGACCTGGGCGAGGTTGCGTTGAGCATCGATGACGTCAGCATCGCCGACGCGGCCAACCCGGAGCGCTCGGTGGTCGACTCTCTGTCGCTGGACGTTCGGACCGGCGAGATTGTCTGCATCTACGGCCTGATGGGCGCCGGTCGCACTGAATTGATGGAGGCGATTGCGGGGCGCGTGCCGATGACCGGCGGGCGCATCCTGCTCAAGGGGCAGGACATCTCGCGCCTGAGCATCGCCGACCGTATCGAACGGGGCCTGGGCCTGGTGCCGGAGGACCGCCAGCGCGATGGTCTGGTGCAGACGATGTCGGTCGGCGCGAACCTGTCGCTGGCCAGCATCGGAGCTTTCGTTCGGGGACTGCTGATGTCGCGGCAGGATGAGCATGCCCTGGTCGACAACTCGATCCGCGATGTCCACGTCAAGACCGCCGGCGGCAGCGCACCCATCGGATCGCTGTCCGGCGGCAATCAGCAGAAGGTCGTGATCGGCAAGATGCTGATGACCGAGCCGCGGGTGATCCTGCTCGACGAGCCCAGCCGCGGCATCGACATCGGCGCCAAGGCCGAAGTGTTTCGGCTGCTCAGCGAGCGCGCCGCGAAGGGGCTGGCCGTGCTGTTCTCGACGTCGGAAGTCAGCGAGTGCCTGAGCATCGCGCACCGAATCATCGTGATGCGGCGAGGCAAGATATCGGCCGAGTTCGGCCCGGATGTCACCAAGGAACAGATCATGGCCGCCTCGGGCGAGGCCGTGGTCGCATGACTGCCACGCACAACGCTATTAAGCACAACGGAAAACGACCATGACCGACAAACGCCGCAACGATTCGAGCCCAGCCACCGCGCCCGCCCGCGCGGGCCGGTTCAGTGGCCTGAGCGTGGGCAAGCTGTTGCTGGAAGGTCGCGCCTTCTTCGCGCTCATCGTGATCATCATCGTTTTCTCGAGCATGTCGCCGTACTACTTCTCGCTCAACAACTTCCTCACTATGGCTTCGCACGTCGCCATTTACGGCATCCTCGCGATCGGCATGCTGCTGGTCATTCTCAATGGCGGCATTGATCTCTCGGTGGGTTCGACGCTCGGGTTGTCCGGAGTGATGGCGGGTTTTCTGATGCACGGCGTCACGCTGAAGACGTTCGGCGTGACGCTGTTCCCGTCGGTGTGGGTGGTGGTGATCGTGGCCTGTGCGCTCGGTGCGCTGGTTGGCTTGATCAACGGTGTGCTGATCGCGCGGTTCAAGGTACCGGCCTTCGTCGCCACCCTGGGCATGCTCTACGTGGTGCGCGGCGTGGCGCTGCTGATGACCAACGGCCTGACCTACAACGACCTCGGTGGCAAAGCCGAATTAGGCAATACCGGCTTCGACTGGCTGGGCTTCAATCGTCTGCTCAACGTGCCGATCGGCGTGCTCGTGCTGGCGGCCATCGCCCTGATCTTCAGCGTGGTGCTGACCCGCTCCGTGTTCGGCCGCTGGCTATACGCCTCCGGCGGCAACGAGCGCGCGGCGCAGCTTTCCGGCGTGCCGGTGAAGAAGGTGCAGGTCTACGTCTACGTGATTTCCGGCGTGTGCGCCGCCATCGCCGGCTTGATCCTGTCCTCCGAACTGACCTCGGCCGGTCCGACGGCCGGCACCTCGTACGAGCTGACGGCGATCGCCGCGGTGGTCATCGGCGGTGCAGCCCTGACGGGCGGCCACGGCAATATCCGCGGCACCCTGCTGGGCGCTTTCGTTATCGGCTTTCTTTCCGACGGACTGGTAATCATCGGCGTATCGGCCTATTGGCAAACCGTATTCACCGGCTCGGTCATCGTGCTTGCCGTTCTGCTCAACGCGGTGCAGTACCGCCGTCCGGGCAGGCGCGCGGACAAGAACGGCACCGGTTCCATTTCTGCTCGAACGAAAGACCCGGCCTCCGTGACCGGCGCAGTGACAAAGAAGACTGCCGGCTAATCGGCGATTTATCCCTCAACAACAGGAGCATTCCATGTCTCGCAAAGCTATCGCTTTAAAGCTGGTGACCGTCGCCGTGATTGGCGCACTCGCTCTCGCTGCCTGCTCCAAATCCCCTGATTCCGGTGCCAGCGCGGCTCCGGGCGATGCCAGCAAGGCCGGTGGCCTGATGTCGATCATCGTCAATGATCCGTCCAATCCGTACTGGCAGACCGAAGGCAACGTCGCCAAGGCCGAGGCAGAGAAGCTGGGTTACAAGGCGACGGTTGGTGCGTCCAAGGGCGACACCAATACCGAAAGCAATCTGATCGACACCGCCATCACCAACAAGTCCGTCGCCATCATTCTCGATCCGGCCAACGCGAGCGGATCGATCGGCGCAGTGAAGAAAGCGGTCGCCGCGAACATCCCGGTCATCATCGTCAATGCCGAGATCAACCAGGAAGGCCTCGCCAAGGCGCAGCTGGTTTCCAACAATGCGCAGGGCGCCGCGCTTGGCGCGCAGCAGTGGGTGAAGGACATGGGCGAGACCGGCAACTACGTCGAGCTGCTCGGTTCGCCGTCGGACAACAATGCCGCTACCCGCTCGAACGGTTTCAACACGGTGCTCAGCCAGTACCCGAACTTGAAAAAGGTCGGCTCGCAGGTCGCCGACTGGGATCGCACCAAGGGCCACGACAAGATGCAGAGCATGCTGCAGGCAAATCCGAACATCACCGGCGTGATCAGCGGCAATGACGAGATGGCCCTCGGCGCGATCGCCGCGTTGAAGGAAGCCGGCAAGCTGTCGAACGTCAAGATCGGCGGCTTCGACGGTTCGCCGGATGCGATCGCCGCGATCAAGGCTGGCGAACTGCAGTACACCGTGCTGCAGCCGGTGGCTACCTTTGCCGCCAAGGCGCTCGACGAAGCCGATTCGTTCGTGAAAACCGGCAAGACCGGCGCGGCGACCGAGAAGCAGCTGTTCGACTGCATCCTGGTGACCAAGGCCAATGTCGGTGACTACACCTCGCCGTTCACGCTCAGCAGCAAGTAATTCGTACCAAACCGGGAGCGTCCTGCGGCGCTCCCGGCCAGCGGCGCGCACGCGCCGGACAAAGCGATCGAAGACCGCTCCGGCGACATCGACTCACCGTCGGACAGAACACCCGATGCACAGAATGAGGCACTCCATGAACCGTAAACTGCGGATCGTTGTCGGTTCCGACGACGCCGGCTTCGAATACAAGGAAGCGCTGAAAGCGGACCTGGAAGCCAACCCGAATATCGAACTCGTCGAAGACATCGGCGTGGACTCGAACAGCCACACTCCTTACCCCACCGTGGCCATCGCCGCGGCGAAGATGATCGCCGCCGGCACCGCCGACCGCGCCTTGCTTGTTTGCGGCACAGGTCTGGGCGTCGCCATTGCCGCGAACAAGGTGGCCGGCATACGCGCGGTAACGGCGCATGACAGCTACTCGGTGGAACGCGCGGTGCTGAGCAATAACGCTCAGGTGCTGGCCTTCGGTCAGCGGGTCATCGGGCTGGAGCTGGCGCGCCGCCTTGCGCGTGAGTGGGTGACATACACATTCGACGACTCGTCGGCCTCGGCGAAAAAAGTGGCACTCATGTCCGACTACGAAAACCACGAGTGAAGTTGGCGCACTGAAGTTGGCACCGCGGCCGGCACGCTGCAAGATCGAGAGCAAGCTGCCGCATCGCCGGCACGGCTTTACGCGAAAGCTCTTAACGCTTTATGAAATTGAGCGGCCTCTGTCGATATCTCGCTTTGCAACATCGTTCGAACACCCTCGAATCGGTGCAGTAAAGGTTTTGGCCGGCTATCCGCAGGCTTTGTCCACGTTTAATCCAAGCCGCTTCGTCACTCTGATTACGCGCATTGCTGCGGTTGCAGCAATCTCGTTTAGATCGATCCATCACGTGCAACGCGTGGGCAATGTTCCAAGATAGTTGCTGAGCACCCCACCGACCAAATCATCGCGGCGATAACGACCTTTCTAACCGCGCTTCATCGAATCACGCCTCATAAAGGACGAATGATGACTATCAAGACGTTGCTTTTCATCGCAGGCATGGGCGCCACGGCGGCCGCCTCCGCGCAGAGTGCCATCACGGTGGCGGTGGTGAATAACCCCGACATGGTCACCATGCAGAAACTGTCCGGCGAGTTCGGCAAGCTGCATCCCAACGTCAAGGTGAATTTTGTCACCCTGCCGGAAAACGAATTGCGCCAGAAGGTCACCACCGACATCGCCACCAGCGCCGGACAGTACGACGTGGTGATGCTAAGCAACTACGAAACGCCGATCTGGGCGAAGAACGGCTGGCTGATGCCGATGGCCCCGACCGCGGACTACGACATCAACGATCTGCTGCCATCCGTGCGCAAGGGCCTGTCGTACAACGACAAGATCTATGCGCTGCCGTTCTACGCCGAATCGTCGATGACGTATTACCGCAAGGACCTGTTCGCCGCCGCCAAGCTCACCATGCCGGCCGAGCCGACCTGGACCCAGATCGGCCAGTTCGCCGCCAAGCTCACCGATAAGTCCAAGGGCACGTACGGCATCTGCCTGCGCGGCCTGCCCGGCTGGGGCGAGAACATGGCGCTGTTCGACACCATGGTCAACGCCTACGGCGGCCGCTGGTTCGACATGAACTGGAAACCGGAGCTGACCTCCGCGCCGTGGAAGAATGCCGCCAATCAGTACAAGACCCTGCTGACGCAATACGGCCCCCCGGGTGCGACCTCCAATGGCTTCACCGAATCGGAAACGCTGTTCGCCAACGGTCAGTGCGCGATGTGGGTGGATGCGACGGTCGCGGCGGGCTATCTGTCCGATCCGAAGACCTCCAAGGTGGCCGCCAACGTCGGCTTTGCCCAGTCGCCGCACGAGGTGACCAAGGCGGGCTCCAACTGGCTGTATATCTGGGCGCTGGCGATCCCGAAATCGTCCAAGCACGCGGCCGATGCGCAGACCTTTATCGACTGGGCGACCTCGAAGGGTTATATCGCCACAGTGGCCAAGGCCAAGGGCTGGGTTGCCGTCCCGCCAGGCACGCGCCAGTCGACCTATGCCAATCCGGAATACCTAAAGGTCGCGCCGTTCGCCAAGCTGGTCGCACAGGCTATCGGCACGGCTGATCCGACCAAGCCGTCGGTGCAACAGGTGCCTTATGTCGGCATCCAGTTTGTCGATATCCCCGAGTTCCAGGCGATCGGCACCCGGGTCGGGCAGATCATGGCCGGCATCCTGGCCGGACAGACCACGGTAGATCAGGGCCTGCAGCTGGCGCAGACATATACCCAGCGCATGATGATCCAGTCGGGCAAAGCCAAGTAAAGCTCCCTCGCGACCGCTGGCGCACTGGCGTCGGCGGTCGGCACACTACTGGACTCGCCTATGTCGTCCCCCGCCGTCGCCCTGCCGCCTCGCGGCAAGCCTGCTAAAGCCAAAGCCAACCTGTCCGGCGCACCCGTGCGCCGGCTGCTCGCTCCAGCCGTGATCTTCATGTTCGTGTGGATGATCGTGCCGCTGGTGATGACGCTGTACTACGCATTCC
>Ga0302316_10001617_pt1 | contig 17427 bp, 14 predicted proteins | sample III_Palsa_N3_2_FD_200456 | JGI IMG/M metagenome (GOLD analysis project Ga0302316, IMG submission 200456) | Peat permafrost microbial communities from Stordalen Mire near Abisko, Sweden - III_Palsa_N3_2 | ecosystem: Environmental > Terrestrial > Soil > Palsa > Peat permafrost | place: Sweden...
CTCGCCGTAAGGCTCAACGCCTTCATCCCACAGGACAAGGCCTACGCCGCCATCGAAGCCGTAGTCCGCATCTTCCGCGAGCAGGACGAACTCCGCGTCAGCCGCACCCACGCCCGCATCAAGTACCTCTTCATGAAGCACGGCTGGACTGCCGAATCGATGCTCGCCGCCATCGAAGAAAAGCTCGGCTACAAGTTTGATCCCGCCGAAGAAGGCGCAATCGTCGATGACGTCTATCGCGACCACGTCGGCGTGCACCGCCAGCGTCAGGAAGGCCTCAGCTACATCGGCGCAACGGTCCTCAACGGCCGCCTCAACCCCGAGCAGCTCCACACGCTCGCCAGCCTCAGCGAAGAGTACGGCGACGGCCATCTCCGCGCCACCATCGGCCAGAACATCGTGCTCGTCAACATCCCAAACGCGAAGACCACAGAGGTCGTCGAGAAGATCAAGGCTCTCGGACTTGAAGTTCAGCCAACGGTCTTCTTCCGTGGCGCAGTAGCCTGCACCGGCACGGAGTTCTGCAAGCTCGCCATCTCGGAGACCAAGGGCTTCAACAAGTGGCTCGTCGGCGAGCTCGAAGAGCGCCTGCCGCAGTTCGACCAGCAGCTTCGCCTTCACGTCACAGGATGCACCAATAGCTGCGGCCAAAGCTGGATCGCCGACCTCGGCCTTGAAGGCAAGAAGGTGAAGAAGAACGGCGTCATGGTCGATGCCTTCTACTTCTGTGTCGGCGGCGCCGTTGGCGAGCACGCCGGCATCGCCCGCCAGATTGGCTTCCGCGCCGCAGCAGAGGACTGCCCCGAAGCCATCGAACGTCTGCTCCGCACCTATCTCGCAGACCGCACCGAAGGCGAGAACCTGCGCAGCTACTTCCGCCGCACCAGCGACGAAGACCTGCGCGCCTCACTCAACGGAGCACAAGTAGCCCCCGTAGAACGCGACCCCGCACCCGGCCGCATCCCGGCAAACGTCGGCTAGTGCGGCAATCGGAGGAGTGATGCAAGACGCGGTTGTCTATTTGCTGCAGCACGAGTTCGAGCTCGAAGGCCGTGAAGAATCGTTTATGCTCGGAGTTTTTTCCGATCGCCAGCGTGCCGAGGAAGCACAAGCCTACTTTGAAACTCAACCAGGCTTCCGTGATCACCTGGATGGTTCACGATTAGCGAGACGGTTCTCAATCAACGCATGTGGTCTGAAGGATTCGTGTTGTATAGGCACCGCTCGAAGCGCCAAAGGAGCGACGACATACCAGCCTAGGCCGAAGGCCTAGGGTTGTATAGACAAAACGCCCGAGGGCTGAAAGCCCGACACATAACCGCACCAACGAAAGCCAACCATGTCCCTCTTCCCGATCTTCCTAAAACTCGCCGCCCGGCCCTGCACCGTCATCGGCGCCGGCAACATCGCCGAGTCGAAGATCGAAAGCCTTCTCCTCGCCGAAGCCAACGTCACCGTCATCGCCCCCGACGCCCTCCCACGAGTCCGCGACTGGGCCGACTCCGGCCAGATCAACTGGCTGCAACGCGAGTACGCAACAGGCGACCTTACCGGCGCATTCCTCGTAGTCGCCGCCACGGCAACCAACGCGGTCAACCGCGCCGTCTACGCCGAGGCCAACGAAGCCAACATCCTCTGCAATGCCGTAGACGACCCACCCTTCTGCGACTACTACTTCCCCAGCGTAGTCCGCCGCGGCGAGTTGCAGATCGCCATCTCCACCGCCGGCGAAAGCCCCGCACTCGCACAACGGCTGCGCAAAGAGATCAACGCCGCACTCCCGCTCGACACCGGCGACTGGCTCATGGAACTAGGCCGCCTCCGCCGCGAGGTCACCGCAATCGAACCCATCGGCGAACCCCGCAAACAACTGCTGCATGAACTCGCCTCGCGCGAGGTTTGCGGCTTCGATGGTTGTCCCTCCCGCATGAGGGCAAGGCAGCACATGCGCGATCAGGGATTCGTTCCCGCAGGAGAGGGGAAGGCATGACAAAGGCAGAAAGCGGAAAAGTTTATCTAGTAGGCGCCGGCCCCGGCGACCCGGAGCTGCTTACGCTGAAGGCCATCCGTCTGCTCGAAACAGCCGACGTAGTCTTCCACGACGACCTCGTCCCCGACGAGGTCCTCGCCCTCGTTCATCGCCACGCTCTCATCACCAGCGTAGGCAAGCGCTGCGGTCGCCCCAGAATCACCCAGGCCGGAATCCACGCCCTGATGATCGATTCAGCCCGCGCCGGACAAAGCGTAGTCCGCCTGAAGCAGGGCGACCCGCTCGTCTTCGGCCGCGCCGCCGAAGAGATCGCCGCCCTCCGCAACGCCGAAATTCCCTTTGAAGTAGTCCCCGGCGTAACCGCCGCCTTCGCCGCCGGAGCCGCTCTGTCGCTCCCCCTCACAGACCGCAACACCGCCTCCAAGCTCATCTTCGCCACCGGCCACCACGCCGACGGCAAAGACCCCGCCCCCATCTGGTCCGGCCCACTACCCGAAGACGCCACACTGGTTCTCTACATGCCCGGCCGCGACACCGCCCGCATCGCCGTCGAACTAGCCGCCGCTGGAGTGGCCGCCGACGTCCCCTGCGCCGCCGTCTCCCACGCCGCCACCCCCAACCAAACTCACGCCGCCTGCCGCTTGGCAGACTTCGCCACCCTCCAATGCGGCCCAGCCCCCCTTCTCCTGCTCATCGGCCGCGCAATGGAGTCGCTGGTAACAGGTGACGCAAATCAAGAAGTGGTGAACGCAGTTGTGTCTGAGTCCATTGCGACCCTGGGTACAACCCGCGCCTAACTCTAAGAACTATCTTCCACCTTGGCCGCCCACCCATTCCTGGAGCATAATCACCACAGAGGCTTCCCCATGGCGACTTCACCCACGCTGCTCTCCATCGAAGAGTACCTCCACACGAGCTACAAGCCCGACGTTCACTTCGTCGACGGCGAGATCGAGGAACGCAACTTGGGCGAACACACGCACAACTTCATCCAGGGCTTTATCTACCATCTCTTCACCCTGAATGTGGATACATGGGCTAGCGAAGCCATCGTCGAGCAGCGCATTCGTATCAACTCCAGCCGTGTCCGGGTCTGCGACGTGGTGGTCATCGGTGCGGACGACCCCTTTGAAGAGGTGATGACCCGCACCCCGCTGATCTGCGTCGAAATCCTCTCTCCGGAAGATCGAATCGCTCGCGTCGAAGTCGTCCTGGCCGACTACTTCGCCATGGGTGTCCCCAACATCTGGCTCATCGATCCCATCCGCCGCATCGCCTACACCTACGACGCCACCGGTCTGCACACAGCATCGCTGACCAACCTCTCGGTCCCAGGCACCCCCATCCTCGTTGACCTCACCCCGGCGTTTGCGCAGCTCGACAAAAAGGCCGCCCGCAACCCCTTCTAAGCACCCGCACTACGAAAACCCGCGTCACCACTGGCGTTTCCCCCTACCCACCCCCAAAAACACCGTGTTTACCGTAAGCCCATTTTTCACCGTGATTTTCTGACTGGCGACCGTAAATTTCAGAGACCGGTCCGTGCCAAACACCGTGAAAATAGGGGCATTTCGCACAAAAACAACTCCGCCCGACAGCACGTACGGTCACCGTCGGGCGGAAGGGTTACTTGGCCGCAGTTTTGGTCAGCGGGGAAGTGATCTCATCCAGATAATCCTTAGCCCCATCCACCCGAACCATCACAGGAAAGCGCTCTCCATCGTGATAATCAACATTTACGGGGCGAATATAGCTCTCCGACTGAATCAACAGACGAATCGGCTCACTACCAGTCTTGGCTGCAACAAGCGCATCATGCAGCGGATTGTCGCCCATCAGTGTGTCGGTATCTCCAACAGTATCAGTGCTATACGTGAAGACCTTGTCATTGATGGCAAGGATCTTCTCACCCGGCGCAATCTTAGCCTTGTCCGCCGGACTTCCCCAGCGAACGTCGTAGACCGTTCCATCCTTAGCCAGCCGTAAACCCAACGAATACCACACGTTAGGCCCCATAGGCATACGCCCGCCACCCGAGTCGCGATCGAACTTGGAGGGGTGATCCTGATACGTCACCTTGTATCCGCCCCGCTCAATCCCCGCCATATCCGCATGAACATTGATCAAATCAATGCGCTCGTGCAGAAAACCCTTCCAATCGTAAGGCGCAACCTGGTTCAGGTCCGCAATCAGCTCCTCACGCGTATAGGGAACAATAAGCGGACCTGTATCGCCACCCTTGCCAAGGAAGATATGCAGGAAGTCTGTAAGCGACTTCTTATCATCAGTTAGCTCGCGAATCTTGGTATCGGCATCAAGCCACAACAGTTCGCCTTCCTGGTAATAATCCTGCCCACGCCGCCAGTTTGACCACGAAGGACTGTTGTTGCGCAAAATGCTAGCCGCGAGCGCCGTATCGTCTGTAGAACGCCACTCGCGACCCGATTTGTAGTCCAGCTGAGCAGCCGAAGCTGCCAGCTTGGCGCGGTATATCTCCTGTGTTTCCAACCCACTACGCGCCGCCAGCACATTTCCCATGTACTGCGTCATGCCCTCATAGACCCAAAGCAACTCACCAACCTGGGCCTTCGAAAAATCAGTCTGATAGAGCGTCGCTGGGCGACGATACTTGCCATTCCACGAGTGCGTAAACTCATGAGCCAGCAAATCAGCCTCGCGATGCTGATGTTTTACATCAGCAAAACCCAGCTCGCCAATGCCGTTATCAGAGGACTGTCCGTGCTCAAGTCCTTCTCCACCAGTAATATCCGAGAGCGTGAGCAAAAAATGGTAGACGTTGTAATGATGCGACGCATAAGCCGCCGAGGCCTCGCGAACAAGATTTGAAATCTCAGCAAGCAACTCCGGACGGAGATTTGAATCGGCGGGGAGATCAGAAACCACGTCAATGTAGTGCTTCGGCGTGATCTCAGGAGCCAGAGCGAACTCATGGAAGTACTGTCCGGCAATGATCGGCGAGTCCTCAAGTTGTTCTACCGTCGTGGGTTGGAACTGGGTGGTGCCGCCAACCTTAGCGTTGGGATCGTAAGCGCCTGTGGGCTGTAGCGCCGTTCCAACGCCCCATCCGGGAAGCACAGTAACGCTGGGCTGGATCGCAATGTCCTTGACAGGGATATTGGCGGGATAGAGCAGAAGCTTTTCCCATTCAAGAACGGCAATTTTATCGGAAACCCGCGATAAAACGATGCAATCCAGGTGCGCGTGCAGCGTAGTAACGCCTGCGGGAATATCGAGGTGGAACTGATAGAGATCGACATCATCACGGCGCCAGGGAAGGACTTTCCCATTGGCAGTGAAGACGACTCCAGTGATGTCGTCGACCGGGCCAGTGGGGCGATGATTGCCAGGAATCCACTTGGGAGTCGTGAGAGCTAAAGGGCCTGCTTTCACAGGGATATCGACTTCAGCGTGGTAGAGCTTGCGCGGAGCCTCGGTGAGATCGGCTGTGATCCTAATGGGCTGCTGCGCGGAAACAAAGGCAGGCGCGGCGATAACGAGCGCAAAGACGGGTAGCAGAAAGCGGCGGAGAGATAGCAAGCGAAGCCTCATTGAAGTACGGCTGGATTTAGGGGAGTTACTACGTAATGGAATATACGCGCGGAGAGGGTTGAAAGTTGTCACGGGGCGATTTCCGCGAGGCGTAATGCTGCGCCAAAGCCCCGATCTCTAAATGCCAGATCGGGGCTTTGGCTGAGCGAGGGCTTAAGCGAGGGCTTTTTCGATAGCAGTGACGATGCGGGGATCGCTGGGGGGCATATCCGGGGCGAAGCGTGCGACGACGGCGCCATCGCGGCTGATGAGGAACTTCTCGAAGTTCCAGAGAACGCTGGGCGGAGCGTCCGGAGCGGGGAGATCTTGCGACTTCAGGTAGCCGGTGATGCCGTCGCGGAAGCCGGCGTCATTGATAAGCGCTTCGGGCGCGGCGGTGGTGAGTTCGCGGTAGAGAGGGTGAATTTCGGGGCCTTTGACGGAGATCTTGGAGAAGAGCGGGAAGGTGACGGGGTAATCGATGGAGCAGAACTTGGCGATCTCCTGGTCGGAGCCTGGCTCCTGTGAGGCAAAGTCATTGGCGGGAAAGCCGAGCACGACGAGGCCGCTATCTTTGTACTGCTGGTAGAGCTGCTCAAGGGCGGTGTACTGGGGGGTGAGGCCGCACTTGGAGGCGACGTTCACGATGAGGAGAACTTTGCCGGAGTAGTCGGCTAGGGTGGCAGGAGAGCCGGAGAGGGTGGTCAGGGGAATATTGGCGAGCGTTGACATGGGAATAGTTTAGCGAGTTTTTAACGGGTTTATGGTGTCTGCTTGGTGAGAGTGTTATTTGGGCAGAGTTTCGCGTTGCCGGGTGGAGTGGTTTTGAAGAGGAATGTTGTTTCAGGGTTCGTTCTGTTGATAGTGATGGCGATGCTGGCTGGAGGCGTCGCGTGGGGGCAGCAGGTACCTGATGCGACCTCCGCATCCGCGCAGACGCGGAGCTTCTTTGGACGGTGGACGGAGTTTTACCGGGAGGATTGGTGGCCAACTCCGGTGGTTGAGACGGCTGCTCCTGCAGCTCCGGCGGAGACGAAGCGCGGATTAGCTTCGCCGCTGAGTTCGCCGCCGTTTCCCAGCGCGGATTGGTCGTATGGCGGGTCGCCGGTGATCGGGGAGCCGGATGGGAACTCGTATCCGCTGATGACGGCTATCAATGGAGCGAAGAGCCGGACGAAGGTGTACGGGTGGATTTCGCCTTCCGGGAATCTGAGCACATCGCGGGACCGCAACTCGCCGGAAACGAATGATATTTATTCCAACCGCGTGGAACTGAACCAGGCAGTGATTTATGTGGAGCGGCTGCCGGATTCGGTGCAGCGAGACCATGTTGATTTTGGATTTCATCTGACTGCGTTTTATGGGACGGACTATCGCTCTACGACGAACAAGGGATACTTCAGCAGCCAGTTGATCGATCATAACCGGCAGTATGGGTTCGATCCGGTTCTGGAGTATGTGGATGTGTATTTCCCGCATGTGGCGAGGGGGATGAATCTACGTGCGGGACGGTACATTTCAATCCCGGGCATTGAGGCACAACTGACGCCGAACAATTACATGTTCAGCCATTCGTTGTTGTATTCGGTCGATCCATTTACGGATACGGGTGTGTTGGCGACGATCCAGGTTTCGGATCAGATGGTACTGCAGGCCGGAGTTTCGGCGAGTCATGATGTGGCGCCTTGGACCGCGGACGCGAAACCTTCGTTTACGGGATGCGTGAGCTATACGACGAAGAGCGTGAACGACAACTTCTATCTTTGCGCGAATGGGATCAATGACGGCACATACGCGTTCAACAATCTGCAGATGTATGACGGGACTTGGTATCACCGGATTGGGAAGACGTGGCATGTTGCGACGGAGATGTACGAGATGTATCAGCGGGATGTGCCAAGTGTGAATGGGACGATCGGGCCGACGCTGATTGAGAAGGGAACCAACGGAGCCAACTGTTTGCCGGGCAAGGTGAGATGTCTCGCGCCGGAGTGGGCTGCGGTGAACTACGTGAACAAGCAGCTTTCTGCTCATGATTACTTGTCATTTCGCAGCGATTTTTTGAATGACAAGAAAGGACAGCGGACCGGGTATGCGGGGCAGTATAGCGAAGGGACGCTTTCGTGGAACCACTGGATTGGTTCAACGGTGCAGTTTCGACCGGAACTGCGATTTGATCATGCGTGGGACCGAAAGGCTTATGACGAGGGGACACGACGAAACCAGTTCACGGCAGCGACGGACGTGGTCTTCCACTTCTGAGGCTGACGTTGCCGGGTCTGTGGTGGAACGCGTAGAGTGGCGGGCATGAAACTGGCTTGTTCGCTTGGTGTTCTGGCGGGTGTATTGGGTGCGGCGGTTTCGCCATGTGCGATGATGGCGCAGACGCGGCCCGCGATTACGGGTATCGCGTTCGTGCGGATGTACACCGCAGATGCGGTGGCCTCGGATGCGTTCTACGGCAAGACGCTGGGGTTTGAGAAGGTGATGGGCGCGGACGAGATCGCGCGCTACGGCGTGAACGAGGCCCAGTGGCTTGAGGTGGAGAAGCTGCCGGCGGGTGCGCCGGAAGCGCGTGTCGCGGAGATTGCATTTACAACGCGCGATGTGAAGGGGTTGCAGCGGTATCTGGTGGCGCACCATGTGGCGATTGAAGCGGGCGCGAGTAAGGATGGGTTTTCGGTACGCGATCCTGAGGGCAACCTGATTGGGTTTGTGCAACGGGATGCGATGAAAGGCAAGCTGGCGATGTCGTCGAGAGCGACTTCGCGGCGGGTAATTCATGCGGGGTTTGTAGTGCATGACAGGGCAGCGGAGGATGCGTTCTATCGGGACCTGCTCGGATTCAAGCCGTATTGGCATGGCGGGCGGACGGACGATAGCACGGACTATGTGAGCCTGCAGGTGCCTGATGGAACGGACTGGGTAGAGTACATGCTAAATAACGGGCTGCATCCGAGTGCGCATACGCTGGGTGTGATGAATCACTTCTCGTTAGGTGTCTCACACATGAGCGACGCGACGGCTGCGTTAGCGAGTAATGGCTGTACGACAGCTGAATGCAACAAGACGCAGATGGGCCGCGATGGCAAGGTGCAGCTGAATCTCTATGACCCGGACCTGACGCGGGTCGAGTTTATGGAGTACGTGCCTTCAGGAACGACTTGCTGTTCGAGCTTTGAAGGACGGCATCCGGTTGAAGTAGAGGACCGGTAGCGCGTGATTGCATTACAAAGAGGAGACGGATGATGAAGACACGCCGCGAATTCTTACGGGCTTCTGCTTTTGCTGCGGGTTGCGCGATCCGCTTTCCAAGTCATGCATTTGCGGCAGGTGAACAGGGAGGGATGATTTATGGGGTGCAGTTGTACATGGTGCGCCGGCAGGCGGTGAAGGATCTCGCCGGGATCTTGAAGGCGATTCATGGGATTGGCTTTACGCAGATCGAGCTGTATCCGATTGCTTATGAGCATCCAGCGGTGGAGTTGAAGCGGATTGTCGCGGACTCTGGGCTGGGGGTGGTTTCCGGGCACTTCGACTATGTGGGATTTGAGACAAAGGTGGACTATGGACGTCAGCTTGGGTTGAAGTACATGGTTTGCCCGATGCTGCCGAAGGAGCAGTGGAACTCCACGGAGGGATTTCGCAAGGCGGCGGGCGACTTCAACCGTTGGGGTGCGGCTGTTCGTGAGGCGGGAATGGAGTTTCTCTTTCATAACCATTGCTATGAGTTCAAACCGCAGGCAGGCGGTGTGACAGGGTGGCAGACTCTGATGGAACACACAGACCCCAAGCTGGTGAAGATGGAGTTCGATCTTTATTGGCTGACCCAAGCGGGCAAGGACCCTTCGGCGATGCTGGCCCAGTATGCTGACCGGGCGCGGGTCATCCATCTGAAGGACCGCATTGCAGGCGCTCCGACCGGCTATGAGATGGGGCCAAGTGCGGAACACTTTACCGAGCTTGGCAAGGGGTCGATTTCCTGGCCAAAGCTGATCGCGCAGGCTCGGCGACAAGGCATTCAGTACGCATTTCTTGACCAGGATGAGACCGCTGGGCCGGTGATCGCAAGCATGGACGAGAGCTTTTCTTACCTGCAAACACTGCGAATTTGAGGCCGCCGGGGCATTAAAAAGTCATAAGGAAACCGTAAAAAGATAGATTTCTTTTTCTGCCGGTTTGACAGGTTGGCGTAGGATATTTATCGGTGCGCCTTGTGGACGCCCGAGGTTTAGTAAAGCATGAGTTTTTTTGACGTTTTGTTTGGAAAGCCGTTAGCGAGCAATGAAGCCCATGCAGAGCAGATTGGCGTAGCGGCAGGAATTCCGATTTTTGGGCTAGATGGCCTTACCAGCGCAGCGTATGGACCGGAAGCAGCGATGTCACTGCTGATTCCGCTCGGTTTTTATGGGGTGCAGCACTATCTGTTGCCGATCTTTGGCTTCATTCTGGCGCTGCTGACGATTCTTTATTTCAGTTACCGGCAGACGATTGTGGCGTATCCGAACGGTGGCGGATCGTTCACCGTGGCGAGCGAAAATCTGGGCGATGGCGCAGGATTGCTGGCAGCCGCGGCATTGATGATCGACTATATTTTGACGGCGGCAGTGGGTATTTCGGCCGGCGTTACGGCGCTGGTTAGCGCGGTGCCGGAGCTGCATAAGCACCAGTTGCTGATATGTCTGTTCATCCTGGCGATCATTGCCATCGTAAATATGCGCGGGGTCAAGGAGACCGGCGCGGTGTTTATGCTGCCTACGTTTGTGTTTGTAGGGACGCTGCTGCTGACGATCGGTGTGGGTGTGTATCACGCGGTGGCGACAGGTGGACACCCAGTGGCCCTGGCGGCTCCGCCACCACCAGATATGAGCAAGCTGGAGGCGTTTACGCCCTGGTTGCTGCTATGGCTGCTCATGAAGGCGTTTTCGAATGGTTGCGCGGCGATGACCGGTGTTGAGGCGGTGTCGAATGGAGTGACGGCGTTCAAGGAGCCGAAGAGCGCGAATGCGAACCGGACGCTGACGGTGATCATCGCGATTCTGATTATTCTGCTCTTTGGGCTTTCGTATGTAGCGCGGGCTTATGGCGTTACGGCGATGGACCCGGATGCGACCAACTATCAGAGCGTGTTGAGTATTGAAGTAGCCGCGGTGTTTGGCCGGGCATGGTTCTACTACCTGACGATGGCCGGTGTCCTTGCTGCGTTGTCGTTCAGTGCCAATACGGCGTTCGCGGACTTTCCACGTATGGCGCGAGCGATCGCCGGTAAAGACTATCTGCCGCATGTGTTTCTGCTCAAGGGCCGCAGGTTGCTATTCTCGCATGGTATCTATGCGCTGACCGGGTTTACGGCGTTGATACTGATCCTGTTCGATGGTGTGACGGACAGGCTGATTCCGCTGTATGCCATCGGTGCGTTCCTGGCGTTTACGCTGAGCCAGTCGGGGATGGTGAGGCACTGGCACAAGACCCCAGACGCTCCGCATCGCCATCTGAAGATGTTTATCAATGGGCTGGGTGCAGTGGCTACGGGAATTTCGCTGTGCATCATCCTGGTGACAAAGTTTATGTACGGCGCGTGGGTGACCGCGTTGCTGGTGCCGTTCTTGATTGCGATCATGCTGGGCGTGAAGCGGCACTATGTGCGCGTGAAGCGTGAGACAGAGGATCCGACTCCGCTGCGCTTGACGGGACTGGAGCCGCCGATCGTGGTGATTCCGATGGCTCGATGGGACAAGATTACCGAGAAGGCGATGCGGTTCGGGATGCTGATGAGTCCAGTGGTCAAGGTTGTGCATGTGGACTCGGATGATGCTGATGCCTTGGGCTGTGTTTGGGACGAAATGGTGTTGAAACCGGTGCGGGAGCACAATATGGCGGAGCCGGAGCTAGTGACGGTGAAGAGCACCTATCGCACGATCCTTTCGCCGCTGATGGACTATGTGCTGAAGCTGGAGGACGAGAATCCCGGGCGGAAGATTGCCGTGCTGTTGCCGGAGCTTGTGGTGCGGCACTGGTGGGAGAATCTGCTGCATAATCAGCGGGTGCAGCTGCTGAAGTTGCTGCTGCTGTTGAAGGGAAACCAGAGGATTGTGGTGGTGAATATTCCCTGGTATCTGTAAAGCAGACAGGTAAACATTAGATAGGTGAAGCCGCTCAGGGATGAGCGGCTTCGCTGTTTCAGAAGAGGGAGCGCAGGCGGGTTACGGCGGCGGGGATGATTTCGAGGGCACGGTCGATCTCTTCGGCGGTGGTGAGCCGGGAGAGGCTGAGGCGGAGGCTGGAGCGGGCTTCGGTGGGTGTGAGGCCCATGGCCAGGAGCACATGGGAGGGCTCTGTGGCACCGGACTGGCAGGCGGCGCCGAAGCTGGCGGCGATGCCCTGTATATCGAGGGCGATGAGGAGGGATTCGGCGTCGACGCCATCGAAGCGGAGGTTGGTGGTGTTGGAGATGCGGGGAGATGCTGCGGCGTTGAGGTGGGTGTGAGGGATGGCTGCGACGAGGCCGGCTTCCAGGCGGTCGCGCAGAGCGGTGAGTGTAGCGGGAGCGGGGGAGAGCAGCCATTGGTGGGCGAGCTCGGCGGCGCGGCCTAGGGCTACGATGCCGGGGACGTTCTCGGTGCCGGCGCGACGCTGGCGTTCGTGAGGGCCTCCGTGGAAGAGCGGGGCGAGTTGGATGCCCTTGCGGACGAAGAGGACGCCAGTGCCTTGAGGGGCGTACATCTTGTGGCCGGAGAGAGAGAGCAGGTCGACGTTCTTGAACTCTCCGGCGAGATCGATGGGGAGCTTCGCGGCGGCTTGTACGGCGTCGGTGTGGACTAGGATTTGGGTGGCGTTGCGCTCGGCGAAGGTCTTGGTGAGGCGGGCGATCTTGCCTACGGGTTGGATTGCTCCGGTCTCATTGTTGGCGAGCATGATGGAGACTAGCTTGGTGTGTGGCTTGAGGGCAGCTTCGAGGGCTGTGGGGTCGATGAGGCCATCGGAGGTTGGAGCGAGATAGATGACTTCGAGGCCGCGGCGCTGGAGGGACTCAGCGGCGTACAGGACAGCGTGGTGCTCGATCTGGGTGGTGATGAGGTGCGCACGTTCTTTGGAGTCCAGGAAGGGCTGCAGGACGCCGGAGAGGGCCAGGTTGTCGCTCTCAGTGCCTCCGGAGGTGAAGACCAACTCCTTTGCGGTGCAGTTGAGCAGTTTGGCTACGGATGCGCGGGCGTGCTCGACGGCGGAGCGGGTTCGTTGTCCGCTGTGGTGAGCAGAACTGGGGTTGCCGAAGGATTCGGACCAGAAGGGACGCATGGCTTCGACGACCTCGGAGAGCACAGGGGTCGTGGCGTTCGCGTCCAAGTAGATGCGCTGCATGAGTTGATTTTAGAGCGTTGTTACGCGCTGGGCTTTGGGGGGTAGGGTTTGGTTTGGGAGGTGCGCTGGGCGATGGGGGTGTAAGGCGCGGGCCAGGCGGGGCCGGTGTAGTCGGCGCGGGGGCGGATGAGGCGGTTGTCGTCGTGCTGCTCGATGACGTGGGCACACCAGCCGGAGATGCGGCTGATGGCGAAGATCGGGGTGAAGAGGTCGATATCGATGCCCAGCGTGGTGTAGGTGCTGGCGGAGTAGAAGTCTACGTTGGCGTTGAGCTTCTTCTCGTCCCTGACGAAGAGCTCGATGGCGCGGGACATCTCGTACCACTTGGGATTCGCGTCCTTGCCGAGGTCTTCGGACATCTTGCGGAGGTGCGTGGCGCGAGGGTCTTCGGTGGTGTAGACGCGGTGGCCGAAGCCGGAGATCTTCTCCTTGTTGGCGAGCATCTTGCGGACGTGTTCGACTGGGTCTTCGCCGGCTTTCTCGATGTCGTAGAGGAGATGCATGACCGCTTCGTTGGCTCCGCCGTGGAGGGGGCCCTTGAGAGCGCCGATGGCGCCGGTGATGGCGGAGTGCATGTCGGAGAGCGTGGCAGCGATGACGCGTGCGGCGAAGGTGCTGGCGTTCAGCTCGTGGTCGGCGTGGAGGATCAGGGCTACGTCGAGGGCCTTGGTGGCTGTTTCTGAGGGCTTTTCGCCGTTGAGCATCCAGAGGAAGTTGGCGGCGTGAGAGAGCGAGGTATCCGGCGCGACGATCTCCTTGCCTTTGCGGATGCGATCGAAGATGGCAACGATCATGGCGATCTGCGCGGTAAGACGGAAGCTCTTGCGGATGTTCGCGGTGTGAAGGACGGACTTTTCGTCGGCGTCGTAGATGGAGAGGAGGGAGACAGTGGTGCGGAGGACTTCCATCGGACTGGCGGTCTTGGGAACGCTTGAGAGAAAGTCGATGACGTCGGAGGGGAGTTGGCGGGCGGCGGCGAGCTGGTGGGTGAAGTCGTTAAGCTCGGCGGTGGTGGGGAGCGAGCCGTTCCAGAGGAGGTAGGTGATCTCCTCAAAAGAGGATTTGTCGGCTAGCTCGTGGATGTCGATGCCGCGGTAGGAGAGGATGCCCTTGGCTCCGTCGATGAAGCAGATGGAAGACTCGTTGGCTACGACGTCTTGAAGGCCTTTGGGGGCGACGGTTGTGGACATTTATGGACTCTCCTGCGGAAATCTGTAGCGATACAGATTATCGGACGCGGTGGAATCGGTTGTCACGAGCGAGTGCGCGAATATCGGGACGTGCGATCTTTGCCTCTCCTTAGGGATTGAAGCGGGTCGGGGAAAAGGCGGTCAGGTCAATTGTCGGCTGCTTGCCTTCGATTAGGTCGGCGAGGATGGTGGCGGTGGCTGGAGCGAGGAGGATGCCGTTGCGGAAGTGGCCGAGTGCGAGGAATTCGTTGGGGTAGGAGTCACGACCGAGGATGGGGAGGTGGTCGGGCGTGGCGGGACGTAGGCCGGCCCAGGATTCGATGAGGGCGGCTTGGGTTTCCGAGGCGAAGGCGGCTAGCAAGTCGGCGGCGCGGGCGCGGAGGCTGGATAGAGCGGTGGGGTTGGTGGTGGTGTCGAAGCCGGCGGTTTCGAGCGTAGAGCCGATGACGGCGGTTCCGGCCTGGGGGCCGGAGGTGCGCGGGACAATGTAGATGTGTTCGCTGCGGTGGACTTCGCGGAGAGACATACTCGGTGGAATTTGGAGGCGCAGCATCTGGCCTTTGATTGGGACGACAGAGAGGCTTTGGTTTCTGAGGTGAAGGGGGCGGGCCTGCGCCCAGGCACCGGTTGCGAAGACTACGTTTTGGACGCGGAGTTGCTCGCCGGTGCGGGTGAAGACGGTGCGGCCGCGGGGCCAATCTTCTGTGATCTGAAGTTCGGTGTGTTCGCGGAGATCGATGGAGGTGGCACGGACGGCGGCGAGTAGGGCGACGGCTAGTTGACGGGGGTCGAGGGATTGCTCGGCGAGGTGGATGGTTGAGCCGTCGGGGAGGTACTGAATGGTGACTTCGGTCTGGATTGGGACGTGAAGGCCGGAGAGGGACTCGATGCAGGCAAGGAAGTTGGGGTAGAGCCCGAGGCTATATTGGGATAGCGGAAGAAGTTGTGGCGGGTTGTGGGGGTCGTTTGCGGCTAACATTCCGGCTGCCGCAGTGGAGGCGTGAGATAGTGCTGTGTCACGTTCGAGGACGGTGACGCGAGCGCCGCGGGCGTGCAGTTCGAGGGCTAAAGAGAGGCCTATGATGCCGGCTCCGGCGATGAGGATGTCTGATTTTTCCAGCAAAACTGCCCTTATCCACTAGTTTATTCGTAACCTACCAGCATCCTATAATTGTTCGACTGCGTCCATGAAGTAGCGCGAATTCCCGCGCGCAGTAGCGAACGTCAAGGAGCGTGTTTATGAACGAAATCGATCGCGAGTATGTTGTGGAACAGAAGGCACCGGGATGGCTGGTAGCAACGGCTATTGGCGGTGTAGTGCTGTCCCTCGGGGCGCTTGGCTGGGCCCTGGGTCTGCAGAATCATTTGAATGCAGACGAGGCAAACCTAACATCAGCGAATCAACAAAATTCAGCTCTTTCACAGAAGCTGGATGCCACCAATGAGCGGATGCGGGCACAGGCACAGACCCTGGGAGAGAGCGTTGGCCTGACGCAGAAGCAGTTGGAAGAGAAGTCCAATACGTTGATCGCAGAGCAGCGCGCAACGGCTGCACAAACATCAAGGTTGCAGAAGGAGCAGGCGGCTACGGCACAGCAGGTTGGTGCGGTGCAGTCTGATGTTTCAAGCGTAAAGACTGACGTTACCGGCGTTAAGACGGATGTTGCGTCGACGCAGGCCGACCTTGCCGATACGAAGGGTCAGTTGACCCGGGTGATGGGTGATGCCGGTGTGATGAGTGGCTTGATTGCTACCAATCACGACCAGTTGGAAGAGTTGAAGCACAAGGGCGACCGCAACTACTACGAGTTCACTCTTACGAAGGGTGCGCCGGCGCAGAATGTCGGCACCATCAAAGTGGGCTTGAAGAAGGTTGACCCGAAGAAGTCCAAGTTCACGCTGGCTGTGAGCTCGGATGACAAGAGCATCGAGAAGAAGGACAAGAATCTCGATGAGCCGATCCAGTTTTACTCGGGCAAGACCCCGGCGTTGTTTGAGATTGTTGTGAACAACATCGGGAAGAACCAGGTTACGGGGTATTTGAGCACGCCTAAGAATGCTCCGGCTCCGTTTTCGCCTAGCGGTGAGTAGTTGAAGTTGCAGTAGAAGTAGAAGGGCTGCGCGGCTTTGTCGCGTGGCCCTTTGCTTTTAAAGATTTTGAACGCAAAGGGCGCTAAGGTTCGCAAAGTAGAACTAAGGGATGGGAATGGTTTGGGGGTTTTGGTGGGCGAGGTTGACGGTGAGGGTGGCGGATTTGCGGGCCTTCCAGGATTTTTCGGTGAGGCCGGAGAAGTGGAAGAGGGCCGTGCCTTTGGCTGTTGAGCCGGGGCCGATGGCGGGGTCGAAGGAGAGTTGATTCGGCATAAGGGGTGTGAGGGCCGGGAAGGATTGTTCGAGACGGGCGACGTCGGTGGGACTGAGGGCTTTGGCGGTGTCGAAGGTGTTCTCGGTTGTCGTGTAGGTGGCGTCGATGCTCTGGATGAAGATGGGGAGTCGAAGCTTGTTCTGGAGGGTTACAGTTGCGATGACGTAGAGGTCGTCGTCGGTTTCTGCTGCCTGACCGACTATGCGGAAGCCGTTTTGCTGGCTGTTGGTGGTGGTGTGTGCGGCGTAGAGTTGCACGTTGGAGACGGCGAGATCGGCGGTCTTGCGAGGGTTGAGGTAGAAGACGGCGGCGGCGATCGCGGCTAGGATGGCGATTGCGATGAGGATGCCTTTTAGAGGACTGGTTTGGGGTGCGGGGCCTAGGTTTAAGTCGGGCATGGTTCAAGGATAGCGTGGGGGTGCGAAGAACAAGCAACGGCAAGAGCATGTCTCAGGGGCTAAGCCCAATTTGTGGTGGGTTCTAATGCCTGGGCTAAAGCCCACGCTTATCTCAGAGGCAAGTGCAAGTGCAAAAGCAACAGCCACAGCAAAAGCAAAAGCAAAAGCAAAAGCAAAAACCAAAGCCAAAGCCAAAGCCAAAGCCAAAGCCAAAGCCAATGCCAATGCGGGGATCTCTCCACTGCGGCGGCAAAGAGCGCCGCCTTCGGTCGAGATGACAGTGTTTGGGGTGATGTGGACGAAGAACGGGAGGAAGCAGGTTCTTCCCCTTCGGCTTCGCTCGGGGTCAGAATGACAATTCAAAAAAGAAGAAGCGATGAGCTGGAGCTAGGGTCTGGGACGGAGGCTGGCCAGGAAGGCTTCGACTGGTTGGATGTTGATGAGGTCCTGGGGGGTGAGCCAGGCGCGGCGGAGTTGGACTATGCCGTGGTCGATCTGGTCGAGTTCGTCAGTGGCGTGGGCGTCGGTGTTGACAATGAGTTTGCAGCCTAGCTCTTTGGCCTGGCGGAGGTGGAG
>Ga0302316_10001618_pt1 | contig 17424 bp, 13 predicted proteins | sample III_Palsa_N3_2_FD_200456 | JGI IMG/M metagenome (GOLD analysis project Ga0302316, IMG submission 200456) | Peat permafrost microbial communities from Stordalen Mire near Abisko, Sweden - III_Palsa_N3_2 | ecosystem: Environmental > Terrestrial > Soil > Palsa > Peat permafrost | place: Sweden...
TACCAGTACGTTGTCGACCTTTTCATTGGTCTGGAAGCTGTCGCCGGTTTTGGTGACATCGGACATCGGGGTGCCGGGCGCAATGGCGCCGGGCATCGGCAGTCCCTCGGCGCGGGCGCGCAGCACCATCTCCAGCGTCAGCGCACCGCCGGCGGAGGTGCCGAAAAAGGCGACGTCTTTGGCGGGCGTGGTCTTGAGCACGTCTTTGTAGACGGTGACGGCATCGTCCAGCGCTGCCGGAAAATATGCTTCGGGCGGCATGCGGTAATCGACGGATATCACTTTGTAGTGTCCGAATCCGGCCATCATGATTGCCTCGGTCGTGCCCGACTCGCCGGGGAAAAGCACATAGCATCCGCCGTGCACGTGGATCAGAACCTTGTCCCGATTTTCGGGCGGGATGTTCTGTGGCGTGATCACATAGACCTTCACCCCCGCAACAACTGCCGGTTTTAGCGATACATGCAGCCGCGACAGCATTCCTGGAATCGTTTTTACCGCGCCGGCAGCCTGCTTGTTGGCATAAGCGCGCGCCTCCTCGCCGGTTTTCCACTGGTCGTTCCAATCGGGATTGAGTGGACCGGCGATCAGCTTCTGCATGCCGGGGCTGATATCCGCATACGGCACGGGCAAGGTCTTGGCCGGTTCCTGCCGCGGACCCGATCCAACACTGGTTTGTGCAGAGGCGGCGCTCGGTGCGATGGCAGTGGCCAGAGCCAGGCCCACTGCCATCAGTCCACATCCAATGGAACCACCCAGCTTTGCGCCTTGGCGCGCGCTGACTGCTTGAGTGAAACCGAATGCTTCGTGATTCATCGTCGTTCCCCTGTCCGAGCTGTTCGCTGTACCCGGTAGCCTGGTGCCCGGGCGCGAGGTTGATGAAGCGGCAAAGGGATCCTATTCCTGCTTAAATGATTGCGCTACCATTTTTTGATGAAAAAAACGTCGTTTCGGCGCGTGCCGTCATCGGATATATCTTCATCGCTCTGCAACCGATTGAATGTATTGACTCCGCCGGATTGCAGCGGAAATATATAGCAAAGAAAAAGGAGCCCTACGGCTCCTTTTTCTTTGCTATCGCGACGTATCAATCGCCGCGCTGGCGCATTACATGCCGCTACTGGAGCCGGAGGCCGGGGCCGCGGCAACGGTCACGCCCGAAGCGTCAACGCTCTTCACACCCTTCACTTTCTTGGTCACGCGCACGATATGCGCCTTTTCTTTGCTGCTGGTGGCCGTGCCAGTCAGCGTCACTGCGCCTTCAACCGTAGTAACCGAGATATCAGTGGACTTGATACCCTTGGTGGTCGCCAGCACAGACTTGATCTTGGTGGTGATCAGGCCGTCAGCTGCCTTCTCCGGCACTGTCTGGCTGGAAGTCGCCGAATCCTGGGCCATGACCTGGCTAACCGGAACAGCTGCGAAGGCGACCATCAGGCCGGCGGCAATAAGGCTGCTACGAATCAGTGAACGTGTACGCATGGCTATCTCCTTGGTGATGGAAGTCTGTCAAAACGACAGTTGGATGCCGTTGTTGCCGGCTTCCGTGGGGCATATGGCAACAGTCGATGCGTGAAAATGATGTGGCGGTGCGGTGATTCGGTTCAGCAATTGATCGAAGCTGTGATCTTGAGCGCACGGCGTTTCGCGGTGCGTTACCCGCTTTGCCCTGGCCGGCGACGGAAGCGGAAAATCCGCGAAAAAAAACCGGAGCGCGCGGGCACTCCGGTTTTGGTGTCGCGGTTTTACGCGGTCGTTCTATTTCAAGGTGGTTTGGCTGGTGATCACCATGCCGTCGGCTTCCACGTGCGTTTCCGCATCAATGCTGTTGACGCGCGCGGCCTGCGCCTTCATCGCGTCGAACTGCGCTTTCGAGCGCGCCGCGTCGGCAGCGACCTGGGCGGGGTCATCCGTGCCAGCGTCGGCGCCGTCGATGGACGGGTCGTCATTATTCTTGGCCAGTGCAGCGGCGGTGGCGGAAAGGCTGTCGGCCTTCGCTTCCATCAACTCCAGCCAGGTCATATACATCGCGCCGGTCAGATGCATGCGACCGGTACGGCCGGTGTCGCCGGTCGGCGCTTTCAGCGTCTCGGCCAGCTGCGTGTTTTCGCCGGCGCCGATGCCAATGGCAACAGCCTTGTCCCCCAGCGCGATCCAGGCCGGCTGGCCGAGCATGCTGGCCATATCCTTGGGCAGCGCGGCAGGCGGTCCGTTAGGGGTGAGCTTCAGCTGCGCCAGCGCCGGCACCATCATTTGGCTCATCGCCAGCAGGCCTGTCGGGTTGTTGCTGCCCAGCACGATTCGACCGGTAAAGACCGGTATGCCGCCGTCTTTGGCCGGAGCCAGCGTGTCCAGCGCGATGCGCAGGCCGAGCATGTCGCCGAACGGAGGGATCGCCGCCTTCTGCATCGCCGGACCGATTTTGGCGAAACCGTCATTCAGATCGGTGAGCGCCGGGCAAGTGAAGGGTTTGGCGGCGACGGCATCGGCCTGCGCCGACCAGAACGTGCGCAGCGGCGCCACAGGTAGCGCGATGCTGACGTCGAACGGCGCGGTGCCGGCGCTACCGAGGCCTGGCAGATCGACCTTTAGATCGGAGAAGGCTTTGCTTATGTCGTCGGCTAGCGCGACGTCGAAGCGCACGTTCTGGTGACCCGTATCGAGCTGGGTGTAGCCGAAGCTGATGGTTGGCACCCGCGCGGCAATGCGGGTCGCTTCGGGCGCGCAGCTTGGCGAGGTCTGCAGCTGGTTGGCGACTGGCTCGCCGGTCTTGGCCGATTCCGCCGCGGCGTGCGCCTTGACGATCGAGGCGAACAGCGGATCGCTGCCGCTGATGGCCAGCGGCAGGGCGCGGGTCAGGTCGAGGTCGCCGACGACCCAGTTCTGATAGCCCTTGGCCTTGGCCAGCGTAACCAGCCGTCCGTCATCCTGCAGGCTCTTTTCCGGCCGGTCCAGGCCGAGCGCCTGACGGAGCAGCGCCGGTGTGGGGTCGGAAGGCAGTAGCGTAAGCACGGCCTGCTTACCGACCATGGCCAGAATGGCCTCGGTGCCGGAGGCGGCAAAGGTGTACTTGCGATAGCTCTGCGCGCCGACGCTGGCGACGTCGAGTTTCTTGCCATACGCGGTTTCCAGCCGGCCGACGAAACCGTCAAAGGCTTTCGGATCGCTCAGGCCGATGCGCAGTACCGGCGACAGGCCGATACCGTACAGGGCCGAGTAGCCTTTCAAATCAAGGCCAGCATTCTGCGCGAAGGTCTCGATGGTCTTGCCGTTGAATTCCGCCGCCAGCGCGTGCATCAGCCGCGCGCCATCAGGGTCCTTCTTGGCCATTTGATCGGCGGCGGCGGTGAGCTGCGCCAGCTGCGAAGGAAGCTGCATATCGGCCTGCGTCAGCAGCGCTTTGCGCGTGTCGTCGTCCAGCACGTCCAGATTGGCCACTACGTAAGGTGTGTCAGCTGGCGCAAAGGCCAGCGGCGCATCCTTATCCTTGTGTCCGCAAGCTGCCAGCGCAAAGCCAGCCAGGCCCAGCGCGATAAAGCGCGTCGTCGATCGCATGATCATCCCCAGGGTTTATGAGTGTCGCGGGCACATTATGCCGCGTTGCGGGTTGCCGCGGTGCGGCAATTTAACGATAAGTTTGCGATCGGCCGCAGGGACGCCGTCGTGCACCCGCAGGAACCGCTAGCGCGCCAGCAGCTCGCTGAGCACGGCCATGCGAACAAACACACCGTTGCCGACCTGCTCGAGGATCCGTGACTGCGCGCCGTCGGCGACGTCTGAAGCGATCTCGATGCCGCGGTTGATCGGGCCTGGATGCATGACTAGACAGCCCTTCGCCGCCAGGGCGAGGCGGCGCTGGTCCAGGCCATAGTGACGGAAGTAGGCCGCCTCGTCGGGCAGGTCGATCGATGCCATGCGTTCCTTCTGCAGGCGCAGGGTAATCACCGCATCGGCACCCGCAATCGCCTCGTCAAAGTCTTCGACGTAGTGAACTGTGGGAAATTCCTCTACCGAGGGCATGAGGGTCGAGGGTCCGCAGACGCGGATCTCCCTGGTGCCCAGCGCGCTGAGCGCGTGAATGTCAGAGCGCGCCACGCGTGAGTGCTTGATGTCGCCGCAGATCACCACGATCAGGTTCTCGAAATCCGGCCGATGCTGACGAATCGTCAACACATCCAGCAGGCCTTGGGTCGGATGCGCTCGATTGCCGTCGCCGGCATTGATCACGGACACCCCGCTCATCGCGTGGCGCACCAGTTCGTCCGGCGTGCCGGACTGCTTGTGCCGTACCACGATGGCATCCAGGTGCATGGCTTCAAGCGTGTGCAGGGTGTCGAACAGCTCCTCGCCCTTGCTGGTGGAGGAAAACCCGATGTCGAAGTTGACCACGTCCGCGCCGAGGCGGCGCGCGGCCAACTCGAACGAGGTGCGCGTGCGCGTGGACGGTTCGAAAAATAGGTTCAGCACCGTGCGGCCGGTCAGCACGTCGAGCTTGCGCGTGCCGTGTGCGCAGGCGTCGCGCAGCGCTTCTGCACGATCGAGCAGGCGCTCGATCGTGTCGCGCGGCATGTTTTCCAGCGTGGTGAGGTGGCGCAGGCGTGGGCTCATGGCGTCGGTTCTGAGAATGAGATGGGTGTCAGTGATCGACCGCGGACGGGGTGGACGACTCGATCAGCCAGCGCTCGACGATGACCGCCGCGGCCTCGGCATCGATATGGGCGGCGTCGCGCCGGCGCTTGAGGCCGGACGCGCGCGCTTCGGCGAAACGATGCGCGGCGTCCTGCGAGCTGTGCCGTTCGTCGACGAAGGCCACCGGCAGCCCGTAGCGTTTCTGCAGCTGGTCGGCAAAGCGTCGAGCCGCGCGGCTGGCCGGCTGTTCGCCGCCATCGAGCGTGAGCGGCAGACCGACGATAAAGGTTTCTGGCAGCCATTCCTTGCGCAGCGCGTCGATGCGTTGCCAGTCGGGCTCCCCGTCGCGCACGGTAACGGTGGTGAGCGCACGCGCGCTGGCAGTGAATGGATTGCCGACGGCCACGCCGGTGAGCTTGCTGCCGACATCGAAGCCGAGCACACAACTCATGCGTGACCTGCGTAGCTGGAGAGCTGTCGCGGGTCGACGCCGACCAGGCCGGCCGCGGCGCTCCAGCGATCTTCCAAAGGCGTTTCAAAGACGATGCTGTCGCTCGCTTCGGCGGTGAGCCACGCGTTGGCCATCAGCTCCTGCTCGAGCTGTCCAGCGTCCCAGCCGGCATAGCCCAACGCCATCACGGCCTGGCTCGGGCCGTCGCCCGCCGCCATGGCGACCAGGATGTCGCGCGAGGTGGTAACCGACCACGCGGCATTGATCCGATAGCTCGACTCCCAGGCACCGTGCTCGCGATGGAGTACGAAACCGCGCTCCTGCTGCACGGGTCCGCCGATTAACACCGGCGCGTCGGCCAGATCGCCGTCCGGGCAATCCAGCTTCATCTGCGCCAGCACGTCACCGAAACGATATTCCGACAGCTGGTTCACCAGTAGGCCGACCGCGCCCCCTTCGTCGTGCTGGCAAAGCAGGGCGACGCCACGCGAAAACGGCGGATCGACCAAGCCCGGCATGGCGATCAGGAAATGGCCGGTAAGGATATTGGGGACGACGGTGTTCATGGCCTCATTGTAAGCACCTCGCGCGCCTTGCGCTGCTTGCAATGACGCTTAGCGGGTCTGTAACACGTTGCTGGGCTGGAACTGCCAGGTGCGGGTGATGTTGAGTTCGTCGATCTTCTCTCCGCTTTGCGGCGCCGGCGGAAACGGCGCGGCCAGTCGCACGATGCGCTCAGCGGCAAGGTCCAGCAGCTTTTCGCCAGAGCTGTGGATCACCTCGATACTCTTGATGCTGCCGTCCAGCCGCAGCACCACGGTAAGCAGCACGTCGCCGTGCAGACCGCGTCGACGCGCCTCTTCCGGATAGTTCAGGTTGCCCACACGCTCAACGCGGTCGGCCCAGCCACGCATGTAGGCCGCGTACGCATATTCTTTCGTATTGGCGGTAAGAAACTTGATCTTGGGCCGCTTGGCGTACGCCACTTTTTTACGATTGAGCTCGGCGGAAAGTTTGGCGATGTCCTGCTCGGTCTGCGATTCGGTGGTGCTGGCCTGATCCTGCGGGTCGATCTGCTTTTGCGCGGTGTCGCTGGTGACGCTGAAGTCAGTCCGGCCGCTGGTCGTGACCATTCGGGTGGGGGTGGCGTCGCGGGGCTGCGCGACGGCCGCGGCAACGGCCGCGGCCGCCGTGCCCTCGTTCGGCTGCGGCAACGGCCCAGAGAAAAGGTCGGACGGCCGCGCGGCCTTGTCGTTCTGGCCGCCGCCGCTGTTATTGGCCTGGGCCAGAAAGTCCGCCTTGTCCGGGGCTTCCTGGTTGGCTACGTTGACGAGGGTCACGTCCAGCGTCGGCAGGCTCGGTTTCAGCTTGGCGAAATGAAAGGTGATGCCAAGCAGAAGCACGCCGTGCAGCAGAAGCGAAAATAGCAGCGTGGCGCTGATCGGATTGGGTGCCTCGCCGACCACTCGGGCAGACCCGGTCGGCTGAAGGGCGGCAGTGGCAGGCTGACTCACGCGGCGCGATGTCCCGAAACGCGCTGCTCGATGACGTCGAACAGCTGGCCGGCAATATTAAGCCCGAACTGCGCGTCCAGTTCGCGTACGCAGGTTGGCGATGTGACGTTGATCTCGGTCAGGTAATCGCCGATCACATCCAGGCCAACGAACAGCAGGCCGCGCCGGCGAAGCTCGGGCGCCACCTGCTCGACGATCCAGCGGTCACGCGCGGACAACGGCACGCCTTCACCGCGACCGCCTGCCGCGAGATTGCCGCGGAATTCATTGCCCTGGGGAATGCGCGCCAGCGCATACGGTACCGGCTCGCCGTCGATCACCAGGATGCGCTTGTCGCCGGCGGTGATCTCGGGAATGTATTTTTGTGCGATCGTCAGCTGCCGGCCCTCGCCGTGTGGACCGCCGGCGAGCAGCGTTTCCAGCATGGAATTCAGATTGCTGTCGCCGGCCTTGACCCGAAAGATGCCGCGTCCGCCCATACCGTCCAGCGGTTTGAGCACTACTTCGCCGTGCTCGGCGGTAAAGCGGCGCAATTCGGCCGCGTCGCGCGACACGAGCGTCGGCACGATGCATTGCGGAAACTGCAGCGCGAACAATTTTTCGTTGCAATCGCGCAGCGACTGCGGGTCGTTGACCACCATGACGCCGCCGCGCTGGGCCAGTTCCAGCACCATGCTGTCGTAAATGAACTGGGCGTCGACTGGGGGATCCTTGCGCATCAGCACCACGTCGATCTCGCACAGGTCGTGCCACTGCGCATCGCCCAGTGTGTACCAGTCATTCGGATCGTCGCGCACGGTGAGCGCGGCAACGCGCACCCATGGCGCGCCGTCGCGCAGTGCCAGGTCGCCCTGCTCGAAATAGTGCAGCGCGTGGCCTCGACGCTGGGCTTCCAGCAGCATGGCCAGGCTGGTGTCCTTGGCTACCTTGATCGCGCCGATGGGGTCCATCAGCACGGCGACCGAAAGGGTCATGGTGGTTCTCCGTCATGCTCAACTGCGGGTTCGAAAAAACATTCGACGACGCTTCGGCGGCTCGGGCCGGCTGGCTCGTCAGATTGACATCGACAGGTGCGATGGTCGCCGAGACGATCGATGGCGACAAGCTCGATCGGTTCGGAGCTGTCACCATGGGCCGGATGGTGCCAATATAGGTCACGTTGTGCGCGTTGCCTGTTGAGTCTGCGCGATTATTGCTTGACAGTTTCGAGGGGCAGGCGGTACACAACATGGCTTATCAAGCGCCGCCACAGAGCGGACCTCGATACATGTGGGTTTCGTGATTTTCGACACGTGCGAAGGACGGCACATTAGTTGCTTGTCCTCGTGATTGACCTGAGCTCGCGCGAGTTCCGGGGGGGAGTAGTGAATTTGAACGTGAGTGCTAATGACTTGACCGGTCTCAAGGTCATGGTGATCGACGACTCGAAAACCATCCGGCGCACGGCGGAAACCCTGCTGGCGAAGGAAGGTTGCGACGTGGTGACGGCGGTTGACGGATTCGAGGCGTTGGCCAAGATCTCCGACCAGAAGCCGGCGATCATTTTCGTCGACATCATGATGCCGCGCCTCGATGGTTATCAGACCTGCGCGCTGATCAAGAATAACCCGCAGTTCCGCGGCACGCCGGTGATCATGCTCAGCTCGAAAGACGGTCTGTTCGACAAGGCACGCGGTCGCATCGTCGGCGCCGAACAATATCTGACCAAGCCGTTCACCCGTGACGAGCTGCTTGGTGCCATCCATCGTCATGTCAGCACCGTGCCTGCAAGTCGCTAACTGCAGATTCTAAGGGGAACCTGTGGCCAATATTCTCATCATCGACGACTCACCGACCGACGTACGCGTGTTCACCACGCTGTTGGAGCGCGCCGGTCACCAGGTCGTTGCCGTCAACAGCGCTGAGGAAGGCATTGAGCGGGCGCGTGCCGATGTGCCGGGCTTGGTGATCATGGACGTGATCATGCCCGGCATGAACGGTTTCCAGGCCACGCGCACGCTCACCCGCGATCCGATCACCGCGGCGGTGCCGATCGTCATGATCACGACGAAATCGATGGAAACCGACCGCGTGTGGGGACTGCGTCAGGGCGCGCGCGCGTTCATCACCAAGCCGGTGAATGAAAAAGAGCTGCTGACCTGCATCAATGATCTGCTGCCGGGTGCAGCATGAACCAGCCCGCCAATCGCATGCCTGCCATCAACCAGACCCCGTTTGAAATTCTGGCGCGCTACGAGCGCCTGTCGCTGGCGCACGCGTCCGACACGCGCGACAAACTGGAAGCGCCGGGCTTGTGGCGCGGCATCGGATTTCGCGTCGGCGCGCGTCTGCTGGTCAGCGGCATCGACGAGATCAACGAACTCCTGGCGGTGCCTGCACTCACGCCGGTACCCGGCACGCAGCCGTGGTTGCTTGGCGTGGCCAACGTGCGCGGCAACCTGGTGCCGGTGGTCGACTTTGCGCGCTTTCTGTTCGCTGAGCGCACGCAGCTCACCGATCGCACCCGTCTTTTGATCGTGCGACAAGGCAACGGGAGCGTGGCGCTGCTGGTGGACGAGGTGTTTGGTCAGCGTACGGTCGACGAAGAGCAGCGGCGCGACGCCGCGCACGAGGACGACCCGCGCCTGACGCGCTTCGTCGAAAACCGCGTCGGCGAACAGCAGCTGGGCATCTTCAGCATGAATCGATTGGTGCGCGCACCGGACTTTCGTCAGGCCGCGGCCTGAGTATCGCGGGCACATTTGAACAAGAAGGGCCGGCGCCCGTTGTGGCCGGAATGGGTTAGCAAGTTCCGGATCGGCAGTCGCCCACAGCGCGGCGCCGATCGGATCAGGTCAGACGGACGAGGTGAACATGAGTACTACCGGGGGCGTTGGCAGGGAACGGGGTTATGCCGTTTATATTGTCCTGCTTGTGGTTTCGATTGGTTTCGCGGCGCTCGATTTCGGTCTGCTGAACCAGAAGAACAGCGAAGACCGGCAGGCCATCGCGCTGACCACGCAGATTCAGGTGCTTTCGCAGCAGACCGCAAAGTCCGCGCTGGAAGCGGCCAATGGCAATGCCGAGTCGTTCAACGAGCTGGCCGCCAATCGCAACTCGATCGACTCCGCCGTGCAGCGCCTGATCAAGGGCGATGCGCACACCGGCATGCCTGCGTATGACGACAAAAACACCACGCTGACCGGGCGTGCCGTCATCGCGCTGAGCGATTCGTGGAAGCAGCTCGATGGCGACATCGGCAAGATTCTCTCCAACAAGGCGCTGGTGACCGATTCGGGCGTGCGCGCCAACACGCTCGCTCAGCAGATGCCCCTGCTGAACTCAAGCATGGAGCAGGTGGTCAACATTCTGCAGCAGCACAACGGCAGCTCCGACCAGATGCTGGGTACATCCCGCCAGATGCTCTCCGGTGACCGCATCATTCGCCGCGTGCAGGAAGTGCTGCAGGGTGGCGACAACGCGCAGTCGGCGGCCGACGGTCTGGCCCGCGATGCGCAGCTGTATGGCAACGTGCTGAAGGGTCTGCTCGAGGGCAATCCGGAAAGCGGCGTCAAGCCAATCGGCGACGCCAACGCGAAAAAGATTCTCTCCGACATGACCGACAGCTGGAACAAGCTGTCCGATCCGCTGGCCAAGCTGGTCGCTGCGGCGGGCAACCTGGCCGATGTGAAGCACGCCGGCAACCAGGCTTCGCTGGATTCGCAAACGGTATTGCTGCGAGCCAACGACCTGTCCGAGCAGGTCGGCAAACTGCCGCTGCGCCGTCTCTTTCCAAACGTATGGTGGGGCCTGTTCGGCGCGATTGCCGCGGTGGTCTTCGCCGTCGCGCTGGTGTTCACCCTGGTCGCCGATCAGCGCCGCCGCTTCGCCAGCAGCGCCGAGCTCAACCAGCGTAACCAGGAGGCGATCATGCGCCTGCTGGACGAAATGGGATCGCTCGCCGAAGGTGACCTGACGGTAAAAACCACGGTGTCCGAAGACATTACCGGCGCGATCGCCGACTCGGTGAACTACGCCATCGATGAGCTCCGCTCGCTGGTGACGACGATCAACGAAACCTCCGAGCAGGTGTCTTCGTCCGCACAGGAAACGCAGACCACCGCGCGCCATCTGGCCGATGCGGCCGAGCAGCAGGCGCAGCAGATCAGCTCGGCGACCTCCGCGATCAACCAGATCGTGAGCTCGATGGATATCGTGTCGAAAGATTCGGCCGAGTCGGCCGACGTGGCCGAACGCTCGGTGGAAATCGCCTCGCGCGGTGCCGAAGTGGTGCGCGAAACGATCTCGGGCATGGACTCCATTCGCGACCAGATTCAAGAAACCTCTAAGCGCATCAAACGGCTGGGCGAGTCGTCGCAGGAGATCGGCTCGATCGTGGAACTGATCAACGACATCGCCGAGCAGACCAACATCCTGGCATTGAACGCGGCGATTCAGGCGGCCTCGGCCGGTGAAGCCGGTCGCGGTTTCGCGGTGGTGGCGGACGAAGTGCAGCGACTTGCCGAACGTTCCACCAGCGCGACCAAGCGAATCGAAACGCTGGTGCAGACGATTCAGTCCGATACCAACGAGGCGGTGAACTCGATGGAGCAGACCACCGCCGAGGTGGTTGCTGGTGCACGCCTGGCGGAAGACGCCGGCAGCGCGCTGGGCGATATCGAGCGCGTTTCGCATGACTTGTCGGCGCTGATTCAGAGCATCTCCACGGCGGCCCGCGCGCAGTCGGCCGCGGCCACCGATGTCTCTGTATCGATGAACGCGATTCAGGAAATTACATCGCAGACCTCGCAGGGCGCGAGCCAGACGGCCGACTCGATCGGTACGCTGGCGCAGCTGGCCAGCGATCTGCGCCGCTCGGTGGCGCATTTCAAGTTGCCTGGTTGATCAAGCGAGTTGATCGAGCTAGTTGACCGAACTATCCGTCGCGCTGATCGCAGCGCGATGAATACAAGCACAGGACGGGGGGCATGCTCGTCGGTTGCGTAACGTGTTGTTGGGCAATCGTTGAGAGAGGCGCATGAGACTTCAAGACCACATCGATTTCACCACGCTGCAGTGGGTCAAGCCGGAGCTCGACGAAACGCTGTCGACTGCGCGTGAGGCGCTGGCGACTTACGTCGAGCATCCGACCCAGCGCGATGCCATGCGCTCGTGCGCCGATCACTTACATCAGGTGCGCGGCACGCTGCAGATGGTCGAGCTGTACGGTGCCGCGCAGGTCACGGCGGAAATGGAAACGCTGGCGGTTGCGCTACTGCAGGATCAGGTCACTCACCGCGAAGAAGCTTACGCCTCGCTGATGCGGGGCCTGATGCAGCTGCCCGATTATCTGGAGCGCTTGTCCAGCGGCCATCGTGATGTACCGGTGGTGCTGCTGCCCCTGCTGAATGATCTGCGCGCCAGCCGCGAACTGCCGGCGCTGACCGAATCGGCGATGTTTCACCCGAATCTGGATGCGTTCCTGCCGGAGCAGGCGCCCGCCGCCATGAGCGAATCGTATGCCGAAGCGCATCGCGGCGAGCTGGTGGATCTGCGCCTGCGCTTCCAACAGCAACTGCTGAGCTGGTTCCGTGGACAGGACGCTGCGCAGCAGCTGCTGGGCATGCGCACGACGCTGCTGGCGATCGCTTCGCGCTGCTACCACGTCCACGGGCGTCGGCTGTGGTGGATTTCCGCCGGCGTGCTGGAAGGTCTCGAGCAGGGCATGCTGAAAAGCTTTGCGAGCGATATACGGCAGCTGATCGGCAAGGTCGATCGCAGCATCCGTCAGCTGATCGAGCAGGGCGAAATCAGCCTGCGCGGTGGGGACGCGGACGACGTGTGCTGCAAGATGCTGTACATCGTGGCGCAGTCGAAAGAACGCAGTCCGCTGATGGAGCAGCTGCGTATTACTTATGCGCTGGACAGCCTGCTGCCCGACGCCGCCGAACTGGAGCACGCTCGCGGCTCGATGGCCGGCCACAATCGCGCGTTGCTCGACTCGGTGTCGCGCGCGCTGAAGGACGACCTGCTGCGCGTGAAGGAAGCGCTCGATCTTTTCCTGCGCCAGGAAGACGCGGACCCTTCGCAGCTCGCCCCGCAAAGTGAAGTACTCGAGCGCGTCGCCGACACGCTGGGTATGCTGGCACTGAACGTGCCGCGTCGTGTGGTGATCGAACAGCGCCGCGTGCTTGACGAAATCGCCAACAGCCTGCGCAAGTCCGACGAAGAAACGTTGCTCGACGTCGCCGGCGCGTTGCTATACGTCGAATCGTCGCTGGACGACCATATCGAAAGCCTGGGCTCTGAAGACGAAACGCAAGCGGGCGAAACAGTCCAGGGTCTGCCGCGCAGCGAGGCGCTTGGCGTAGTCACCGCACTGATGCAGGAGGCGATCACCAATACCGGCAGCGTCAAGGGCGCGATCATCGCGTTCGTCGAATCCGGGTGGGAACACAGCTATCTCGCCGTCGCCCCCGCCCTGATGGGCGAGGTGGCCGGCGCACTGCGCATGCTGTCTGCACCGCGCCCGGCCGATCTGGCCGAGGGATTGGGCCGCTTCGTGTCCGAAGAGCTGTTGATGGACCGCCGCGTGCCTTCGGGCGAGCAGATGGATCATCTGGCTGACGCGCTGGCAGCGCTTGAGTATTACCTGGAAGCCGCGCGTGAACATCGCGGCGGTCTCGATCACATCCTCGACGTCGCCGAGCACAGCCTCGGCCTTCTTGGTTACTGGCCGCTGCCGGCAGCGCGCGCGCTGCCGCCGCCTACGCTGATTGCACTGTCGGCAGATGCCGACGAATCGACGACCGCCGAGCACGCCTTTGGCCAGTCCATCGACGCGGCTGCGCACGACGAAGCGTTTGCGCACGGAGCGCATCCCGAACTCAGCGAATCGGTCAGCATGCTTCCCGGCGATGATCTGGGTCATCTGTTTGTCGGCGACAGCGAGCAGCCCGCCGCTGCCGCCCACAATGTGGACGGCCTGCGCCTGGCCGAAACGGAAACGACGTCGCCACCGCCAGCGGAAAACGTCGGCACTGCCGACCCGTACGGCGACTGGATCGAGATCGAGGAAGAGGAGTTCGAAGAACTGCCGGTGCGCGATGCGCTGGCTGGCAAAACCACATTCAACCTCGACGCCGAAGGCATCGATGACGATATTCGCGAGATCTTCCTGGAAGAAATGCAGGAGGAGATCGACAGTCTGCGCAACGGCGAAAAAGTCTGGCTGGCCGAGCCGACCCAGATTTCCTCGCTGGTGACCCTGCGTCGTTCGTTCCACACGCTGAAAGGCTCGGGCCGACTGGTCGGGGCTGGTGTGCTTGGCGAGTTCGCGTGGAAGGTCGAGGACATGCTCAATCGCGTGCTCGACGGTACCATCGAGCCGCACGAAGGCGTGCAAGCCGTGGTTCATCATGCGATCGCCGCGCTGCCGGAACTGCTGGCAGCGCTGAAAGGCGAAGGTCAGCCGATGGCGCCGCTCAGCGCGATCATGCAAACCGCGGAAGAAGTGGCAGGGGGGCAGCTGACCCATGTGGAAGATCACTTGTCCACCGCTACGGAGATGGTTCGTCGCGTAGTGCGTCGGCGTATTCCGCGCTCGCAAGCAGCTGCCGATGCCGTGCCGGAAGCCAGCCTCACCGAGGGTCATACTGCCGCCGACAATCTTGCGGCAGGCGACGAACCGATGCCGTTCGAGCCGAATATTTCCATGCCGGAGATGCCGCCGGTGGATCCGGTGCTGCTGGAAATCTTGCGCAGTGAAGTGGCGCAATACCTGCATACCATTCGCGGCGCCATTCAGCGCAGCGATATCGAGCTGCCGATCGGCGAAGACCTGCTGCGTGCCGTGCACACGTTGCACGGCGCCATCGCGATGGTCGACATCCAGCTGCTGACGCAGCTGCTGTCTCCACTGGAAAGCCTGTTCAAGCGCCTGCGCGCCCTGAATATCGCGTTGCCGTCGGAAGGCGTGCGCATGCTCGAACAGACGGTCGATCTGGTCGACCATGTGATGGGGCAGTTCGACGTGGAGCAGCCGCAGCTGCCCAACGCCGATGTCTTGGCGGCGCAGATCACCGCGCTGCGCGACCGCTACCCGGAGTCGCAGGTTGCGCACGTCGTTTACGAGCGGCATGCGGACGAGGAAGCTGCGGTCGAATCGCATGACGCCGACGAATCCGCGGTCGAAAGCCACCCCGCCGGAGGGCAGGCGCAAGGCCCGACTGACCGCGCCGACGCCGAAGCGCCGCTCGAAACTACGCCTGTCGATCCGTCTAGCAACGACGCCGAATTCGATCCCGCCCCGCGGGTTGAGCACGACGAAAGTCACGAAACCACGGCAGAGCATGCCGTAGAGCAGACTCATGCGGTGTCCGCGGGCGAATCCGAGGCGGGAGCCGTAGCTGAGGCCCACCCCGACGACGCGCGTCACGCCGAGCTGGCCGCCGAAATGGTTGCCGCGCTGGGCGCGTTCGAACCGGAGGTGGCTGCTGCCGAGCGTGCTGCCGCCGAACAGCTGGTCGCCGAAAAGGCTGCTGCTGAGCGCGCGGCAGCGGAACAGCTGGCTGCCGAACAGGCAGCTGCGGAGCAAGCAGCCCTCGACAAGCTGGCTGCCGAACACGCCGCCGAACTGGCCGCGCAGCAGGCTGCCGACGACATTGCGGCCGAATTGCTGGCCTCCGAGAAGCGGGATGCCGAAGCGCGCGCGGCCGAGGAGGCTGCTGCCGCTCAGCAAGCGGAGCAAGCCGCCGCTGTCCAGGAAGCCGAAGTCGCTGCCGCCGCACGGCATATCGAGGAAGCCGTCTCTCATGATCAGCCGGTCGAAGCGTACGCCGAGCCGGTGCAAGAAAGCGCCGCTGCGAACGACGCACCGATGGTTCAGGACGAGGTCTACGCACTGGCCGGTTCCGGACATATCGACGCGGATCTGCTGGAAGTATTCATCGACGAGGCGCGCGAAATTCTCGATCACGCCGACGGCGTCATGGCGCAGTGGCACGATGCGCCTACCGAACTGTCGTACGTGGCCGAGCTGCAGCGCGATTTGCACACGCTCAAAGGCGGCGCGCGTATCGCTGGCCTGATGGGCGTGGGCGATCTCACTCACGCCGTCGAAACGCTGCTGGAAAAACCCATCCGCGATCCGGCCAAGACCGGTCCGCTGATCAGCGCGCTGGAGTCGGCGTTCGATCGATTGCACAAGCAGGTGCAGTCGGTCTCGCTGGGTCAGACCGTCGACTATCCGCAGGACATGATCAATCAGCTGCTGGCGCTTGCCGGCGAGACGAATCTCTCCGACGACGCCAACTCGATCACCGACGCTGCACCGCATGGGCGAAGCACCAGCGCACTGGTGTTCCCGACGGCGCCTGTGGCCACGATTCCGGAACATCTGCCCGACCTTCCTGATCTCTTGCCGGAAATGGAGGAAGAGGTCCGCTCGTCGCAGGAACAGATCCGCGTTCGCGCCGATCTGCTCGACAGCCTGGTCAACCACGCTGGCGAAGTGGCTATCTACCGCTCGCGCCTGGAACAGCAGGTGGCCGGCTATCGCTTCAACCTGGTCGAGCTCGAGCAGACTGTTTCACGTCTGCGCAGCCAGCTGCGCATGCTGGAAATCGAAACCGAGGCGCAGATCATCGCGCGCTTCCAGCGTGAGCACCGCGAAGCGGGCCTGACGGTGTTCGATCCGCTTGAGCTCGACCGTTACTCGCAGCTGCAGCAGTACTCGCGAGCGCTGGCCGAGTCGGTCTCGGATCTGGTGTCCATTCAGACCTTGCTCGACGAGCTCACCCGTCAGGCGGAAACACTGCTGATCCAGCAGTCCCGCGTCAGTACGGAGCTGCAGGACGGCCTGCTGCGTACGCGCATGCTGCCGTTCGACACCATGGTGCCGAATCTTCGCCGCACCTTGCGCCAGGCGGCGCAGGAAGACGGCAAGAGCGCACAGCTCTATGTCGACGGTGCGCACGGCGAAATGGATCGCAACCTGCTCGACCGCATCAAGGCGCCGTTCGAGCACATGCTGCGCAACGCGATCGCCCACGGCATCGAGTCGCCGGACGAGCGTCGCGCTGCCGGCAAGCCCAGCGAAGGCGCGGTGCATATCCGCGTCGCGCGTGAAGCGACCGAGGTAGTCATTCGCGTCAGCGACGACGGCCGCGGGCTGGATCGCGAGGCGATTCTCAAGCGCGGTATCGAACGCGGCCTGCTGCGTGCCGACACCAAGCCGACCGACAACCAGCTGCTGTCGCTAATCACCCAGCCGGGCTTCTCCACCGCCAGCACGGTGACCCAGCTGGCCGGTCGCGGCGTCGGCATGGACGTGGTCGCCAACGAGATCAAGCAGCTCGGCGGTTCGCTGTCGATCGAATCCGAAGCGGGCAAGGGCAGCGTATTCGTGCTGCGTCTGCCTTTCACCCTTGCGGTAACGCAGGCCATCCTGGTACGTATCGGCGAGGCGACGTTCGCCATTCCGATGACGTCGGTGCAAGGCGTGGCGCGCGTCAGTCCGGATGATCTGGCGGTACGCCTGGCCGACGACGAGCCGACCTTCCAGTACGGCAACGAGGAATACGGCATCCATGATCTGGCCGAACTGCTGGGCCTGCCGCCTGGCCTGCCGGCCGAAGGCGAACAACAGCCGCTGCTGCTGACTCGCGCCGGTGACCTGCGTGCGGCCATTCGCATCGACGCCGTGCTTGGTTCACGCGAAATCGTGGTCAAGTCGGTCGGTCCGCAGATCAGCTCGGTGCCCGGCCTGCTCGGCGCCACCATCATGGGCGACGGCTCGGTGCTGATCATTCTCGATCTGGCGCCGCTGGTTCGTCACGGCATTACGCGCCG
>Ga0302316_10001619_pt1 | contig 17421 bp, 14 predicted proteins | sample III_Palsa_N3_2_FD_200456 | JGI IMG/M metagenome (GOLD analysis project Ga0302316, IMG submission 200456) | Peat permafrost microbial communities from Stordalen Mire near Abisko, Sweden - III_Palsa_N3_2 | ecosystem: Environmental > Terrestrial > Soil > Palsa > Peat permafrost | place: Sweden...
GCACGCCTGCTTCGACGAGCGCCGGCAGTTCATCCATATGCTCCATGATGCGCGTGATGCCCATCTTGCGTAGCGCGTCAGCGTAACCATCGGGAATATGGCTCGCGCCGACGAAGGCGATCGTCTTCATACCCGCCGCGCGTGCCGCGTTCAACCCAGCGACGCTGTCTTCGACAACCAGACACCTCCCCGCGTCCACGCCCAACTGCTGCGCCGCGAACAGATACACATCGGGGTAAGGCTTGGGCCGCGCCACCTGCTCGGCGCTGAACACACGCTCGCCGAACACCTGCTGCAATCCCGCACGCTTTATCGAAGCCTGCACCCGCTTCATGCGGCTATTCGATACGACCGCCGCCGGCAGCGTCACGCGTTGTAGCGCATCGCGCACGCCGCCCACGGCAGTGAGCTTTGAACTCAACGCCAGTTCGACGTTATGGTCGATCGTCTCCAGAAAATCGTTTGGCATGGTAATGCCGAAGGACGCCTCGATGCCTTCGAGAAAGCGCGAGGTCTGCTGGCCGAACGCCGTTTGCATGACGCTGGCGAAGTCGAGGCCGGGGAAAGTCGCCGAGAGCGTTTCGAGGATGACGTGGTCAGCGATAACTTCGCTGTCGACGAGAACGCCGTCGCAGTCGCAAATAAGATGATCGAGCATGCCGGAACAGGGAGCGAGGGGCGCGTGGACGTTTCGGGCCGTGCGCAAACCGAAAGCATCATGATACGTGCTTTGGCGCCGTCTGCGCGCCCCGGCCGCTTCTGTCCGGTATGGAGATCAATGAACGTGAAGGTAGATAAAGGCGGCAGCCGCACCGCCGGCGAGCGGGCCCAGCACCGGCACCCATGCATAGCGCCAGTCGCTGTCGCGCTTGTTGGGGATCGGCAGCAATGCGTGCATCAGACGCGGCGACAGGTCGCGCGCCGGGCTCATCGCATAGCCGGTCGGGCCACCGAGCGAAATGCCGATACCGAGAACCAGCAGGCCGACCGGTAACGCATCCAGCGCCCCGAGGCCTACTTGCGGTGATGCCAGATACAGCACGCCAAGAATCAGCACAAACGTGCAGATCATTTCGGTCAGGAAGTTATGCGGGGCGCTGCGAATAGCCGGCGCCGTGCAGAACACACCCAGCTTGATGTCGGCATCCTCTTCTTTCTCGAAGTGCTGACGGTAGGCCATCCACACGAGGCCCGCGCCTGCCATCCCGCCGAGCATCTGTGCGGCGATATAACCGGCTACCTTGCTCCAGGCGAACTTGCCGGCCAGCGCGAGGCTGATCGTCACGACAGGATTCAGGTGGGCGCCGCTAAACGATGCCGTCATGAAGACTGCGATGAAGACCGCCATCGCCCAGCCCATGACGATGACGATCAGGTCCGCACCCTTGCCCTTGGTGCGTGCCAGCAACACATTCGCGACCGCCCCGTTGCCAAGCAGGACGAGCACCGCCGTGCCGATAAATTCGGCTATGTAAGGTGACATGATATGTTCTCCATAATATATTTGTTAGTTGGTGAGGCCGCCTCGGATACGGCCTCACGGCGCTAATGAATCAGGGCGTGTCGGCCCAGGCTTTGGCGGCGCGGACCGCGCGTTGCCAGCCGGCCAGATTGTCCTTGACCTCGCGCGGCTCCATATCCGGAGTGAAGCGGCGATCCAGTGCCCACTGGCTCTGCAGTTCGTTCACGTCTTTCCAGTAGCCGACCGCTAGACCCGCCAGATACGCTGCGCCCAGCGCCGTGGTCTCGCTAACTTTCGGGCGTACGGTGTCGACGCCGAGAATATCCGCCTGGAACTGCATCAGCAGATTGTTTGCGCAGGCGCCGCCGTCGACCCGCAATTCGTCGATGCGGATGCCCGAGTCGGCTTCCATCGCCTTCAGCACGTCAAGCGATTGATATGCAATCGAATCGAGCGCAGCACGCGCGATATGCGCCGAGGTTGTGCCGCGCGTAACGCCGAACAGCGTGCCGCGCGCGCGTGCGTTCCAGTGCGGCGCGCCGAGTCCCGCAAAGGCCGGCACGAGATACACGCCGTCGCCATGCGGCACCGTCCCGGCGAGCGTTTCGATCTCTGCAGCGGTCCTGATGATGCCGAGCCCGTCACGCAGCCACTGCACCACCGCGCCCGCGATAAAGATGCTGCCTTCGAGCGCGTAGTTGACCTGATCGCCGATCTGCCAGGCAATCGTCGTGACCAGGTTGTTCTTCGATTCGATCGGCTTGTCGCCGGTGTTCATCACGAGGAAGCAGCCCGTGCCGTAGGTGTTTTTCACCATGCCCGAGCGCGTGCACATCTGGCCGAACAGCGCGGCGTGCTGGTCGCCTGCAATGCCGGCGAGCGGGATCTTCGAGGCGAACACCGTAGTCTTGGTCGGGCCGTAGACTTCTGACGACGCACGCACCTCCGGCAGCATGCTGCGCGGAATATCGAGCGCCTGTAGCAACTCGTCGTCCCATTGCAGCGTGTGAATGTTGAAGAGCATCGTGCGCGATGCGTTGGTCACGTCGGTGACGTGCAGGCCGTGCTTGGTGAAATTCCACACGAGCCAGCTGTCGACGGTGCCGAACGCGAGACGCCCTTGTTTCGCTTTTTCGCGTGCGCCTTCGACGTTGTCGAGAATCCAGCGGATCTTCGTCGCCGAGAAATACGAGTCGATCGGCAGACCGGTCTTCGCGCGGACTTTCTCTTCGAGACCCTGCGCTTTCAGTTCGTCGCAGAAGTCCGCGGTGCGGCGGTCCTGCCAGACGATCGCGTTGTAGATCGGATGGCCGGTTTCGCGGTCCCAGACAATCGTTGTCTCGCGCTGGTTGGTGATGCCGATGGCGGCAATCGACGTGCCGTTCATCCCCGCACGCGTGACGGCTTCGGCTGCGACGCCTGCCTGGGTCGACCAGATTTCCTGCGGGTCATGTTCGACCCAGCCCGGACGCGGATAGATCTGCTGGAATTCCTTCTGAGCCGTCGAGACGACGTTGCCCTGACGGTCGAAAAGCATCGCGCGCGAGCTGGTTGTGCCTTGGTCGAGCGCAAGTATGTACTGATCCTGCATTGTCTCTTCTCCATGTATGAGTCACCGGAACGGTCATCCGGCGATGGTAACGGCTTGTTGTTCTAGGTTGCTGCAACTGCCGTGGCTTCGTGTATTCCGGTGTGCCGATCTCGATCTGCACACCGGAATACGGTGTTATCGGTGGCTTGTGCTGATCACGCCTGCGTTGGGCGTGATGCGCTTGCCAGTGCCTGGTTGTGCTTACTGGTTCTGATGAGCGCTCGCGCGCTTGATCTTCGCTATCCGTGCCATGCCTATGCGTGCTGACTCGTCGGAGCTTGCCTGAATGCAGCGCGCTCGAGCGGAGCGGGAGCGCTGGCAAACCAGTCGTCAATGTCCTTTGTAACGCTTTCCAGCGTGCCCGGCTCGACATGCAGGCCGAGCTTCGAGCGCCGCCACAACACGTCTTGCGCGCTGCGAGCCCATTCGACGTCGCGCAGGTAGCGCAGTTCGGCTTCGTACAGACCCGGCGCGAAGGCGCGGCCGAGGTCTTCGGGCGAGCTTGCCTGACCGATCACGTGCATCGCGCGCGTGCCGTATGCGCGGCCGTAGCGGTACGCGAGATCGGCGGGCAGCCAGGCGTTTTGCTGCTTGAACTGCGTGACGAAGCGCTCGAAGTTCGCTTGCGGGATATCGCCGCCAGGCAGCGCTGCGCCGGCCGTCCAGGCCGGAGCTGGGTTCTGCAACGCGCGACCGAGTTCGTCGACGGCTTCTTCCGCGAGCTTGCGGAACGTCGTGATCTTGCCGCCGAACACCGACAGCAGCGGCGCTTCACCTGCGGGTGCATCGAGCTCGAGCCGGTAGTCGCGCGTGACGGCGGACGGATTGTCCGCGCCTTCTTCCTCGAGCAGCGGACGCACGCCGGAGTAGGTCCAGCGCACGTCGCCCGGCGAAATCTGCTGCTTGAAATAGCGGTTGATCGAGTCACACAGATACTGCGTCTCGTCGGCGGTGATCGCCACCTTGGCCGGGTCGTCGTGGTATTCGATGTCCGTGGTGCCGATCAGCGTGTAGTCGTGCTCATACGGAATCGCGAAGATGATCCGTTTGTCCGGGTTCTGGAAGATGTACGCATGATCGTGTTCGAACAGACGCGGCGTGACGATGTGGCTGCCCTTGACGAGGCGCACGCTATGGTTCGCGTCGCGGCCGAGCGCGCCATGCAGCAGTTCGCCCACCCACGGGCCTGCTGCATTTGCAATCGCACCGGCGCGTACGTCGAGTTGCGTGCCGTCGTCGCGACGCAGTTGCGCGTGCCATTCGCCGCCGGCGCGCACTGCGTTGATGAGCTTGGTGCGCGTGAGGATGGTGGCGCCGTGTTCCTGAGCGTCGAGCGCATTCAGCACGACGAGGCGCGCGTCGTTGACCCAGCCGTCCGAGTAAACGAAGCCCCGCTTGATCGATTCGATCAGCGGTGCGCCGGCCGGATGGCGGCGCATGTCGATGCCGCGCGAGGGCGGCAGCAGTTCGCGACGGGCGAGATGATCGTAAAGGAACAGGCCCGCGCGGATCATCCAGGCAGGTCGCAGGTTTGGCATGTGCGGCATTACGAAGCGCAGCGGCCACATGATGTGGGGTGCCGCGCGCAGCAGGGTTTCGCGCTCTTGCAGCGCTTTGCGCACGAGGCCGAACTCGCGGTACTCCAGGTAGCGCAGACCGCCGTGGATCAGTTTCGTGCTGGCCGACGACGTATGCGCCGCCAGATCGTCCTGTTCGCACAGCAACACTGACAGGCCGCGCCCCGCGGCGTCGCGTGCGATGCCGGCGCCGTTGATCCCGCCGCCCACGACGAGCAAATCGTATCTAGAGCCTTGCGTCACCTGCTGTGTCCCCTGCGTCATGGATGAAAAAGCTATCGAACCGATAGTGTTCGTTTTCGAACTTTAATGAACAAAATCGAAAAAGTAAAGTTCGAGTTTCGTGAGCCGGCTTCCTGGGTAGTGGCGCAACGCGTCGGCACCGACGATACTCTCAGCAATTGCCATATCGAGGTGAGACATGTGGAGACTTTGGGTAGTGGGAGCAGCGGCTTTGCTGGCCGGATGTGTGAGTACGCCGAGCCTGAGCGGCAGCATGGGCGCGCCATCCTTCGCGGCGCTGCAGCAGATGTGCAATGCTGCGCCGGTCAACTACGGCAATGACGCGCAGTCGGTTTATACGACTATCTACGACGCGTACGTTGCCAATCGGCGCGGCAAGGTGTCGACGGCGGATTACTGTTCGTTCCAGACTGCGATCGCGCAGAACTACACGACGCTCGGCGCGAGCAGCGACCCGCAAGCACGCAATCAGTGGGTGACGTTCTTTCTCGACCAGCGCGCGAAGGCGCTTAGCTGGCGCGCGGCGGTCGATCCGACGCTGCGCAGCGGCTGAAGGGAGTTGGTACGCGGCTGACCTCGGAGGCGCTCGATCGAGCACGCCTCTCCGCAGGGGGATGTATGCTGTGAGTGGTCACTTCGTAGCCGAGTGAAGTGAATTGACCCCACTGAAGCAAGGCGACTGACGCGAGGTGATCCGACGCGCATCGTCTTTCGAATGCTCGAATTCGAACATCAGACGATATACGTCGGATTCACCTTCCTGGGAGATCACGCGCCGGAACAAACCGGCGCATGGCACTAGGACAGACGCTTGATGGCCCGGATTGCCGTGTCGCCGATGTCGGTGACGCGCCATTGCTTGAGGCCGGAGGCGAGCTTCTCGAGTTGCACGAGCTGTCGTTCGAACAGCGCATCCAGCTCCTCCCGATCCATATCAACCTGGTGGGGAGCATCCTTGACGAGCAACAACGTGGCGAATTCATGCGGACTCAGCATCGTTCTCTCCATGTCAAGCGTAATGCGGACTGCCTTTGAGGCGACTGGCTGGCCGGCCTGGCGGCGGGGCGCAGCGCGATCCGCTACAGGATCGGGCGGGAGTAACAGCTTTTCACCGCCGACGCGGCACGAAAATAGCGTCGGGGAACTGGAGTGTAGTCAACCGCACGCTGAACGCCAAATCGTCTCTTGAAAATTTTCCATTTGACAATTCAAGACCTTCGAAGCGGTCCGGATCAGCGGGCAAATCCTTGATTTCACGCGAGGTTTTGCGTGCGCTGCAGCAAAACACCGTGGCGGCGCGCGGCTGGTGGATTCGGCCACGGCGTTGGGAGGACTGCAGTCCTGCGCCCGTCACTCGGCGATATAGACCTGGGTGCCCGCGTTGGCCAGCGTCTCGGTCATGTCGGCGGGTGGTGGCTTGTCGGTGAAGAGCGCGTCGATCTGGTTAAGATGACCCTGGCGGACCAGCGCCGGGCGGCCGAACTTCGAGTGGTCGGAGGCGAGAAACACCGTGCGCGCGTGCTCGATGATCGCCTCGGCCACCCGCACTTCGCGCGTATCGAAGTCGCGTAGCGTGCCGTCGCTCTCGATGCTCGAGGTGCCGATGATCGCGAAATCCACCTTGAACTGGCGAATGAAGTCGATCGCCAGTTCGCCGACGATCCCCTTGTCCCAAGGCCGCACAATGCCGCCCGTGACCAGCACCTCGGATTCCGGATAGCCGCTCATCATGCTGGCGACGTTCAGGTTATTAGTGATCACGCGCAACCCGCGATGGCGGTTCAGCGCGCGCGCCACCTCTTCCGTGGTCGTGCCAAGGTTGATAAAGAGGGAAGCCTGATCGGGAATATGCGTGGCGACGAGCGCTGCGATGCGCCGCTTCTCGTCATGGAACATCCGTTGCCGCGCAGTGTACGAGACGTTCTCGGAGCTGGTGGGCAGGCTTGCGCCGCCGTGATAGCGGCGCAACAGGTTCATGTCGGCCAGCCAGTTGACGTCGCGCCGGATGGTTTGCGGAGTGACGTCGAAATGGGCGGCCAGGTCGTCTACGGTCACGAAGCCGTCGCGTTGCACCCACTCGAGCAGTTCCTGTTGACGTGCGTTGAGGGTCAGGCGGGGGTCTCGGGTCATGTGTCTCGGGTCAAGTGTTTGCATCGGCGCCGGGTGAGGCAGCCAGCGCCTGGAGCGAGCATGGGTAGAAACGGTGAGCTATTGTAAGACCAAGTGCCGGGTTGTCCGCCAACCTACGCAACATGCATACGATCGCGCGCGACATATTCAGCATTTTTCTGCATTTATTCATTTGATAAATGAATTTGTTTTTTCTGCCGGTTCGCGCTGCAATCGACGATTCCTTTGTGACGCGTTTCTAGTGGTTCCAGCGGATCTTCCGCGCGGGGCCGCGCTTTCCGAGAGTCTCCTACATGACCCGCTTCAACTGGCAAAACCCTTATCCGACACCGCGTCTGCCGGTGTTCGCGCGCAACATTGTTTCGACTTCGCATCCGCTCGCTGCGCAAGCCGGGCTGCGCATGCTGTGGAAGGGCGGCAATGCCGTCGACGCGGCGATCGCAGCCGCGGCGGCTATCACGGTCGTGGAGCCGGTCTCCTGCGGCCTGGGCAGCGATGCCTTCGCGCTGGTGTGGGATGGAGCGAAGCTGCACGGGCTGAACGCGTCAGGCGTCTCCCCGGCGGCATGGAACGTGGACTACTTCAAGCGCAAGTACGGTGAGGAAAACGGTCTCGCCAAGCAACCCAAGCGCGGCTGGGATGCGGTGACAGTGCCGGGGGTGATCGCCGGCTGGGAAGCCTTGCACGAGAAATTCGGTACGCTGCCGTTTGCCGATCTGATGGAACCCGCCATCGAGATCGCCGAGCGCGGTCATGCGGTAGCGAGCATCGTTGCCTACAAGTGGGCGGCGGCTGTCCCCGAGCTGAAGGATCTGCCGGGCTTCGCGCAGACCTTCATGCCACGCGGAAGGGCGCCGGAAGTGAGCGAGCTGGTGCGCTTCCCCGGCCATGCGAAGACGCTGCGCAAGCTGGCCGAGCAAGGTCCGCGCGCCTATTACGAAGGCGAGATCGCCGAGCAGATCGCCGCGTTCTCGCGCGAGTGCGGCGGCGCCATGACCATGAACGACCTGCGCAACTACCGCGCGGATTGGGTCGAACCGATCGGCAAGGACTATCGCGGCTACACGGTCCACGAGATTCCGCCGAACGGCCAGGGCATCGCTGCGCTGATCGCGCTCGGCATCCTCGAAAAATTCGATGTGGGTTCACTCGCGCTCGACAACGTCGAATCGCAGCATCTGCAGATCGAAGCAATGAAGCTCGCGTTTGCCGACGTCTACCGCTACGTCGCAGACCCACGTTCGATGGACGTGACGCCCGAGCAGATGCTCGATGACGCCTATCTCACCTCGCGGGCCAAGCTGATCGATCCGAAGCGCGCGACGCAGTTCGACTTCGGCATGCCGAAAGCAGGCGGCACGATCTATATGTCGGCGGCCGATGAGAACGGCATGATGGTGAGCTTCATCCAGTCGAACTATATGGGCTTCGGCTCGGGCATAGTCGTGCCGGATAGCGGCATTTCGCTGCAGAACCGCGGCTTCGGTTTTTCGATGGACCCGAAGTCGCCGAACGTAGTCGAAGGCGGGAAACGGCCGTTCCATACGATCATTCCGGCCTTCCTCACGCAACAGGTCGACGGCAAGCAGGAAGCGGTGATGAGCTTCGGCGTGATGGGCGGCGACATGCAGCCGCAGGGCCATCTGCAATCCATCGTACGGATGCTCGACTACGGCCAGCAACCGCAGGCGGCCTGCGATGCGCCGCGCTGGAAAGTGAACCGCGACTTCACCATCGACATCGAAGCGACGCTCGACGCGAACACGGCGCGCGCGCTCGAAAACCTCGGTCATACGATCAAGTCGGTCGACGATCCGTACATGGACTTCGGCTCCGGCCAGTACATCTGGAAGCTCGATCGCAATGATCCGGACCGCGGCTATGTGGCGGCGAGCGACAGCCGTCGCGACGGCCTCGCGGCCGGCTTCTGAGCGGAGCGGCAGTCTTCAAGCGTGTCGTTGCACGCGAGGCAGGCCCGGGTAACGATCCAACCTGGGCGGCCTCGCGTTTCCTGTAGAGCCGACCATGACCGATATCGCTTCGCCCGCTGCCGCCGCGGCGGCTTCTGCTGATCCCGCCGCCCCGCCGATGTCGAAAGGGATGATCAGGCGCATTATCTTTTCGTCGTCCGTCGGCAATGCGCTGGAATGGTTTGACTTTTCGGTCTATGGCTACTTTGCCGGCATCATCGCGAAGCAGTTCTTCCCGATGCACGACGAGTGGCTGTCGACGCTGCTCGCCATCGCCACCTTCGGCATCTCGTTCCTGATGCGCCCGATCGGCGCGGTCGTGCTCGGCATCTACGGGGACCGCAAAGGCCGTAAGGCGGCGCTGACGCTCGCCATTACCCTGATGATGGTCGGCACCCTGACCATGGCCGTGATGCCGCCATACGCCATGATCGGGCTCGCCGCGCCGGTGTTGATCCTGGTCGCGCGGCTCGTGCAGGGTTTTGCGGTGGGTGGCGAGTTCGGCAGCGCGACGGCCTTCATGGTCGAGCATAGCCCCACGAAGCGCGGCTACTACGCGAGCTGGCAATTCGCCAGCCAGGGGCTTGCGGCGATTCTCGCGGCCGCGTTTGGCGCGATGCTTACCGCGTGGATGTCGCCCGAGCATCTGGGTAGCTGGGGTTGGCGCATTCCGTTCCTGTTCGGTGTGCTAATTGGGCCGATCGGCTATTACATCCGCTCGCATCTGGACGAAACGCCCGAGTTTCTGGCGATGCGCCAGCGGCGCGACGACCCCGCCAAGCCAACCGATCCAACCGCCTCGTTCGGCAGCCAATGGGTGAACCTGCTTCTCGCGATCGGCATCGTCGCTCAATCGACGGTAGGCGTGTACGTGCTGCAACTCTACATGCCCATGTACGCCGTGAAACAGTTGCACATGCCGGCAGCCGTATCGTTCGGCGCAGTGGTGCTCAATGGCGGGCTGCAACTGATTCTCTCGCCGGTGATGGGCGCCTGGTCCGATCGCATCGGCCGCATCCGCATCATGCTGGGCACCTCGATCGTGATGGGTTTGCTGATCTATCCAATGTTCGCACTGCTTCAGAGCTACCCCACGGTCGGCTGGCTGTTGCTACTGCAAGGCATGGCCGGCATCCTCAAGGCTGCTTACTCCGGCCCGATGCCGGCCCTGATGTCCGAGATCTTCCCGACCCACGTGCGCTCGACCGGTCTTTCAATCGCTTACAGCATTGGCGTGACCATCTTCGGCGGCTTTTCACCGACGATTGTCGAAACCTTCATTCATTTGACCGGCGACAAGCTTGCGCCAAGTTACTACGTGCTGATTGCGGCGCTGCTTTCCGGGCTGTCGCTCGCTATCGTCGCGTGGCGCAGGCGCCATTCCGGGCGCGGCGAAGCCATGCTGTACTCGTCGTGAGGCCCGCCGTGCGGCCCCTCCACGCGCTCTGAGGCGCTGCCGCACCCCGCTTACGGTCCGTTGATTCGAGCTCAGGCAGCCCCCACCAGGCTGCCTTTTTTGTGCGCTGCGCCTGCCTTGTTTTGCTTTGGAACAATTCGCCTATCTTGCCGCCGGAACTGCTGCGCTTGGGCATGGTCTGTGCTGTGTTGTCTGCAGAGTTGCGGAACACCAGCTAAGATGCAAGACATAAGGGGTTAACTCTAATTCAAGGCGCTGTATCGAAACGAGAGCGGCCTGGCAAACGCGAGTGCTTCCAGGCGCGCTCCCGGAGTCGATACAGCTTTCGGAGTAAGGAACAAATGCACACTGAGCTTAACCACGTGATGCCTTGGCGGATTGAGGACATCGACCTCAGCCGGATTGACCGGCAGCGGGCCGTGGCCAACGAAGATCTGCTGCTTCTGTTGTGCGCGTCTTCGTTTATCGAAAGTGGTACAGATCTCTATACAAGTAACCTGAGTACCTTCTTCAACGGCGACCCTGAAGTGTCGGCCTGGCTCAACAACGAGTGGGAGCCGGAAGAAATGCAGCACGGCCGCGCGCTGAAGACCTATATCGCATACGTGTGGCCGGAGTTCGACTGGGACACAGCCTTCCGCAATTTCTTCGAGGAGTACTCGAAAACCTGTTCCGTCGAAGACTTCGAGAAGACGCGCGCGCTGGAAATGGTTGCACGCTGCGTGGTTGAAACCGGTACGGCGACGCTGTATCGCGCAATTGGCGAATGCTCGGACGAACCGGTGCTCAAGGAGATTACCGACCTGATTCGCACCGACGAAGTCCGTCACTACAAGCACTTCTTCAAGTTTTTCAAAAAGTACAACAAGATCGAAGGCAACGGCCGCCTCGCCGTGCTTGGTGCGTTGATGCGTCGTGTGATGGAGATCAAGAACGAAGACTCCGAAATTGCGCTACGCCACGTGTTTGCGATCCGCTATCCGGAGCGCGTGAACGATTCGGGGTATAACCGCGAGCGTGCGGCACGCATCAATGCGCTGGTGCGCCGCAATCTGTCGGCCGACATGTGCGTGAAGATGCTGCTCAAGCCGCTCGATCTACCGGCGCGGATTCAACCAGGCGTGCATTACCCACTCGCGAAGATCACCCAGCATGTATTCTTCCGGTGAGGATCGAGGCTGAGGGTTCGCGGCTCGTCTGTCGAGGTTTGTGGAACCATCTGATGTAGCACGAACGATTACAACGAATGGCCCGCCTGCGCGGGCCATTCGTCTTTGCAGGGCGGGCATTTCGATTCACGACGAATGATCAACCGGAGTCCGGCGATGACCGATTCTGTATCCAGACACCCGCTCGAACAAACCGTGTTCGATGAATGGCCGATGGCGGTGCGCGCGTTATTCGATGGCACGTCGCTCGCGAGCAAGATTGGCTTCACGGCATCTTTGCTGACGACCGACACGAATGGCCATGTGCGGACTTCGCTGCTGGGCGTCGGGGAGCTGTACGCGCCCGACGCACGTACCCTGTGCCTCGCGCTATGGCCCCAATCGCGGGCTGCGGGTGTGCTGGCACGCAGCGGCCGCGCGGCGCTGACGTTCGTCTGCGAGGAGGCGTTTTATCAGGTGCAGTTGCGGTTCGAGGCGTTGCAGCAGGTGGCTGGTCATGCGAGCGGCCTCGCGCACTTTATCGGCTCAATCGATACCGGTGAAGCGCAACAGGTGCCCTATGCACGCCTGACGGGCGGCATTACGTTCGATCTGGAAGAGGGGGGAGGGGCGGTGCTCGATCGATGGCAACAGCAGATCGAGCACCTTAAGCAGGCTGCCGCAGTGCGCGGGCCTTGACCAGCAGCAGAGCGGCTTAACGCCCGCGTTGGCCGCCGTTGCGCGGCGGTTGCGACCCACCACTACGCGGAGCACTGCCGCGCGGCTTGGCGCCACCCAGCAACGAGCCCGGATTGCCACCTTGCGGCTTGGCTTGTGCCTGCGGCTTGCTGCGCGGTGCATGCGTCGCACCGGCGCCGTCATGCGTAGCGGCTGCTGGCTTGCCGTGATGACGCGTGGTTTCGTGGCGCGGGTTGTCCTTGCGCACCTGAGGTTGCGTGGGCGAGCCAGCCGGCTTGGCGGCTTGCGGTTTCGCTCCCTGCGGCTTCGGTTGTTGCTGTCCGCCGGCCGCGCGCTGCCCCGAGCGTTGCGACGCCGGCTTGGCCGCGCCGCCATCGCGCCGGGCGCCGTCGCCGCGAGGCGCGCCCTGGCTCTGACGCGGTTGACGGCCACCGCCGCCACCACCGCCCTGGCCACGACGCAGGATCGGCTCCGGCTTCGCCGTCGGATCCGGCTCGAACCCGGCGATCACTTCTTGCGGCACCGCGCGCTTGATCAGCTTCTCGATGTCCTTCAACAGTTGCAGTTCATCGACGCACACCAGCGACACCGCTTCGCCCGATGCGCCAGCACGGCCGGTACGTCCGATACGGTGCACATAGTCTTCCGGCACGTTCGGCAGATCGTAGTTGACCACGTGCGGCAACTGGTCGATGTCGATGCCACGTGCGGCGATGTCGGTCGCCACCAGCACCTGCAGCGTGTTCGTCTTGAACTCGGCAAGCGCCCGGGTACGGGCCGACTGGCTCTTGTTGCCGTGAATCGCGAGCGCGCTGATACCGTCCTTGGTCAACTGCTCGGCCAGACGATTGGCGCCGTGCTTGGTGCGTGTGAACACCAGCACCTGAAACCAGTTGTGTTCCTTGATCAGATGCGTGAGCAGCTCGCGCTTCTTGTCGCGGTCCACCGGGTGAATCTTCTGCGCTACGAGTTCAGCCGTCGTGTTGCGGCGTGCGACTTCGATCAGCGCCGGCGAATTCAGCAGGTTGTCGGCGAGGGTCTTGATCTCGTCCGAAAAGGTTGCGGAGAACAGCAGGTTCTGGCGCTTCGGCGGCAGTTTCGCAAGCACACGTTTGATGTCGTGGATGAAGCCCATATCGAGCATGCGGTCGGCTTCGTCGAGGACGAGGATCTCGAGACGCGACAGGTCGATGGTCTTCTGCTGCATGTGATCGAGCAGACGCCCAGGCGTGGCCACCACAATATCGACGCCGCGACGCAGGGCATCGATCTGCGGATTGATACCGACGCCGCCGAACATCACCGTCGACTTCAGCTTCAGGTACTTGCCATAGGCGCGCACGCTTTCCTCGACCTGGGCGGCGAGTTCGCGCGTCGGCGTGAGGATCAGCGCACGGATCACGCGCTTGCCTGCAGCCGTGGTAGGCGCCGGCATGGTGTCCAGACGTTGCAGGATCGGCAGCGTGAAGCCCGCCGTCTTGCCGGTGCCGGTCTGTGCGCCGGCGAGCAGGTCACCGCCGTTGAGCACGGCCGGGATGGCCTGCAACTGGATCGGAGTAGGGATCGTATAGCCGAGTTCGTGAACAGCACGGATCAGCGGTTCGGACAAGCCGAGGGAATCAAAAGACATAAAAGCTCTTTGCAATGCAGTATCGCGAACGGCGAATGCGCGGCCAAAAGGCGCGCTTCGAGGCCAAAGCCCAGATCCGGTCGCAGGGAAATCGGCGGCACACGCCAGCGTGTGCCGAATGCTTCAACGCGCTATCAAGACACGTTGACTGGCTTTAAGTTGCACTTCGCCGCCGTGGGGTGTTACGCGACGTAGCGCGCAACACTGACGAATTGACACAGACTGCCCGCCAGTACGAACAGGTGCCAGATACCATGTCCGTGCCGGATGCGCTCGTCGTTGATGAAGAAGTAGATGCCGACGCTGTAGATGATCCCGCCGGCCACGAGCCATGCGGTGCCCGCAGCCGGTAATGCTTCGACCAGCGGACGAATGGCAACGAGCGCGAGCCATCCCATCAAGACATACAGCACCATCGATACGCTGCGGGTGCGTCGCCCGAGCGTGAGTTCCTGCACGATGCCGAGGGCCGCAAGGCCCCAGCTTACCCCGAACAGGGACCAGCCCCACGGTCCACGCAGCGTGACCAGCGTGAACGGCGTGTAGCTGCCGGCGATCAGCAGGTAGATCGCCGAATGATCGCATTTCTGCAGGACCGCCTTGAAGCGCGGGGCTCGCACGCTGTGGTACAGGGTGGAGATAGCATACAGCACCAGCAGCATGGCGCCATAAACGCTGAAGCTGACAACCTTGTACGCATCTCCTTGCAGCGCGCCCATCGTGACGAGCGTAGCCAGTCCCGCCACCGACAATACAGCGCCGACGAGGTGGGTAATGCTGTTGAAACGCTCACCGACATGCACGACATCTTCTCCTGCTTGGGTCCAATACGCCATTGTGCACGTAATGGCTAACCCTGGTCCTAAAAAAAACGAAGGGCGCGGCCGCGGTTTCCCGCGGGCCACGCCCTCCTTGTCTCGTACGCCGCCTAGTCGAGCGGCGCTGAGCGCAGATCCGATACCTGTTGCGGCGACACCGCCGTACCGTGGTTACCCCACGACATACGGATATAGGTCACCACAGCTGCGACTTCCTGGTTCGACAGCGACTGAGCGAACGGCGGCATGCCATACGGCGTCGGATTGCCGCCCGTGCTCGGTGGGAAACCGCCGTTCAGCACCATGCGGATCGGGTTCACAGCCGACGGCATCTGGATTGACTGGTTGTTGGCCAGCGGCGGGAAGTTCGGCGGCTGGCCGAGCCCGTTCGCCTCGTGGCACTTCGCGCAGTTGTCCGTATAGATCTTCTGACCTTGCTTGAGCAGCTCAGTGCCGAGCTGCGCCGAGGTTTCCAGTTGCAGGTTTTCCGGCGCTTCGCTCTTCTGCGGAATGGTCTTCAGATACGTGGCCATTGCCTGGATGTCGTCGTCCGACATGTACTGCATGCTGTTGTGAACGACTTCAGCCATCGGGCCGAACACCGCGCCGCGCTGCGACACGCCATTCTTCAGCAGCGACTCGATGTCCTTGATGTCCCAGTCGCCCAGACCCGCTTCCTTGTTCGACGTGAGCGACGGTGCGTACCAGTTCTGCAGCGGAATCAGGCCGCCCGCAAAGGCTGCCGAATTGACCGGGCCGCCCATGGCGTTGATCGAGGTGTGGCACATGCCGCAGTGGCCGAGGCCTTCGATCAGGTATGCGCCGCGGTTCCATTCGACCGACTTGGTCGGATCCGGCTTGTACTCGCCTTCACGGAAGAACAGCGTGCGCCAGCCGATCAGCAGGTTGCGGTTGTTGAACGGGAATTTCAGTTCGTGCGGACGGCTCGGCACATTGACCGGGGTGACCGAGCGCAGGTACGCATAGATCGCATCCGCATCGGCGCGCGAGACCTTCGTGTAGCTCGTGAACGGGAAGCCCGGGTACAGCAGGCTGCCGTCCTTCGAACGGCCCGTGTGCATGGCGCGGTAGAAGTCGTCCTGGCTCCACTTGCCGATACCGTACTGGTCGTCAGGTGTGATGTTCGGTGTGAACATCGTGCCGAACGGCGTGGCCATGGGCAGGCCACCGGCGAATTCCTTGCCGCCACGCACCGTGTGGCAGGCAATACAGTCGCCGGCGCGGGCGAGGTACTCGCCCTTCTTGATCAGCTCCGCCTGGTCGGCCGGAGTGGCGGCCATGGCGCTGCCGTTGTGCAGGTTGTCGCCGCCCGACCACAGGACGGGAACGAGGGCAGCGGCCGCAGCCACGACAACTGCCGAAAGGGCGAACAAAGACTTGCGTTTCATTTGATTATCTCTCCCGGTGCCTTATTGCGGTTCGCTGCCGCAGGCAAGCGGAGTCTTCATCGAGCGGGCCGGAGCCGGCACGGGGTTTTGCGGAGCCGTCTGGGTGGACAACCATGAAGCGACGGCATTCACGTCGTCATCGGTCAAGCGGGTGGCGATCTCGTGCATGCAGTCAGGCGCAATGGCATGACGCGAACCGGAACGCCAGCCGCCAAGCTGTGCGCTGATGTAATCCGCATGCAGACCGACCAGACCCGGGATAGCCGGTTCCATGCCCGTCAGTCCCTTGCCATGACAGGCGGCGCAGGCCGGAATCTGCCTCGATGCGTCGCCGTGCAGCACGATGTTCTGGCCGCGAGCCAGCGTATCCGACGACACCGTGGGCTTGCCCGGCGGCGGGTACGGCGGGCGCTGCTGCGAGAAGTACGTCGCGATCTGATGAAGGTAGTCGTCCGAGAGGTACGTGACGAGGTAGTTCATGGGCGGATACTTGCGGCGCCCTTCGCGGAAATTCTGCAGCTGGTTGAACAGGTAGTCAGCCGGCTTGCCCGCGAGGCGTGGGAAGTAGTCGTTGTCCGTGCCCTGACCGTGCGTGCCGTGGCAAGCCGCGCAGGCTTGCACGCGTGCTGCCATCGTATCCGGGGTCGTCGGTTGAGTCTGCGCTTTCGCAGCGCTATAGACGCCTGCAGCGCCGATCAGCAGAAGGGCAAGCAGCGGGCGGAAAATGCGTCTTGAAGACACGCGTAACTCCATCAGATTCGGGGACCCGACCGGGCTTCGGGCGGCTCGGCTTGGGGGCAGTGGGGCTGCGGCGACGCAGCATTCTATCATCGATGGGTAATGGTGACTATTTGCCACGGGCGAGCCCGGTCCCTCCTCGTAAAAGCCGTTACGACAGTTTGACATAGTGTGTGTTTTGGCTATATCTAACCTGCTTTCTGGATCGGTTGCCGGGTCCCTTCACTGACGCTTTCGCTGCGCGAGCGTGTAATCAGGTTGAACCCACACGCATGCAGACCATCGAAGCGTACACTCCCGGGGCGCCGGTGTCTTGCTGCGGCGCGTGCAATCCTTCCCCCTGTATTTTCCACAAGCCATTCGCCTTTCATGAAGCTATCCGATCTTTCCCGCCTTGCCCCCGACGGCCTCCACACCCACGACACTGACGCGTTCACGGCCAAATGAGAGTAGACGGATTGTGGATCGGGCAGGTCGCCATGGCCGCGCTCATGAATGTCGCGTTTGCGTTTGCAGTCGGTTCAGCGTTACTCGGCGCGTGGCTCGCGAAAGATGCCCAGACCAAAGTTTCGCCGGCGCGGCCGGCCTG
>Ga0302316_10001621_pt1 | contig 17406 bp, 16 predicted proteins | sample III_Palsa_N3_2_FD_200456 | JGI IMG/M metagenome (GOLD analysis project Ga0302316, IMG submission 200456) | Peat permafrost microbial communities from Stordalen Mire near Abisko, Sweden - III_Palsa_N3_2 | ecosystem: Environmental > Terrestrial > Soil > Palsa > Peat permafrost | place: Sweden...
GCGAATAGTAAATAGACCGAAGGCAGTGCAGTGCAGTGCAACGCGGTACTGTCTGCCTCTTTTTTCACACGCGATGAGCCGGCCGGTTACGCGCGGCGGCGATAGCACAGCAATTCCAGCCGGAGACGCATGATGATCGAACTCGACTACGCAATCGACGGCGCCGTCGCCGTGTTCACACTCAAACGCCCGCCCGCAAATGCTTTCACGCCGGACGGGCTCCTGCAACTGCAACAGACGGTCGAACGCCTGAACGGCGAGGCTCGTGTGCGGGCGATTGTTATTACCGGCGACGGCCCGAAGTTCTTCAGTGCGGGCGCCGATCTGAACACCTTCGCGGATGGCAATCGCGATGTCGCACGTACCGCCGCCGCGCGCTTCGGCGCCGCCTTCGAGACACTGCAAAACGCGCGCGCCGTGGTGATTGCCGCGATCAACGGTTATGCGATGGGCGGTGGCCTCGAATGTGCGCTGTCCTGCGATATCCGGATTGCCGAGCAGCACGCGCAGCTTGCGTTGCCGGAAACGGCAGTGGGCCTGCTGCCTTGTGGATGCGGCACGCAGACGCTGCCGTGGCTGGTCGGCGAAGGCTGGGCGAAGCGAGTGATTCTGACGGGCGAGCGCGTCGATGCCGCGACAGCATTGCGGATCGGCCTCGTCGAGGAAGTGGTGGAGAAGGGCGCCGCACGCGAGACTGCGCTGACCATGGCGGCGCGCGTCACGACGCTCAGCCCGCAGGCGGTCTCTTTCAGCAAAACCCTGATTCATCAGGGCCGTCAAGGCTTGCCGCGTTCGGCGGCGCTCGCGGTTGAGCGCGAGCGCTTCGTCGATCTGTTCGATGGCCCGGATCAACGCGAAGGCGTCAACGCGTTCCTCGAGAAGCGGTCGCCGCAATGGCGTGTGGCGTAGGCTGCATCAAATCTCGCCCAACGGCTCCGGACCGAGGTCGGCAGACGCAGACGGCGCCTTGTCGGCCGCTGCCTTCACCCGGCCGGCCCACAACACGGCAGCCAGCGTGATGCCCACCGCCGCCCAGCCGACCGTGCCATAGCCGGCAATCTGTCCGCTCGCGGTATTGGTCAGCATCAAGCCGCCGAGCCATGCACCGCAGCCCATCCCCACCGCTTGCAGCGCGCTGTTGGCGCTCAGAAACGCACCCCGGCGGGTAGGCTCGGGAACCGTCGTGAGCAGCGCCTGCATGGGGATCATGCGTCCTGACATGGCCACCATAAAGAATGGGAAGAACAGCACCACGACGACGAAAGGCAGATCGGGCAGGTGAGTCACGAACAGCACCGGCAGTATCGACAGCACGGCGGCAATGCGGAATACACGATGCTTGCCGTAGCGGTCGGCAAGGCGGCCAATCGCGCGCGACGTAAAGAATGTCGCGAAGCCGCCGCCCATATATATCCACGATAGATGTGCAGGCGGCACGCCGTGGTTGAGGACCAGCATCGGCGAGATAAACGGAATCACCAGCATATGCGACACCATGATCATAAAGGTGAGCGCAAACGCATTCAGATGGCGCGGATTGCTGAGCAGGCGTCCGAGGTCGGGCAGCACCTGGTTCAACGGCGGCGGCCGGCGGCTCAGATGCTCGGCGAGCGACGGCACGATCTGCATACCGCCGAACCAGATCAACACGGAGAGCACCACCAGCAGCACGAACGGCGCCGCCCAGTTGAAGTGCGCCCCTAGCATGACGCCGGCCGGCACGCCGGCAATCGCAGCCAGCGAGAGCGAGGTCATGATGGTGCCGGTGGCCGCACCGCGGCGCTGCACCGGAATCACATCGCCGACGATCGCCATGATCACCGAGCCCAGCACGCCGCCTGTAATACCGGCAAAGGCGCGCGCTGCGAGCAGCAACGGAAAGCTGCTGGCGAGCGCGCAGCCCAGGTTAGATATCGCGAATAGCGCATACACCGTCAGCAACAGCTTGCGCCGGTCGAAGCGGTCGATGTAGGTCGCGGCGAACAGGCCCGAGAGCCCCGAACACCACGAGTAGGCCGACACCGCCGTCGCGAAGGCCGCCGGTGTGATGCTGAAGGTATGCATGATCTGCGGACCCAACGGCATCATGACCATAAAGTCCATGATGACGGTGAACTGCGTCAGCGCGAGCAGCCAGAGTAGACGCCGTTCGTGCTTTGTGCTGATGGAATACATCGGCAAGATCCTTGAAGAAGGTAAAGCCAGCCGCGGGGCTGGCGATGAGATTTGCGAGGTTTGCGCAGGCTCAGTCGTCGAGGTTTTCGTGCACCGCTGCGGCGCCCTGTTTCCAGTAGCTTGCCGCACGGATGCGCGATTTGTCGACGCCGCGCTCGGTGTATAGGTGATACCGCACCGCGCGCATCGTGGCCGATTCGCCGGCAGCCCAGACATAGCCTTCGCCATCCGGCAGATACGTCTCACGGACCGCTTGCAGCAATGCATCGCCGCGATACGGCGAATCGCTGCGGTAACTCCACACCGCATGCAGTTCGGCCTGCGTATCGAATTCGATGCGCGCCGACGGATCTGCGACTTCGAGCACGGCTGCTACGCGCGTGCCGGCAGGCAGCTCCTGCAGACGCCGGGCGATGGCCGGCAGCGCGGTCTCGTCGCCGATCAGCAGATGCCAGTCGAAACCGGTGGGAATCACCAGCGAGCCGCGCGGCCCACCGACGCCCAGATATTGCCCGACCTTGGCTTGCGCTGCCCACGTCGCGGCCGGACCGGCTTCGTGCATCGCGAACTCGATGTCCAGTTCGCGTGCGGCGCGGTCATAGCGACGCGGCGTGAAATCGCGCGCCACCGGTCGCGGCTGATCTTCCGGGAACACCGGACCGTTCGGGCCCGCCTCCGGCAGCACTGGCTTGTCGGCGCCCGGCGCCGGGAAGAAGACCTTGATGTGATCGTCGAACGAAGCCGATTCGAAGTCGTGCAGATCGTCACCGGTAAAGGTGACGCGAATCAGATGAGGCGTCAGCGGTTCAACCCGCGTGACTTGCAGCAAACGAAATTTCAGGGGATGACGTACGCGGGTAACCGCGAGATCGGACCTGGTCAGCATAGATGTTCTCTCCAATGATGTCGGGTAGCGCTCGGGATTCTGGCCACGTGGGCTCAGATATCTTCTGCGCCGGCGTCGGTGCCGGTGTTCGAGCCTGCGTCCGGCTTGCCTTCGATTTCAGCCGTGGCGCGCGTGAGGATCGCGGCGACCCGGCGTTGTTCGTCGGCTGGCACGTTGTCGTGGCGGAACAGCGCATGCTTGAGGGCGCGGCGGGCTTCGATCAGCTCGGGCAGCCAGCCGCCTTCGCTTGGATCCAGCGGTTCTTCGCCGGCGAACGCACGCCGCACGGAATCCATCTTGCGGGCAATATGGTTCAGTTTTGCGAGCATCAACTCGGCCCGCTCGCGGTTGTCCGCGAGATGCTGGCGGCCGGCGTCGGCCAGTTCGTAGCGCTTGCGATTGCCTTCGAGCTGGACGGTCACAAAACCGATTTCTTCGAGGTAGGTCAGCGCGGGGTAGACCATGCCGGGACTCGGACTATAGAAGCCGTTCGAGCGCGTTTCGAGCGCCTTGATAAGCTCGTAGCCGTGGCTCGGCTGGGCATCTAGCAGGGCCAGCAGCAGCAATTGCAGATCGTCCGAGCTGAATTTGCGGCCGCGCGGGAAACCGTCGCCGTCACCGCCGCCGAAACCGCCAGGGCCGCCGGGACCACCAAAGCGGCCGCTACGGTCACCACCGCGTTCGCCGCGATGGTGTTGATGGCGGCCGATGGCGTGCCACAGGGCGTGCAGCGCAAAGCGCTCGGGAAAAGCACCGCGGGCGGCGAAGAAGTCTTCGAAACCGCGTGGTGAGTGGGCGTCACCGGGGCTGCCACGGCGTTCACCGCGTTCACCGCGTTCACCGCGTTCTCCACGACCCTCGCGGCCTTCATAGCTTTCGCGATCACCGCGGCCTTCGCATTCACCGCGGTAATGGTCGCGGCTGAGGGCGTGCCACAGCGCGTGCAGCGAGAAACGGTCGGTGGAATACATGCCGTCGATGTCGTGATGACGGCGGGAATGATGTGAATGACGCATTCGCGTTCTCCAGATGTGTCTTAAGATGTGTCTTAAGATATATATCTAAAGATACTCTGTCAAAGAGAAAATACGGGGATGGATCAGTTTTTTGGATCGGTGCTTGGAGCGCGGACGTCGCTATCGAAGTGCCGCCGGCGTTATACGCGGCACACAATTGCCGCGTACCCTCGAAAATCGACAGCCCCATTGGTGTCGACCGTTGCCGCGCCCGATCCTGGAGTAGCATTTGAGTTGCGAAACGCGGCGTTCGCAGATTCAGAAGTGGAAGGCCGCGTGGCCGATGCAGGAACGGGTGGAGGAACTGTCGAGATGAAAAAAATCGCTTTGCTATTGAAGGTGGTCAAGAACGATCTGCGGGTACTCTGGTATGCACTGAGGCACCCCGACCGTCCTGTATGGCTGATGCCCGCATTCGCTCTCGTGGCGTTGTATGCGATCGATCCTTTCAATTTTGCTGTTCCCTTCGTCGGAATTGTGGACGATGGTGTGCTGGTCCCGATGGCATTGCATTTGATGGTCCGCTTTCTGCCAACCGAATTGCAACGTCTACGCCGACGCTGATGGAGGACTTTCTGATCGCCCACAAGCGCACGACGTCGTTCATCGAGAGGCCCGCCAGGAAGAGCCGGTCGATGCGAACAGCCGAATCGTCGGCAATCCACGCGGAAACATGATGAGTAACCGTTACAGCGCTCGCGCCCATTCATTGCCCGGGTGAAGAACGTCGAGGCAGTCTTTCAGCCACGCGCGTTCCATAAGCGGTAGTTTCGGTAACGCTCTCTCGAAATCTTGCTGGTCTTTCGGGCGCCTATCTCTGGCCTTGAACAGAAGTACGGCGGAGGGATTCAGATATGGGATGTCGTCGGCCGTTCGCATCACCATTTCGGCTCGGGGTCGTTTGAACGATGGATCTCTCTTGTAGGCCCACGATTCGTTAGTTCCCGGCTCGATCATCATATCGATCCGCCAACATTCAGCAGCGCGGTCAAACCCCCAAAATTGCATAACCTCAGATGGCGCGTTCTGATTTGCCGGCAGTCTTTCGACAACATCGGCGTGGGCAGTGTAGAACTCCAAATCACTGAACGCTTGACGAAAGTCGCCGAAGTTTTCTCGCAAAATTGTGAATTCCAGATCGCTGTGTTCGCGAGTCTGGGCGCCGTGCCAAAGATCGAGCGCCCATCCACCGGCGACACACCAGGGCAAACGTATATCGCTCAACCGTCGAGCGAGTTCGGCCGGTTGCCATGCATTCCACGCCTCTTGGTCGGGTATGGCCATTTGAGTGTTCATCGTGTTGGAATGACCCGACACCTGGCGCAGTCCTAAGCGCGGTTTGGATCGTTGACTACCTTTCCGTAGCGAGCCGATTCGATGCGGTACTGCTCCTTGCCGGCATACATACGTTCGTCCGCGACCGCGTGTAACTGAATCTGGGTCAACCCGTCGCGCGGATAGACAGCCGCGCCGACGCTGGCGCTGGCATGGTACGGTCCCTCCTCGAGAATGATCGGGGTGCCGAGCGATTTCCGCAGCGCATCGCCGACCGCCTCGGCCTCGGGCAGGTTGCTGACACCCTCCAGTATCACGGTGAACTCGTCGCCGCCAGTGCGTGCAAGCGTGTCGATACCGCGCAAGACACTACGGAAGCGAACGCTGACCCCTCTCAGCACATCGTCGCCGGCCTGATGGCCTAGCGTGTCGTTCACCAGCTTGAAGCGGTTGAGGTCGATAACCAGAAAGCCGAATCCGGAACCGTCGCGGGCGGCTCGCGCCACTGCCTGATCGAAGCGGTCAGTATACAGGCGGCGGTTTGGCAAACCGGTAAGCTCGTCATGGGCGGCAAGATGGGTGGCCAGGACCACTCGCTCTTCCAGTAGCACGAGAATCATGCTGGCGGCAGCGAGAAACTTAGGCAGATTCCAGACTTCCGCTTCGATGTGACTGGAAATCGTTGGGGCATGCAGGACGAGCAATGAGTAGACAGGGAAGACAAGACCCCAAAGGACGAAGCTGAGGGCGATGAACACGACGCCCATGGTCAGCTTCGGCGTTTGGCGCAGGAAGAAATACGCCACCGCGAGATAGGTCCAGCACATTAACCACTGGCTGGCCATGGCGAGCCCATAGGCATGCAGGGTCCACGCCTGGAGCGCATACACCGTTACCGCCAGCGCAATGGAGACCCGAGAATGCCAGGGGGCTCCCGCGCGGTCGGCTGACGCGAGCCAGATGGTGCAGACGGCTCCGAGCCCCGTCAGTAGATAGAACAGTCCCACTTGTTGGCCTGCCGGCTGTAGTTCGCCATAGGCGGTGCTCGCGACGGCAAAGATAAGGTTTAGCGCACCTGACAGACCCACCCGCAAGGTGAGCCGGACGGAGTTGATCGTCTCCAGCCCTTGATAATAGGCGGCAAGGACGAATACCTGCCCGGCCAGAGCGAGGGTTCCCCGGGCGAGCACGTCGAACGGGAAATTTTGCGGCAACAGCATGAAAATGCCGGCATGCAGAAGGATGAGAAGCCAACCGGCCAGCCAATATCGAAGCCGGATCTCCCGCTTTTGCCTGATCAGGACAAGAGAGATCCCCAGCAAGATGCTGTAAGAAACAAATTCTGGAAGCCCATAGAAGTTGAAATTCATGAGATCCATCCCCCGACAAGACTATTCTGTCGCGCCTTGATGCTCCATGTGAACGTCGCGTGGGCCGCCCGGCAGCGCAATGCAGTTACTGCGAATTTATACGACAAATGAAATAAAGTGTTGGAATTACCTGCGGACAGGAAGATTGAATTGCGACGCGACCGTCAAGCTATTCAGCGAACCGCGAATCAGCGCAGGATCGATACATGGATACATGACTACGAAACGCACAAAATCTCGGCTAGCTGGTGAACTCAGTCACTTCGTGCATCAGTACGTCCGCAAGGCTCAAGCCTCAGAGCCGAACGATCGGCAATATGATCGAAAGCTCGAAGAGAAAATGGGCAAACTCCTGGGTGCCTGTGTTGGGGTTCAAATGGCGCTCCTCTTCGAGTCGGTTGGCGAGAGCACGGGTCCTGGCCAGCGCCGCTGGCCGGGATGCCCTTCTCGCCGAGCACGGGGAGGCGCTTCGATCTGCTGCTCGGCCGTCGTACCTACGATATGTGGTCGGCCTTCTGGCCAAAGGCACCTAGCAGTCCGATGGCGGAAGGCTTGAATGCGGCAACCAAATATGTCGCGACGCACCGTCCGGAAAGTCTTGAATGGGGCCCATGTGAGTGGCTTGGACCGGACATTGTCGCGGGCATTCGCCGCATCGAGATCAGATGACCACTGCTAACAACAAGAACGCGGACTGCTCAAGCGTTTCCAATATCAAGCCTCCGCCCGTCGTTTCGGCAATACGCAAGTGACCAGTTCGCCCTCACCATAGCAATCGGGAAGCGGTCGCGATAATCTCCAGCGTGCGCACCGGACGGACCGCATCTGCCGAACAAGTTCATGAATATAACGGGGGGGGCGTCTCACGATGTCTGGCCAAAGGCGTAGTCAATCTGCATTGCGTCAAGTTTCAACGTCGAGGCTTCTCTTCGGCGCAACGATTGCGATGTTTCTCTCGGGTCTCGGCACATCAGCGGCTGCACCACAGATCGTTCTGTTCCTGGTGAAAGAACTCGGCGCCTCGCTGCCGCTGGCGGGACTCTATTACATGACCAGCCTTGCAGCTCCAGTCACGGGGTATCTCGTCGGCCGCTATTCCGATCGAACCGGGAATCGCCTCGGTCTTTTTCGCATGTGTGCTGTGGCGGGCTTTCTGGGCTGGGCGGGGTTGGCCCTCTCTACTTCGGTCTGGATGCCCTTCATCATCGCCATCGCCCTGCTGGCCGTTTCCGGCGCCACGGCCTCGCAAATTTTTGCGGCTGTCCACGATGAACTCAGCGATAAACCCGGCGACGCAAATGAAAGTGTCGTTGCCATCGTCCGTATGGCGCTTACCGGCGGATGGATCGTCGGGCCTGTCCTGGGATCGTGGCTGGCCGCTGCCTATGGCCTGCGCCCCATGCTTTGGATGACCGCCATCTGCACGCTTTTACAGATCGCACCTCTAGGAGCGCTGAATCCAGCCGTCAAGCTCAAACCGGAGCCGTCGAGTGAGCTCGCGCGTCACTCCAGCCTGCGTGCCATGCTTCCACTGCTGAGGTTCACAGGACTCTTCGTCCTGGTCTACGCAGGGGAGCCGGTGAAGTACGGATTCCTGCTGATCTACATGGAAGAGCACCTCAAGCTGAATCCGGCAGTACGGGGAGCGGTCATCGGAATACAGCCGTTCATCGAGCTGCTTATCATGCCCTTCAGCATCGGCCTGGGCCGCAAGCTTGGCAACGTGTGGTTGATGTGTATCGCAGCCGCCATGGGGGTGTTTGCCAATCTTTGCTTTGCGCTCTGGTCGTCCGTAGCGGGCATGTTCGCCGGCCAGATCCTCATGGGTGGTGTTTGGGGCATATTTATGGTTCTGGGCATCATCGTCGCGCAACGCCTGCTTCCCAGCGCGGTAGCGACGGCGTCGGCAATCTTCATGAGTTCGACGGCTCTCGCCTCGGCGTTAGGAGGTGTCGCGGGCGGTTTCGGAGTGGCATTCCTGGGTATTCCTAATGTCTTCCTGCTGCCCGCGCTCTTCGCCGGTATCGCCGTTATCGGACTGGCATTGATGGCACGCACTGAAAGCTTCAAGGTGTATTGATTTCGACGAGTCTCTTCGCGCGCTTTTCCCTGGTCGGAGAAGCCGCTGAATCTGAAAGGCAACATGAAACGACTGTTCCTCGCTGCGCTCGCAGCCGCCTGTTTCGCGACTTGCGTGCATGCGCAAAGCAACGCGTCCGGCCCGCTCGTTACGCCCTCAGGCGAACTGCAATTTGAGCGCGTCGATCGCGGTTTCGCAGCAACGGTCGACAAGGAAATTTTCGATCGCTTCGGCGCGAACACGCTCGCGCATTTCGATGACATCGGCAACGCAAATGACACCGTTACGCGAATGCTTGTGCAGACCGATTCCGGGCCGGTGCTGTACGACTTTCGCCACCATCCTCCACTGGTGGAGCGCTTGAACACGCGCATGATGGTTAAGCGCGTGTTCTGGCAAGGTGATGAAGTCGTGATGCAAGGCCCACAGGGTTGGTTTCGATTCAAGCAAGGCGTGCTGACGAAGCTGCAATCTTCGACGACGACATACCACTGACTACGCACACAGATCGAATGACCGGTTCACGAGAAGCTGAAGGTCCACTGTGGGCGGAGCCGTGTCACGACCGCTTTGGCGATGCGCGCCCGTCGTCGTGATACTGCCGGATGTCCTGCGGCGCGAGGCCGTAAGCACGCCGGAACGCCCGCGTGAAGTCCGACGCGCTCCGAAAGCCGTGAGCATAGGCGATGTCCTGCACCGGAACGCCGGGCCATGCGACGAGCTCGTCGGCGGCGGCGCGCAAACGCACACGCCGGATATAGGCGCCCAGCCCGCCTTCGTGCTCAAAGAGGCGATAGGCCGCGCGTCGTGAAAGACCCAGCGACTCCACGACGCCATCGGGCGAAAGATCGCCGTTGTGCAGATTCCGATGCACGTAGCGGCGCGCCTGATCGAATGCCATTGCCCGGGCGAGCGCGGGCTTACCGCCCCTCAGCCCCGCCTGCTCGCCGAACGCATCCGCGATCAGCAGCACGATCTCGCGCAGGATCCGGTGGGCATCCCAAGGCGCCATGTAGCGGACGCGAGCAGCAAACGACAGGACGCGGTCCGTGAGATAACGCACTGCGGGCAAGTGCGGCGAGAGCGTGCGTCCATGCAGGACCGACGGGTCCGGAAACACTTTGCCCAGCAACGCGCCCGGCAGAAAAATCGTGACGTGCCGGCAGGGCGCGCGGTTGAACCGCACGGGCTGGTTGAGATCGACGGCGAAGATGCCGCCCTCGAGCGCCGTGCCTGTGCGTTTGCCCGGGTAGATGAGCTCGTTGCCGGGCGCAGTGTCGAAAAACACGTGGAAGACGATGCTGCGCGCGTTGTCCTAGGAGATCCGCGCGATCGTCCGGTCTTGCGTGATGCGGTCGGTGTGGCAGTCGGCGAACAGGAATTCGCCGACTGCGTAGCGGTCGATCCAGCCGCGAAACGGCTGCCCGCGTTCGTCGCGCCTCGTCAGGAGGTTGACCACTCCGATCATGCGGTCGCACCACGCCAGGAGTTGCTGCTGGATCGGCAACACGCAAACGTCGAAATGCTGGTGCGCGATTTCGAGCCGTTGGGCCGGGTCCAGGATGATGGGCAGATCCTGAAAGTGTGTCTGGACGGCAGGCATGGTGAGGATTCGGTGGATCGGGGGTAGGCAGGGAGGTTCTGCGGTGAACCGGCCGAACGCCACCTTGACGCGGCGCCCCTTGGCACGGACCACTGGCGAGTCTCCCGGAGTTCCAGGCAATTTTACCAACCCGTATGCTGAATCCACCCCGGCAGGTTTTCCCTCCTCAAAAGCCACCGAAAGATAGATCGCCCGGCGGCCTTGATTGCGACATTCGACTTCTTCGGTCTTATGGTCGAGAATCCTGCGCAGAAAATGGTGCGCCGGTCATTTAGCAATAGTGCCGATCGGCAAACTTTGTGTTCTTTCTGATTGGTCGGAACTTCCATCGGATGCCGTTGTTGCTAGGTTTCGTGCTTATTGCCACGTTCATCTGGCTGGCAGAAAACATCGGCACGTTCAGTCACGCCTGGTTGTATCCAGGCCAGATGCACGGGTGGGCGATGGTGTCCGTGGGAAAACTGGGTTCATGGTTCATGCTGACCATCATGAGCTACGTGACGGTGACATTGATTAATCGCCCCCGGAAGCTGTGACGGAGTTGGATTTGCTGGTGCGAAAGATCATGACAAGATTCAACGAACAGAAGGCGATATCTCCTCCCTGGAAAAAAACAAGGCTGACAAATAGGTTTATTATTTTTTTAATGGGTATGGAAAACAATCCATGTACTGTGCGTCGCAGAGTGCCAGTAATCAACGGTTGGGCTTCGCCGCCGACAAAGACGAGTTCTACACCCAATTCGTTGACAAGGTATTTTACTTTTCCGCTTCCAATAGTCGCTATATGGGTCATATCGCTATTCTGATTAAACAATCCGAACGGTGAATCTCCATTTGGAAATCGGGCTATGAAAGTTCCATCGTCTTTCAATATTCTCTTTGCTTCTCTGAGAAAGGTCAGAAGATTTTCCTGACTAATGTGCTCCAGAACATCAAAAGCCACCACCAGATCGAACGCATCGTCCGGAAATGCGCTCAAGTCGGCTGCACAGATGCAATCAAAATTAAGATGCCTGGCGGCTTCGACCAGGTCCTTGTTGATTTCCGTGCCGACGATATCCCAGTGCTTTTTTCTGGCGTAGGTCAGAAAGCTTCCGTTGCCAAAGCCAATCTCCAGCACACGCATCTTTCTATCGGTTTTAATATTCGCCTTTTTTATTTCCGCATCGAAATAGCAGTTTTCTGATTTCCCCAATTCGCCGAAATTGCTGACTTCCCAATTTTTCCATTCGCGGTATGATTTTCCATACTCCGTACCGGGTTTTCCACTGGATGAGGGAAGTGCATTATAGGGCATAACTCTTCTCCTGTGCGATGTCCCCGAGTTGCAAGCGTTTATGCTTTGTTCGGCGACTGTCGATGCTTTCGGATTTTCGAGCGAATCGGAGCATCTGTGGGAGAGATGCCTGTTTGCCGCCTGAGCCAGCTGGAGAAAATGGGCGATTTCGTATTATAGTTGCGGCGACTCTGTCCGCTGCGGACAGAGTCGCGCTCTTTTACGCCGTCAGAATTATCCGCCCCGGCGCTATTAAAAGATCGACTGCCCGGTAAGTGTGGTTAGCCATTCCAGTGACTTCACCCCCGCCAGCGAATTCCCATTGCTATCCAGCCCCGGCGACCAGACGCAAACCGCCATTTCCCCCGGCAGCACCGCGACAATTCCACCACCCACACCACTCTTGGCCGGCAATCCGACGCGATAGACAAAATCCCCCGCCGCATCATAGGTACCGCACGTCAACATCAGCGCCGACAACCGTTTAGCTGAACTGCTGTCAAGGATCCGCTCGCCGGTCGCCGGCACCACACCGCCATTACTCAGAAACAACGCCGCCTTCGCCAGCTCGACGCAACTCATCGAGATCGCGCATTGCCGGCAATACGCATCCACCACCGAGTGCACCGGCATTTCCATATTGCCGAAGCTGGCCATGAAATGCGCCATCGCCTGGTTCCGATCGGCGTTTTGCAACTCCGATTGCGCGACACGCAAATCGTAGTCGATCGTCACCTCGCCGGTCAGCCGTCGCATGAACTCCACCAATGCGGTCTCCGCTTGCACGAACCGTCGGCACAGCACGTCGGTGACCACCAGCGCGCCAGCGTTGATAAACGGATTGCGCGGCTTGCCTTGCTCGGCTTCGAGTTGCACCAGCGAATTGAATGGCGTTCCTGACGGCTCGCGCCCGACACGTTGCCACAGGGCATCGCCGAGCAGCCGAAAGGCCATCGTGCAGGCGAATAGCTTGGAAATACTCTGGATGGAAAAGCGGGTGTCGGCCTCGCCGGTCCTGAAGACCTCACCGGTGTTCGTGACAATGGCCATGCCGAAGCTGTTGGCTGGGACCCTGGCCAGCTCGGGAATATAGTCGGCAACGCGACCGGTACCCAGATAGGGCTGCAGATCGTGGTGGATCTGTTCGAGGATGCCTTGGTAGTTCATAAGCGAGGGCGAGCGTGGAAGCCGGGATTTTACTGGCAAGCCATTGCAAATAGTAAATCGGCCACCATCCCACTGCCTGTCCACGCTCAACGCACCCAACGCGCTCAACGGACCCAGCGCTCGCGCTCAGTGCGCCCCAGCCGCATCCGGCCCGCCGCCACCTTTGGCAGGCCGCGTAATCCAGATCAGTGGAATGATCAAAATAAAAATGATCGCCGAGATAAAGAAGATGTCGTTCAGCCCCATCATCGCCGCCTGGGTATTCACATTGAAATCGAACAGTGCATTCGACGACTGCGTATTCAGATGCAGCAGCGACTGGGTCGAATCGATCTGCTGGTTGAACAGCGGATTATTGATGCTGGCCTGCTCCGTCAACCTGGCATGGTGGAGCACGGTGCGATTATTCCACTCGTTGCCAGCGATCGACGTGCCCACCGCGCCGCAAAACACCCGCGCAAAATTTGACAGACCCGCTGCCGCTGGAATCTTCTGAGGCGGTTGCCCGGACAGAATGATCGCCGTCAACGGGACGAAGAACAGCGCCATCGGGATGCCTTGCAGCAGCGTCGGCAGCACCAGATGCCACGTGTCGATTTCAATCACGTATTTGGAACGCATGTAAAACACGATCGCAAAGCCGATAAAGGCGAGCGTCGCGATAATGCGCGCGTCCGAGCGCGGCAGCAAACGGCCCATTACCGGCGCGAGAAGCACCGCGAATATGCCGAGCGGCGCGGTCACAAGGCCAGCATCCACTGACCGGTAATTCAGGTATTCCTGCATCCATTGCGGCAGCAGCACGAGGTTGCCGAAGAACACGCCATAGGCCACCGAGATCGCAATCGTGCCGCCCAAAAAGTTGCGCTGCGTGAACAGACGCAGATCGACGATCGGATTGTCTTCGGTGAGCTCCCATACCAGGAAGAACGCAAAGCTGATCAGCGCCGTGATGCCGAGAATGACGATCACCGGCGACGAGAACCAGTCGAGGTCTTTGCCCTTGTCGAGCATCACCTGCAGCGAAGCGACCCAGGTGATCAGCAGGCCGAGACCCACCACGTCGATAGGCGGCTTGCGGGTGGGCGTTTCGCGGGTGCGGTAGATCATCCACGTGACCCCGGCCGCGAAAATCCCCACGGGGATATTGATGTAGAAGATCCACGACCAGCTATAGCTATCCGTGATCCAGCCGCCGAGCGCCGGTCCGGCAATCGGGCCGACCGTGGCGGTCATGGCCCACAACGCGAGCGCCGTCGACGACTTCTCCTTCGGATACGAGCCCAGCAGAATGGCCTGCGAAAGCGGAATCAGCGGGCCGGCCACGGCGCCCTGCAAGACCCGCGCGAGCAGCAGGATGGGCAGCGTGGGTGCGATGCCGCACAGCCACGACGACACTACGAACATCAGAATTGCGCCGACGAACAGTTTGATCTGACCGATGCGCTGCGTGAGCCAGCCGGTCAGCGGAATCGACACCGCGTTGGCGGCGGCGAACACGGTAATGACCCACGTGCCTTCGTCGACCGACACGCCCAGGTTACCCGAAATGGTCGGAATGGCGACATTCGCGATCGACGTATCGAGCACGTTCATGAAGGTGGCGAGCGCAACGGCGATTGTCGCGAGGACGAGCTGGCCGCCTTTAAGCGGGGGTGGAGGCGGAGGCGGCCGCGGGGCCGATGCGGGCGCAGGGGTGGGCTGGCTCAATCGATTCTCCGGAGCGGTGTCGTAAGCGATGCGGGTGCGAGATGCTGGCTTGCTGGACGGCGGTGGCTCACCGCTGGCCCAATGGCTGTCAAAAGAATACCTGCATTCGCCAAATAGGGTTATCCACGTGCACGGGGCACGCAGGGCAAGGCTCGCCAAGGGCGGCAAAAAGATGCACGAAAGCGTATGCTCGCGGCTGTGATCCGCCGGTGCCGCGCAAAGGGCGTCGGGTCGCTCATGCGCATCGAAACAAAAGACAAAAGACAGAAAGCAAAGGGAGTCTGAAATGGCTTGGGAAGAATTCGAACATGGCTGGCGCCTCGCGCCTGCCATCCCGCCGGCCGATGCGCCGGCTCGCGCGCTGGTGGTCCTGCTGCATGGCGTCGGCAGCAACGCGCAAGACCTGCTTCCGCTCGCCGACCGCTGGAGCGAGACATTTCCCGATGTCGCCTTTACCTCGCTCGACGGCAGCGAACGCTTCGACGGCGGTTTTGCTGGCCGGCAATGGTTCAGCCTGCGCGACGTGAACGAGGCGAATCGCATTGGCCGCGTTGCGGATGCTTACCCGCCGCTGCGGCGCATGCTCGAAAACGAGTTGCAACATTGGCAGCTTTCTTTCGAAAAGCTTGCGCTGGTGGGGTTCTCGCAAGGCTCGATGATGGCGCTGCATCACGCGGCGACGAGCGACGACGCGCCCGCTGCCGTCGTGGCGTATTCAGGACGCCTTGCTTCCCGGATCACCACGCAGGCGCGCACACCGCTGACGCTGGTGCACGGCGTCGAAGATGCGGTCATTCCCGTCGCCGAACTCGAACGCGCGGCCCATGCGTTCAGCGACGCGGGCTATGCAGTCGGCGCATTTGCGTTGCCGGGTATTGGTCATACGATTTCGGGCGAAGGATTGGTGCTGGGACGCGATGCGCTCGTCCGGGCACTGGGGGCAAAGGCCCCTTGAAACAGGCCGAAATAAGGTCCGAAATGAATTGGGAAATAAAGTAAGCCTAAAGAATTTGTTCTACTTGCCGTTAATGGTTCAATAGCGCGAAAATCACGCGCGCTGCATAAAGATCTTGCTGCACCCGCGGGGGTGTCGGGTGGGCTTGGTGCGGTACAACGGGGATTCATCGCAGCACCCGCAAGGGCGATAACGACAAACGCAGAGCCTTCATATGGCCAGACCGAAGCCGCATCATCCACTTTTCAGGGGACTGTTCCGTCACACCGTGGCGGTCGACCTCGGCACGGCCAATACCCTGATCTACACCGACGACGGTGGCATCGTGCTCAATCAGCCGTCGGTGGTGTGCTTCCAGAGGCAGCCCCAGGCAGGCCAGAAGCGGGTGGCAGCAGTGGGCGCCCAGGCCAGACAACTGCTCGGCCGCGCGCCCAACAATCTCGAGACGGTGCGGCCGATGCGCCACGGCGTGATCGCCAATTTTTCCGCTGCGGAACACATGATTCGCCAGTTCGTGGAGATGGCCCGGCCCAGACCGCTGTTCGGCCGCCGCGCTGCATTCACGATCTGCGTGCCGGCCGGGGCAACCCAGGTCGAGCGCCGCGCCATCAAGGAAGCCGCCGTCGCGGCGGGGGCCTGGAAAGTGAGCCTGATCGGCGAGTCGCTGGCTTCGGCAGTCGGTGCGGGCTTGCCGGTATCGTCGGCAACCGGCTCGATGGTGGTCGATATCGGCGGCGGCACGACGGAAGTCGGGGTGATCGCGCTTGGCGGCATGGCCTATAACGGCTCGGTTCGCGTCGGCGGCGACCAGTTCGACGTGGCGATCGTCAACTATGTGCGCAGCTTGTATGGGGTGCTGCTCGGCGAGCAGACCGCGGAGCACGTGAAAAAGACCATCGGCTCGGCCATGCGCGACGTGCCGATGGAGCGCATGAACGCCACTGGCCGCAGCGTCGACGATGGCCTGCCGCGCACGGTCGAACTGAACAACCACGATATCGCCGATGCCATCGAAGGGCCGCTACGCCAGGTGATCGGCGCTGTGAAAGCGGCGCTCGAATGCGCGCCGGCCGAACTGGTGACCGATATTGCCGACTCGGGCATCGTACTGACCGGTGGCGGCGCGCTGCTCGCCAACCTGGGACGGCGTCTGACCGCTGAACTCGGACTCGGCGTGCGCATCGCCGATGAACCGCTCACGTGCGCGGTGCGCGGTGCGGGGACGGCGGCGGAAGCCGGCCTGCTGGACGAACTCGTCTACGAATAACGCGTGACGGGCGATATCGAGCTCTCCAACGGCTTGCACATGCCCTACGTCGAAGCAGGCGAGGGCGAACTGCTGCTGTTCGTGCACGGCTCGCTTTGCGATTCCCGCTACTGGCAGCCGCAACTCGACGGACTGGCGAAGCATTACCGCTGCGTGGCGGTGAGCCTCACCCATTACTGGCCGGTCACGGATACGCCGGCCGACATGCCGTTCAGCTGGAGCAATCATGCGGACGAGCTGGCCGAATTCATCGAACGCTTTGGCGCTGGGCCGGCACATGTCGTGGGGCATTCGCGCGGCGGCTGCGTGGTGTTTCATTTTGCACGGCGTCATGCGCAGCATGTGCGCACGGTGACGCTCGCCGACCCGGGCGGGCCGCTGCAGATTGCAGGGCGGCCGGTTGCCAGCCTGCCGGAAACGGTCAATGCATTGCGGGCGCGGGCCGCCCAGTTGATCGAAGAAGGCAATGTGGATGCGGGCCTGCAACTGTTCGTCGATTCGGTGAGCCGTCCTGGCTTCTGGGCAAAAAGCACGCTGGCATTCCGCACGATGGCGATCGACAACGCCCACACGCTGGCGCGTCAGTTCCGCGATCCGCTGCCGCCCTATACGCCCGAAGATGCG
>Ga0302316_10001623_pt1 | contig 17389 bp, 17 predicted proteins | sample III_Palsa_N3_2_FD_200456 | JGI IMG/M metagenome (GOLD analysis project Ga0302316, IMG submission 200456) | Peat permafrost microbial communities from Stordalen Mire near Abisko, Sweden - III_Palsa_N3_2 | ecosystem: Environmental > Terrestrial > Soil > Palsa > Peat permafrost | place: Sweden...
TCATGCCCAAGTTGCATTGGGAGAAGGACTACGCGACCACCATCGTCGCCATTCTCGGGACGACCATCAGTCCCTACCTGTTCTTCTGGCAGGCTGCCCAGGAGGTGGAAGAGATCAAGCGCGTCAGCGCGGACAAGGCGTTGCGCATCGCGCCCGAACAGGCGAAACGCAATCTGCGCAGGATGCGGGTCGATACCGCGGTCGGGATGGGCTTCTCGAACTTCATCGCCTTCTTCATGATCGTTGCCACTGCGGCCACGCTTCACGCCAAGGGCATCGTGCACATCGAGACCACATCGCAGGCCGCCCAGGCGCTCGAGCCCATCGCCGGGAAGTTCGCCTTCCTGCTGTTCGGGCTCGGTGTGATCGGCACCGGCTTGCTGGCACTTCCCGTGCTGGCGGGCTCGGCCGCGTACGCCGTCGCCAGTCTGCTCCAGGTGCGCAAGGGCCTCGACCGGCCGCCCTCGGGGGCCAAGGCCTTCTACGCCATCCTGGCAGCCGCGATGATCGTCGGGCTGGGCATCAGCGCGTCCGGGCTGAATCCCATCAAGGCGTTGTACTGGTCGGCGGTCGTCAATGCGGTGATCTCCGTGCCGATCATGGTGGCCGTGATGATTGCCGCGTCTCATTCGAAGATCGTCGGTGACCTCAAGCTTCCTGCCATCTGGCGGGTGATGGGCTGGCTCGCGACGATCGCCATGGCCGCTGCGACCTTGGTGATGTTCGCAACGATGTTCTGAGGCAGCCATGGCCAGCTCGATGCTCTTCTCTACTTCGGCGACACGCTGGCGTTTCCTGCTGGCGGCATGCGTGACCATCGGGTCGGCCGGCAGCGTGGCGGCGGACGGCAGCAACGCGGACGAGCGCACTCTCGTCCCGTCGCTCAGCTACGACGGCGATGCCGCCGCCGTGCAGGGCGGCAAGAACGACGGCGCCACCTACACGGGGTTGCTCCATCTGCGCTTGCGCTGGATCGTGCCGACCGCGTCGGCGTGGCGCGGGACGTCCGCGTTCGTCGACGTGCGAAACATCCACGGAGGCCATGTCAGCGAGCTGGCAGGAGACGCTCAAGGCGTCAGCAACGTCGACGGCCCGGACGGATCCGCCGTGCACGAGCTCTGGATCCAGCACAACTTCCAGTGGAGCGGTGTCTCGTTGCTGGGCGGCATCTATGACCTGAACAGCGAGTTCGACCGCCTCCAGGCGGCCGGCCTGTTCCTGAACAGTTCATTCGGCGTCACGCCGGAATTCGCCGAAAGCGGCACGACCGGACCGTCCATCTTTCCGCGCACCGCCGCCGCGCTGCGCTTCTCGGTGAAACCGTGGAACGGCGCACTGCTGCGAGCCGCCCTTGTCGATGGCGCGTCGCTCGAACGTCCGGACGGTTCCCATGCCTTGTTCAAGCGCGGAGACGGCGCGTTGGAGGTCGTGGAATGGTCGATGCTTCGGCGGCCGGATGCGACAGGAGACGAGCCGCTCGTTCCGCGCATCTTCGGACGATTCTCGCCCCTGCCGACCTACGAAGACAAGGTCGCTGTGGGCGTGTGGCACTACTCGAAGCGCCTTGCGGAGGCCGGTCCTGCCAACGCCGATCCCGACACGCCTCGCCACGACAGCGAGGGCGGGTACGTGATCGGTGAATGGCGCCTCTTCGGACGCGGTGCCGATGCGAAGAAGCGGATTTCAGGATTTGCCCAGCTCGGCTTTGCGAGCCCCGCCACCAACCGCTTTGGCTCGTACATGGGCGGAGGTCTCGTCGCGACAGGATGGTTGTTCAACAAGGATTCCGACCAGGTCGGCTTGTCAGTGGCGAGCGCTCAAGAGGGCAGCACCTATCGTCGCAATGCCGCCCTCGCCGGAGGTCGGCCCGCGAAGGCGGAGACGACCTGGGAGCTCAGCTACCTGGATCAGGTGAAGTCCTGGCTGACGCTGGCGCCCGACCTGCAACTCGTGAACCATCCCGACGCAGACGCCGCGCTGCGCAACGCTCTGGTGCTTCAGCTTCGGTCCGAGATCACGTTCTGAGGACAGGCCACCGCCAACCGAAAGGGGCGGCAACAGCGATGCTCAGACCTGCCGTCACCGCGCCACATCTCGACTCCACCGCGAAGCGTTCGACGAATTGCCAGCCAAGCCTTACCAGGATCTTGGGCAGAATCTGCTGGCAACGAGCCCACTCATGAGAATCACCAATCCACCCGCCACCAGGATCGAAGGCATCGCGCTGCGACAGATCGAGCCCGGCGATTGCAAGGCTTGGTTTGACTACCTGCGTCTTCCGCAGGTCTTCGAACGCACGAGCTGGAACCCGCATTCCGTCGAGGACCTTCAGACCACTTTGGAGAGCTGCCTGCACGATGGCCCGACTTCCCCGATGCGAATGGCCGTCGTGGATCAGTCAACGGGGCAGCTTGTCGGAACCATCGGGCTGCACACAATCTCCGACGTCAATCGCAGCGCGGAAATTGCCTATGACTTCGCGCCGAGCCATTGGGGCCTGGGACTGGCAACCAGACTCTGCGAAACGGTCACGTCGTGGTCGTTCAGGGAGCTCGATCTCCATCGTTTGCAGGCTACCGTCTTGGTCGGCAACCTGCGGTCCGAACGTGTGCTCTCACGTTGCCGGTTTCGTCATGAAGGCCTGCTCCGCGGATTCCGGATGGTTCGGGGTCACCCTGGCGACTTCAATATCTTCTCGCGCTTGTCGACAGACGATGCCGGCGTGGAGAACTGCTAGGAAAACGGGTGTGGGAACGCCGCAGTCGGCCACTTGCTGTGCCTGGGGAAAGTCAGCTTCAAGGCAGGCTGGGGACCATGGCTCAGCAACGTGACTGGGGTCGCATGGCGCCCGCGAGCGTTTCCGCCGTGTCGGCTTGATTCGAGACCGACGGATGCTCGATCAATTGCCGTCGTTGGACGACGCGCGTCGGATGAAGTCGGCCACGTTGGCGTGCAGGGCCTTGAACGAGGGCTCGTTCGCGTACACCATGTGGCCCGAATTGTAGAAATGGATCTCGATGTTGCCGCGCAGGCTCAACGGGATGGGCAGGTGATTCATCTCGTAGACACCTTGAAAGTACGGTGTCGCGAGATCGAAATAGCCGGCATTCAACATGACCTTCAGCCGCGGGTTGTACTTGATGGCCGACGCGAGATCGGGGGTGACATCCGGTGTCATCGGCAAGGCCATCGGCGCTCCGGGCGGCTGGTGCTTGAACTCCCAGGTCTTCCACACGTCCACGTACGGCTTGAACGTCTTGTCCTGGCCGAACTTCAGCTCGGCTCTCACGTACTGATTGAAAGCCGACACATAAGCCGAACCCAGCGCCGCGCCTTGCGGATCGTAGTCGGCTTCCTTGCTCAGCGGATCGATCGTCGGCCCGGCGAAGCGCGTATCGAGGCGGCCGACCGTGACGTCCTGTGTCGATAGAAGCGTCTTGCTGAACACGCCACCGGTGATGCGGAGGTTCGCCTTGAGGATGTAGTCCACCGGCAGCCCGGTGTAGTCGTGAAGCTTGTTGGCCACGACCAGGCGCTGTGCCGGATCGAGACTGCTGCCGGCCTGCAAGGCCACGGCATACTCGTTGAGTGCGTAGTGCTGGACTTCGGCGAGCAGCGACGGTAGGTCGCGGTCGGGCTTCGGCAGTGCATGGTGGTACCACGCCGTGGCCGCATACGTCGGCAATGCGAGCTCGTAAGGCAGATCGACGCCGGGGCTGATGTCGGCCTCGTCCGGGGAGCCCGCGAAGACCAGGATCTGGGACAGGTTGATGACGCCGTTGAAGTCGATCGACTTCTCGGTCTCGAGGATGTTGATCAACACCGCATTGCGGGTCGTGCCGTAGCTTTCGCCGAACAGGAACTTGGGCGAGTTCCAGCGCTCGTATTTCGACAGGAACCGGGCGATGAAATCCGCGAACGCCTGTGCGTCCGCGTCGATGCCGTAGAAGGCTTTTTCCTTGTCCTTTCCGCTGATCCGGCTGAAGCCGGCACCCGGCGCGTCCACAAAGACCAGATCGCTCGCATCGAGCAGCGAGTATTCGTTGTTGACGATGCGATACGGCGCGGCGGGCGTGTGCGAGTCGTCGGCGGTCAGCACGCGGCGAGGACCGAAGGCGCCCATGTGCAGCCACACCGTCGAGGAACCGGGGCCGCCGTTGAACAGGAACGTGATCGGCCGTGACGGATCAGGCTTGCCGTTCTTGCCGTCCTTGCCGAAATAGGCCACGTAGAACATGCTCGCCTCGGGCGGCGACTTCTTGTCGTCCTTGTCGGCGTTCTGGGGGACGTCGTCCCAATCCTTGGGATGCACGACCAACGTGCCGGCAACCGCCTCGTAGTCGATCTTGCGGCCATTGACGGTCACGGACGACTGGGTCTTTTGCTGTTCAATCTGGAAATGATCTTGTGCCGAACCGGGAGCGGAAGCGGCCTTCGGAGGCGGCGACGGCGGCGTTTCCTGTGCGTGCAGCGACGCGCAAAGCAGGAGACTTGCCGTCGGCAAGACAAGAGCAAGCAAGCGAGAGCGCGGACGGAAGGTCATGGAATCCTGGGTTGGGTGAGCGGGAAGACGCTGCGCGGAACGCGCAGTCGATGCCGCGCTGGTCTTGTGGCGACCACCACGCCCATGCTCGAGATCGATGCCTGGGTTTCGCGCTGAGTCAGCAGTTATGTTGCCGGCGGCCGACTCTGTCATGCCCGGAAAGATCGGTCAATCCGGATCGACCGACGTTCGAGCTCGTATCGATGTTGAGGAGACGGTCACTGCGCTCGCGCAACGCCGACGGTCGGAGCCACGCAGCACGGATTGAGGGAACCAGGCGCCATGTCGCAGGTCGGCGGCGGTGGTCTGTCGCCAACGGCGGCTTTCAGGTTCGGTGTCCAGCAAATTGCGATGTAGTCCGCTCTTCGGCAGTGCTTCGGATGCCCGAGATCGGATGATCATGAAATCTGGCCCTCCCGGATTTTTGAGGCGGCTCTCCCCTCGCTCTCACACCCCGAACCATGAACAATCGCGCCACGGATTCGTCCGACCTCTGCCCCTCGGCACTGCTGGCGGCGCCGAGCGACGCCGCATTGCTCCTTGGCAGCAGCAAGGCGATCTTCCAGCGGGGGCAGACCTACGCTCGTTCTGGTGCGGTCGAGGTCACGGGGCAAGCGTCAGTCGATAGGCTTGCAGTGAAAATGCAGCCCGACAGACAATTGGCTGATGACTTCGATCGGCACCGATTCGTTCGGCCGTGACCGAGCAGGCACCCAACGACGGGACGATGATGGTTCGGCTCACGAAGGCCCTCGCGGCGACATGATCCACAGCGCGTGATCTTCGCGGAAAATCCTGGTGGCTGGCCATGCTGCGCAGCGGTCAGACGCTCAGGGATGACCTGCCCAGGGGCTTGACCGCGATCAAGCTTCTGTAGGAGCATGACACTGCACCATTGCCTGTCATGCGATCCGCACCGTTCAGCTTCACCGTCCGCAAGGCGTCCAGGGCGTCGCGCCGCGGACGTGCGCCCCATCGCAGAAGCGTTCCCAACCCCCGAAGCCGACCCGGCTCGGCTGCGATCATTCTCCGTGGAGTCGCCGCAGTCATTCTCGTGTCGGGCTGGCTCACCGCGGCGGTCGTCCTCATGCAAGCGTCGGAGTCGCTCGACGCAGACGCTGTGGCTTATCAGATCGTGGGCCAACACGTCTATCCGATCACCCTGGCAGCGTCGAAGCACGACAGGCAGTTTGTGCAGCGGGTGGGAGGCGACATGGGCCTGTGGATCGCAGATTTCGATGTCTGGTTGCATTCACTCTTCAGACCGCCCGGGCTCGCCTGGACATTGTTGGTGCTTTCCACGGCGATCGGCGTTGGATGCCTTGGTTTCGCGAAGCTGAGCGGCGAGAACGTCGACGCGTGGGACGGCGACGATACCTAGGTTGCAATGCGGCGATGCTGTCCAGGAGAAGGTCAAAAGTCGCCAACAGCATCCAGTCGTCGACGGCAGCTATCGGGTCAGTTAGGATCGCTACAGCGTGGCTCCATGGTTGCGCCAGTGTCACGAGGCTGGCCACATGGACAGCCCTGCTGCCATCACGGAGAGCTCCATGCAAGCCAAGGCTATCGTGCTTCTCGCGTTGATCCAGTCGACGTCAATGGCGGCAGCCGTGTCGGCACTTGCGCAGTCCGATCCGTATCCGGCCATGGCTCCGCTCGCCCAATACTTGATGCCCGAAGCGGATGAGATCGCGCTGGCTCGCAGCGCCGCGCCACAGGCTGTGTCGGACGAGGCGGAAGTGATGGTGCTGAGCAAAGATGGCTACGTCACCGCAGCGAAGGGAACGAACGCCTTCCTCTGCATCGTGGAACGCGGATGGGCCGGCGACTCGAGCTTTGCCGATTTCTGGAACCCCAGGCAGCGCGCGCCGATCTGTTTCAATCCCGCGGCGGCCAGGACCTATGCACCGATATTCCTGATGAAGACGCGCCTGGCGCTCGCGGGAAAGTCGAAGAAGGAGATCGTGGAGACGACATCGGCGGCCCTGGACAAGAAGCTGCTGCCCGCGTTGGGCCCTGGGGCGATGTGCTACATGATGTCGAAGCAGCAGTACCTGAACGACGAGGACAAGAACTGGCGTCCGCACCTGATGTTCTTCGTGCAGGGCGACGAAGCCAGGAACTGGGGCGCGAACGTGCCGGGCTCGCCTGTGATGGCGGCGAACGATCCTGAGGAGCACGTGACCATCTTCATGGTCGCGGCGGGGCACTGGTCCGACGGGTCGCCGGCGCCGTCAATGAGTCATTGAATGCGGGATGCGCGTCTGCGTTGCCTCGGCATTCATGGATCACTCCGAGACGCCGAGGTTGACGCCCGCGTTGCTTCGCGTCGGCTCGGCACGGCGTTTGCCCCCGCTTGTCCGTTTGCCCCGTGGCGTGTCTTCGAGCGACGGCCCGGCACATCCGCGGCGCTACTTCGAAAGGCGGCCGAGGTCAAACGCGGCCGAAGCGGTTCGACGCCCGCAGGCCCGCACTTCAAGGACTCCAAATGACACAGCCCTCGCGGTTCCGTTCGGCCGTCGCCCTGACCGGTGGCCTCTTCGCTCTGCTTGGTCTCGCCCTGGCCGGCGGCGGCGCCTGGCTGGCCGTGCTGGGCGGGTCGATCTTCTACCTCGTCGCCGGCGTCGCCACGCTGGCCACCGGCTGGCTGTTGATCGCGCGACGCCGCGCCGCGTTGCAAGTCTTCGCCGCGCTGCTGTTCGGCACGGCGGCCTGGTCGGTGTATGAGATCGGCTTCGACTGGTGGCCGATGGCCGCGCGGGTCGACGTCTTCTTCGTCTTCGGGCTCTGGCTGCTCACGCCGTGGATCACGCGCCCGCTGACTGGCGAGGATGCGGCCGGCCGCCGGAACTGGACGCTGCCGCTTTGGGGCGGCATCGCGGCGCTGGCAGTCGTCATGGCCGTAGCGCTTGCCTCCGACGAGCACGATCGCAGTGGCGTCCTCGCGAGTTCTTCGGCTGCTGGGTCGGCGACGGCCGCGTCCGCTCCGGTCACGGGTACCCCGGAGGCCAGCGCCCAGCCCGACGAGGATTGGCGCGACTACGGCCGCACCGAGTTCGGCCAGCGCTACTCGCCCTTGCGTCAGATCACGCCTGCGAACGCCAGGGACCTGAAGGTCGCCTGGACGTTCCGTACCGGCGACATCGTCGGCAAGGACGACCCGATCGAGACGACCTTCGAGGTCACCCCGATCAAGGTGCGCGACACGCTCTACCTCTGTTCCCAGCACCAGCGCCTGTTCGCGCTCGACGCGAAGACCGGCCGTCTGCGCTGGTCGTACGACCCGCAGGTGAAGGACAACCCGACCTTCCAGCACCTGACCTGCCGGGGGGTGTCGTACCACGAGGACGCTCCCGCGTCGGCAGCGGCCGCGTCGTCGGCCTCCGCGACGGTGGCGTCCGCGTCGCCTGGCTGTCTGCGCACCATCTTCCTGCCGGTCAACGACGGCCGCATGATCGCGCTCGACGCTGACAGCGGCAAACTCTGCGACGGCTTCGGCGATCACGGCACGCTGAACCTCGAAGGCGGCATGGGCGAGAAGACGCCCGGCTTCTACGAGCCCACCTCCCCGCCGATCGTCAGCGACAAGATCCTCGTCGTTGGCGGCGCCGTGATCGACAACTACTCGACCCGCGAGCCCTCCGGCGTGATCCGTGGCTTCGACATCCATACCGGCCGGCTGGTCTGGGCGTGGGATGCCGGTGCGGCGGACGAGAACGCGCTCCCCTCGACAACGTACACCTACACCAACAACTCGCCCAACTCGTGGATGACGGCGTCCTACGATGCGAAGCTGGGGCTGGTGTACCTGCCGATGGGCGTGCAGACGCCCGACATCTGGGGCGGCAACCGGACGCCGCTCGCCGAGCGCTATTCGAGCGCACTGGTCGCGCTCGACATCAACACCGGCAAGCGCGTCTGGTACTACCAGACCGTGCACCACGATCTGTGGGACATGGACCTGCCGTCGCAACCGTCCCTGGTCGATCTCCAGACCGCGACGGGCGTCGTGCCCGCTATCGTGCAGCCCGCCAAGACGGGCAACCTGTTCGTGCTCGACCGCCGCACGGGCGTACCCATCGTGCCCGCGCCGGAGCGACCCGTGCCGCAGGGCGCGGCACCGGGCGACCACGTGTCGCCGACCCAGCCCTTCTCGGAACTCACCTTCCGGCCCGAGGCGAAGCTGACCGGCGCCGACATGTGGGGCGCGACGATCTTCGACCAGCTGGCCTGCCGCATCATCTTCCACCGTCTGCGCTACGAGGGCACGTTCACGCCACCGTCACTGCAGGGCACGCTGGTGTTTCCTGGCAACCTCGGCATCTTCGAATGGGGCGGCATTGCGGTCGACCCGGTTCGGCAGATAGTCATCGCCAACCCGATGAACATTCCCTTCGTGTCGAAGCTGGTGCCGCGCGGGAAGAACAATCCGGCAGCGCCGAACGACGCGCACCCCTCCGGCAGCGAGATCGGCGTGCAGCCGATGTACGGCACCCCCTATGGGGTCAAGCTGAGCCCGATGCTTTCGCCGATCGGCCTGCCCTGCCTGCGGCCACCCTGGGGCTACATGGCGGGCGTCGACCTCCGGTCACACAAGATCGTCTGGATGCACCGCAACGGCACGATTCGCGACAGCTCGCCCATTCCGATCCCGATCAAGATGGGCGTGCCGATGCTCGGCGGCCCGATGACGACTGCGGGCGGTGTCGCCTTCCTGACGTCGACGATGGACTACTACATCCGCGCCTATGACGTCAGCACGGGCGAAGAGCTGTGGCAGGACCGCCTGCCGGCGGGCGGCCAATCCACACCGATGACCTATGCCGTCGACGGACAGCAGTTCGTGGTCACTGCCGCCGGCGGCCATGGTTCGTTCGGAACCAAGCCCGGCGACTACGTGATCGCATACACGTTGTCGCGGTAGCACTGCAACAAACATTGGAGCGGGAAGCAGGAATCGAAACTGCGACCTCAACCTTGGAAAGGTTGCGCTCTACCAACTGAGCTATTCCCGCGCAAACATGCTCCTCGTGCCAGGACGATCTCCTGGTCGCGAAAACATACGCGCGGCAGTATTCACTGCCGCGCCTTCGAGGAGGATACACGGTGGCGGGCAGGGCGCTGCGCCAGCGCTTCGGTCGCAGGTAAGCAGTTTGAGTTTGTCGAATGGTCGAGCACGCAGTTCAAGCTTGAGAAAGCTCGACGACAGATCGGGCGCGGTTCGTCGTTCTTTTCCCGCGTTTTGAGCGATCCAGTGTCGGACAAGATTCGTTATCGAACGAGGTTGCCATGTCTTCCACCACTGTCAGCACCGCCGCCACAGCCGCCTACCGGTCGCCCTCCACCTTGAAGTCCGCCGCCCAGGAGGTCGAGGCGGGCGTCACGAAGGGCCTCGCGTCCACCGCGACGTCGACGGTCACGCCCAGCTCGACCGTCACGCTGAGCTCGGTCGGCGTCGGACTTCTGGAAAGCCTCGGGCAGTCGGTGGTCGACGTCGCCAAGGGCGGAGCCGAAACCGCGATGGACGCCATCGAGCTGCCAGTCGACGTCGCGACGGACGTGGCCAGTGGCTTCGCTGGAGCCGCCGAAGATATGGGGAAAGCGGGCCTTGACCTGGTCTCGGGCAACTTCGGCTCGGTAGCCACGGACGCTGGCGCCGCCGTTCGCAGCCTCGTGGCCGGTGTGCCGGCGGCCGTCATCTCGGACGTCGCGACTGACCTCAAATCAATCGCAAACGACGGGGCGACGCTTGCCAGCGGCGTGCTCGGGCTGTCCTCTCTGGGCGCGCTGTGACTTCCGGGTCGCCCGCGTCCGGCGACCGGTGCCTACTCGTCAACGCCTGCGCACCATGAAGCTCTTCGCCTTCACGCTCGGCACCGCTTTGCTGTCGGGATGTGCCCTCTTCAGCATCAACCCCACGCTGGAACTCGCCAAGGCGGGCGGCGCGGCGGCGCTGAGAGCCGTCTCGACGGGGCCCAGCAGCGCCAACAACTCGTTCTATCACGAGCATGCGGCAATGACACAGCTGGTCACGGGCTTCGATCACTGACCCTCGGCGTCAGGCGGCTTTCGACGTGCCCAGCAACGACCTGACTGCGTAGGTGAGGCGCATCGCGAACGAACTTCAGGCCACCCGCGCGACGGGATCGCCCGCCAACATTTCCTGATGCCGCGTCACCCGGGGGTGTAAGGCCCCTTGACCTCGCCCCAGCCCCACTTTGGCATTGGCGCGTGTTCGTCGGCGACGGCGCCCGGCTGCGAGTTGATGACGGCCAGACGCGAGCCCCATTCGAGGTAGCCCACCAGTGCCGAGCGGAACTCGGGGTCGTCGGGCACGCTCAGTTCGTCGGCCGTGGCCAGCAGCAGTTCCACCCAGCGCCGGCGCTTGTCCTGCGTCAGGTGGCGACTGAGGTGCTGGCGGATCATGTGCGGATGGCCGCCATGTTCGGCCGAGTACATCGTCGGGCCGCCCAGCACCTCCGCGAGGAAGGCCGCCACGTGCGCGGGATGATCGGGGCCCATGTGCGCGAACACCGGCGCGAGTAGCGCATCCTGCGCGACATGCTCGTAGAAGCGCACCGTGAGGCGGTTCAGGGCTTCGATGCCCCCAACCCATTCATACAATGTTGGAACGGCGGTCGTCGTCATCTTGCGGGGCCTCCTGTCGAGTGAACGTCAAAGCGTGCGGCGAAGCACAGTCTAGCGATTCGATTCGCCCAGGAAGGAAGCTTCAGCGACCATGGCCAGGCAGCCTGCGATTCGGGGGAGTCCGACAAGTCTCTGTTCGGCCAGGAACAGACGTTCGTGAACGTCCGCTCGCGGGCACCCGAAACAACTGCATCAACTCCTCGTCGGGGGCTGGCACGCATCCGGAGCGATCGGTACGGAAAGCAACTGCGGAGAACATAGGCAATTCTTCACGCTGGCGTGCACTCATTTGTGATTGGCAGTGGCGCACGGAACGGTTGACCGGCACTATGAGATGCGGATTCCTACGGGCACGACCGCGCGAAAGATCCCGCCATGACCACGCTGAGTTCCCTGTCTTCCCTGCCCACTCCGGCCCCCCATGTCCAGGTGAGCGCTCATCAAGCAACGCGCGCCGCGAAGACCGCGCGCGATGAGGTTCACACGCGCGACCGCACCGCTGCCGCAAGCGACGCGCAGGCGGCAGCCAAGGCCAACGACCTCGCCGCCGCCAAGCCGATCGCGGACGCCATGAGCGGCCTGTCAACAGTCGCGCTGATCAGCGCCGCACTCAGTAGCATGCCGGCCACGTTCGGGTTGGCGCACAACGGTACAACGTTCACCGGTCAGATCCGGGCCCACAACGACGACCGACCGGGCTCGACTGGAATGTCGGCGGGGAATTCTTTGGCCGGCTATGTGGTCGCGAGCGCGGGCGCGAGTTCACAAAGCTTCTCGTCATCGAAAAAGGGCGGCGACAGTCCGGGGTCGAATTCCGGTTCGCAGTCACAGTCACGGCCAGGCGTGGACGCGTCGACCGGCGCAGCCGGAAAATCAGAGTCCGCTGCTTCCCCTGACGACTCAATAGGTTCGACCTTCGGCGCTTCCGAAGCTGTTGCCGCCGCCCAGGCGAGCGGGATCGCAGAAATGAGTGACCTTTCGGCGGGTGCCCTTGCGCTTTCGCCGCAACCGGGTACGGCCGCCGGACCTGCGATCGCAAGAGCCGCGGGACTTGCACAGTTCCAGCAGAGCGTTGCCGTGCAGCGGGAGCCGATTTCAATTTTTGCCTGAGCTGCAGTCAGCAGAAATCGGCCAGAAGTGGTACTCGGCATCCGACCGCTTTCGGCTGGCGGGGCCACCGGCGCAAGGTGTCCCCGCTCAACGTCCGGCCGCGAGCGCGGCCAACACCTCACCGATCTCGCGTCTCAGCGCCGGCCCTTGCAGGTGCGCGAGCTCGGGCAGCGTGTGCCGCTGCGCGAGCCTTTCCGCAACGAGGTATCCAAGGTAGTAGCCGGATCGAGCCGGCCAGCCGCGCGCCAGCGCTGACGCATCGCCGCCCTCGAAGAAGCGCGCGAAGGTCGCCGGGTCGACCTCGTCCAGTCGTACCGAGATTTCGCGCGCCAGCGCGGGCACCAGCGGCGCAGCGCGCTCGGCGAGGTCGCGCGGCAGCAACATGGCGTCGGCGAGCGGACGGTCGGGATTGAGGCGCGCGCTTGCATAGGTGGCCAAGCCCTCGGCCCACAGCGTGCGCCAGAGCAGGTCGCGCTCAGCGAGATCGTCACTGAAGCCCGCAGCCGCGAAATGGTAGCGGTGGAACAACTCGTGCGCGATGAAGACCGGCAACTGCCCAGGCGTCTGATAGCTCGCGATCACGTCCGGGCCCAGCACCAGCGCCGGCTTGCCGTCGACGACGCGGCCGGCGCCGTCCATGCGACCGAAGGTCGGCGCGACGTAGACGACGAAATCGCAGCGGAAGTCCGGCAAGGCCTGCGCGAAGCGGTCGGCAGTCACTGCAAGCGCGCGCTGCAGCGCTGCGTCGAAGTCGGCGGCACTTGCGCTGACCGCCGCCATCTCGCGCAGACCGGCGCGCTCGAGCTCCGGCCCCGGGATGATGCCGATCGCCTCCGCTGTGTACAGCCCGGCATGGGCAGCCAGGAAGTCGTGCAACGCCGCCAGGCGCGCCTCGTCGCCTGCACCTTGCGTGATCTTCGCTCGTTGGACGAAATCCGCGTAGGCGTCGTCGACCCGGCAGGCGGCCCCGGCGTGCGCGGCCGAGGCGAGAATCACGAGCAGTGGGGCAATGAGGTGAGGCATTGCCGGATGATAGCGAGCGTCAGCGCAGACCTGCTCCCACTGCGGGCGGTAGGAAGCAAGTTGATGCCAATGTCAAATGTTGGCTGATTCTCGCGGCGGCTGCGGAACTGCATCTGGTCTCGGCCAGGAACTGCCGCAAGCGCATGTCTGCTTCGCGGCAACACGATTTGCGACGCACAATCCGAGAATGGCCAAGAGGAAAAAGCATCCGGAGGCAACGTTGTGTCCCGAGCGCCCGCGACGGACCTCGCACGGCCTCGTCGCGCTGCTGCTCCTGAGCGCCGGCGCACTGGCCGCACCCGTTGGCGATGCAGCGGCGCGCACGCCCGTCGCCGTGACAGCGGCGTTCTATCACTGGTACGTCATGAAGTTCCGTAGCGACCACGACCCGATGCTGGAACTCCGTGCGGATGCGGATGCGCGTGCGCGAGTCTCGACGGCCCTGCTGGATGAAGTCGACGCGCAGATGGACGATGGGGTCTCGGACCGCGACTACTTCCTCCAGGCGGAGGATGTCGTCCGACCCTGCCGAAGCCTGGACGCGACACCATTGGGGGAAGGGCCCCGCGACGCCCAGGTCGCCGTCACACTGGGCAGCCGAACGAAGGCGCCGTGGCGGCTGCGTGTGTCGCTGGTCAAGGCAGACGGCGCGTGGCGGATCCGGCGCGTCACGAGGGATGGCGCGCGCCCCCCGGCAGCCGCGGCGACGCGAGCGCTGTCTGACTGCTGATTGCTGGCTGCCGAGGAGGAGCGTTAGCCAGCCGTTCGCAGCAACGTTGACAACTCCAGGAAGAGGCCAGGAGTCCGGGCGATCATTCACATTGGCCGAAGTCGCCAAAAGTGGTCATCGGATAGAGTCTGCTTTCGAGCAGTCTCACGAAGCGGAAGCGACCTCTGAAGTCAAACTGCTTCTGGCCCAGGGGAAGAGTCATGAGTTCACGTCCTCCGTTCATCGTATCGACCAGCGAACTGCCGGAGCATAGCCACGTCTATCCGCAAAGCGACGAGGCCATGGGTCCCGTTCGTAGCGTCGGCGGCGTTGCGGGTTTGATCCGCCTCGGCATCAATCTCCAACGACTGCCACCCGGCAGTCGTTCTTCATGGCCTCATGCAGAATCGGACGAGGAGGAGTTCGTCTATGTCATCGAAGGCGAGGTCGATGCCTGGCTCGATGGCGAACTTCATCGAATGCGCGCAGGTGACTTCGCGGCGTTTCCTGCCGGCACAGGCATCTGTCACTGCTTCATCAACAACTCCAGGAACGAGGCGTTGCTCCTGGTTGGCGGTGAAGCCGCGAAGCCTGGCAACCGTATTGTCTATCCGCTGAATCCATCACGCCGCACAGACATGAAGGCAGCCGATTGGTGGCACGACGCGCCAGCGAGGGAGTTCGGTGGCCACGACGGGCTTCCGGACCAACTGCGCAGTTCCAGACACTCGAGTGACGCCGCTGGGCCGTTTCTTCAAGTGGACGTTTGACGGCGCCGTATCTCGGTCAGCAACGGCCTGCGCTGTGTAGGCGGAGATCGCTGATCGGCCAAGAGCAGCCTCTCGCGGCCGACCGACATCGGGAGGGCGACTACCGGGGCTCGAACTGTCTCAGTCGATGTAGCAAACACAGGGGATATCGATGTTGATGCTCAGGTTCTCGGTCGGGACGCCAAGCTCGCCATCTCACGACGAGCAGATCGTCTTCGGTGATCCATTCAGAACACAGGACGATCCGGCGGTCTATGCCTGCGATGTCACGATGGGCACAGGCGCCCCACGCGCGATCTTCGGAAGCTCGCCGCTCGGGGCACTCGCGAACGCAGTGACCCTGGCCAACGCGCTCGTCGAGAGCCAGGGACAGGTCACTTGGAAGTGACTGCTGCTGCACGCGAGCATGGGCGGCCACCGCAATCGGCCCAGGAGCTGCCGCTCGCGAGCGTCTAGTTTCGGCTAGCCCACTCGGTAGCGAAGGCTGCCTCCCTATGACTGAGCAAGAATCGCTCGAAGCTGCAATTCACGAGCACGTCGAACTCGTGCCGTATGACGTTGCCTGGCCGAAGAAGTTCGAGGCGGAACCCGCGTCCGCCTCGGCCCGGCTGATAGCGCAGCGCGCGCAATCGACGGTTCGGCCCCGACGGATCGCCCCGATGGGGGATGGCTAGTCCGTTGCCGGGACGATACGCTCAGAGCCCCGCTGCCGCATCCGCGTTGCCGCGGCGGTCCGCGCTCCAGGAGAGACCGATCCGATGCCTTACGTTTCATCGAACTACGCCACCAACCCGAGAGCGCCGGAGGGCGACTGGGTCTGCACCCGAACCTCGTCGCTGGGGCCGTTCACGGATCATCCGGCTGCCAACCAGCGCCACAACCCGGACTTCTGCGGTCAGTGCGTGTCCTACGTCACGACCGTGTGTCCGGACATCCCGGTCAGCACCGGCCGCTGGTCGCAGGGCACGCAGGTGAAGGGCGACAACGCGATTGCCGTGGGTACCGCCATCGCGACCTTCGACGCCAACGGCCAGTACGTCGGGCACGCGGCGATCTACGTCAAGCAGGACGCGGTCGGCATCCACGTCTACGACCAGTGGATCACCGGCGCGGGCAAGGCCGTCGGCGCGCGCGTGATCCGTTGGAACGGCAGCGGCGTTTCGAACCACGGCGACGGCTTCTATGTGGTGGATTGAAGTTTTGCGCCGGATGGTCTGGTTGACCCTGGCAGGAATGCTTTCGGCCTGCGCCGCGGCCGACGCGAGTCCGAAGCCGGCCGTGGCCGGCGTCTGTCCGCTGCGCGCGGGCGCGACGCCGAGCCAGATCGACGTATTCGACGGCGACCCATCCGAACAGGCGATTCTGGCCCCCGACGACGATGGTCCGGGCGCAAACACCTACACGGTCAAGGACGTCTACGCCCAGGGCCGCACCGTCACGATCCGCTGCCACTATGGCCACGACGCGGTCGACGTCAAGTTGCCGACGCCCGTCACCTCGTGCCGGTTTTCGGGCGACGATCACCAAGCGCAGATCTCCTGCAACTAGGCAGCGCGTTTTCGCCATCGACTATCGATAGAGCAAGTATTTCTCGATGGCCGATTCGCTGCCATTGCGATCGTCCGCAGCGGACTTGGTGGGCACGCACTCGGGCGAACGGTCGATCTCGTCTCAGGCGAACTCGAACGCGCAGTGCGCGAACTCAGCACTGTGCGAACCCGGTCGTCGCGGTCGTCTGGGCTCGGCCATTACCTGCCGTTCGCGACAGTCAGCTTTCGGGTAGGCCCATTGGCTAGTTCTTGGGGATGGCTTTGCACCGGTCTGGCTTGATGAATCCCTCGCGCTCGTTGTACCCGTCTAAAAGTGTGCATTCGCCCTGAACAAGGTACTTGATCTGCGAGCAATTCAATTCGGCGCGGCAGGCTGCGCCCGGAAGCTCGCAGCTGCCTCCCTGGCCCGCGGGACAAGTAGGAGCCAAGGCGTCGCAGTTCGCGTCGCGATAGGTCACCCAGTTTATTTGGGCTGCGACGAACGGCGCAGGATCGGCGAGATCCGAAACGAATTTTTCGTACTCAGCACGGAGAGCCTGTGTCGCCTGCGAATAGAGCTCGCCGCACTCTTGACCATCACAAAGGTCGACCTTCTTTTGCCATGCGGGGCTACATGCAAGTACCGGTGGCGAGGCATCTTGAGCTCGGCTACGTCTGGCTATGTGGCCGACAAAGACGCCGCTAGGCGTCACGGCTGGAGCCGAGGCTGCATCGGCAGCCCACCCGCCCGATTGTGTGCAAAGCAACAGTACCAGCACTGCCAAAGCAATCCGCATCTACATCCCCTGTGATCTCGGTGCGAATCGTAGCCTGGGATGACTCCCCCTTGTTCTACTCGGCTGTCCTCGCCCTCATCTTTCCGTTGCCGACCGCTTTGAGGCCTCCAGATCGGCGCATCGTGTGGCGGCTTCGGGTCGGCATATGGAGCCGGTTGTCCGGGCGCGACCGCCGGCTATGCTGCGCACAGCTGTCGGACGCCGGCCGACGATCCGTCGTGCGGCTAGGCCGTCGGGGCCGAAGACGTATGTCGGCCAGT
>Ga0302316_10001630_pt1 | contig 17349 bp, 14 predicted proteins | sample III_Palsa_N3_2_FD_200456 | JGI IMG/M metagenome (GOLD analysis project Ga0302316, IMG submission 200456) | Peat permafrost microbial communities from Stordalen Mire near Abisko, Sweden - III_Palsa_N3_2 | ecosystem: Environmental > Terrestrial > Soil > Palsa > Peat permafrost | place: Sweden...
CCGGCCAGCAACACGGTAATTTTTCTGATCATTGGCGGGAATCCCCCTTCCCCAGGTGCTCGGTCGAGTGTAACCGAACCGTTAACGCGCGCAACAGGCGCGAATTGGCAAAAATCGTCTGCGCCCGGGCGTTTGCCGACGTACAATGAGAAACATTCTAGATCGCGCCGGGGTGGGTTTTTACCAAGCCGCCCGCATGTCTCGGCGCCGAGGTGAAATCATGTCCCTACTTACCATTATTGAATTCCCCGACCCGCGCCTGCGCACGCGCGCCGAGCCGGTCACCGTGTTCGACGCCGAGCTGAAGCAGTTCGTTGCCGATCTTTTCGAAACGATGTACGACTCGAACGGCGTTGGCCTCGCGGCAACCCAGGTCAACGTGCACAAGCGCGTGCTGGTCACCGACATGAGCGACGACCGCAACGAGCCGCTGGCGCTGATCAATGCGCAGATCCTGGAAAAGGACGGCTCGCAGGTCTACCAGGAAGGCTGCCTGTCGTTTCCCGGCCTGTACGCCGACGTGACCCGCGCGCTCAAGGTCAAGGTCAAGGCGCAGAACACGGCCGGTGAAGAGATCATCGTCGAAGCCGAAGGTCCGCTGGCCGTGTGCATCCAGCACGAAATGGATCACCTGGAAGGCAAGGTGTTCGTCGACTACCTCTCCTCGCTGAAGCGCAATCTGCTGCTCAAACGGCTGGAAAAGGCGCGCAAGCAGGCGGCGACCGCTTGAGTGAGCGCCCCCTGCGGCTGATCTTTGCCGGTACGCCCGAGTTTGCCGTTCCCTGCTTCGAAGCCTGCCGCGCCAGCGGCGCCGATGTGGTGGCTGTCTATACCCAGCCTGATCGGCCGGCTGGACGCGGCCGCAGGCTCACGCCCAGCGCGGTCAAGCAGGCCGCGCTGGCGGTAGGCATTGCCGTCGAGCAGCCTGAATCGCTCAAGTCCCCGGAAGCGCAACGGACGTTGGCGAACTACCAACCGGACCTTCTGATCGTCGTCGCCTACGGCCTGATCCTCGCGCGCAAGGTGCTGGCAACGCCCCGCCTCGGCTGTTGGAACGTGCACGGCAGCCTGCTGCCGCGCTGGCGCGGCGCCGCACCGATCCAGCGCGCGATCCTCGCCGGCGATATCGAAAGCGGCGTCGATCTGATGCAGATGGAGGCCGGCCTCGATACCGGCCCGGTACTGCTGCAGCGGCGCACGCCGATCGCCATCGACGAAACCGGCGGCAGCCTGCACGACCGCCTCTCCCTGCTTGGGGCCGACGTATTGGCCGAAGGTCTGCGCCGCACGGTGGCGGGCGAATCTCTTGCTGCCACCCCGCAATCGGAAGACGGCGTGACCTACGCGCACAAGCTCGACAAGGCCGAAGCCCGGCTCGACGTTGCGCGCCCGGCCGCCGAACTGGAGCGACAGGTTCGCGCCTTCAACCCCTGGCCCGTCGCCGAAGCCGAGGTGCTGGACGAGCCGCTGAGGATATGGGCCGCCCACGCCATCGATCGCGACCACGGCGCGGCGCCAGGTGCCGTGCTCGGCGCCAGTCGCGACGGCATCGACCTGGCCTGCGGTGAGGGCGTGCTGCGCATCACCGCGCTGCAGCGCGCCGGCGGCAAGCGCATCAGCGCGGCCGATTACCTCAACGCCCGCCCCGAACTGCGCGGCAGCCGATGACCGTCGATACTCGCGCGCTGGCCGCCCGATCGCTGGCCGAAGTGGCGATGCGCGGCGCCTCGTTGCGCGAAGTGATGGAGCGCAATGCGCCGAAACTGCGCGACCCGCGCGACCGCGCGCTGCTGATGGCGCTGCTCAGCGAGGGCGCGCGCTGGTGGCTGCGCTTTGATGCGGCGATCGACCAGCTGCTGGAAAAATCCCTGCGACACAAGGATCCGGCCATCCACGCGCTGCTGGTGCTGGGCCTGGTGCAGCTGGAAGTTCTGCAGCTGCAGGATTACGCCGCCGTGGCAGCCACCGTCGAAGCCACCCGCGCGCTGAAGCGCCCACAGCTGGCCGGGCTGGTCAACGCCGTGCTACGACGCTGGCAGCGCGAGCGCGAAAGCCTGATCGCGCGGCTCGACGCCAAACCGCAGACGCGTCACGCCCATCCCGAATGGCTGGCGAAGGCACTTGCCCGCGACTGGCCGGAACAATCCGAAGCGGTCATGGCCGCCGACAATGTCGAGCCGCCACTGATGCTGCGGGTCAATCGCCGGCGCATCGCGCGCGACGCGCTGCTCGCGCAGTTCGAGGCAGCGGGCTATGCGGCCAGCTCCCACCCGTGGCTGGCGGACGCGCTCGTGCTGCCGCACAGCAGCGATGTGACACGTATGCCCGGCTTCGAGGAGGGTCTGTTCGCGGTGCAGGATGGTGCGGCCCAGGTCGCAGCCGATCTGGCGGAGCTCAGGGACGGCATGCGCGTGCTCGACGCCTGCGCCGCTCCCGGCGGCAAGGCCTGCCACCTGCTCGAACGCGCGGACATCGACCTGACCGCGCTGGAAGTGGACGCGAAGCGCGGCGAGCGCATTCGCCAGAATCTGATGCGCCTGCGGCTGGACGCGAAGATCGTCATCGGCGACGCAGGCGCCCCCGGTAGCTGGTGGAAGCGGCAGCCGTTCGATCGCATTCTGATCGATGCGCCCTGCTCGGCCACCGGCGTGCTGCGCCGTCGGCCCGATGTGCGGCTGCATCGGCGCGAGAGCGATATCGCGGCCATGCACGAACAGCAGCGCCGGATACTCTCGGCGCTATGGCCGCTGCTTGCACCCGGCGGGCGGCTGGTCTACATCACTTGCTCGGTGCTGCGCGCGGAAAACGAGGTTATCGTGGGCGAACTGCTCGCCCAGCAACAGGACGCGCGCGCCCTGGCATTCACGCTACCGGCGGGACAGGTTGCGAATATCGGATGGCAGATCCTGCCAGGCGAGGGCGACCTGGACGGCATGTATTACGCGGTGGTGGAAAAGACCGTTGCCGCTTCCCACGATTGACCGCCAGCACTACGGCGAACGGCCAATGTTTGTCTCGTCGCTAAGCAAAGTCGAAGGCCGTTGTGCTCATCATCCGCACCGCGCCACCACGAGCCGCTACGCCCAGCGGCCGAGCGTGCTGACGATGACCCCATCGCTTAGCCGACTACCAAACCGCGGCGAACATCCCGCTATGCTCGCGTTTTTTTCAGACCGCCCAACGGAAGCCCCTCTGCCGTGAAGCCCCTCTCCCACGCCCGCCCTCTCTGGCTGCGTAGTGCGCCACGCGAACTGCTGTTGTTCGGCGTATTCGCCCTGCTGTTGCTCGGCGTCGGCATCGGCCTGCGCGACCCCTGGCCATCGGATGAGCCGCGCTTCGCGCTGGTCGCCCGGCTGATGGTGGAACACGGGCAGTGGCTGTTTCCGCATCGCGGCGCCGAGCTGTATCCGGACAAGCCGCCGGTGTTCATGTGGCTGCAGGCGCTGGGTTATTACCTCACCGGCAGCTGGCGGGTCGCCTTCATGCTGCCGTCGCTGACCGCCGGGCTGGGCGCACTCGCGCTGACTTACGATCTGGCCCGGCGCCTCTGGAATCACCGCTGCGCGCTGCTTGCGGCGGCCACGCTGCTAGTGACGATTCACTTCACCTATCAGATGCGCGATGCCCAGATCGATCCGCTCCTGCTGGGCTGGGTCACGCTGGCCAACTACGGCCTGCTGCGTCATCTCCTGCTGGGACCATCGTGGCGATGGTTTGCCGTCGGCTGCTTTTTCGCCGGTGTGGGCGTGGCGACCAAGGGCGTCGGAGTGATCGCGCTGCTGATGCTGATTCCCTATGCCGTCGCTCGCCGTGGCCAGTGGCGGCACATCGCCTGGGCAACCGGCGGCGGCCGCTGGGCCGGTGGGCTGGCCCTGTTTTTCCTGCCGATCCTCTGCTGGCTTGTTCCCATGCTGCTGGTCGCGCATGCCGACGGCGATCCACAGCACGCCGAGTACGTGCGCAACATCCTTTTTGGTCAGACCGTGCATCGCTACGCGGCACCGAGCGGGCATTTCCATTCGCCGTTTTTCTTCCTCGGCATCATCGTGTTCGACTGGCTGCCGCTGTCGCTGCTGCTGCCTTGGGCATTGCCCGCGTGGTGGCGACGGTTGAAACGCCGCGACGCGCGGCTGCTGCTGCCTTTGGGTTGGGCGGTGCTGATCGTGCTGTTTTTTTCAATCAGTCCGGGCAAGCGCGACGTCTACATCCTGCCCGCGCTCCCAATGACCGCGCTGGCGCTGGCGCCGCTGCTGCCAGGCCTGCTGCGCAAGCAGGGTGTTCGCGTTCTGATCTTTACACTGACCCTATTGCTGAGCGCCGGTATCAGCATCGCCGCGACGCTGGCGCTGGTGCAGCACCCGGCATGGGCCGCCCAGATCGAGCAGAGCCTGGATCCGCACATCTGGCGGCTGTTGCTGAGCATCGGCGCGGCTGGCCTCGTCATCGTCGCGTTAGCGCGCGTGCGTCGCGCCGCGATCGGCTGGCTGGCCTTCGTCACCGTGTTGTGGAGCGTCTATGGGCTGTGGGGCTATCCGATGCTCAACGGCGACCGCTCGGCGAGCGACGTGATGCAACACGCGCGCGCCATCGCCGGACCGCAGGCCACGATCGGCCTGCTCGCCTGGAAGGAGCAGAACCTGCTCATGGCTCAAGGGCCAGTCGCTGAGTTTGGCTTTCTCAAGGAGTGGCGGGAGCAATATGCCGACGCTGTCGCCTGGCAACGCGCCGAACCGGCGCAGCGCTGGATCTTCGGCCTCGATACTGCAATTGGTCAGTGCGTCGATCGCAAGAAAGCCACTTACGTGGGCCACGCCAACCGCCGCGAGTGGTGGATGTTCAAGGCCGATGCGGTGCTGCCCGGCTGCGTACCGCGCACTACCGAAAACAGCGATAACGATGCCGAATAAGCCTCAGCGATTGGCCAGCAGGCCGGCGTAGGCCGCCTCGGTGCGGGCAACGAACCGATCCAGACCAAAATCGTTCTGCGCATGCGCGCGTGCAGATGCCCCCATACGTGGCAGATCCGCCCTCTGCTCCAGCAGGCGCCTCAAGTGATCAGACATGGCCCGATGATCGCGCGGCGGCACTAGCCAGCCATCGGCCTCGGGGCGGATGTTCTCCGGCAGGCCGGCGTAGTCGCTGACCAGCACGGGCTTGCCCATCGCCATCATTTCGCGGCAGGCAAAGGAAATCGTTTCAACATCCCACGACAGCACAAATCCCGCGTCGATAGCCGCCAGCGCCGGCCGCACGTCGTCGAGCAAGCCGGGGAAATGCACTTGATCACTTAAACCCAGCTCGGCGATGCGCTGCTGGTTGGCAACGTCCGGCAGCCGTCCGGCAACCAGCAGATGCACCTGGACGCGCAGCTCGGGCGATAACAGCGCCAGTGCCTCGACCAGATCCATCCAGCCCTTGTAATTAGCCGTACCGGCGCTGCTGCCGAGCAGCAGCGCCGTCTGCTCACCAAGCCAGCGCCGACGTTCCGCCAACGCGTCGGTGTTTGGCCACGGCGAGAAATAGCTGATGTCGACTCCGTTGTGCACTGTAACCAGCAGACAGCGTCGATAGGCCGAGGCCATCAGCGCGCGGTAGGTGAAGTCGCAGACCGCAATCACCATGTCGGTGCCCCGCCGGGCGCGCCACCAGTGCCCGAGACCGGTCATCGGCTTGGAGTTGTGCTTGGTCAGGGCGACTCGCGGGCGGCGGCGCAGGCCATGCATGGCCGCCATGACCAAGCGGTGGTCAGCGGAACCGTTGACATGCACCAGATCGAAATCGCTCGTGCGCAGCAGTTGCAAGAGCTGCCGCCGCGCGCGCCGACGGGCAGTCAGCTTGTTCAACCCGTTGGGAAACGGCTGTGCCCAGGCATCGAGGCCAGGCTCGGCACTGGCTTCGCGATAAAGCCGGCTTGCAGCCGGCGCGGCGACATGCACTTCGTGCCTCGCCGCAAGCGCCCTGGCCAGCGTCATCACATACGTGGTGTGCCCGCCCCCATCACCCTCGTGGAAATTGGTGAACAGGATTTTCAAGACATCGACCCTTACGAACCAGGCGAAGGCCTGCGCTGGAGAATGGACTATGCAAGCAACATGAACGCGGCCGTTATCAATTCGAGACCTGTTGCACGTCGAACTGCTTGGCTAAAGTACCATGCCCAAACTCAAGGCCAGTGCTGAAGACCTCAAACGCTTCGTGCAGCACAGGGAGATGGCTTAACCGTAAAGGAGCAGGCGTGGACGCAAGTACGAACGCATGGTGGCTGGGCTCGTTGTCCGTGCTGGTCGCCCTGATGCCGCTCTCGTTCTCCGTGTCCCTGCATGCTAAAGCCATACCCGCACTTTTGCTGCTCGTCGCGGGCCTGATTCTTCTCTTTAGCCGCGCGAGCACACGGGCCCGCTACCGTGCGGCCTGGCCCATCATCGCCGTATGCGCGCTTGCCGTGGTTTTTACGGCGCTGAACATCGTCGGTCACGGGCTGGGATGGGACGCGTTCGATCTGCCATCGCACATCCTGCTTTACCTCGGTACGGCGGCCGTTTTCAGCCTGCCGCTGCGCATGCGCTGGGTCTGGTTCGGCTTCAGCGCCACCGCGATTTTCCTGGGCATCGTCTGCATCGTGCAGCACTTCGTGTTCAGAATCGATCGAGCTTTCGGCCTCAACGGTGGCGACTGGGGAGCAATCGAATTTGCCATGGTGCTGCTCGTGCTTTCGCTCATCGCATGGCTTCAGCTTTTCTACGCTGCCGGCGGTCTACTGCAGAAGACCCTGCACGGCCTCGGCGCAATGCTCGCCCTGTATGGCGCGATGCTGACCCAGAGCCGGGGGCCGCTGCTGGCTTTCGTGCCAGTCCTGCTTTTCATGCTGGTGATTTACGCTGGCCGCACCGGCCGTAGGCTGCATGCCCTGCTCTTGCTGGTGGCGATCATCGGCGGCAGCGCCCTTGCGGCAAACACCGTGCACAACGTCAGCGTTCCGGCCGCAGCCAAGGTAGTGGCCGCGGCTGCGGCACCAGCGACCAATGCGCTAGAACCTGCAAAAACCGATGTTGCGCCGAAGGCCGCGACTGCGGCGCCCTCTATCAGGCCGTCGGTCGCGTCCAGCCCCCCATCCGTCTTTGTGAAGCGGTTTGCCGACGTGGGTTCGGAAATGACCAGCTACAACTCCAAGACCGATGCCCGCGGCGCCATACGCGAGCGGCTTGAGATGTGGCATACGGCAGGTCACGCGTTTCTTGATCACCCCTTGGTCGGCGTGGGTGTCGACCAGTTCGGGGTTTACGCGCGCCAGCAGGTCGCTGAAGGGCATGCCAATGCCGCCATCGTGAAGTACGAACACCCACATAACGAGTATCTTGACGCTGCGGCGACCGGCGGCGCGCCGGGCCTGCTGGTCATTTTGCTGATTTTTGTTGTGCCTTTCATTCATTTTACCCGTCACGCGCTGCATGCTCCGTACAGCGACATCATTCCCGCGTGCGTAGGCGTAGCCACGGTCAGCATGTACGCATTGTGTGGATTGACAGACAACGTTTTTTATCGAGCCATGCCGCATTCCCTTTACTTTTTCTTGGTACTTGGCTTGGCGATTTGGCTTGGAAGACAGAAATCATCGATGGAGGTTGCGCCGCTTGTCTGATCAGACGCCACGGAGGTGCATCAACCTGATCGGCTGGGACAATGGCCGCGGGCTGAGTCATGACCTGCGCCTTCTACTCGAAACCCTTGCGCTGCAGGGTCACGACGTACATGTGACATCGGTCGGCCCAAAGCGCCGGCGATGGACACTGCATGCCCTGTGGATCCGACTGCGCCTGCTGCTGCAGTCGATGCAGCGCGGCGACGGCGTACGTTGGAAGTTTGACGTCAATATCATGCTTGAGCATGTGCAGCCCGCTTACCTCTCCACCGCGCACCGAAACTTTTTCATTCCCAATCCGGAATGGCTATCGAAACGGGACGAACGCCATCTGCACCGCTTCGAGGCTGTGCTGGCGAAAACGCGGGTCGCTGCGACGACGTTTCAGGCGCGGGGTCTACCGACGCGATATATCGGCTTTCGAAGCACGGATTGTTTGATGCCGCAAACGCCGCGGCAGCCGCATTTTCTGCATCTGGCCGGCGCCAGCCGGATGAAGGGCACGGCACGGCTGCTGGCCGTGTGGCGGCGGCACCCGGAGTGGCCGCCGCTCCTCGTCTTGCAGTCCCCGCAGACGGCCCAAGGCATTCCGACAACGCCGGATCGCGACAATGTGCGCCATCGCGTGGCCACCTTGCGCAACATCGAAGAAATCCGCTGCCTGCAGAACAGCCACATATTCCACCTGTGCCTATCCGAGGCCGAGGGCTGGGGTCACTACATTGCTGAGGCCATGAGCTGCGGCGCGGTGGCGATCACTTGCGATGCGCCGCCGATGAACGAACTGGTGCGCCCGGACCGAGGCCTGCTGGTGGCGGCCACTGCCGTTGGGCCGTTGAATGCGGCAACCCGCTATCACTTTGACGAAGCGGCGCTGGAGACCGTCGTGGAGCGCGCGCGCGTCATGGATTCGGCCCAATACGAGGCGCTGGGCGCCGCTGCGCGCCGCTGGTTCGAGACCAATCAGCAGCGCTTCGGCAAGCTGCTGCAGGATGCGCTGCAACCCCGCCTTCAGGATGAGCGTGCGACCGTTGAATGGGAGGGCGCAAAATCGCCCGGCAAATAGAGACAAGCAAGCCGCTGCGTCGGGATCAGTCGCTCCGGGGCTGAGTCGACGCTCTGGATCCGAACAGAATCGCCAGCATGTGTTCGACGCGCTTCCACCATGGCGCCCGTCCCCGCATGGCCAGCGCGGCATAGCGCTTGGTCTCCGCCCATAGCGGACTGGGTTTGGTCTTGTATTCCAGCTTGGACAGCTCGATGCACGATTCATCCAACCCGGCCACGCGCGCGTAGTAGCCGATCAATCCACGCGATCGCAGACGGTTTGTATAAGCCACGGACGCACTGCGGTTGGACCACCAGCCGTTCTTGCCGTGGATGCGATAATCGACGCAGCCGGTCGGCAGATAGTATTTCCTGGCCCCCAGCACACTGGCACCGAAGACCAAGCAGTTGTCTGCCGAAAGGCGCCAGGTGTCGCGAAAGCTGTCCGGCACATCCACCACCTTTCTTGCCCAGGTGGCGCGCATCGACAGGGCAGACGTCGGCGCGCCATACCAGCGTGTGAGTGCGTAGGTAATCACCGCGGTGTAGCCAAGATCCAAGGCGCTACGATGAAAACCGACCAGCTTGTTCTCTTCACCGAAATGCTTCATGTCGGTGAAAACGAAGTCGACATCGCGGCGGTTGTCGTAAAGCTCGCCCAGGCGCGCCAGATAGTCCGGGGCCCAGCGATCATCGGAATCCAGGAAACACACGACGTCGGCATCGACCTTCGCTACACCCCGCTGAAACGCCTCGAGTTGACCGCCATTGGTGCCGCAGATCAGCAGCACGCGTTCGTCGCTACCGAAGTACTCGCGCAGCAAAACGTCCGAGCCGTCGGTAGAGCCATCGTCGACCACGATAACCTGTGCCGCTTTGCGGCTCTGCGTCAACGCGCTCTGCACCGCCTCAATCACGAAGTCGCGATAGTTGTAGCTTGTAACAATGACCGAAAAGCTAGTCGCTGGCTGGCTCATGCAAATCCCAACGACAACTTGGCAGAAGAAAAACGATGGCGTAGCGGCTCGACGCGGGCGCAAGGAACGATCCGGCTGGCGAAGGTGCTCATCGGCGGGCATTCTCCCATGGTCGCCGTCGGCGTTAGGCCGGCGGGCACGGCGGTGCGGGTAAAGTTTCGTCAAGGATAATGGAAGCAGCTTGCCATCATACCGAACCGGGAAGACCGCAACAGGCCTCGCCCCGACTCGCCGAACCCAGCGGGGTCGATCGGCTAGAATTCGCCGCATGGCCATCCTCCCGCTCACCCTCGTCGTCATCACCCACAACGAGGCCGACACCATCGCGCGCTGTCTGGACAGCGTGCCGTTCGCAGCTGAGAAGGTGGTGGTCGACAGCGGCAGCGATGACGACACGGTGGCCATCGCGCGGGCCCACGGCGCGCGCGTAGTGCACCAGGACTGGCTCGGCTTCGGCGCCCAGCGCAACTTTGCCACCACGCAGTGCAGCCACGCATGGATACTCGCGCTGGACGCCGACGAGACGCTCCCCCCCGAACTGGCCGACGAACTGCGGCAGCGGCTGCCCGCGTTGATGGCGAGCAGCACGCCCGCGGCCTACCTGCGCCGCAGCACGATCTATATGGGTCGTCCGATGCGCTGGTACCGCCCAGCCGTCGGCGAAAAACTCGCGCGCCTGTACCACCGGGACCGCGCGCGTTGGACCGATGCACGCGTGCACGAGTCGCTGCGATTCGACGGCGAGGCGCTGACCTTCCGTGCGCCGTTTCATCACATCAACAATCCCACCCTGCCGCACAAGCAGCTCAAAGTGTTGCGCTATGCCGAGCTGAAATGCCGCGACTGGCTGGAAAAGGGCAAGCCGGTGCGGATGTGGCAGGCGCCGTTCGTCTTCGCGCTGGCCTTCATCAAAGACTATTTTCTGCGGCTGGCCATCCTCGACGGCTGGCGTGGTTTCATGATCGCGCACACGGCCGCAAGCTACGCGATCTACAAGCGCATGCGCTATTACGAAATGCGCCACAACCCGGAGTCGGTCGATCGGGCGGCCACACTTCTCACTCGCCACGGCATTGATCGTTGATGAGCAATTCGACCTCTTCCCTCCCGCCCGCAGCGACAGCGCCCAAGCACTATCTGCTGTACGGCTCCGAGCGCTACGCGCTCGCAATTCTTCGCCCCGTGCAGCAGGTCATCCGCGCGCGCGGCCACAAGGCGGCCTGGTTTTTTGACGGCCCCGGCGCCGAAGATCTAGTCGACGGCGAACGCCTGCTGACGGTGGAAGAGGTACGGGCGTGGCATCCGATCGCGGTGATCACATCCAGCAATCATCTGCCGCATTTCTTTCCCGGCGTGAAGGTGGAAACCTTCCACGGTTTTGATGCCGGCAAACCGCGGCATGTCTACGTGCGCGGCTTCTTCGACCTGTATTGCACCACCGGCCCGCGCGATACCAAAGCCTTTGGCGAGGTTGCCGCCAAGCTCGGCCATTTCACGGTAACCGAAACCGGCTGGCCCAAGCTGGATCCGTTCATGCGCGAAATCGCTGGGGCTCTGCCCGCCGTGCGCGAGCCGCCGATGATCCTCTATCACTCGACGTTTTCGCCGTCGTGGAGCGCCGCTGATACGCTGTATGAGGAAGTGAAGCGGCTCTCGCGGGATGGCCGCTGGCGCTGGATCGTCACCTTTCATCCAAAGATGAATCCAGAAACGCGCGCGCGTTACAAAGCGCTGCAGAACGCCTATCTGCGCTTTGCCGAGAACGACAATATTCTCGACCTGTTTCCTCAGGTCGACATGATGTGCTCGGATACCTCATCGGCGCTGAGCGAATTCCTGCTCACCGGCAAACCGGTGGTGACGTTCAAGAATCGCCGGCCCGGCCCGCAGCTGATCGATATCGACGACGTCGCCCAGTTCGAGCCTGCGATCGAACGCGCTCTGGCCAGGCCGCCGGAGCTGATGCAGGCGATTCGGGAATTCGCCGACGCGATCCATCCTTATCGCGACGGTCGATCGAGCGAACGGGTGCTCGATGCGATCGACGCATTCATCGCCGCTGGCGGGCGCAACCGGCGTCGTAAACCGTGGAACCCCTGGCGCAAACTGAAGCTGCGTCGACGCATCGGTTACTGGGGGCCGGCGTGAATCACACGGTCTCATCCCCGGGGTACAACGTGGCACGGGTTGCGCAGGCTAGAATCGACCCCTGAATCCACACGAGCACGCCTGTGTCCCCGAGCGCCACTAGTCGTACCGAAACCCTACGCGCGCTCTGGCCGTGGCTACCCCTGTGGACCCTCGTGGCGCTGCTGGCGATCTTTTCGCACGGTCCCATGCCGCTGTACTCCACTCGCACGCTGGCCGTGGCGTGGGAGATGTGGAGCCATGGCCACTGGTTGGTGCCAACCATCAACGGCGAACCGTACAGCGAAAAGGCACCACTGCTGTTCTGGCTGATCCACGCCGGCTGGTTCGTTTTCGGCGTCAGCGACATCTGGCCACGCGTGCTCGAGGTGCTGATCGGCGGCACGCAACTGGTGCTGGTATCGGTCCTGGCACGCCGGCTCTTTCCGAACCGCCCATGGATCGCCCGGGGCGCGCCGTGGATGCTGCTGGCGTTGAGCTACGCGTTTCTGTTCGGCCAGCAGATCATGTACGACGTGTTGCTGGCCGTGTGGTCGTTGGCGGCGCTGGTATGCCTCACGCCGAAAATCGACCGCGCCGAACCGCGCTGGCTGCTGTTCGGGCTGTGCATCGGCGCCGGCCTGTTGACCAAGGGTCCGGTGATGTTGCTGCACGTATTGTTTCCCTGGTTGCTCGGGCCGCTATGGAACACCTGGGCGCGCGAACACCGCGCGCGCTGGTACGGCCGCGGCCTCCTTTCCGTCCTGCTTGGCGGCGCGGTGCTGCTGGGTTGGGCGCTGCCCGCCGGTTTTTCCGGCGGTGATGCGTATCGGCAGCGGCTGTTCTTTACCCAGACCGCCGGCCGCGTCGTGAAAGGCCTGCAGCACGCCGAACCGCTGCAGAGCCACGCGCATCCATCGTGGTGGTATCTCATCTATCTGCCGGTGCTGATGTTTCCCTTCAGCGCCTGGCCACGCGCCAGCGTTGCGCTGGTTATCGCCCTGTTTCAAAAGCCCTGGCACAGCGGCATGCGGCAGGGGCTGGGTCTGATGGCGGCTGCGGTACTCGGCCTGCTTTCTTTGCTGGCATTTCACTGGCACGCGCCGCAGCTGGAGCATCTGCTCATGCTGCTTTTGCTGGTGCCGCTGCTGGTGGTGCTGCTGCGTCAACCGCTGGAGCCAGGCCTGCATTTTCTGCTTTGCTGGCTGCTGCCGACTTTTCTGGTTTTTTCGCTGATCAGCGGCAAGCAGGCGTACTACCCGCTGCCGGAGTTTGGCGGCGGCGTCATGCTGATCGTCACGGCCGTCGCCATCTTGCGCGAGCGGCGCCCGATACTGGCGGACAACTCCTGGTTAGGCACCTGGCCTCTTGGCGTCGGTGGAATACTGTTCGCGGCGTTTCTGTTTGCCTTACCGACGCTGGTGGCGGGCAACCATCTGCATGGCGAGTGGTTCGATGGTCCAGCGGCATACAGCCGTTCGTTCGGGGTGGCGTTTTTGCTGCTCGGCGCGCTGCTGCTGGTGCGTGGTCGCGGCGAAATGCGTCGGCTTGCGGTGGCCGGGCTGGTCGCGACGCTGGCGCTCAATACGCTGTTCACGCTCGCTCTGTGGCCGAAGTACGATCTGGCGCCGTCGTCGCGGCTGCTGGGCGAAGCGGATATCGCGCGACAGCCCATTGGCTACGTCGGCAATTACGATGGCCAGTTTCATTTCGAAGGGCGCCTGCTGCACCCGATCACCGAGCTTTTTGGTGAGCAGGCAGTCAAGGATTTTGCCCGTGCGCATCCGGACGGCCTGATCGTCGATCACCCGGAAAAACTCGACGCACAAGCGCTGCGCTATGCGCTGCTGGTCCAGCCGTTCCGCTCGTCGTGGATGGTGATCTGGCCGGCCGCGTCGCTCGCCGATGTGTACTCGGGACGTACGCCGCCCGAACCCGCCCTGCCCACCCGGATCTATCCGGTTCCGGAAGGGCGCTATCGATCGCAGCCGTGAGCGTTTGCACTGATGAATGAAGAACGCATTGCCAGCCTGCGCCTGCAATGCGGCGGCCCGCGCGATGGCGCGCTGCTGCGTTTTTCCCTGGGCAGCGCGCTGCTTTCCGATGGCGACACCCATGCAGCCATGCATGAATTGAGACGCGCCGTCGCGTTTGACTCGACCTACTCGGCCGCTTGGAAGCTGCTGGGTAAAGCCTGCTTGGATGCAAGCGAGCCGGAGGCGGCAGCCGAGGCGTGGCGCAGCGGGATGGCCGCCGCGGCAAAACGCGGCGACAAGCAGGCCGAAAAAGAGATGGCCGTGTTCGTGCGTCGACTGGAAAAACCAAAGCCGCCGGAACGTTAGAGCGATCGGATGATCGACGACCTTGAGGCGATTACCGACGCACCGCGTTCAACCGTTTTCCTTGTCGTACGGACTCGGACGATCGTCCGCCGAGTAGCGCTTGTACTGCCATTGATATTGCGCAAAGGCCAATTCGACGCAGTTCTGCACGCCCCGATTTAACGCCGCGCAGGCGACGGCAAGATTGGCGTCCGTAATCGCCCCCGGCGCGGGCAGCAGCTGCACGCGATATCCCGCGCCGTTCGTCAGCCGCTCGGCAAAAGCAAACAGCACTGTCGCCCCGGTCCGTGCCGCCAATCGTGGCAGCAGAACCATGGTCAGCGCATCGCGGCCGAAGAACGGCGCGAACCCGCCTTCGCCAGCGCGCGGCTTCTGGTCCGGCAGAATACCTACCGTGTGGCCCGCAGCAAGCCGCTTGTACAGCGTACGCACGCCCGCACCGTCGGCACGCACCTGCTCGGGCGCCAGCGCGCCGCGCACCTTGCGCAGCAGGCCTTCCAACGCCGTCACGCGCGGCGGCCGATACAGAATAGCCATTGGGGTCTTGCGGCACAGCCAGTAGTTGAGCAGCTCCCAGCAGCCCAGATGCGGTGCGGCGATGATCACGCCTTTGCCGGTGGCCAACGCCGCGTCGAGCAAGGCCTCACCGCGTACTTCGCGAATCAGCTCGAGCGCGCGCTCCGCGCCGCCTCCCCAGATTTTTGCCAGTTCGACCACCGACTTGCCGCTCTCGATCATCACCTCGCGCAGCAGGGCCGACTGTGCAGCGTCATCCAGCTCCGGCCGCACGATGCGCAGATTCACCGCGGTGTTCTGCACCGTGCGGTTGTTGCCTTTCAGCACCAGTCGGCCCAGCCCACCGCCAATACTGTGCAATGCGCGCAGAGGCAGTTGGCCGATCAGGCGCAGCAGGAAGTAAACGAGGATCATGTCGGCACGCATCCGCACAGTTTACGGGAGCGCGTTCCGTCTGACCTCGGAAAAGACGGCGGTAAGCGCGAGCTTTCACCAATCTCCAGGCAGCTTTAAGCTCGAAGCACTTTTCATCAGCCTGCCGTCATGATTGCCCTGATCCAGCGCGTCCACTCCGCCCGCGTCGACGTAGGCGATGAACTCGTCGGCCGCATCGATGCGGGACTTCTAGCCCTGGTCGCCGTGCAGCCGGACGATGGCGAAGCCCAAGCCCAGCGAATGCTGGAGCGGCTGCTGGGCTATCGCGTCTTCGCCGACGACACCGGCCGGATGAATCGCTCGCTCAAGGAGACCGGCGGCGGCCTGCTGCTGGTCAGTCAGTTCACCCTGGCGGCCGACACCCGCTCCGGCATGCGCCCCAGCTTCACCCGCGCGGCGCCGCCTGAACACGGCCTACGCTGGTTCGACCGCCTGGTCGAACTGGCCAAAGTGGCGCATCCCGGGGTGGAAACCGGCCGCTTCGGTGCCCATATGATGGTGCAGTTGGTCAACGACGGACCGGTCACCTTCTGGCTCGACACGAACTAGGCGCACCGACACGACGCAGCCTTTCAAAGTAGGTTCCAAAGTGGTTATCTGGCGCGATTTTTGCCTAGCCAAATCCTTGTTCGTATTAATTTTTTTTCACTTGAAACCTGGTCAAAAAAGCAGCACATCGTTATAATGTCCGGTTCTTGAACCCCGCGGCGGTCGGTTAATGAATAGCAAAGCTCCCCACGAGCAACAGTCTGAAATCAAAGCGCTCATCTCCAAAGGTTTGGAGCAGGGCTATTTGACGTACGCGGAAATCAACGATCACCTGCCCGACGACATCGTCGATCCGGAGCAGATCGAAGACATTATGGCGGTGCTCAAAGGCGTCGGCATCGAAGTGCACGACGCCGCTCCGGACGCGGATCCGCTGGCCGACAAGGCCGGCAGCAGCACCGACGACGAAGCTGCCGCCGAAGAGGCCGTGGCGCTGCTTTCCGCCGTCGACGCCGAAGTGGGCCGCACCACCGATCCCGTGCGCATGTACATGCGCGAGATGGGTACGGTCGAGCTGCTGACGCGCGAGGGCGAAATCGCCATCGCCAAGCGCATCGAGGAAGGCCTCGGCCAGGTCCAGACCGCGCTGGCCAGCTTTCCGCTGACCATCGAGCTGCTGCTGGAAGAGTACGACCAGCATCTGGACGGCAAGCGCCGCCTCAGCGAAATTCTGGCCGGCTTCCTCGATCTGGAAGAAGCCGCCGATCTCGCCCGCAAGGAGAAGGAGGCCGCTGCGCTGCTGCTGCCCGAGCCCGATCCGGCCGACGAGGCCGAAGTCGACGACGACGAAACGACCGCCGTGGACGAGGAAGAGGCTGGCCCGACTGGCCCCGATCCGGAAGAAGTGAAGCGTCGCATGGAGCTGCTGCGCGACTACTACGGCAAGTTCCAGAAGGCCGCGCCCAAAGCCGCCAGCATCACCGACAAGAAGATCGTCAAGCTGCGCGATCAGATGGCCGAGGAGTTCCTCAAGCTCAAGCTGCCGTCGGCACTGATCGATGGTTTCGTGCGCAAGCTGCGCGAAGTAGTCAACGACATCCGTCACCACGAGCGCGTGCTGATGGACATCTTCGTCAAGCAGGTGAAGATGCCCAAGGCCGAGTTCATCAAGACCTTCCCCAGCAACGAGGGCAACCTCGAGTGGGCCGCCGAACTGGGCCGCAAGCGCCAGAAGTGGTCGCCGAACATCAAGAACTTCCGCGACACCATTGACGCGGAGCAGGAGAAGCTCGCCACCATCGAGCGCAAGCTGTTCCTGCCGCTGATCGACATCAAGGACATCAACCGCGCCATGGCCAGCGGTGAGGCGAAAGCCCGTCGCGCCAAGAAGGAGATGGTCGAGGCCAACCTGCGCCTGGTCATCTCCATCGCCAAGAAGTACACCAACCGCGGCCTGCAATTCCTCGACCTGATCCAAGAAGGCAATATCGGCCTGATGAAGGCGGTAGACAAGTTCGAATACCGTCGCGGCTACAAGTTCTCGACTTATGCGACGTGGTGGATCCGTCAGGCGATCACGCGTTCGATCGCCGACCAGGCCCGCACCATTCGTATTCCGGTGCACATGATCGAGACGATCAACAAGCTCAACCGCATTTCCCGCCAGATGCTCCAGCAGTTCGGTCGCGAGGCCACGCCGGAAGAACTGGCCAAGGAAATGGAGATGCCCGAGGACAAGATCCGCAAGGTGCTGAAGATCGCCAAAGAGCCAATTTCG
>Ga0302316_10001635_pt1 | contig 17308 bp, 13 predicted proteins | sample III_Palsa_N3_2_FD_200456 | JGI IMG/M metagenome (GOLD analysis project Ga0302316, IMG submission 200456) | Peat permafrost microbial communities from Stordalen Mire near Abisko, Sweden - III_Palsa_N3_2 | ecosystem: Environmental > Terrestrial > Soil > Palsa > Peat permafrost | place: Sweden...
AGATAAAGGTATCGATGTCTTGGCGGATACCCCCAAAGAATGCAGTGGATTTTGTGGAGCAAATGGTGGTTTTAAAGGACAGTATCTAACTATTCCTGAAGGGTGTTCTGCGGATGAGGTCGATAAGACCCGAAGTAATTTTAAGAAGTTGTACCTCAGGAAAGATTACAAGACAGCACTTGTCACGCTTCGGCCGCTATTGAAAAAATGTACCGCTACTCTTAACTTCATCGATCTGGGCGATATTCGCAACGATGTGGCAATCACGCAGTACAAGGTTGGCTTATATAGCGAATGCATTGATACGCTAAAGCCGTACGCTGTCGATGCCGGGCGAAAGGATAGCGAAGTGACGAACGACTGGCCGCCAAATCAAGCCGTGGATTATTTAAAAATTCTGAAATCGTCTCGAACAAATATTCGCCTTTGCACAAAGTGAAGGCGAAATTGTCTGATTTCTTGAAGGAACTCATTGGCACATCAGAAGCATAGCGGCAAGATCATTGGATGCAGCAAGCTCATCGATCTGCCGATAGGTAGGGCACACGCCAACATAGTTTTGGTGGCGTCTGCACATTGCAGGATGGGGCACAGCGCAAAGACGTTGAAATATGCAACGACGATATGCTTGGGGGATTCAAGCTGCAAATGGCTAATCCACAAGATGTTTCCGACAAAAGTCTGATCGATTTCGTCTACGACAACTGCACGGATTGATCTCCAGACAAGAGTCAGCAAGGAGCTGGCATGTCGAATAGCGTCACTATCCCCCCTCTGATTAACTGCACGTCGTTGTTATTAACACAGAGCTAAGCGGCGATCGTTTCAATGATCAGGGGTTCGAACGTGACGACTAGACGTGCAGGACTGCTGGGTATTTCGGCCGGGACATTCAGATTCGCCTTAGAGACGATGGTCTTTGCGCTTGTCGCGCATGCCATGGGTTATCTCATCCATGAATACGCCCACAGTGTTTTCGCCTGGGCTCTGGGCTGGATGAAAGAGCCCTTTGGTATCGACTACGGGCATGCTTCGGTCAACAATTTCATTTTTCTCGACGATGTCGACGATAACGTCGATTACGCTTCCATCATCGCCAGCGGTCATGGCGTGAGTGCGGCCGTCATTGCGTTGGCGGGTGTGTTTGTTGGCAATGCTGCAGTGTACTTTTTGTTGCACGCGCTGCTCCGCACGAATGCCGTAACGTCTCGCCGAAGACTGACGTCGTTCGTTTACTGGTTTTCGCTGATGAGCGCGGCAAACGTCTGGGGCTATGTGCCTATTCGGGCTCTCACCACTCATGCCGATATAGCCATCGCGGCCAAGGGTCTCGGTATTTCTACATGGGCGCTCTTTCCGTTTCTGATCGTACCGGGGCTTTATACCGTCTATCATTTTTTCTGCAGAAACTTCCCTAGGGTGTATGCGACCATCTCATCAGGGGACAACAGTCGCCTCATTGTGCTTATTGCGCTTACGGGGTTCTGGTATTTTTCCTTTTTCGCCGGGAATAGCGTGATCGCAGGTGACTACGGGCTTATCTCACAGATTTTTGCCATCCTGTCGCGCTATCTGCTGTTTCCGCTTGCGGTGATCTGGTTGACGTCCAGATATGCGAACGGCCCCGCTGTCGACGATGCCTGATAGATTCGAGGATTAAGGCTCGATAGCTTGCGAGCTATCCCGACCGCCGGTTTGTCGTGGCCGAGTTTTCCCTGGTGGGTTTCATGCGTGACTGCGGGCATGATGGGCGAACTGTTTCCCGCGACGGCTGTGCCCATGTCATCACGCTCCACCGTTGCTCCGCTTGCGCTGGCAATCGGCGCGCTATTGATCAGCATGGTCTCGTATCAATGCGGGGCGTCACTGGCCAAGCACCTGTTTCCGCAGGTGGGTGCGCAGGGTGCTACGGCTTATCGCCTCGGGCTCAGTGCCTTGATGCTGTTGCTGTGGAAGCAGCCTTGGCGGCGGTCGGTTGGGCAGCGCAACTGGCGCGCGCTGTGGGGCTACGGTCTGGCGATGGGAGCCATGAATCTCGTGTTCTACATGTCGCTGCGCACGATCCCGCTCGGTATCGCCGTCGCGCTGGAATTCACCGGACCGCTGGCGCTGGCGGTGTTCGGCTCGCGTCGGTTGATCGACTTCGTCTGGATACTGCTGGTCGTTGCCGGGCTGGCCCTGCTGTTGCCTTTGCGCGGTCAGATGCAGCCGCTCGATCCGGTGGGTGTGATGTATGCCTTGGCCGCCGGCGTGGGCTGGGCGCTTTATATCGTGTTGGGAAAAAAAGCCGGCGCGTCTTACGGCGCGGATGCGGCGACATGGGGCACGTCGATCGGTGCCTTGTTGGCGATACCGTTCGGCGTCGCGCATGCCGGCAGCGCGCTGCTGTCGCCGTCGCTTCTGCCCTATGCGTTAGGGGTGGCTGTGCTCAGTTCGGCGCTGCCGTATTCGCTGGAGATGGTTGCGTTGACCCTGTTGCCGGCGCGCACCTTCAGCACCTTGCTGAGCCTGGAGCCGGCCGTCGCGGCGGTCGCCGGCGTATCCCTTCTTGACGAAAGACTTAGCCTGCTGCAATGGCTGGCCATTGCGGCCATCATTGTTGCGGCTGCCGGTACCGCGTTGAGCGTGCAGCGGCCCGAACTGACCGAGCCACCGCTGGTGAATTAAGCTTCACTGGTTGATTCGCTGAAACTTTTACGCCGATCGTGTAGCCACGACAGGCGATACATGGGACGCACGGCGCGCCGGTACCAGCACCGCCGCCTGACCGAGCGCAAGCATGGCCAGTGCGCCGGTTGCCACATAGATCAGCGGAAGACGCGCCATCTCGTAATGTGTCATCAACCACGCGTTGAGGCCAAAGGCGAGTAGCGTGCCGCCGACTACGCCGCCTCCGGCGATCAGCAAATTCTCCAACTGAAAATACAGAAGGATATCGAGCCTGCGGGCGCCGAGGGCACGCCGTACGCCTATCTGTCGATACCGCTGACCGACCCAGAAACTGGTCAGGCCGACGATGCCTGCGGCGGTGACACAGAGCAGAATGGTGCAAACCACGGTCATGAGGAGTGCCATGCCGCGATCGGGCCGATAAGCCCTCGCGCGTATCTCGGAAAACGCATGTAAACCGGCCGAAGGCTCAGGCATGAGTCGCAGGGGATTGACGGCAAATAGCGCTGTGCGCGCTTCGCGCATAGCCGCTCGTTCGCGGCCCGGACGCGCGCGTACGACATAGCCCGCGTAGGCATCGTCGGCACGCAGCGGTTCCAGCACGGAGTTGTACGCCCAGCTGCTGTCCGACCGCCTGGGTGTCTGCAGGCGTTCGACGATGCCGACGATGGTGGATGGTTTGCCATCCTGATACACCGTCTTTCCAAGCGCGTTGCCGATTGGAAAGAGTGCGTCGGCCACGGGCTGGCTCACGATGATAACGGGTGAGCCAGGCTCAGCACGTCCATGTCGTATTTCGCTGGCATCGAAATCGCGCCCGGCGATCAGGTGCAGGCCCAACGTGGCACGCAGGTACTGATCGCCGTAGTAATACGCTGCATGCACCGATAAGCCTTTTTGATTTGCATCGAGCGTGATTGCGCCCGCGGTATACCCGTACAACAAGGGAATGCTTGTTGACGCAGCGACGTTTTGCACATCCGGCAGACTCCGCAAGGTAGCGAGGTCCGCGCGCTGAAGTGCATCGAGCTGCTCGATGGCGGCGGCATCATTGCCCGTGGGGGCCACTGGCCATTGCTGCAAAATGCGGATCAGATCGCGCTCATCGATACCGGTCGGGCGAGCCATCCGCTCGACACGCTGGCCGATGATGAAAAGCGCATTGGCGACGATCGCCAGGGTCAGGGCGATTTGCAGCACGATCAACAGTACGGCAACCTTATGCCGGCGCAAGGCGGCTACGATTGGATGCGCACGCATGGCGTGATCCTCATGATGCTTTCAACTGCCACGCGGGCTGCACGCGCGAAGCGCGGTAAGTCGGGTAAAGACCTGCCAGCAATGTGGCGGCGATAGCCATCAGCAGCGTGAGCGAAAGCAGACTGGGGTCGATTCTTGCCAGCGCCGCAAGCGACGGCGGCAAGATCTGGTCGATGCTGAGCACCCCTATGGCGGTAAATATCAGCCCAAGAAGGCCGCCTCCAAGTCCGATCACGGCTGCCTCTGTGAGAAATTGTGCATAGATGGCCGCGCGCGATGCGCCGAGCGCCCGCCGCACGGCGATCTCGCCGCTGCGCCGCAGAAACTTGGCAAGCAGCAGACCCACCGTATTCACCAGGCACACTATCAACAGGCCCTGCGCGACCAACAGCGAAACCTTGGTGTCACGGGGCACCACCTGCTCGTGATCCAGAAATGCAGGTACGTCGCGCAGCCGGTTATTCGGCGGCCAATGGAATCGCCCGGCACGTTGCTGATCGCTCGCGTAAGCATCGAGGTACTGCCGATAACTGTGCACTGCCGCGGCATCATCCAGCTCGGCCATGTAAGCGATCCATACGCAGTCCGAGTTCAGCAGAGCGACAAAGTTGGATTGCGGGTCGCTCGCGCCTTTTCTGCAACCGTCCCATCCCGTGTTGATCATGTGGACTGCCACCGATGTTTGGAACGGCAGGAACACGGCGGGGCCGTCCACACTGTAGTAGCCGCCCTGCACATCGAAGAACCTCGGCTGGGGATTCCAGTCAGTCATGACGCCGACGATGCGATAGTCACGGTGGTCGATATCGATCACCTTGCCAACGCTGTTGCCGCCGGCGAACACCTGCTGGTTGAGCTTTTCGCTGATTACCGCCACCGGCGTCTGGCTGGCGTCGTCATCGGCACGCCAGCCGCTGCCGTAGTGAAACGGCACATCCAGCATGGGAAAAAACTCGCTGGACACCGCATAGCCATCGAGGGGAATCGGGCTGCGGTTTCGGCCGCTATTTGCCGGAAACAGTGACGGCCCAATTGGATATATTGCCGACTGCCGGGCCGCACGATGTTGACGCATCAGAATCATCGCGTCCGCATAGTCCAGTGCATCGGGGGGCTCGTCGATGAAGCCGTTGCCGGGACCCCAGATGTCGATCTGAGGCATGAACAGTGTTGACGATTTCCAAGGAATCGGGTCGCCCGACAGGCCACGAAAGACGGAATACGTCGTCATCGATGCCGCCACGCCAAAGCTAATAGACACCATCATCAGAGCGGTGAGACCTGGGCTGCGTCGGAGGCTGCGCGCAGCCAGTTCTAGGTAATAGCCAAACATCCATTCCCCCAGTGACATGGCCGCGCGTCTTGCAGGTGACCTTGCGCTAAACCGCTCATCGTATGAAACAGGCCAGTAGCATGATGCGTTGCTGCTGGCCTGCTATGGCCCTGCTACCGTCAATCCGTATTTTTTGGCGCGTGTTTCGACTTCCGGATCGAGCGCGCGCGCGGTGGCGAGGTCGGCGTTGCCGGCGTCGGTTTGGCCACTGCGGATTTTTGCCAGGCCGAGGCCGTAGCGCGACCACGCGTTTTTCGGCATTTGCATGGCGGCTTGCTCGTAAGCTTTGATGGCGTCCGGATAGTGTCCCAGCCGCAGCTGTATGAGGCCGAGGCTGTCGAGGTAGGCGGGGTTTTCCCCATCACGTTTAATCGCCTTGCGGCAATCGTCCAAGGCATCGTCGAGCATCTGGTTGCTCAGACCGCGCGCCCAGCATCGCTCGTTGAGCGCGGAGCCGAGCATGGCATCGCGATTGTGCAGGCGTATCCAGTCGTCGAGCAGCGGTAGCGCCGACGTGGGTTGCCCCAGTGTGACGTAGAGGCGCGCGATGGTCCGCGATTGCGGGGACCCGGCCGGCGCAAACGCGCTCGCTGCCGTGACGTCGGCCAGTGCGCCGGTGCGGTCCTTGTGTACGAGGCGGAGCTCGGCGCGCAGCAGAAGCGCGTCAGCATTTTTTGGGTCGAGGCTCAGCGTCTTGTCCAGATCGGCGAGCGCTGCATCGGGCTGCTTGTTGGCCAGATGGGCGCGCGAACGTGCCAGATAGTAGGCGGGCTGATCGGGCGCCATGGTGATCGCGGCATCCAGATCGGCGAGAGCGGCGCTGGGTTCGCCGCGAGAAAGGTTTGCTTCGCCGCGCAGGGCAAAATCGGACGCGGTTTTCGGTGTCGCGTCCTTGTCGCCGGACGTATTGCCGGCATCGGCTTGGTTGCCGTCGTTGGGTGCGTCGGCAAAGGAAAACACGCGCCCGCCGTTGTAGGTGAAGTAAGCTTTTGCCTGGCTGTTGGCGATGAACATGTGGTGGGCGAGAATAAAATCCACGCCCAGCAGCATATCGGTACCGTCCCCGAGCCGCCCGTCGATAACCTGCATCTGGCTGTGCTGAATGGTTTCGGTACCGACCGAGAACTTGTCGATGCGCACCGTCCAGGTCTTGACCTGGTGCGCACCAATGCCGTAGCTCGTGCCGCTCGCCTTGACGTCGGGCGCGTTGAGGTCGATGCCGATTCGCGCGGCGGCCGGGCGACTGAGTACGGTAGCGGACGCGCCGGAGTCCAGCAGCGCCCGCACCTCGCGTCCGTTTATCGTCACCTTGAGAAACGTGCGTCGATCGCCCCGGCTGCCAACGGAATCGATGTCGGCGACCTCGTACTGACCATTCTTGACCCAGTACGCCAGCGGCTGCTTGGAGCAGTGTTCCGCGCTGAACAGGGTCAGCTTGCCGTGCGCCAGGTCGAGTTCCAGATCGGCCGCATCGAGCAAGTTAGCACCCAGCAGTCCGTGGCCAATATCGGTGCCGCCGACGATGAAATCGATATTCTTGAGCGTGGCGTTGAGGATGCCAAAATCTTTGACATGCGTTATCTGTACATCCGCCGATCCGCCAACGCCACCGATGCGTAGGCCAAAAGGCGCAGGGAACATCCTTAGCCCCAGCGACGATGCGTTGGCACTGGACATGATGTTGAAGAAGGCGCCGGTGTCGAGAATGAATCGCGTATCGGTTCCGTTGATCTTCACCATGGTGGTGGCTTTTTCGCCGGCCATTTCCGCGGAGAGCGTGCCATAGTCCTTCAGCTGGCAGCCGTCGGCCCAGGCGTGGTTGGCGAGTAAAACGCCGATGCCGAGACAGCAAATACGCAAAATCCTCATCACGCGTGTGCTCCCTGTATGCCGTCGACGTCAAATGCTGCCGCAGTCGAACGGGAATATATGCCAATGTGGCATGCACGATGCGCGTATGGCGCGGCGTGCGTTTGCATGAGTCTGTTGTGTTTAAGCCTTGCGCGCGCCGCCGCCGGCTCAACGGACGCGACGGCAAATGTGTCTACCAAACATAGCGATGCGATAAGCATGGTTTTCTCCCCCGAGAAGTTTGCTGCTGCCGGCTGTTTATTTCGTGTCGGCGATCGGCTAAAAGACTACGCGTGCTGTCACTCCATCACCCATTACCCGGCGGTTCGAGTACCAGGCTGTGCTGCGCGGGGCCCGGCAGCAACGGCATCGGTTTGCCGTTGACCCAGTCTTCGTGGCCGGCGCCGTAAAAGGGTGATAGCGGGTTGTCGCTCTGGCCGCCCGGCATGTCGAGAATGCCCTGGGCTTCGTGGCCTGGCGCCACGTCGAAGCGTTCGGAGGCGCCGAAGCCGGGCGCGGCCACGCGCGGCATGTTGTTGTCGCCTGACAGCGGCTGGTCGGGCATGTCGAGCTGACGCGCCAGCCACTGGGGTAACGCGATGGAAAGCGGATGCCGGATAGCGCTGCGATTCTGTTCGCCCCAGGTACGTGCGGCGAGGCCGCCGGGCTGTTGGCCGAGTTCGTTGGCGACATGCATTGCGGCTGCGACAAGCAGCGCGTGCCAGTCGCGGTCCTTCGGATCGAGAAGGTGGGACGGCTGCGTCGTGATCAGATGCCAGACCGCTCCTTCGGCCGCGTTTTCGGCTGGCCAGGTGAAATCGGCGTAGCGCGTTTTTATCCGCGCGACGAAGGGCGACAGTACCGCTTCATTGACCTGCGTGCGGAAGGCGCGCACAAGTCGATAGTCGACGCTGTCGACATCGGCACGGCCACGCCAGCTGGCCGTAAGATGGCGCAGTGTTTGCAGCGAAGGGTCGTGTGTGTCGGCCAGCGTCTTTTGCAGCAGCTGCTGCCAGCGCGTGAGCAGCACGGCGCGGTTGTCCAGCTGTACGTCGAGCAGGTCGTTCGGGCCGAACTTATTCTGCGCACGTAGGTCGTCGCGAATCTGCCGCGCGCGTGCGCCGAGGTCATGGCCGCCGTTGCCGAGCAGGGTCAGCGCATCGTTGCTGACGGTGCGATTGTTGGCCGTCCACAGTCGCGCGTTCGTGGGATTTTCGATGCGCGGATAGTGCGATGGCGCCGCCCAGCCCTGCCAGCCACTGCCTTGCTTGGACCAGTCCGATGGCAGCAGGGGATCGATATTGGCGCGCAGCGGAATGCTGTTGCCGGCCACCGTCCAGCCGATATGCCCGGTGCTGTCGGCTACGACAAAATTCTGCGGGGGCATGCCGAACTGCGGTGCGAGATCGAGCGCCGCATTGGCGCTGGTTGCCTGTTCGAGCTGCATCAGCTTGACGTTGTAGGCACGGGGCTGGTCGGCGATCCACGCTAGGGCCAGCGGCATGCCGTCGACGTCGCTGGCGATGATCGGGCCCCAACGCGTGTCCTCGACTTTCAGCACGGTGTCGGGTTGGCCTTTGACGTGAATATGTTCGGCGTGCTCATCGATGTTGGCCCAGCCTTCGGGTGCCTTGTAGCGTGTCGGGTTCGTGGGGTCACGCTGCACGCGGACCCAGTCCAGCCAGTCGCCGTAGCTATTGGTGAAACCCCAGGCGATCTGGCCGTTGGAGCCAACGATCATCGCCGGCGTGCCGGGCAGGGTGACGCCGTTGATATCGCGCTCGCCGTTCGGCGCGCTGGCGTCGGGATAGCGCAGCCGTGCGCGGAACCAGATATTCGGTACACGCAGGCCCAGATGCATGTCGTTAGCGACCATTGCGGCGCCGGTGTCGGTTAGCGAGCCCGCCACGGCAAAGCTATTACTGCCCGGACGCGGTGCGTCGAGCGCCGGCAGCAGGGCGGCCGTGAGATGGGCCGGTGTAGCGACGGTGGAGAGATGACGGAGATCGAACACATCCGACGTTGGCATCGCCGCGCGCGGCGACAGCTGATTATCCAGCGGCGCTTCCCAGTCCGGATCGGGTGCGATCAGAAAGTCCACCAGAGAACCGGGCAGCACAGCGCGCATCTGCGCGAGCCGCAGCTCGCGCTCGTTGCGGCCATCCCCGTTCAAATCCAGATACATCGCCGCGATCACCAGCGCGCTGTCTTCCGAGCGCCACGGCTGGGGTCGGCTGTTCAACAGCAAATATTCCCACGGCCGCACGGGCAGCTCGGCGAGGCCGGCATTGACGCCGTCGCGGTAGCGGTCTAGCTGATGCTTCTGCTCTGGCGGCAGTTGGGCATAGGCGGCTTCGACCACCGTGCGCAGACGATGGCGGCGATGGTTGAGGTCGGTGGGCAGCGCGGCCGGTCCGACCAGCTCGGCCAGTTCGCCCGCCGGCAGGCGGCGCATCAGGTCCATCTCGAAGAAGCGCTCCTGAGCGTGTACATAGCCCAGCGCAAAGCTGACGTCGTGGCGGTTGGCGCCGTCAATGGTAACGGTGCCCAGTGCATCGCGGCCAACGCTGACCCTGGCGCTGAGGCCGGAAAATGATCGGTCACCATCCAGCCGCGCGCGGCTGCCGGCCAGCAGCCACCAGCCGCCAATGCCGACGAGTAGTACCAGCACGACGATTGCGACCAGCAGGCTGCGCACGATGTGTCTGGGCAGCGACCTCATTGCGCGACAAACACGGCGAAGATGCCCGCGTACGGTTTCACCATGATGTTCGGCGCGCCGGCGTAACCGTTACCGTCGACGTAAATCTGGGAAATGCTGCCGTCGAGATACAGTGCGTCGCGGCAGCCCAGCTCGTCGCGAAATAGACGTCCAAACGTGTGGAAGTTCACCGGCGTCTCGCTCACCGCAAAAATGACTTCGCTGGAGGTTTTGACGCAGACGCCGCTGCGCCATTTCATGCTGTCGGAGGCGTCGATGAACTGCTCATTGAGCTTGCCGTCGATCAGCAGCATGGGGCCGGACTGGCTGGCCCAAAGGGCCGGCTGCGCATCGGCCTTGAAGTCGCTGCTGGTGCGCACGGCCGCGTGGCCGTCGGGATAAATCGCGAACACGCCATTGGGTAGCAGCGAAAAATTGCCCGACGCCGGGTTGCCGTGACTGAGATTCAGCGGCACGACCGTCTTGCCGTTTTCCACGTACAGCCCGAGCGGGGCCGACTGCTTGTCGTAAATGCCGGCGTTGGCGGCGAACAGCAGCCGCTGCCCGTGTGCCTCGCCCCACTGCCGAAGCGCCTCGATGCTACCGAACGGCTGTGCGGTTTGCGGGTCGCGCCAGTGCAGGCTGAGCTTCTCCTGTTTTAGGTCGATGTGCACGACGCGATAGTTTTGGCCGTCGAACGCCAGTTCGCTGCTGTCGACGGCCTGTGCCGGCGAGGTGCAGCCGAGCAGGTTGGCCAGCAGCAGGGACAGCACCCCCCAGCGCAGTAAGGACTGGCAGGTTGGCGAGTTGGATAAAAAAGACGAGGGCAAAGAACGCATCCCCCGATGGTCGCCGGCCCGCAGGGTCTGTGCAAGTCTGGCGACGTCGGTCATTCAGCGCTGGCTGCGGCGCAGCACCGCGTCTCCCGTTAAACTCGGCGTTTTACCGATGGCGTTTCCCCATGCCTTACACCCCGATCGTAGCCACGTTGGGCTACGTGCTCTCGCCGGATCGCCGCGAGGTGCTGATGATCCACCGCAACGCGCGGCCGGACGATCAGCACCTGGGCAAGTACAACGGCCTGGGTGGGAAAATGGAGCCAGGTGAGGATATCGCCGCCTGCATGCGCCGGGAGATTTTTGAAGAGGCCGGCATCACCTGCGAATCGATGCAGCTGCGCGGCACGCTGAACTGGCCGGGCTTCGGCAAGAACGGCGAGGACTGGCTGGGCTTTATTTTTCTGATCGACAGCTACGCCGGTACGGCGTTCGAAAGCAACGACGAAGGCACGCTGGAATGGGTGGCGCGCGATCAGCTGATGTCGCTACCGATGTGGGAGGGCGACCGGCACTTTCTGCCGCTGGTGTTCGATGAAGATTCCCGGCCGTTCCACGGCGTGATGCCGTATCGCGACGGCCGCATGCAGTCGTGGTCGTTCACCCGGCTTTAGCCAGCCGGCCGCCTGTGGCCGGCCCGATCAGTAGCCGCCGCGGTAACGGCCGCCGCTGAAGTTGGTCTGGTTCACCCCGATCGAAAAACTGATGCCGCCGCCTGGATGGTCGCAGTCGCCGAAGGCCTTGGTCACGTTGATCTCGCCGCCTTCGTATGTGCTCGTGCCCATATGGCTGCCACTGGCAACACCGGTGCTGACGGCCCCGTGGACCTGCGCCTTGTCGTAGGTCGAGTCGTCGCAGCGCTGGCTGTCGGCGGTCGTGTCGGTATTGCCCAGACGGCCGCTGGTATCGCCGTAGTAGACGCCCGGTGTGGTGCTGATCGGCGGGTTGTTGGCGCTGCCGTTGCGGGCGGCATTGGCCGCCGCAGACACGTTGGCCGGAGCCGGCCTGGGAGCCGTGGAGGTGCTGGAGGCTGGTACAGAGGCCGTGCTGCTGGAGGCTGGCAGATTGTTCGGCAGCTTCAGGTTGAGTGGCTGGGTGGATGATTGCGCCCACGCTGAAGTCGCCAGCACGCTGATGGCCGAGGCTAGGAGTAATGGCTTGATGTTCATACGAGCTCCGGGGGGCATGACGGGCACAACGCGCCGGCTGGCTAAACGTGTACACGTTCGTGTTGGAAACCGCGGCGCGGCAGGAAGTTCCTGCCGCTGTCGCTTAACCGGTGGTCTCGATCCTTTCCACCCGACGCAGGCCTCGCGGCAGCAGGCCGCCACGCGTGGCGCGATTGCCGCCGTACTCGACCAGATCCGACCACTTGAGCGTGAGTTTACGCTGACCGGCGTAAAGGGTGACTTCACCCTTGCCCTCACTGACCACGGCCACGCCGGCCACGCGCTCGTCGCCGGAGGTCAGCTTGGCCTTGGGGATCTCGATCAGCTTGTTGCCCTTGCCCTTGTCCAGCTCGGGTAGTTCGGCCACCGAGAACATCAGCAGATGGCCTTCGGTGGTGACCACGACAACCCGGTCGCGGGCGGGGTCGGCGCAGATCTGCGGCGCCAGCACCTTGGCCTTGTCGGTCAGGCTGATGGTCTGCTTGCCGGCCTTGTTGCGGCCGGTGAGCGATTCGAAGCGGGTGACGAAACCGTAGCCGAAATCGCTGGCGATGATCAGGCGGGTGTCGTTGTCGCCGGCAATCACGGCGTCGAAGCTGGCGCCACCCGCCGGGCTGAAGCGTCCGGTCAGCGGTTCGCCGTTGCCGCGCGCGGATGGCAGGGTATGCGCTGGCGTGGAATAGCTGCGGCCGGTGGAATCGATAAACGCTACCTGCTGGGTGGTGCGGGCCTTGACGAAGGCCAGCAGGCCGTCGCCGTCGCGATAGTTCAAACCCTCGGCGTCGACGTCATGGCCCTTGGCGGCGCGCGCCCAGCCCTTCTGGCTCAGCACCACGGTGACCGGCTCGCTGACGACCAGCGCGCTTTCGTCCAGTGCCTGCGCGGCACCGCGCTGCACCAGCGGCGAACGGCGGTCGTCGCCGAACTTGGCGGCGTCAGCGCGCAGCTCGTCCTTGATCAGGCTCTTCAGTTTTGCCGGTGATTTCAGCAGCACGTTGATCTTGGCGCGCTCCTCTTCGAGCTGATCACGCTCGGCGGTGATCTTCATCTCCTCGAGCCGGGCCAGCTGGCGCAGGCGGGTTTCGAGAATGTAGTCGGTCTGCTCTTCGCTGAGCTTGAAGCGCGCCATCAGCACGTCTTTGGGCTCATCCTCGGTGCGCACGATGCGGATCACTTCATCGAGGTTGAGGTAGGCGATGCGCAGGCCTTCCAACAGGTGCAGGCGGCGCTCGACCTTGGCCAGCCGATGCTCGAGCCGGCGCGTGACGGTGCTGGTGCGGAACATCAGCCATTCGCTGAGAATGCGCTTGAGATCCTTGACCTGCGGGCGGCCGTCCAGGCCGATCATGTTGAGATTGACGCGGAAGCTCTTTTCCAGATCGGTGGTGGCGAACAGGTGCTGCATCATCTCGTCGGCATCGACGCGATTGGAGCGCGGCACGATCACCAGCCGGGTCGGGTTTTCATGATCGGACTCGTCGCGCAGATCCTCGATCATCGGCAGCTTTTTGGCGCGCATCTGCGCCGCGATCTGCTCGAGGATCTTCGACGGGCTGACCTGGTGCGGCAGCGCGGTGATGACGACGTTGCCCTCCTCGCGCTGGTACACCGCGCGCGCGCGCACCGAGCCGCCGCCGGTCTGGTACATCGTCAGCAGGTCGGCCCGCGGAGTGATGATCTCCGCCTCGGTCGGGTAGTCCGGTCCGCGCACGTGCTCGAACAAATCGGCCACGGTGGCATCGGGGTCGTCCAGCAGTCGGATGCACGCGCTGGCCAGCTCGCGCAGATTGTGCGGCGGGATGTCAGTAGCCATGCCCACGGCAATGCCCATCGAGCCGTTGAGCAGCACGTGCGGCACGCGCGAGGGCAGCCAGCTGGGCTCTTCCATGGTGCCGTCGAAGTTCGGCACCCAGTCGACCGTGCCCTGGCCCAGTTCGCCCAGCAGCGCCTCGGCGATCGGGCTAAGGCGCGATTCGGTGTAGCGCATCGCGGCGAAGCTTTTCGGATCGTCCGGCGAACCGAAGTTACCCTGGCCGTCCACCAGCGGATAGCGATACGAGAACGGCTGCGCCATCAGCACCATCGCTTCGTAGCAGGAGCTGTCGCCGTGCGGATGGAATTTACCGATCACGTCGCCGATGGTGCGCGCGGATTTTTTCGGCTTGGCCGTGGCCGCCAGGCCAAGCTCGCTCATCGCGTAGATGATGCGACGCTGTACCGGCTTCAGGCCGTCGCCGACGAAGGGCAGGGCGCGGTCCAACACCACGTACATGGAATAGTCGAGATAGGCCCGCTCGGCGTATTCCTTCAGCGGGATCTGTTCGTAATTGGCTTGCAGGTTCATGGCTTGGTTTCAATCAGGGGTACGCGACAGGGCACGCAGCCGGTCGATGGTGCCAGATGAAGCGCCGGTTAGGCTAGAATTGAACCGATAGACGTGACCGCAATCCGAGGCGAGCCCGATGCACTCTCTACGCAATACCGCGGTTTTGCTTTGCGCGCTGCTGGTTGGTTGCGCCTCGATCGTCGACAGGCACCCGAAAATCGCCTACGCCGACAAGCGGCATCCGTTGTCGGATACGGCGATTTTCGCCTGCGCGGAGGTCGCCGGATACACCTGCGGCATCACCCGCATCGACGACATGGACACCTGGAACTATTACAACGGTGGTAACACGTTGTGGGTGCGGGTTTTGCCCGGAGCGCACCATGTCGGCGTGGTGGCTTCCAACGGCAGGGATATCAACTGGCTTTCGTTCGATATCAAGGACGTGCAGCCGGGCCACGTTTACAGCCTTGAGATTGGGGCTGCGCCTCCTCCTCCTCCCATCGCGCCGGGCGCGCACGGCAAGAAAGCAGGCGGCACCAGTGGCAAAACGCCAAATGGCGTTACCAAAAGCATGAGCGTTTCCTACAAGGACCTCGGCAGGATGGACTCGTACACCCTTCGCGTAGGCCAAAACAGCATTCACACCACCGAGCTCAAGACAGGGTTTTGAACCTCGGCGATCGGCGCCGGCGGCGCCATCACAGCGTTTGCGTGGCAATGCCCAGTCTGGCGAGCTGAGCCTGCACGCTGTCAGGGCCTGCCAAATGCGCGGCGCCAACGGCGATGAAGACAGTGCCCGGATGCTGCAGCAACGCCGCGATTTTTGTCGCCCAGGCCTTGTTGCGATCGACGATCAGCGTCTTGTACAGTTCCGGCGATTCCTTGCGCACGTCGTCGTCTTCGAGGTGGGCGATGGCGTCGGTGTCGCCGTTTTTCCAGGCGGTGACCAGGCCGGTTAGCTCGCTGCTGTCCTTGTCGACGTCGTGCAGGGTGTCGCGCAGGAAATCCAGCTGCAGCGGCTGCGGCAGGTTGGCCAGAAAGCCGATCTGCTGCTCCGAGGTTTCCAGTCCGTTGACCGGCTTGCCGGCCTTGATCATCTGCCCCTGCAGCAGCTTGTCGACGCCGTGGGCGGGGTCGAGGCCGGCTTTGATCAGCGGCGCGACCGTTAGCGTCAGCGCGGCCAGCCAGGGTCGCATGATTTCCAGGGTCTGTTCGCCGCCGGGTACATCGGCGGTCTGCGCCGCTTTCACCAGGGTAGCGTTTTCCGCCGCGGTTAGCTGAGCCGACAGCGGATGCGTTGGGTCGACGCCGTACTGCATCACCAGCGCCTGCATGTGCGCCGGGTCATCATCGGTCAGTTCGATGGTGAGCGAGTCGCTGGCGGCCAGCGCCTTGTCCAGCGCCGGGTAGTGCCAGTCGGTATCGGTCGGCAGCAGGTGCACGGTGCCGAAAAGATAGACCGTGGCCTGCGCACTTTTCACCTCCCACAGCGCGGGCTGCGCGAAAACCGGCGTCGAAAACGGCAGCGCCAGCAGCGCGATGGCAGCAAGACGGTGAAGCGGGCAACGGCGAAACAGCGGCATGATCGTCTCTGCGACAGGCGGCGGAACGCGTGCTCCGCCCTGCGATGGATGGTGGCATGAAGTGAGCGCGGCGGCGATGCGGTGACGCATGTTTCTCGCCGAATAAATCAGCGTGGCACCCGATAACCGCCGGCCACGCCGTGCGGACTCAGCGTGAGCTGCCAGAGCTGATCGCGGCGGCTGCGGAATACCGCCGCCGAGACGGCCAAGTAATAACGCCACATGCGGCGGAAGCGTTCGTCGTAGCTGGCCGGCAGGGTTGGCCAAGCGACTTCGATATTGTCGCGCCAGGCCGTCAGCGTGCGATCGTAGTCGGTGCCGAAGTTGTGCCAGTCCTCGACGACGAACAGATCTTCCAACGCGGCGCTTACTTCACTGGCGGCAGGGATCATCGAGTTGGGGAAAATGTATTTCTCGATCCATGGATCGGTCTGCGCCGGTGCGCCGTTGCTGCCGATCGTGTGCAGCAGCGACAGGCCGTTGTCTTTCAGGCAGCGGCGCACAGTTTCGAAATAGGTGCGGTAGTTTCGGCGACCGACGTGTTCGAACATGCCGATGGAGTACACCGCGTCGAAAGTCTCGTTGACCTCGCGATAATCCTGCAGGCGAATCTCCACCGGCAGGCCTGCACAGAGTTGGCGCGCGTACTCGGCCTGCTCCTGCGAAATGGTGACGCCGACGCCAGCGACGCCGTAATGCTCCGCGGCGTACTTCAGCGCCTCACCCCAGCCGCAGCCGATGTCGAGCACGCGCTGGCCCGGCTTGAGCTGCAGCTTGCGGCAGATCAGGTCGAGTTTGGCGGCCTGCGCGTCATCGAGATTGTTGCTGGTGGCCCAATAGCCACAGGAGTAGACCATCCGTTTGCCCAGCATCGTGTGGAACAGATCGTTACCGAGGTCGTAGTGCACCTTGCCGACCTCGAACGCGCGCTCGCCGCGCTGCAAATTGAGGAAGCGCGCCTTCAGATGCGCCAGCAGAGTGTCTAGCGTCTTGAGTTCCTGATCCAGTCCGGCGGTCAGCAGGCGTGTGCAAAGCGCGGGCAGGTCGTCGGAATCCCACCAGCCGTCCATGTAGGACTCGCCCAGGCCCAGCGAACCGTGGGCAAACACGCGGGCGTAGAGGCGTTCGTCGTGGACACGCAGATCGGTGGGGCGGTTGCCGTCGAGGCGTATATCGGCCAGTTCGAGCAGGGCGCTGGCGCGCTCTTTGAGAGTGTCCTGACTCATGCGTTCCTCAGGGGAGTCTGGTGTGGTGGCAAAGGCCACGGTAAAAACATCGGTATGTTGTTGGCTCGCTCAAGCTTTACCAAGCACGGCAAAGCTTGCCGCCGAGCGTGCATAAACCGTGTCGACGCCGGCTTCGCTGACCATTTGCACCAGGCTGTCGGCCTGGGCGTCGCCGAGCAGGAACTCGACCTTTACCGGCAGGTTGTCGGCCAGCTCGAAAAACTGTTCCTCGTGCAGCACGCCGTTCCGGCCGAAGCCGGCGGTGGCGCGAAAGACCGAGCCGCCACCCAGGCCGTGTTTCTTCGCCTGTTCGAGCAGCCATTCGGTCAGCAGCATGCCGTCGTGTTTGG
>Ga0302316_10001640_pt1 | contig 17280 bp, 16 predicted proteins | sample III_Palsa_N3_2_FD_200456 | JGI IMG/M metagenome (GOLD analysis project Ga0302316, IMG submission 200456) | Peat permafrost microbial communities from Stordalen Mire near Abisko, Sweden - III_Palsa_N3_2 | ecosystem: Environmental > Terrestrial > Soil > Palsa > Peat permafrost | place: Sweden...
GCTCGTGCCCCGAAAAGGAGTAGCCGTTATAGGCGAATACGGCTACCGCCGTGAGCGAAAGAATCGCGGTGAAGGCAACTGGACGACTACCGTTAACAACGCCAATAACCGGATGTGTAAAAAAATCGATCGGATTGCGCCGCCAATGTGCGAAGCCCAGTATCGTGACGAGCACAAGGACTGCGATTTCTATCGCCAGAAACAGGCCCGTTATCAACGCAGCCCTTCGCACGTGCAGAATGGCAATTAACGTAGCCACTGCCGTGACTACTGCTCCGGTTATCTGCGGCTGCAGGCGACAAACTACATTGAGATAATCACCGGTCCCTAAGGCGAGCGTGGCTGGAATAACGGCAATTGAGCTCAGCATCATTGAAAATGTTATGAAACTTGCCACTCCGGCCATGAACGGCGAAATTCCCTTGAAGGCGTGCCAAACTAATGAGTAGTCTCCGCCGGAAACCGGAAACATGGCAGCAAGTTCGGCCCAACACAACGCCATGAACAGACCAATAAATCCCGCCAGGACCATCGAGGTAATGGACCCGGTACCGGCCGAAGTAAGGACGACCGGCACGATGACAAAAAGGGATGCGGCTGGTGTTACCGCGGAAAGCGTGATGGAAACGCTACCGACCAGTCCTATAGAGCGCGAAAGCTCCTGCTTGTAGGTCACAGTAGGCGCTTTTTCCATCGTTCATTTTCCCATCGTTCGTTACATGGGTTCGCACGGGGCACACATTTAATTTACGCCGGCGCATATTAAAGTCGTGTTTGCGACCACCGGAAACCTCCCCTGCAGGCTCATTCGAAGTGAGCAGACACACTTATTCCGCGTGCAGATGAAAGACCTTATTCATGATCGTCCATCGGCCACTAAGCTTGAGCAAGAGGAACATGTCGGTAAACTTGAGACCGGTCCAGTTCTCCGCTTCAACCCGGACATGGGCAATTGTGCCGACCAGATCGATATTTGTGATCATGGCCTTGATGTCTTTTGCTTTGCCGTTGGTCTCGTGCCAATCGCATAACGCTTGAATAGGCCCAGGAAATGCAAGCGAATCGCCTACATATCCATAGCAGGTTGCATCTGGGAAAAACGCCTGCTTCATATCCGCTCCAGTGCCGGACTTCGCGGCCACCATATATCTTTCGATCGTCGCGGTAATTGCGGCCAGGTCTTTGATGTCGCCAACTTTGAAAGCCATAAATAGCTCTTGTGCGTCTCATGGGTCTGATTATCGTATGGCTTGCGTTAGGGTCGAACATAGGTCCAGCGAGCTATATTTCGATGGTGCCAGCCCGGTTGTGAGTTTTCCTTCAAGGTGTCCACCGGCAACCCTATTGCTGGCAGCGGGAAATTCGCTCGGAGCCACAATGGCGATGCGGTGAACGCCAGATGCGGGTGCCTGCCCGCCGCGGTTATGAGCGGGCAATAGTCATTCGATTTCCAAGAAGTTGCCGGTCACCGACTGGCTTTCTTGTTCAGTGAGGGACCCGAGGTGACGTGCGTTGCAACATTTTCGGGAAAGTGACCTGAGGCCGGAACCGTGCTCGGCCACTTTGCCCATCATGGACAGAAGCTTCCACTCTCCGATGCTTGCCGAGCAGTGACATTAATATCGGTGACGTGGAAGGTGCTCGGGCAAATGATCCATCGACATCAATCGCCGACCATCGGTGCCCTATGATTGTGCCGAGTCGAGCCCGGGTTCGGGTCCCTCCCTTTCCGCCAAAATCGAACGCGGTACAGGTTGCGATTTCCATGCCCGATACTTGTTTGTCACGCCAGCTGCAGATGTTCGCCGCTGCCGGCCTTCTTGGCCGGGCGCTGTAGGGTCGGAAGAGCTTTGATGGCCTCGCCCGAGATTCGCTCGGCCACCCGCAGATCGTAGATCGCCTGCAAGTTGAGCCAAAACTGCGCGCTCGTGTGGAAAAAGTGCCCGAGCCGCAGCGCCGTGTCGCCAGTGACGGTTCGCTGACCGTTCAGGATTCCCGTGATGCGATTGGCGGGCACCTTGAGCTGCCGCCCGAGTTCGGCCGCCGTCATATCGAGCGCCTCAAGCTGCTCGGCAAGGTGCTCGCCTGGATGTATCGCGCTACGCGCCATGATGCTTCTCCATCCCTGATTCCGCGAGGTGCCGGCAGAACAGAATCACTGAATCCTCCTAGTGACAGTCCACGATCTCGACGTTGCTCGGTCCCTTTGCTGCCTTCAACCAGTCAAAGCATATTCGCCATTGATCGTTAATCCGGACGCTGTATTGTCCCTTGCGGTCGCCCTTAAGAGCCTCAAGCCGATTCCCTGGCAGATCGAGGTCGAGAAGCGATGTCGCGGCATCGAGCTGGTCGAGGCGCATCTCCGCCTTCTGGGCAAAGCCATCGAAAGCTTTGACCCGTTTTCCTTCGGCGAAGGATCGGGTCCGCTTGTCCCGATAACTCAAAATCATGTTGGGCCAACTTATCCAAAAATACGCGATACGTCAAGCATATTTACCCTGACATGGGGTCATTGTGAATAACAGTCGTAGGTGTGGAGGGCAATTTCCTGAGAACTATGGACCGTGGGGGATTTCGTGCGGCCTTGGCGGGAGTTATTAGCCTCGACGAGTGCATTGTCTTCCTGCTCCCGAGCTCACGGCCATCATAACTATTTGAATATAGACACTAATTACGGCGGCCACATCCCTCATAATGCCGGGGTCGAGGGTTCGATTCCCTCCCTTTCCACCATCATCTTGAATAGAGCCCAATCTAGGGTACAGCAGGTCTCTCGCAGCGCTATCCAAATCCACATAAAGTCCACGCGAGGCAGTTTCGTTTCCGTTTTCCACCATCGGTGTCGCGCTGGGCTGTCCGGAGTACGCCTCAGCGCATGGGCACAGCGGCAATCCGCGCGATTCAGGCAGCGTGCATTGGCCGAGAGCGCTTGCTGGGTCACGACATGGTCTACGTGGCTATCAAGATGAAGTTTCGCCACCCGACGGCCGGTCGCAAGCTATCCTTCGCCTGGCATCTCCTGGATGGCACACAACGAAAAATGGGGGGCAGGAATATGGCAGCTCTCGGATTCCGCGCCGTTACCGGCATGGTGCTGGTCGGTGCGCTCTTCTCGTCCATGTCCTATGCCCAGCAGGCATGCGACCGAGCGTGTCTCACCAAAGTCATCGACGGCTATTTTGCGGCGCTTGTGGCGCACGATCCCACGAAGCTGCCGCAGGCCGCGAAGGCGCGCATCACCGAGAACGGTGCGGAGAAGAAGCTCGCGCAGACATTCTGGGAAAGCTCCAGGGAAGTGGTGTACCGCTGGGATATCGTGAACACGAAGCGTGGCGATACCGGCACGGAGGTAGTGCTGCGTAACGCGGACGGCTCCAAGACGATGATGATGCTGCGCCTGAAAGTAATCAACGGCGCGATCACCGAGATCGAGAGCATCAAGTGCAACAAGGGCGAGGCAGGCGGATTGTGGAATCCGGACGCTCTAACCACGGTGTCGCCACGGCTAACACTCTCGCTGCGCGAAGCCGAACGTGATTCGTACTACGACCTCATCGGCGCGACCGAGAGCTACTGGCGCGCTTTCCAGACGAACGGCACGCCCGCGTACCGCCGCGCGCGGCTCGCCGCGGATTCGGACCGCATCGAGAACGGTGTGCACACCACCGGCCTGACCGTAATGCGCGACGGCCGCCCGAATGACACGGCGCGCGGCTTCGACGAAGGTAGCTTCATTGGCCGCAACCTCTGGGATCGCCGCTACGCGGTGGTGGATGAAGAGCGCGGCATCGTGCTCACGATCCTGCGCTTTGGCCTGAAGGCTGGCGCGAAGAGCCAGAGTACAGCGACGGCCGCCGATCGCCTGGTGGGCGAGTTCTTCGCGATCCAGAACGGCTGGATCCGCGAGATCAACGCAGTGCTGTTCAACATGCCGGACGCGATGCCGACAGGCTGGCCGACGACGGACTATGGTCCGGGGAAAGTATCTGCGGAGTAGGGGGCTTTAAATGGCACGTTATCGGCCGCCTCTGTGGGCGCGCGTTGCATAAGCTCAAGCGAGCGTTCGATACGTCCCGCCTCATATTCAGGCGCCGCGCAGTCGGCGGAAAGCCCCGCAGTCATTACGATATCGGGCGGGTCGCGGTTTGGGGAAGCTTCCCGGACAGCTTCGAAGAACGACAATGCCTTCGCGCCGTCGCCAGTCAGCGCGGCACTGCGGCCGCCGCAATGTCCAGACGCGCTCGAGGCCCCTTGTACCGGTTGCAGCAGTGGCAGGCCCAGGCGAGATTGTCCGGCACGGTCTCCCCGCCATGCTGGCGGGCCACGATATGCTCTAGATGAAAGGGTTCGAGCGGAGGTACCCAATCCGGAAGGTGGCAGTATTCGCAGCGCCGACCCGCACGCTCGCGAACCGGTTGACGGAGCGCTTCGCTCACCTCATCCGCGCGCGAATTGCTTCTGTCGCTCGGCCTTCAGCTGATAATGCCGGGGTCGAGGGTTCGATTCCCTCCCTTTCCACCAAAATTCACGAGACTACGCCCCGACCGGCCCGATTGAGATTGCGGGAGATCTTCGGGACGCGACTACGCTTCCAATCGACCCGAACGCTTTACTCTGCTGGCAGCTCTGCGACGGGATCATGTGCTGCGAGCCCGAGTGGGATGTAGTGCTTGATGGTGCGTGTAAGGATCGTGAGGTTGTGTTGCCGGGCGATCGCGCCGATTGCCAAATCTGCGAATCCCGCCGTGTGCCCGACGCCTCGTGCCCTATCCGATAGGGCTCCTGCGAGCCGCGCCGCTGCGAGGTCGAAGGGGAGGATTCGCGAGCTGTAAAGATGCACCAGCGTCTCCAGCCATTCGCGCAAGCGGGCGGCCTTTCGTGTCGAGCCTTGGCGTTTTGACTTGGCGATCCCATCCTCGATTTCCGCGATCGTCACGACCGACACGTAGAGCCGCTCCGAGTTGCGGTCCAGCCACGCAATGAGCTGAGAGATGGCCTGCGCTTTCGAGGGCGCGCCGGCCGATAGGACGTCAGTGTCGACGAGGAAGCGGTCGCTCATAACCCCGCATTGCGCAGCGGCGCCGGTGATCGCTGCGGTACGTCATCCTCTCCAAGCGGCGCAGCCATGAGCAATCGCCCAAACGAAGGCACTCCCGACAATCGCTCCCATTCTTCGTAGGACAGCAGCACCGCCTCCCGTTTGCCGTGGCGGGTGATGATCGAGGGCTTACCTTGCACGGCATCATCTACGACAGTCGAGAGTTTCGCCTTGGCGTCTTTCAGTTGGATTTTTCGCATCTGTTTTGCCCAATATGACTACTGTAGTCATATTGTATTCAAAGTCGGCCGGAGAATCCACATCCGCCACCCAGTGCGTCGCAGTCCGGTCCATAGCTTCAGTTCGTGTGAAATCCGTGTGATTACCCCGTGCTTCCATGTGCTCTCGGGGCTAATTCGGGGTTGCAACGGCCGCCCGCCCAATGTTGACGAAAGTTATCAGTTAAGTAAAAGCAACGACTTCGGGTCCATGCTCGGATCCCGATTCAGCCTTGGCAGTCAAGGCAAGGCACTCATAATGCCGGGGTCGAGGGTTCGATTCCCTCCCTTTCCACCAATTCACAAAGGTTCATTCTGACCAGATAGGTAACGGTTTATTCCGGGCACGTAGGTAACACTTTTGCGCCGAAGGGGTTCTCGGCGCTGGTGACCCGGTCCGTTTCGCTATCGAAGAAGCCCAGATCGTACTGCATAAAGCTCACGAGCCATACTTTGGGCTCGATCTGCTTCACTCCCACGTTCTGCCCCGCAAAGACCGTGCTGAGGTTGATCTTGCGTTTGCCGAGGCAGATGCGGCCGCAGTTGGTGACGGTGATGGTGTGATCGTGGAAGGGGTATTCCAGGTCCGAGAGTCCTCGGTAGGGGCGCGAGGAAGTCACGTAAAGCTCCGAGGGGTACTTCATGTGCAGCGCCTGATGAGGCCGCTCTTGGTTATAGACGTGCACGAAGCGGTCGAAGCGCTCCTGCTGCTTGAGGAAGTTTCTGCTGGCCGGTCGGGTAGCTTCCTTCTTCAACGTCAGATGCATGCGTTCGTGGCTGCCGTTTTGCTCCGGATGGGCAGGTTTGATGCGTTCGAGGTTACTCGGTGCGAGCGAGATTGCGGGTAAATTCTGCCGAGGCCGCAGTGGACTCGGCTGTCGCGGGGCATGGGATCGCCAGGGTCATGTCCTACCAGGCCGCTGCCGCGATCCCTGTCAGGTTAGTGATGCCGTCGGCGCGATCGAAAACGCTAAAGCAGCGGGCCTTCTTTGAGTTCGCAGTGCCGAAGTTGCGCGCCCGACTCGCCAAGGCAGCGAGTGAAATCGGTAACAGTAAGACCGGCGCAATATAACCGCGCCCGTAGCTCATAATGCCGGGGTCGAGGGTTCGAGTCCCTCCCTTTCCACCATTGAAATCAATGGGATACATGCATACCATTTGAAAGCTTTCTCCTGATAAGCACATAGTAAGGGCAAGAGTCGGTTTCGCATTCGTTTCGCTACCGCCTCACGCCGCTGATCCGGCGCCAGATGCGCGAATCGCAGCGACATCTGCACCGAACTGTGACCCAGGAGATCTCGCACCGTGTTCAGGGGAACGCCTCGCTGGACGAGGCGTGATGCGAAGTGATGCCGTAGGTCGTGCCAGCGAAAGTGGCTAATGCTCGCACGCTTCAGGATCTTCTCCCAGGCCGCTTGAAATCCGGCGACGAGAGCAAAGACTTTGGTTCCAGGCTCGCGTTGTTCACGCCAGTGTCGCAGCACGTTCAGCACCGAGAGCATCTCGGCAAAGTTAAACGTGGTCAGATCCCACCAGTCACGCACGCCCGCGACTGAGCACTCCAGCGCGCCGCCAGTTCCGCCTTGGCAATCTTTCCCGTCGGCGTCATGGGCAAATCCGGTACGACGAGGATGGTCAGAGGGGAGAGATCATAGTCGACTCTACCGTCGATCGCCGCTCTCAAGAAGTCCGCGCCGAGCGCGTCGTGCTCTAGCAGCGTGACGAATGCAAGCGGCCGCTCGCCGTGCCGTGGGTCCGGGATGCCGATCAGCGCAGCCTGAGCGACTCCGGGTATCCGGCAAAGCGCCTCCTCGACATCGCGCGGAAACCACAAGACGCCGTCGGTCTCGATCAGTTCGGAGCGCCGCCCGCGCATCGTGATGAAGCCGTCGCGATCGATCATGCCGAGATCACCGGTCCTGAGCCAGCCCGTGCCGATAGTCTCCGCGGTCTTATCGGGTCGACCCCAGTAACCCTGCATGAACCCGCCGCGTAATTCGATCTCGCCGATGATCCCGGGAGCCACGGAATTCCGGTCGCCATCAACGATCCGCACTTCCTTGTCCGGCAGGGCAGGTCCCACCCGGGCGAGCAGTGCATCGTCGGCAATCAACTCCGGAAAACCGAGCGCCATGAAACCGCCGAGTTCGCTCTGACCAAAGCTTTCGACAAGCGGCAGGAGCAGCTCGTCACGCCAGGCCCGCTTCAGCGTCGGCGGCACGGGGCCGCCGCCCGAAAGGCCGGCGCGCAGCCGTCCCGGCAGGCGACCGCGCGCACGGCTCTCGACCAAGACCTGGCCGAGCAGTGTCGGGTTGGCGACGAACAGGGTAGCGTGGGACTTGTCGAGCGCATCCCAGCCTGCGACCGGGTTCCATTTGCCCATCACATGGACGCCTGCGCCGCGGCTCAAGGGGGGCAACAGATTTCCCACCAACTGATAGGAACTCGACAGGGCGGTTGGGCCGAAGCTTTCGTCGGCTTTGGTGATCCGCAGGCGCTCGGCGATGCAGCGCGCGGCGCGCGTCGTCGGCTCATGAGAGAGGCAGGCGCCTTTCGGTGGGCCGGTAGTCCCCGACGTATAGGCAAGATGCGCGATCGCGCCCTCCTGCGCAGGATCAGGGGGTGCCGGCAGGCGCGCCGCCAACAATTCCGGCAATGCCAGTGCGCCGTCCTGCGAGCCATCCATGCAAATGAGATGGCGCACACTGCCGCAGCTGTGCGCCGCACGTTGCACCGCGGCCGCCATGTCGTGGGTATAGACGACGACGCTGGGCGTGTGATCAGCATAGTAGTAGTCGAGTTCGTCGGCTAATTGCACATTCACCAACGCCGAGATGGCGCCGATGCGCCACGCGCCGAACATGGCAATGAGATAGTCCATGCCGTTATGCGCAAATATAGAGACCCTGTCGCCCTTGCCGACGCCAAGTGAAGCGAGCGCGCCGGCCATGCTTTCCATGGACACGACCGCCTCTTCATAGGTCAACGCGACATCGCGATCAACCCAGCGGAGGGCGACTCGGCCGGGAGCGCGCTCAGCTCCCTCGATCAGCAGCTGATGCATCAACATCATGGACCTCCTCGATCAAGCGCCCGATGCGGGCTGAAAACGCCCAAGCACGCGGGTTTCGATCAACCGAACCAACTGGTATAAGCCGACGGACACCGCGATCGAGACAAACGCGACGCCGCAGATCATTCCGTAATCAACCTCGCCGCGCACAGATGCGGCAGACTGCCGGGAAGGCCGGCGTCGCGAAGCGGGATCATGGCAGCCGCTCGCCGTGAGGTCGCAGGCGATCGAGCGGAAATCGCGCAACCTCGCCCACCAGATCAACAAAAGTGCGTACCAGATGCTGCGCCAGTTGACCACCACGAGCCGCATCAGCGGCCGCGGCATTGCCGCACACGCCCCAAGGATTGAGGTCCTGCGCCTGCCATCCAAAACCGAAGCGCCCCTCGGGGGTGAGCAGATGAAAGTCTGCTTCCATTTCTTGTCCCAGCGATACGAAATCCCGCGCGCGCGCCATATCCACCAGATCGGGACGAAGATGGAGCATCAACGAAGTCTCGACCTCTCCACCGTGGATGCCATGCTGACATTCGCTGACCGAGAAAAGATCGGTGGGCATGCCCATGTCGAACCATGCGGCATTAACCACCAGCATGGAATGCCGGATACGAAGTTCGCGCGCAACGATGTCCATCACCTGCGGCTGACCACCGTGGGAATTGAGCAATATCAACTTGCGAATTCTCGCTCGGTGCACACTCTCACCCAGTTCGACAAGCATTGCGATAAGCGTTTCGCATGACAGGCTGAGTGTCCCGGAAAAGGCGATGTGTTCATCGCTCTTGCCAACGGCCTGCAGCGGCAGGGCGAGGACCGGCATGGCCAGGGGTAGCGCCGCCAATGCCCTATCGAGCAGGCTTTCATTGATACATGAATCCACCCATACCGGCAGATGCGGTCCATGCTGCTCAATGGCCCCGATGGGCAACACTGCCACCGTTTCCGGCGGCATGACATCAAACATGGCGGCCGACAACTCCCGCCAGTATCGTGTAGGACGCGGCTCGGGCTGTGTGATCAGATCAGCTCGCACCGAAGATCCGTGGCGATGCGTCGTCGTCGTTCCGACGGTGATCAGTTACCTCCGCCTCGCCATGTTTAGCGAGTAGATCTCGCAGCATTTCGCGGATGATCAGGCCCGGCTTGTCACTGGCCATGCTCACTTCGATCCCGCTGGGATCGAGCGGCACATCATGGTCCGTACCCTCCAGTATGTGCTTATCTTCCTTGACAATAGCGAGATCGAAACGAATTACATCGGCAGTCGATGTATCGGATTCCGAATCGTTTCGAAAGCAGAATTGAACGATTTGCGAACTCTTGTCATCAATTGGCGTGGATGCGGTGACGATGGAATGAATCAGCCCGGTGGGATACTCAATGCGCGTCTTGCGCACAAAAGGCATGTACCACTGCGCCTGCGAGACCCGCGTCGTCGTATCTTCGCCCATACCCAGGATCGCTTTCTGCAGATCGCGATTGACGACCAGAACCTCCGAATCCATGATGAAACCATCGGGAGTTCTGGTGATACTAAAACCCGCAGGCCGCGGGCTGTCGGAGTCGCCGAAAGTGGCGCGGTGTACAAAGGCGATATGCGCCAGATCAAAGCTGTTTTCCATGAGCCTTAGCCCGGCACAATTCCAGACATCGTAGAACTGATCGATCTTTCGAAAGCCGGCCTTCGCGGCTTCTTCAAATTCAGGAATCGCTGTTACCGGGTCGTCCAGCGCGACCCAAACATAGCCGTACCGCTCCGCTGCGTGGTGCGCAGGCGTCGACATCGCGAATCTGTGTTCACGCGTCGAGGCGGCCTGCGGAATTCGGACCACGTTGCCGCTGCGGTCGTATTGCCAGCCGTGATAGCCGCAGACGATACGGCCGCCTTCGCAGTAGCCGCGCGACAACTTCGCCGTGCGATGGCAGCAGCGGTCGGCGATGGCGGCGGGACTTCCGTCGGATGTCAGCCAAAGGACAATGTCGGTATCCAACAGCCGAAATGGCTTCGGCCCGTCCGTCAAATGCGTCATCGGCATGACCGGATACCAGAAGCGGCGCAAGATCGGTTGTTTGCTGACCAGCATGATTCCGCCCAGAGCCTAGTGCGTTTGCCGATTGAAGTGAAGCGCCAAAGTCTGCGCGCTCGGATGCCAAAATGTTCGTCGACAAGACCTTGACGGAAGCCGGAATCTACGTGCGCATAATGGCTTCGCAACGGACGCAAATTCGTGCTTTTGGAGTACGCAGGCGTCTGCTAGCTTCGAACATGAACAGCCAAAAAAGACAATGCTAGAGCGGATCAAATGGGGAGGACGCGGGAGTACAACGAACGCGTGAGATCAATTGCAATTTCGGGAATTGCCAGACATGACCAATTCATTCGACCGCAACTCCGGTCCGGTGCTTCTTGCTGCGACATCGTTGTCGTTGCTGTTCCTGATGCAGCCGGCTTTGGCGCAAGACAAGCAAGCCGCAGCGGCATACCAGATCACTCCGACACCCGCCGTCGACACCGAGCAGCTCCAGGAGGTCGTGGTGATCGCCGACAAGCAGGAGATCAATCTGCAACGGGCGCCGGAGTCCATTACTGCCCTGAGCGCCGCGACCCTGGATGTCGCCAATATCATCAGCCCAGACGATCTAAACGGCTTTGTCCCGGGCCTTACGCTGTCGCCTAATGAAGGAGAGAACCGTGTCGCCAGCATTCGCGGCATCGGTAATGAAGCCAACCAAAACGGTAGCGCGCAACCCGGGGTCGCTTACCACGTCGATGGCGTCTACATTGCGAGCCCCTATGCGCTGAGCGGGGATTTCCTCGATGTCGATCGAATTGAGGTTCTGCGAGGGCCGCAGGGCACAGTGTTCGGACAAAACTCCACTGGCGGTACTCTCAACGTCATTACACACCAGCCGGACCTGAACGCCGCCGGTGGCTACGCCAACGTCGGCGGCGGTACATATGACTTGTTTCGCGGCGAAGCCGCGCTTAACGTACCGGTGGCCGATACGATCGCGGTGCGCGGCGCGGTTCTGGGGGAGACCCATGGCGGATTCGCCCAGGCCACTGAGGTGCCAGGTTACCCACACGGGTATCCGCTGGACAACGAGGACACCCTGACGGGGCGGCTTGCGATCCTCTGGAAGCCTTTCGAGAGCTTCTCGGTCAAGCTTGCGGCCGATACCACCAATATGAATGAGAATGATCCGGCACAAAAAAGTATCTTTGACCCCAATCCGGATCCTCGTCAGCTCACGCAGGATTATCCGGGCACTCTCACGATGAGCTCACAGATCTATAGTGCGACGGCCGCCTGGGACGTGACGGGAATTACAATCAAGGACATCGCCAGCTACCAATATGTGGCGGACGACCATTCATTTGACCGCGATAGACTTACTTACGCGTTATCGCCGCTTCACGATCTCAACCCGGTCATGGATAACGATGTGCGGTCCTATACCGAAGAGCTCAACATTTCATCTAATACGTCATCCCCATTTCAATGGATCGCGGGCGCGTTTTATCTCCACACCTCGCTGAAGACTTGCGAGCTCGAGACGACCACGCCCATTGGTGTGCCGGTTCCGCAGGATTGCCTCACACTTGATCCCGGTGTTTCCCTCAACGACATCGCGTTCCAAACGGCCTCGACCAGCACGCGTAAATCTTGGTCGGTGTTTGGCCAAGGCTCCTACGCGTTCGCCAGCCGTTATAGGCTGATCGCTGGCATTCGCTACACGAACGACCAGGATTCCAGCATCGTCAGCGACAACTACAACGCCTTTGGTCCGCCGACGCATGACAGCTTGACTAGTAAAGGCGTCACCGGGAAGGTATCGTTCGAGGATGACCTGACCTTGGAAAACATGCTCTATGGCACTTGGTCGACCGGCCTCAAGCCAGGCGGGGCGAACCTCAATCAGACCCCGATTTTAGCGCCGTTGGTATTCCAGCCGGAGCATGTCATTTCCTATGAGGTCGGCTCAAAAAACCGCTTCTTGGATAATACCGTCCAGCTGAACCTGTCTGCCTATTACTATCTGTATAAGAATCTTCAGCTTCAGGAGGACGACCCCGTACCGTTCCAGGGCGGCGTCGGCAACATCGATCGCTCGCAGATCTTTGGCCTTGAGGCCGAGAGCGCGATCGCATTGCCCGATCAGTTCAAGATCGATTGGAATCTGGGTTTAGAACACGGTCGAGTGACTTCCCATCAGACGCTCTTGGATGGGTATGAGGGAAATCTGGCGCAATTGGCGGCCGCCGCCCAGGGGTATGGCTTGTTCAGCCCCCAAGACATCGCCGCCAGAGAAACTGCCGCCGTCGACGTATACGGCAAAAGGATTCCGAAGCTGCCCTCGGTTACAGCGGGCGTCGTGCTAAGCAAGTCATTGCAAGTCTCAGGGCAATACACGCTCGTCTCGAGTCTGGCGGCTGTTTACCGCGGCGGCTTTCAGGCGCGCATATTCAACGAACCGGTGATCGATAGCGTCCCTTCTTACGCGATGTTTAATATCAACTTTCGATTCTTCAGGAGCGATCTACCCTGGCAATTGGAGTTAGCCTTTGACAACGTCACGAATAAAGACGGAGTTGCCGCCAGGTTTGTAGACGCTTTCGGGACCGCGACCGACGCTGGCGGCCGCGGCGTGGTCACCGATCAGTATATTCCGCCTCGCCAAGTCATCGCGACGGTTCACTATAGGTTCTAGGGTGCGGATCTGCTGCAGTCGGGTAATGACTTCCGTCTGCAGTAGGGCGACGCCGCGAGTTCCGACCTGCAGCTAAACGGGATGAAACTGACCGCAGGGACCCCTGCTTCGCTCAAGGGTAGGCGAGGATTGCGGCCATGATTGTCTCGATCACCTCAGCCGTAGAAAGCATGGCGCAAAGTCTCACCGGACGACGGTCGGAAAAGGGTGCGGGTCGACTGCGCTGCATCTGCGGCGGCCGACGGTCAAAGACAACCATGCCTGTAGTAAGCGACCCGACGAGTTCTACCGAGGCGCGACATTCAGTGTAGCGGGCAAGCTGCGGTGTGAGGTAAGGCAGGACGGCGCAAGCATCATGCTGAGGTGCGATCTCAAGCCCAGTGGCAGCCATTTGGCGCTCCTTATAGAAGCGCATCACCGCGCCGATAAAGGTCGCGGTACGGCGGCCGCTGCTTTCCAGCCGAGCGATGTGGTGATCCGTAAGTCCGGTGCGGGATGTCAGGTCGTACCCGACTATGTACATGGGGATGGACGATGCCAGCAGCGTATCCAGCGCTTCAGGATCATTGTACGCATTGAATTCGGCAACGGGCGTCGTGTTTCCCTGTGCCGGCGTGCCGCCCATGATAGACAGCGAAGCGATTGCGGGTTCTATGTGAGGATGTTGCGCCAGTGCTCTGGCCAGATTGGTCAGCGGCCCGGTTGCGATGATCGAGACCGCGCCGGGGTGTGACGACGCCTGTTGCACAATGAAATCGATCGCACCAGTGGCTTCCGGCTGCCGCCGTGATATCGGGAGTTCCGCGCCATCCAAACCTGATCGGCCATGAACATTGGCGTGTGTCCTGGGTCGACGCAGTGGCGCCTCGGAGCCACGGTAAACCGGGATACTAAGGCCCGCCAGATCGAGAAAGTCCAGCGCGTTGCGCGTAGTCCTCTCAACCGAAGCATTGCCGTACACCGTCGTGATACCCGATATGTCCAGTGCGGAGGCCGCCAATAGGATGGCGACGGCGTCGTCGTGGCCAGGATCACAATCGATGATATAGCGCACGGCCCTGCCGTCTAATGAATGGCAAGTGCGCTCATCGGACCGATGCCAGCTTGACATTCGGACCGGTGGACCCCTTGACCTCGTCCGCTACAGTCCTCGGCAACCACTTGGAATCATAAGACGGCATCAAAAAGAGAAGGACGGCGCTGCACACTAAGGCAATAGCGATGAAGACCAGCGCCAGATTGTAATTGCCATGGGTGTCGAACGCCAAGCCCATCAGTATTGGTGTAAAGCCGGAAGCTAAGATCGAGACGCCGAAGATCGTGCCATATAGTTCGCTGAACGATCTGACTCCGAAATAGCGGGGTATGACGCAGGGTAGCAGCCCGTATTCGGTGCCGCTGCCAATCCCGAGCAGCACGGCGCCTGCGATCAGCCAGACCGAATCGGTCGTAGAGCCAATCAGGGCGAGGCCGATGATGGATACGATGAGGAAAAGACCGGTAAATCGCGGCGCCTTCGTGCGGTCAAGCATCATCCCGATCACAATTTGCCAGCTTGCGTTGCATAGCGCTGTCGTGGCAAATGTCGCGGTGGCGGTCGCCAGCGGAATGCCGCGATCGGTCAATAGCGGCACCATGTGGGTCAGCATGGCACTGAGCGAACCGGCGCCAAGCGCAACGCTCAACATGAGCAGCCAGAATGCGGGCTGACGGCGCGCCTCCCGAGAAGTCAAACCGGGCAGCGGCATCTGGGGAGCGGCGGTCGCAGTCGTGCCAGACGGTGGATTCTTCAACAGCATCATGGCCGGCATGCCCACGAGCAGGGTGAACACGCCAAGCCCGACGTAGGCCATACGCCAGCCGTGCGCGGCCATAATGTTCCCGGCAAGGAAAGGCATTATGGCGATGCCGATATTGATCCCGAACGCGCCGGTCAGTGCGAACAACAAGCCGCGGTGACGAGTGAACCATAACGAGATGGGCTTCATCAGCAAGACGCAGCTCGACAATGTGCCTGCCAGGCCGGTGAGCGCGTAGAGCGTATAAACAAACGGGCGCTGATTGGTTGAAAACGCCAGGCAAGCCACACACAGGGCAAATGATGCATTGCCGATCAGGGCCACCGGGCGCACACCATATCGGTCGGCCAAGTATCCAGCGACGGGGTATCCGACCACGCCGACGATTGCCATGATGAGTAGGACGACAGAGAACTCGCTACGGGACCAACCCAGTGCGTGGGTGACCGGGACGAGTAAAATGCCGAATGTGCCGTTGATGACCGGTGTCACGCTCACCAGGTTGCCCAGCGCGCAACCGACCAGCACACCCATACCGCCCAATGTCCAACCGTTCGGTTTCAACTGCAATCTGTTCCATGTTGCGGTTAGGGGATGTTCCCATAGCCAATCCCCGTTTCACAGCAACATAATTGCATTTAAGTGAGCGCTTTTTGCGCTTCTCGGGCGGTCCCTCAAACGTCCTTTTCATCGTCCTTTGAAGTACGCTATCAAAGCCGGGACGAGGCCGGCGAGACGACAGAAGATTTGCATGGCGCTATGTGACGTCCCACAATCCGGTGACTTCGTGTTGCGCAATTGCTCCGTGCCGTCAGCCTTTCTTGCCGGGGAGACATCCGAGCAGGACGGCGAGCTCGTCACGCGCGATATCCACATCGCCTCGGGTAGATTTCTCGCTGTTACACGCTCAGATCCGCACCACAGACTTGAAGCACGGAGCCCCTGCATCGATGCGGCGCGCGCGATGATATGGCCTTGCTTCGCCGATATTCATTGCCATCTCGACAAAGGGCAGATACACGGTCGCGCGCCCGGCGGAGATGGCAGCTTCTTGTCGGCGCTCGACGCGGTGGCGTCTGACAGGATCCATTGGAATGGTATCGAGACGCGTTTGCGCATGGACTTCGGGCTGCGCTGCGCCTTTGCCCATGGCAGTGCTGCAGTTCGTACCCATATCGACTCCGATCATTCCGCCGCCGCGGTGAGCTGGGAGGCCTTTGCCGAACTTCGGGATCGCTGGGCGGGGCGTATCGACCTGCAGGCGGTGTCGCTGGTGCAGGTAGGCGCCCTCGCCGACCCGGTCCTATCGCGGACGGTGGCGGAGCGAGTGGCCGAGTTCGGTGGAATTTTGGGCGCGTCGACCCGGCAGGTTCCTGACCTCGACGCCATCATCGACACGCTGTTTCAGCTTGCGGAGGAGAAGGATCTCGCACTCGATTTCCACGTGGATGAGAGCTGCGATCCCAATGCGAAGGCGCTGTCGCTGATCGCGAGAACCGCGATCCGACGCAGGTTCGCAGGCTCGGTCGTGGTCGGCCATTGTTGTAGCCTCGCGACCCAGGACGATGATGAGGTCGATCAGACGCTCGATCTGGTCGCGCAGGCGGGCATTGCGGTGGTGACATTGCCCGTCCTGAACCTGCATCTTCAGGATCGCCAGACCGCGCGTACCCCCCGGCTCCGTGGTATGACGCTCGTCCACGAGATGCGCGCCCGAGGGATCCCGGTTGCGATCGGCGGCGACAATGTGCGCGACCCGCTTTATCCCTACGGCGATCACGACATGCTGGCGGTGTATCGGGATGCGACACGCATCGGTCACCTGGATGCGCCTGTCGGAATATGGCCGCGCAGCATCACCACCACTCCGCGCGCCATTATGAAACTGCCCGAACGATTGGTCCGCACCGGACATCCGGCTGACTTCATCCTGTTCGTGGCGCGAAACTTTAGTGAACTGCTGGCTCGTCCCCAGGCGGACCGAGTCGTCGTGCGCGACGGCCGGCCCACCATGGCGCAACTCCCCGATTTCGCGGAACTTGACGAGATAATGTCGCCGGGTCTTGGAGAGTAGTCTTCTCAGGCAACTGCGTAAGTCTGTCGAATTTTGGTCCGGACATGCTCCCCGGCTGTGATCGGCGCGTAGCGCGCCGGCTTCGTCGCTGAGGCGCAGCCCGGCAAACAGGCTATTTCGGCGTCATCGCGCGGGCCGGTAAAGAAAACGATGGATAATCGACGGCTCGATGCGCGCCGTTCGAGTGGCGGATTAACGACCCGATGGACATTCGACATCCAGCGATCATTCGTCCATCGCTGCAGAAGATCACCCGTGTTGATGACGAGTGCGCCCGGCACCGAGGGGACGTCGATCCAGTTACC